>Ga0209038_10000067_pt1 | contig 30763 bp, 26 predicted proteins | sample BogFormECP03_OM3_FD_188237 | JGI IMG/M metagenome (GOLD analysis project Ga0209038, IMG submission 188237) | Bog forest soil microbial communities from Calvert Island, British Columbia, Canada - ECP03_OM3 (SPAdes) (version 2) | ecosystem: Environmental > Aquatic > Freshwater > Wetlands > Bog ...
AGGGATATTCGCCCGGCTTGATGGTCACGAAGCGATAGCGCCCCTCGGAATCCGTCAGCGTATAGCCGTTCCCCGAAAAATTCGGATCGAGCGGCGCCTCATGCTGATCGCGCTTGTGAAGATATCGCCCTGCCGCGTTGGCCTGCCAGATTTCCACCAGCGTATCCCGCACCGGGCGCCCGTCTTCGTCCAGCACGCGTCCGCTGACGATGATGCGCTCGCCGAGCGGCGCCGCCGAGTGTTGCTTTGTCAGGTCGCAGGCTTTCACATCGACGATTTCTTTCTCAAACGAAGGCCCGGTGACTTCCGACAGCGTGTGCGGCAGATATACTAGGGGCTTCGAGGGCGCCCGCTTGATCGAAGAGCGATACGGCGGCCATAAATAATCGGGCTGCGTTCCAAGAAACGGCCGGCGATATCCGGCAATGGGTGCCATCGAGGCGTTCTCCTACCGGCGCGCGAGCTGCGTGTCCGTGCTCGCGCCGCGTGGCCATAATAACCGCACGAACTCACGAAATCGAGTTTTTCGGGCAACGTGAGGTTCTCATGCTAAGAAAAAAAGTCAGCGCTGTCATCCTGAATCCCCTTTATGGGTGAGGGATCTGCATTAGCGGTAGTTCTCGCCGTTGCCGTTTCCCCAATCTGAAATCTCAAATTTGAAATTTGAGATTTCCGTCGTCTCTGCCTTCGTTCTGCCTGTGTGTGTTGCCCGCATCGGCGAATGCGCCAAGGTTTCCTCGCCGTTCCCAAGGGTGTGCGTCACGGACCCTGGGAACCTCCGAAGGCCGATTATCGAAACGGCGTGCGTATATCGCCCAAATCGTGTAGGCTCCGCCGTAGGGCTGGGGGAGCCTAAACGTGCCGCGCGCACATATCCGTTCAAAGCCTTCGCGAGCCGCCCATCCTGCGGTTGGCAGATCGCATCCGCAACCGGCTGCCGTAGCCACACCCGCCGCCGCGATTCACCCGTCGAGCCCGCCAGCTCCACCTCCGGCAAGTCCTTCCGCGAAGATCGATGCTCTCACGGGCGATCCGAATTTCATGACCTCGCTGGCGCGCGGCCTCGCCGTAATTCAAGCCTTCACCGACCGCAAGCAGCAACTCTCGATATCCCAAGTCAGCGTGCGCACCGCGCTTTCGCGCGCCGCGGTGCGCCGCTGTCTCTACACGCTCAAGCAACTAGGCTTCGCCGCTTCCGATGACGGCCGTCATTTTTATTTGCGGCCAAGAATCTTGTCACTGGGACACTCCTACATCAGCTCGATGCCCATTGCGTCGTCAGTGCAACCTGTGCTCGAGCACGCCAGCCGCCAGCTCCATGAATCCAGCTCGATCGCTACGCTCGATGGCCTGGAAATTATTTACGTAGCGCGCGCCAGCGTCACCCGCATCATGTCCATCGATCTGGGCGTCGGCAGCCGCTTGCCGGCGTTCTGCACCTCCATGGGACGAGTGCTGCTCGCCAATCTTCCGCCGGATGAGCTGGACGCTTCTCTCGCGCGAATCGAATTCAAGCATTACACTGAGCGCACCGTCGCGAACGCCGAGAAACTCCGGCTGATTTTGCGTCTCGTCAGCCGCAACGGGTATGCGATTGTGGACCAGGAGTTGGAATTAGGCCTGCGCTCGATGGCCGTGCCGATACAAAATGGTTCCGGCAGAGTGGTCGCCGCGCTAAATATCGGCGCGCATGCGCAGCGAGTGTCGATTCAAATGCTGCAGACAAGATTTCTTCCGCAGCTCCAAGCCGCCGCGCAAGAAATCAGCATGCTCCTGGGATGATGCACGTGGGTTCGTAGCGGCGCGCTTCAGCGTGGCATCTTCCGTAAGCCAGATCTCAGGCGTGAGAAATGTTACAGCTCGCGATGCAGAGTAGTTGGGAAGCAGGCCATCGGAATGAATGATCAATCCAGCGGCTACCAAAATCGCCTGGTAGCCATCCTCTTTTTCGCCTGGGGCACGGTTTTCCTCGATCGCATGTCCCAGTTTTATCTAGCCCCGTACTTCGCCCCCGAATTTCAACTCTCGCACGAACAAATCGGCGTGCTGGCATCGGTCCTGGCTATCTCTTGGGCCGTTTCGACCCTGGTATTCGGCGCCTGGTCCGATCGCATCGGCCGCAAGAAAATCCTGATCCCAGCGATTTTCGCGTTTTCGCTGCTGTCCTGGGTCACCGGCGTAGTCCGGAACTATCACGAATTGCTGCTCGTGCGCGCGTTGATGGGCATCGCCGAAGGCCCCACATGGTCGATCATCACCGCGCTGATTGAGGAGTCCTCCTCAAAATCGAGGCGCGGAAGAAATATCGGCATTGTAGTAAGCGCCGCCGCGCTCGTCGGCCTGGCCGCGGCTCCGATATTGACGACTCAAGTGGCGGCCCGCTTCGGCTGGCGCTGGGCATTTTTTGTAGCTGGTGCTCCCGGATTGATTTCAGCGATTTTGATCTGGCTTTACGTCAAGGAGCCGCAGCCGGAATCGCGCGGCGAAGTTCACGGACACAAGATCGGCTTCGCCGATTATCTTTCGATCCTCAAGTACCGGAACATGTGGCTCTGTTGCGTCGGTGCGGCCGGTTTCATGGGCTGGCTTTTTCTGGAAAATGTTTTCGCGCCGCTGTACATCACCGAAGTGGCGCATCAATCAGCAACCACCGCCGGCTTGTTGCTAGGCGCAACAGGGCTCGGCAGTTTCGTTCTTGGGTTCTTACTGCCGGGGCTGTCGGACAAATGGGGACGCAAGCCCGTATTGTTCTTCATGTCGGCGCTCTGCATCTTCGTGCCGCTCGAACTTTTGATCGGGCCGCTCTACGCGCATCCGTGGATTCTCGCTGCGATTTTATTCGCCACCAACGCGGGGCAGGGAGTTCCGGCGCTGATCATGGTGCTGGTGCCGACGGAAAGCGTGCCGCCACAATTTGCCGCTACGTCGATCGGTCTGGCCACGCTAATCGGCGAAGTGTTTGGAGCGACGGTCGCGCCCACCGTCGGCGGAGCGATGGCACAAGCACATGGCCTGGCAGCCCCACTTTGGATGTCCGCCGGTGGCATGGCGCTCGTATTCATCGTCACCCTTTTCTTAAGAGAAACCGCTCACGAAACAGCGGCCAGACCAGAAGTGCTGCGCGCAACGGCCGATTGAGCCGCTAACGCCCGATGCAACTAGCTTCAGAAACGCAATTCGCGATGCGCTGACAAATGATCCTCTACGTGAATCACACTCGGCGCGACGCGGCCGCAGCTACGGCGAATGAAGTGGTCGCCACAGTTTTATCGCTGCTCGAAGAAGGACATCTCGAACCTTCACAATTCGCGCGACTGCGAATCGATTTGGATTGGGTGCAGTACAAGCAAAATTTCCGCGAAGCTGTGATGGTCACTCGGGAATCCAGCGAAGGCGCGGGCCGCGCGTCCGTGATGGAACTGCACATTGATTCGCGTCAAGTCGCCGCCGGATCACTGCGCGAATCTCTGCAATGCGCGTTCAGCAGCTTAAATCCGGAAAATCAATGTGAGCCCGCCAGGACTTATCTCGAGGAATTTCGATCCTTCCGTTCCAGCATCGCCTGGGACTTCAATCGCCTGTACTGGCATCGCCTAAAAGATTGGGAGCAGGCCTCGGGCAAAAGTTACGAAGCCGCGCTTCCCGGAGGAAAATCCGAGGCGCATGACCCTGGCGCGATTGCCGATTCCGTTGCCGATTTTTGGACTCTGCTCAAGGACCTCGAAGGCCAAAGCCAGCTTCCCCCCGAGCTATTCATTCTGGAAATCGGAGTTGGAATGGGCACCCGCGCGGGCCTTTGGCTCGACCGTTTCCGCGCACTCGATCAAAAGCGCGGAACAAATTTCTATCCACGCGTCCGTTTTTTGCTCGGCGACTATTCGCAGGCAACTCTCGATCGCTCCAGACCCGCGTTGCGCGAACACCTCGATCTGTGCAGCTTCATCGTCCTAGACGCGCTCGATCCCATCAAGACTCTTTCTTTCCTCCGCCACAAAATTCTGCACATTCATCTGACAAATGTGTACGACAACCTGCCCGATGAAGAACTAGTCCGCCGCGATGGCCGCATCTACTGGCTTCAAGTGCGCGCCTATCTATCAGCCGCAGATGCAGCGCGAATTAGCTCCGAGTGCGGCGTCGCCAACCAGGAGCTGCCGAAAATAATTAATCGCCTGCTCGAGATTGGACCGGAATGTCTAGCGGATCGCGCGTTAGGAGTAACGTTCTGGCAAGAAGTGTGGAAAGCGGTGCGACTCGAGGAGCGGCTAGTGGACGCCGATTCACTGCCGAGTTCTTCTTATCCCGAAGGCCTCGACGCCTCGAATCTCGAAAATATGCTGCGCGATGCGCCGAGCGACTTACGATTTCACCTGAGTACAGGCGCGCTCGAGAGTTTTCGCAACACGCTGCCGCTCCTGCATCCGCGTGGCTATTTGCAAGTGCAAGATATTTTCGTCACCAATCTCGGCGACTATCGCATGGGCTTTCACGGCCCAGGCAAGCTCGATGGCTCGATCGTAAATTGGGTAAACGGCGTCCTGCTGCGAGAAGTAGCGGAACGCTTCGGCTACGATTTGCATTTCGCGCCGTTCCATTACCGGCCAGGCTCGCGCGCCTCGGTCCTTTACACCACGCGACGGGAGTAAAGCATGAATCTTCCCATCCTTCCAACGACAGTAGTAGGCAGCTATTCAATGCCCGGCTGGCTCGAGCGCCTAAAGACCGAATATTTCGCCCGCCGCATCAGCCGCCACGATCTAGATGAAGTCCACGACGTAGTCACCAAAGCCGCCATCAAAGATGAAGAAGCCGCCGGCCTCGATATCATCACCGATGGCGAGCTGCGCCGCGACAACATGATCGATTACTTCGTGGAAAAACTTCCCGGAGTGCAAATCGATCGCTCCTCGAAAAAGTTCTACTACGATTTCTACGATTCCGAAGTAGTAGGCAAACTTCCCGCAGCCTCGCTCGGCCTGGTGGAAGATTTTCGTTTTCTAAAGTCATTCACCGAGCGCGAAGCAAAAGTCTGCGTAACGGGCCCGCATTCGCTGGTCAAGCGAATCCGCAATAAGCACTATCCAAGCGAAGCAGCCTTCGCAGCGGACATCGCCCGCGTAATGAATCTCGAGCTGAAGGAACTCGTAAAAGTCGGCGCGCGTTACATCCAAATCGACGAACCATACTATTCCGGTTTCCCAGAAGATCTAGATTGGGGCGTCGAGGTGCTGAATACGCTAGTGGATGGTGTCGAAGCCAAAACCGCAGTTCACATTTGCTACGGCAATCGCTATGGCAAGCCATCCTGGGAAGGCAGCTATCGCTATCTATTCCCGCGCATTCTGAAAGCGAAAGTGAAGCAGCTAACGCTAGAGTTCGCACGCCGCGGCGGCGAGGATCTCGATCTGTTCCGCGAATTCGCACCGCCGTTCGAGCTGGGCGTGGGAGTGATCGACGTAAAAACGCAAGCGGTGGAAACTCCCGACGTAGTCGCCGAACGAATTCGCAAAGCCCTGGAAGTGATGCCGGCCGAAAAGCTATTCATCTTGCCTGATTGCGGCTGCTTTCATCTTCCGCGCGCCGTAGCCTTCGCAAAATTGCGCGCCATGGTAGAAGGCACGCGCCAAGTGAGAAAGGAACTAGGTAGCTGAAATGCCCGCAGGCAATCCACTGCGCGAAGCGCTCACCGCCGGAAAGTTCTGCTACGTAGTCGAATTAGTAGCAAGCCGGCTGACGCGCGAAGCCCGCCTGCTCGAGGTGGCCTCAAATCTCGCGCAAGTGCCCGGCGTAGTCGCGGGCAGCATCACGAGTTATGCCGGCGGCGCCATGGGCCGCGATCCAATTCGCGTAGGCACCGCAGCCCGCGCCCGCGGCCTTGTTCCCAATATCCATCTCACCTGCGTAAATCGCGATGTGCCCTCGGCACGCCGCGCTCTCGAAGATCTCCACGCCCTCGGCATAGAAAATGTTCTCGCGCTCACCGGCGACTATCCCAAGAGCGCCGCGAGTAACGCGACTACCCCGCAACCCAGTTTCGACATCGATTCGGTCCAACTCGTAGCGCTAATCGCAGAAATGCGCGCGCAAGGCCTGCCCTTCTGGATTTCCGTAGCAGTCTCGCCCTTCAAATACACAGAAGCCGATTGCGCCTATCAATATCTAAAGCTCGAAAAGAAAATCGCCGCCGGCGCCGACTGCGCGATCACCCAACTCGGCTACGACGCCAGAAAATTCCGCGAACTAAAGCATTACCTCGATGAACGGGATCTTCGCATCCCGTTGCTAGGCAGCGTTTACGTCCTGCACGCCAAAGCCGCAGAGAAAATGTCCAAAGGCGAGCCTCCAGGCTGCTGGGTTTCCCCAGACTTGCTCGAACAGATAAAAACTGAAACCCAATCCGCCGACAAAGGTCTCGCCACTAGACTCGAGCGCGCCGCGAGCACGGTCGCGATATTGCGCGGCCTCGGCTATGCCGGCGCTTATCTCGGTGGAGATCATCGTGCTGATCACGTCCGGTGGATCATCAAGCGATCCGAAGTCCTCGCGCCAAAGTGGCAGGAACTAGCCGATCGTCTAGCCTTCGCCCCAAAGAACGGATTCTATTTCTACGATTCCACCCAAGCGTCCCCGATGAAGCTAATGTCCGCGCCGTCAGGTAGCACAGCCACTCCTGGTGGTGCACCCATCGCGCGCCTGCTCGACACGCTCGGTAATTGTTTTCCAGTCAACAAGCCGGGAAAGCTCCGAAATTTTCTCGCCGCAATTTTTCGCTGGATCGACAAACGCCCGGCAATGGCGCACGGCGTAGAGCGCCTCGAATTCGCCATCAAGTCGCCGCTATTCGGCTGCCAGGCCTGCGGCAATTGCGTCCTCGGACACATGGAATACGTTTGCCCGCAAACCTGCCCCAAGGGAATGAGAAACGGCCCCTGCGGCGGCACGCTGAACGGCCGCTGCGAAGTGGTGGATAAGCCGTGCATCTGGGTAGAAGTCTATTCCCGCGCAAAATCCGAGAAGCGCATCGAAGATTTGAAAATTTACATTCCGCCGCGAAACAAAAGTCTCGCGGGCACAAGTTCCTGGATCAATTATTTTCTCGAGCGCGATAGCAGGCCCGGCCATCCAACTTTCGAAACTGCCGGAACGTCAGGAAACGCCGCTGGTCCGTCGAATTCACAGTCAGGGCGAAAGCAGGAATCCGGCGCTCACGCGGATCGCGCGCTGATCCACATCGATCACAAGTAGCGACAGGCAGCGTGCGTCGTCAGGAGCAAGAGTTCGCTAAAAGTTTTGGCCTGGATTTGGAATTCGCCAGAACTACCAGTTGCTGGTATTCTTGCGCGTCTCGGACGAATGGATGCGCCGGCGGATGTCCGGGACGCGCATCGGATCGCTGTAAGCTGCAAATTTCTTCAGGAGATCTTTTTTGGCGACTTTCGTTCTCGTGCATGGCGCTTGGCACGATGGCTCGGCCTGGCGAGCCACGATCGAACATCTCGAAAGCGAGGGCCACCGGACTTTCGCGCCCACCATCGCCGGCAACGGCAAAGGCGCGGACCGCAACGTAAATCACGCCGCCTGCACCAAATCAATCGTGGAAGCCATCGTCAGCAAAGATCTTCGCGATTTTATTCTAGTAGGCCACAGCTACGGTGGCACCATCATCGCCAAAGTCGCTGAAGTCATCCCCGAGCGGATCCGCCGCCTGGTTTTTCTCACTGCCTTCGTGCTGCGCGACGGAAAAAGTCTCGTGGACGAGACCCCGCCGGAAACCGCAGGCGTTTTCGCTCAAATGGCGCAATCCAGCCCCGACCATACCGTCATGCTGCCATTTCCCGTTTTTCGCGAGCAATTCATCAATGATGTGCCGCTCGAAGTGGCCCAAAAAGTTTACGCGGAATTGTCGCCGCAACCGTATCAGCCGGTCGCCGACCGCCTCGACATGAAGAAGTTTTACTCGCTTCCCACGCCGAAAAGCTATATCAATTGCACCGAAGACACCGCTCTGCCGCCCGGCGAATTCGGTTGGCATCCGCGAATGTCCAGCCGCCTCGGCCTCTATCGTCTGGTGCAAATGCCGGGCAGCCATGAAGTGATGTACAGCAATCCAGCAGGGCTCGCGGAAAAAATCGTCGAAGCTGGACGCGACTGAATTTCGAGACCACAGAGCAAACAGGCCATGCCGAGACTGACCGCGAAACCAGAACCAATCGAAGTAAATCTCGCGCACTCGGCGGTCATCGTCGTCGATATGCAGAACGCATTCGTAAGCAAAGGCGGCACTCTAGATATCGCGGGAATCGATTTGGGCGATGCGCCGCGCGTGGCCCGCACGATCGGCACGGTTCTCGAAGCCGGACGCGCCGCCGGCGTGCCCATCATCTATTTACAGATGGCCTACAAAGCAGATTTGAGCGACACAGGCGGCCCGCGCTCTCCAAACTGCCGCAAAGAAGCGGCTCTACATTTGATGGATCAGAAACCGGAATGGAAAGGCAAGCTTTTAATCGAAGGCAGTTGGGATAGCGCGCTCGTCGATGAACTGGCCGCCAAGCCCGGCGACCTGGTAATCACCAAGACGCGCTACAGCGGATTTGTCGGCACCACTCTCGATTCGCAGTTGCGCACGCGCGGGATTCAATTTCTTTTTTTTACAGGAATCGCCGCGAATGTCTGCGTGGAATCCACACTGCGCCACGCTTTTTTTCTCGATTATTGGCCCATTCTGGTTTCGGACTGCACCATGGCCGCGGGCGGACCCGAGGTGCTCGCGGCCACAATTTTCAATGTCGAGTCCTTCTTCGGCTGGACGGTTACTTCGGACGAGTTGCGCGCGCACCTGGCGGCGCGGGAGGCATAACTCAGCGTGTGGACTGCTGATATAGATGTCGGCGGGACTCTGACCGACGGCCTGTTCACCAGCGGAGACAAAATTGTCTCCGTGAAAGTGGATACCACTCCGCACGATCTCACTGTCTGTCTATTCGATTGCCTCACGCAAGCAGCCACGAAGCTGGATTTTGCAGATGCAATCGCGTTCCTCGAAGAAGTGGATTTGATTCGCTGGTCCACCACTATCACTTCCAACGTGCTAGCCGAGCTCCGCGGTCCGCGAGTCGGCCTGCTAATCACGCGCGGCCATGAATTGGATCTATACGGCAGCGATCGGCGCAGCCCCGTCCTCGGGAAATTCCTGAACGATCGCGACGTGATCGGCATCACCGGTTCTTCAACCGAAACCGAAATCATGAATGCTGCCCGCTCGATGCTGGAAACCGGCGTCCGCCGAATCTGCATCAGCCTGAAAGGCTCGCAGCAAAATCCCGAACGCGAAATTGCTTTCAAGAAAATCATCGATCAACAATATCCCGATCATTTTCTAGGATCAGTTCCGGTTCTAGCCGGAAGCGATATTTCACAAAGCTCCGACGATCGCACACGCACTTATTGCGCCCTCATCAATGCCTACACCCACGGAGCCCTGGCCGCCACATTATTCAAAGCCGAAGACGAACTCCGCGTAGCCTCGAAGTATTCCGGCGCGTTTCTAGTGAGCCACATCAATGGCGGCGTAGCAGGCATCGCGAAGACCAAAGCCATCGACACGATTGAATCCGGGCCGATCCTGGGCGTTCTCGGCAGCGCCCATTTGGCGAAATCGTACGGTTTGAATGAAGTGGTAGCGATGGACGTAGGTGGCACAACGGCAAAAATTAGCGTCCTGCGCAATGGCGAACCCATCTATCGCAAGCCATCCGATTTATTCGGCAATCCCATCGAAGTCTCGCTTCCGTTTCTGCGCTCCGTCGCTCTCGGCGGCGGCAGCGTAGTCAAGCCGCTCACGGATGCGATGCCGCCATCCGTTCAACTCGGTCCCGAAAGCATGGGCTCATTTCCAGGGCCCGCGTGCTACGGTTTAGGCGGAGACCAGGCCACGCTCACCGACGCGTTCGTCGCCGCAGGAATCATCAACCCGCAATATTTTCTCGGTGGATCGAAGCCTATCGACCTCGAGCTGGCCCGCAAAACCATTGAAACCCTAGTGGCCCGCCCGCTAAATCTAAGTCTGGACGCCGCCTGCAAACTCATCATTGATCGCGCGTTCGCCGCCGTCGCCAAGATGATTGCCGATGCGCAAAAAGAATTGGGCGCCGATCTTTCAGTCCACACTCTTTTCGCCTATGGCGGCAACGGCGGACTTTTCGGCGCCGGAGTCGCCTCGAACGCCGCAATCAAACGCGTTCTGGTATTTTCGCTCGGTCCAGTTTTCAGCGCCTTCGGTTCGTCCGTCTCCGATATCTCCCACGTGTACGAGCGCCCGCTTTCCGAGACAACAATCACCGAGGCCAGCTTGGCCAACATCCGTCTCGCACTCAAAGAAATCAAAGCCGAATGTGCCAAGGATCTACTCGGCGAAGGAATTCGCCCAGAAGGATTGGTTTACGCGCTTGAATTAGAAACGTCCGGAAAACAGCGTTCGTCGCCGGTCGCAATCACCGAAGACCCTCTCGAAAGCGAAGCGAAACTGACGTCCGCGCTTGCCAACGCGCTGGGCGCAGGCAATGGATCGAGCGCGAAGCCGGTCGGCCTCGAGCTGCTGCGAGTCCGCGCGAAAAAGCCGATGTCCAAGCCGCGTCTCGTCGAGCGCCCCCGCAGCAGCTCCGATGCATCTCACTCGCGAGTTGGCGCGAGAAAAGTCGCCTGGGGAAGCCGCACTGGCGAAGCACAAATTTATCGCTGGGAATCGTTGCAACCGGGAAATCGCGTCGCCGGCTGCGCGGTGATCGAAGGCGAGAACACGACTTATCTCGTCCCCGATGGCTGGAGTTTGGAAGTGGACGGTTTCGGAAACGCATTGCTCACTCAGTCGTAGTTCGGATCGCGAAAGCCGGCCAAGACCGAATGAGTTGAGAGGCCATATGACACCAAACGCACCAAATCGGATTCGGGTCACTGAATATCTCGATCTCGACATCGATCAGGAAAAATGGCTCTGCAATCGCTGCAATCGCGATCTCGGCTCCGCGCGCGAAAATTACAAAAAGGGCTGCCTCGTTTACGATCGCGATCCGCGCGAAATTCATCCCCCCATAGTCACCGGCGCATTCAGTTTTTCCCCCGATCCGCTCTGGGTTCGCATCGTAGAATTCTATTGCCCCGGCTGCGGCACGCAAGTTGAGACCGAATATCTCCCGCCAGGCCACCCCATCACTCGCGATATAGAAATCGATCTCGATCGACTCAAAGCGCGCTTGCAAAACGGCGAATTCACCATTCGCGGTCAGCGCCTCGAGGTCCCTGAATGAATTCGATCGATATCGACGTCGGCGGCACCTTCACCGACCTAGTGCTGCATTACGACGGCAAAGCCCTGATCAAAAAGGTGCCCACCACGCCCTACGATCTCTCCGTCTGTTTCTCCCGAGTGATCGAAGAAGGCGCCAGCGCCGTCGGTAAAAAAATGGACGAGCTGCTCCCGTCCATCGACATGATTCGCTATTCCACCACCATCGCCATGAACCGCCTGATCGAGCGCAAAGGCCCGCGCCTCGCACTAATCACCACCGAAGGCCACGAAGACGTGGTGTTAATCGGCCGCGGCGCGCAATGGATCGACGGCACGCGCGTGCAAGAGCGAAGAAATCTAGCCACTCAAAAGAAGCCCGAGCCGCTAATTCCGCGCGACATGATCGTAGGCGTAAAAGAACGCGTCGATTCCCGCGGCCGCGTCATCCGGCCGGTAGATGAAAATGATGTCCGCGAAAAAGTTCGCTATCTCGTAAATCGCGGCGCCCGCGGCATCGTAATTTCGTTTCTCTGGGGCTTCCTAAATCCAATCCACGAGCGCCGCGTGAAAGAAATCATCCGCGACGAATACAAAGAATTTCACATCGGCTATCTGCCGGTAGTGCTAGCAGGCCAGGTAGTAGGAAAACTCGGCGAATACGAGCGCACCATGGCCGCCATTCTCGACGCCTACCTGCAGCGCTCCATGCAAATCGAACTATCCGCCATGTGGGACAAACTGCGCGAGCGCGGCTATACCAAGCCGCTGCTAATGATTCAAAGCTCAGGCGGAATCGCAGAAGTTTTCCGCACCACCGCCAGCCGCACCTTCAATAGCGGCCCAGTCTCAGGCCTGATGGGCGCGCATCACGTAGCCCAATCGCTCGGCTATCAAAACGTAGTGATGACCGACATGGGCGGCACCAGCTTCGACGTCGGCCTGGTCGTAAAAGACAGCGTACGCAGCTACGATTTTCGCCCGATCATAGATCGCTGGATGGTCGGCATCACCATGATCAAGACGCTTTCGATCGGTGCAGGCGGCGGTTCGATCGCGTCAGTAAATAAACTTTTGCAAAATCGTGTCCAAGTAGGCCCGCGCAGCGCCGGCTCCATGCCAGGCCCCGCCTGCTTCAGCCTCGGCGGCACCGATCCCACCGTCACCGACGCCGACGTAGTCCTCGGCTACATAAATCCCGAGTACTACTACGGCGGCAGAATGCGCCTCGACAAAAATCGCTCCATTCAAGCCATCCGCGAAAAAATCGCCAAGCCGCTAGGAGTAGGCATCGAAGAAGCCGCGTCGATCATTCGAAAAATCGTAAACGGAAATATGGCCTCAGCAATCATGAAAGAAGTTCACCTGCGCGGCTACAGCCCCGAAGATTTCATCCTATTCGTAGGCGGCGGCGCCGGCGCAACCCACGCCGAAGGCTTCAAAGGCGACATCCGCAAAGCCGTCACCTTCCCATTCTCCCCAGTCTTCTGCGCTTTCGGCTCCTCCACAATGGACATCATGCACGTGTACGAAGTCTCGAAAAAAATAACGCTGATGACCCCAGGCACCCAGCAACTCTCCGAAGAATTCGCCACCTTCAACACCACAGTCGAAGGCCTAATCGAACAAGCCCGCAAAGATTTGCTAGGCGACGGCCTGGATCCGCAAAAAGCCGCCTACGTCCTAGAGCTAGACATGCTCTACGGCGGCCAATTCCACGTAAAGCGCGCCCTGTCGCCGCGTCTCTCGCTGCATTCCACAGAAGATGTCCGCGCCATCTGCGACGCCTTCAACAAAGAATTCAGCGAAGCCTTCAGCCCCTTCGTAGTAAATCCCGAAGGCGGAATCTTCATAGAAAGTTTCATCCTGAAAGCAATCGTCTCCACTCCAAAGGTAGAAATGCCGAAACTACCGCTAGAAGGCAGCGATCCATCAGCAGCAAGAAAAGGCGAGCGTCCAGTTTATTGGCCCGAGCTAAAAGATTTCCGCCCGACGCCAATCTTCACCCAAGAATCGCTGCGCCCAGGAAACGTAATCCCAGGCCCAGCAGTAATCGAAGGCGAATACACAACAATAGTAGTGCCGCCATCAATGCATTTTTCAATCGACGAGCGCAGCCTAGGCATACTCGAATCGTGAACTGACCAGAATCGAAGGAGCGTTATGCCGATCCCCACAACAGAGCAAAAGTTGGCGTGGCTCAAGCCCGCCCCAGCCACAGCGCACGAAAAAGAGTGCGCCGCAAAAGTAGCCCAAGGCGACTACGAAATCGGCATCCAAATCACCAACGACATCCTAGATGAAGCGATGGAAGTTTTCGTCCGCGCCTCGCGCAGCTATTTCGGCGTCTCCGGCGATTCCATGGTCGCCATCTTTACCGCCAACGGCGACCTAATCAACGCCTCCTGCGGCACCTACCTCCACGCGATCATCCAACCGATCGTAATCAAGTTCATCCACAAGTATTTTTCAGAAAATCCCGGCATCAAAGACGGCGACATCTGGTACACCAACGACGCGCTCTACGGCGGCATACACAATCCCGATCAGGTAGCCCTAATGCCGGTTTTCCACCAAGGAAAGCTGATAGCCTGGGCCTCCGCTGCATTGCACACCACAGAAACCGGCGCAATCGAGCCCGGCGGCATGCCCGTAAGCGCAAAATCACGTTTCGAAGAAGGCCTAAATCTCCCGCCAATCAAAATCGGCGAAAATTTCGAAATAAGAAATGATTTCCTCGAATTTTATTCCGTCTACGGCCTGCGCGCCCCAGCAATGTTCATCTCCGATCTACGCGCCCGCTGCACCACCGCCGATCGCGTCCGCATCCGCCTGATCGAACTAGCCGATAAACGCGGCTCCGATTTCGTAGTAGGCCTCCTGCGCAAAATGTGCGACGTAGCCGAAGAAGGCGCCAGGAAAAAAATCCGCGCCCTACCCGACGGCACCTACAAAGCGGTGGTCTTCAACGACGCCATAGGCTGGACCCCAGCCTTAGTACGCGCCTGCCACCTAACCCTAACAAAAAAAGACGACGGCCTAATTTTCGATTTCGAAGGCACCTCGCCAGAAAATCCCTCTTCTTATAATGTCCATCCGCAAGCAGTAGTAGGCCACATAGCAAATTTCTTTTATGAATATCTTTTCCACGATCTCCCAATCTGCAGCACCACTTTCGCCAGCATAGATTTCAAATTCCCCGAAGGCATAATCCTGAATCCCGGCAAAATGGCCGCCACAAGCTGCTGCGTCTTCATCGGCATGCAAGCCCGCTGCGCCACCCACAACGTCTTCGCCAAAATGGCCTTCTCCACCACAGGCCTCTGGCGCCAAATCGCCGCAGCCCCCGGCAGCCAACACACCTCGCAAATCTGCGCCGGCCTCTCGCAATGGAAGTTAGCGGTAGCCGACGTTCTCTCCTTCTCGCTCAACACCATGGGCCAAGGCGGCCGCGCCTCCACCGATGGCATGGACGCCTACGGTTTCGCCTGGTGCGCCTTCGGTCGCGCCCCAGATTCCGAGCAGGTAGAAAGCGAACTGCCTATCACCGTCACTCTCTCGCAGCACTGGAAAGATTCCTGCGGCCACGGTCTGCATCGCGGCGGCTCCGGCGGCGTGCAACACTGGATGATTCACAAAATGCCCGATCTAGTTTCCATGTGCATGGGCAACGGCAGCAAAGTTCCGCTGGGCCAGCCGCTCTTCGGCGGCTACGCTTCAGCCCCAATCCCCGGCATCAGCATCCGCAAAGCAGATTTAATGGAACGAATGCAGCGAGGCGATCCCACAGTAACTCTAGATAACCGCGCCATCATGGAAGAAACATCCATCCACGGCAATTGGAGTTACGAACTAGTAGCCCGTACTCCCAAAGTTTATGACGAGGGCGATCTGCTATTCGGCTTTAGCGGCGGCGGCCCAGGCTACGGCGATCCGCTCGAGCGCGATCCCGAAGAGCTCCTCGAAGATCTAAAGAAAAATGTAATTTCCGACTGGACCGCCCGAAGCATCTACAAAATCGCCTACGATCCCGATAAGCACAAGGTGGACGTCGAGAAAACCAAGCAACAAAGAGACGAAGAGCGCCGCGCCCGCCTGGCCCGCGGAAAATCCTTCGACGAATTCGAAAAAGCCTGGAACCAAACCAGTCCGCCCAAAGAAATCTTGCAGTGGTACGGCCGTTGGCCCGACGCAAAATCTCTCGGCCCAATTTTCCGTCCGTAAAAAATGATGAAAGATTTCAACCCGCGCCAGGCAGTTCGAGGGCTGCTGCAATCCATAGCGCCCCAGCGTCCTCTTTTTCTGCCCATCGTTTTCTCGCTGGGCGCACGCATCGAAAATGTTTCGCTCAGAAATTTCCTCACCAATCCCACAAAAATCTCAAACGCCCTGCGCCAGATTCGCACGCACCTCCGCAGCGACGGCATCACCTGCTATTTCGATCCGTATCTAGAAGCCGAATCGTTGGGCGGCGTTCTCGATTGGAAGTCCGACGCCAGCCAGCCCTCCCTCCGCTGGCCGCAACCGTCGCACGATGGCGAACTACCCGAAGGTCTCTGCGATCCGGATGAAACGGCGAAGCGAGGCCGCGTCCCAATCGCCGTGGAAGTGATCCGCCGCCTCAAGCCCCTGGTGCGCGACGATTTTTTGCTCGTCGCCGGCGTGACCGGCCCGCTCACACTCGCCGCGCAACTCGCGCAAATCGACACCAGCGAATCCGCCCGCAAGCAATCGCCACCCGATTCAGCGCTAAGCCTAGCCGCCGACGTCAGCCCGGTAGTTGCCCGCGCCCTCGTCGAAGCCGGCGCGAACGTAATTCTAATCCGCGAGGAACTTCTGCCATCTTCCGCCGGCGCTCTGTCAGATTGGGCCTCGCGCCTCGCGTCCACCATCAATATCGTGCGTTTCTACGACGCTCTTCCAGTCTTACTGTTGAGCCCACAACGATCCGTTGCAGCAGATTTCGAAGGAATTTTCCGGGAACCGTGGGATGCGGTTGTTTCCGCACCCTTGGATGTGAGCGCCGCGGACTTCGGAGCGCAACGCCGCGCCACCGCTTACGGAATTTCGCTTCCCGCCCCGGCATTCGAGCCCGATCAATCGAACGTCCCGCAAATGACGGAATCTCTTCGTACCATTATTCCGGAATTGCGCCCCGCGCTCGTCACCACAACCTCTGATCTTCCATCCACGGCCGACTTAAAATATTTAAATGCGATTGCCGAGGAAGTGAATTGTTGACCGCCCGGGAAACATCTTCGGCCCGCTCCGGAGTCCGTCAGGTTCGCATGCGAACCTCAGGCGCGAAACTCGAGCATCGCCCCGACGGCACTTTGCTCGTCAAGCCCGATGAGCAGCTTGGCGCTTATCCCAAAGTTTTGACCGATCGCGTCGCGCATTGGGTCCGCGAATTTCCCGATCGAGTCTGCATTGCCAAACGCGATGCGAGCGGCGAATGGCGCCGGCTCACTTACGCCGAAATTTGGCAATCGATTCGCAGCGTCGGCGAGGCTCTCCTCGGTTTCGGCCTGTCCGCCGGTCGGCCGGTAATGATTCTCTCGGAAAATGATCTCGAGCAATTTATTTTGACGCTCGCCGGACAGCACGTCGGAATTCCAGTCGCGCCAATTTCCCCGCCGTATTCTCTAGTCTCGAAAGACCTCAGCAGATTGCGGCACATCGCGAACTTACTCACTCCCGGACTTATTTTCGCAGCAGACGGAAATCGCTACGAGCGAGCGTTGGCGGCAATCGCGACAGAGGCCACGCCAATCGTCGTCACGCATTCGCCGCCGCGTGGGAAGCGAGCGATCTTATTTTCGGATCTGTTGAATTCCGCTCCCACTTCCTCGGTTGACGCCGCGCACGAGCGAATCAATCCCGACGACGTCGCAAAATTCCTTTTCACCTCCGGCTCGACGGCTATGCCCAAAGGCGTCATCAACACGCACCGCATGATCTGCAGCAATTTGCAAATGATCAATCAGGTTTTCGGTTTTCTCGAAGAGGAGCCGCCAGTACTGGTGGACTGGCTGCCGTGGAACCACACCTTCGGCGGAAATCACAACACCGGAATTTCCCTCTACAACGGCGGCACGTTCTACATCGATGACGGCAGACCAGGCCTCGATTCGTTTCGCGAAACGCTCCGCAATCTCCGCGAAATCTCGACAACTGTCTTCTTCAACGTCCCAAAAGCCTACGAGGGATTGTTACCCGCGCTGCGCTCCGATCGCGAACTGCGGGAAACTTTTTTCCGGCGCTTGAAACTTCTTTTCTACGCTGCGGCGGGACTTTCCCAGCCAATGTGGGACGCCTATCGCACGCTCGCACAAGAAGCCTGCGGCGAGCGCATCATCATGGTCACCGGTCTCGGCGCCACGGAAACCGCGCCGATGGCCATTCAGACGAGCTGGGAAACCGATCACGCCGGCGTAATCGGTATTCCCGTGCCCGGAGTGGAACTGAAATTGGTTCCGCGCGATGAAAAACTCGAAGCCAGAGTTCGCGGCCCAAATATCACTCCCGGCTATTGGCGCCAGCCCGAACTCACCGAAAAAGTTTTCGACGACGAGGGCTTTTATTCCTTTGGTGACGCCGTCCGATTCATCGATCCACACGACGTCAATAAGGGCTTCCTCTTCGACGGCCGCTTCTCCGAAGATTTCAAACTCGCCAGCGGCACCTGGGTCAGCGTGGGCCCGTTGCGCGCCAGAATTCTCAGCCATTTCGCGCCATTCGTCCGCGATGTCGTCGTCGCAGGACACGATCGCGATGATGTCGGCCTGCTCATCTTCGCCGACCTGCGCTCCTGTTGCGAACTTTTCGACGGCGAACAGTCGAATCTTCGCGCCGCGGAAATTCTCGAGCACGATTTAGTCCGCTCCCGATTTAAAGAGCTCATCAAAAGTTTCGCCGAGCAATCCACGGGCAGCTCCACGCGCATCGCGCGCGCGGTCCTCGTCGAAGAGCCGCCATCGCTCGACGCCGGAGAAGTCACCGACAAAGGCTCGCTGAATCAACGCGCAGTACTCGAACGGCGCGCCGCGCTCGTCGAAGAGTTATACTCATCTATGGAAGCATCGCCCAGAATTTTGCGACTCAGGGAGAAATAGCCATGGAAACTCGCGCGGGTGGCACCTTCGCGGCTTACAACGATATCTGGCTGCTCGATGGCGTCCGCACTCCGTTCGTTAACTACAACACTTCACTCGGCACCGTCTCGCCGATCGATCTAGGCATCAAAGCCGCCCGCGCAGTTTTCGAGCGCTCCGGAATTCCCGCCACGGATGTGGGCTCGACAATCGCGGGCAGCGTTGCGCAAGCAAGTTTCGACGCCTACATGCTCCCGCGCCACATCGGCATGTATGCCGGAGTTCCCATCGATCGCCCGGCGTTGCTAGTGCAACGCGTCTGCGGCACCGGTGTAGAAGCCATCAGCCAGGCCGCCGACGCCATCACCCTCGGAAAAATAGATCTCGGCCTCTGCGTCGGCGCCGAATCCATGAGCCGCAATCCGGTCGCGGCGTTCACCCACCGCGGCGGATTTCGCATGGGCCAAATCGAATTCAAAGATTTTCTCTGGGAAGCGTTGCTCGATACAGCTCCCGGCGTGACGATGGGCCAGACCGCCGAAGCCACCGCCAAGAAATATCAAATCACCCGCGAAGAAGCCGATCGCTTCGCCGAATCCAGTTTCGCTCAAGCCCTGGCAGCACAAAAAGCCTGCTTTCTCTCCGGCGAGATCACTCCGCTCGTAAACGAAAGTTTCGAGCTGCAAGGCTACATCACCCGCGGCATCCGTCTCGCAAAGGGCTTCGACAAAGTGGACCTCGACACGCACATCCGCCCGTCGTCGTACGAAGTGTTAGCTAAGATTCCCCCAGCATTCGGCGGCGTGCAGACCGGCGGCAATAGCTCGGCAATCGTGGACGGCGCAGCCGCAGCCCTCGTAGGCTCCGGCGCCTACGCAAAATCGCGCAGCAAGCAGCCTCTCGCGCGCATCGTTGCAGTCGCTACCGTCGGCGTGCCGCCAGAAATCATGGCCATCGCTCCCGCCCCGGCCATCCGCAAGCTACTCGAAGGCGCCGGCATGAAACTCGAATCCATTGATCGCTTCGAAATCAACGAAGCCTTCGCCGCGCAAATCATCGGCGTCGAGCGCGAACTAAAACTCGATCGCGCCAAACTAAACGTAAACGGCGGCGCCATCGCCATCGGCCATCCGCTAGCCGCCACCGGCATCCGTTTAGCAGTAACGCTGGCACGCGAGCTTCGCCGCTCGAAACTCCACTACGGCATAGCCTCAGCATGCATAGGCGGCGGCCAGGGAATCGCCATGCTCCTCGAAAATGCGGCATAAAATCGCGCCATGCTGATTCACCGCAAAAAGATTCAAGTCGAGTGGGGCGATTGCGATCCAGGCGGAATCGTTTACTTTCCGCGCTATTTCGAATATTGCGACATTTGCACCAACGCGCTCTTCGTTCACGCGGGCCTGCCCAAGCCAAAAATGCTAAAAGCCTATAACATCGCAGGCATTCCCATCGTGGATGTCCACGGAAGATTCATGATCCCGTCCGAATATCCCGACACACTGGTAGTAGCGTCCTCCATAGCCGAATGGGGAAGCAGCAGCTTCACAGTCCAGCATCAATTATATAAAGGCAAAAATCTAGCAGCCGAAGTAATCGAAAAGCGAGTCTGGGTCTTGCGCATCCCAGGCGAGCCCGCCCGCTTCAAAGGCCAGCCAATCCCATCAGCAGTAAAATCCCGTTTCTCCGGCAAATCTCAAACTTAGCCTCGTTAAGAATTTTGCCCGAATTGCTTAGCTCGACGGCCAGCGCTACGAAGAAGAATGCGCACTAGCGCGGCGTGCGAATTTCGTGTAGAAATCTAGCAATCCACAGGACCACGGAGGAATAAATGTCCACCCTCGATACCACCAGCAGCCTATATCAGGTAATTAAGGAATACGGCCGGCCCGATTGCCACATCGCCGCCGGAGAAGAAGAATCGCCCTGGGTCCCCTTCGTCGAAAATGTTTTCATTCGCCACCTGGCCTTCGACGTCCGCGGCAGCGCCTTCGCAAATATTCTCTGGGTAAAGAAAAATGGAAGTCTAGGTCGCCATCGCCATCGAGGCCCGGTCATGGCCTGCACGCTCGAAGGAAGCTGGCGCTATCTCGAATACGATTGGGTCTCCCGCGCCGGCGATTACGTCCACGAAAGCCCCGGCGTAATCCACACGCTAGTCTCCGATGATCCCAACGGCATGAAGACATTCTTCTGGCTAAATGGCTCGCTAGAATTCTACGACGACCAGGACAATCTACTGCAGACGCTAGACGTATTCTGGATGATAGATCACTATCTAACCCACTGCCGCCAGCACAACCTGAAAATCAACGAAAAGCTTTTCATCTAATCTGCGCCAATCAACAACCGCAGATCCTGCGGCGCCCGTGTGGGGGAGGGGGTTCACCTCCCTCCCGCTCTGGGTTTGGGTGTTCAGGCCCGATCCCGCGCCGAAGGCCAAAGCGGCGCCCGTGTAGGGGCGGGGGTTAATCTCCCGCCCGCCTTGGCACTGGGTGTTGCAATCCGTTTCAGCCCATCCGTTCCCAATCCCAGCAAAACTCCAAAACTCCCCGCAACATTTTCCCCCGCGAGGTGTTTCATAAATAAGGCCGAGCAATCACCCAGAAATAATCTCGGTCAATTTTCGAATTCATAAATCAACGAGGTGATCCGATGAAGCTCACATGGCTAAATAAGTGGAATGTTCTACCTCTGGCAATTGTCCTAACCGGCGCAGCCGCTAGCCTTCCGGCATTCGCCCAGTCGCAGCAAGCCGCCGATCCAAATGAGATCCACCAACGCAAAGAAAACCAGCAAGATCGCATAGCCCAAGGCGTAAAGAGCGGCCAACTAACCCCGCGCGAAACCGCTAACCTGGAGAACAAAGAAGCCGCCATCAACCACGAAACCCGCGAAGATCGCAAAGCCAACGGCGGCAAGCTAACTCCAGCCGAAAAAGCAAAGGTAAATCGCCAACAGAACCGAACGTCGCGCCAGATCTACCGCGACAAACACAACGCTCGCACCACGAAGTAAAAGCCGCGTGTAGGGGAGGGGGTTTATCTCCCTCCCGCTCTGGCTTTGGGTGTTCGGCCCCTCCGCAGTAAATCCTTATCGAAATCTAATCGAAATGAAAACGATTAGAAATTTCTGCAACGCGAACAAAATAAAGGGCATACCAAATCCTAATCGAAGTGAACCCCAATTTTGGTCGATTAGGATTTCGATTAGCGCCGCACAGGAAAGGGAATCGGAGGAGGAAGTTTCCGCCCAGGCCGGAGCTGCTCAATTCGCGTACGAGCCTTCTCAGCCCAGGTCCCGCGCGGATCGTGCTTCAGATAAAGCGACCAATGCTCGCGAGCCCGCGCCGGATCGCCTTTTTTCTCATAGGCCAGCGCCAGATTAAAATGCGCATCGGCATGATTCGGCATAGCCCGAATCGCGCATCGCAAATTCTCGATAGCCTCATCAATCTTCCCAGCCTCTTCGTAAACGCAGCCAAGGTTATACCGGCAGATCGCATTAGCAGGATCAAGCGCCACAGCCGCAAGAAAGGAATTCTGCGCGTCCTCAAGCCGCCGCTGGTGATAAAGAGCGACGCCCAGATTAATATGCGCTTCCACCCATTCGGGCGAAAGCTCGATCGCCCGCTGGTAGGCCTCCACGGCCTCATCAACAGTCTCGGGTGAGCTCTCAGCCGCCAGCGCAATCTCAAACCATTCTTCCGCCGAGCGCGAATCAAGTTGATGAACGTTGGCCGCCATCTGCGGCCCCTGCAAAGGCAAGATCCACTGGCGCTCCAGCGGATCAAAAGGGGGCGCCAGTGTTCCAGGCAACAAAAACGCCACGCTCTGCCGACACTCCAGCAGCCGCAAATTCTCCACACGCAGCACCGGCCCACCGAGTTGGCGCTCAATCGCAGTAACTGCCCGGCGCAATCGTCGCGCCGGTACGCGCGAATCCGTCAGCCGCTTAATCGTGCGCAGCGCCACCAAATCCCCGAAATCATAGAAGCGCTCGCCCCAGCGAATGCGCGGGCGCACCAGACGCAAGCGTTCCCAATAGCGCAATCGCCGATCGTCAACTCCAACGATCCGCCGTGCTTCCGACCGTGTATATCGTTCGCTCAAATCTTGCGCTCTCTCCGTTCGCCTCGTGGCACGTGCTCAGCGGACGATTATCCCCCGCCTGTCAATCCCTGGCCATCCGGACAGCCTGAAATTCGGCGTTCCTCTCCGCCATTACACGACAGGGAACACGCCGGGAATGCAATCGCGCGCCGTGCTAGCCTGAAATGACGGGAGCGTGTAGGCGAGATGCCCCTTAGCGTAGCCGAAAAAGACCATCTAGTGCGCCTGGTGGCATGGGCGCGCATCGCGTTTGGCCTGCTGGCGTTCGTGGCCGCGGGCGAATCACGAAGCGCGGGCGGCTTCACGGGCATTTTCCTGCTCGGCTACGTGGTCGTGGCGTTGGTATTCGCGTTGGTGGCGCAATATTGGTCGCGGCTCAGAATTCGTGTGCCGGTGTGGATCGACGTGATCGCCATGGCGATTTTTCTGCCGTTCACCGCGTCCTATGTTTCGTTCGTGATGCTCTTCTGTTTTTCCGCTTTCGCCGTAGCTACCACCGCGAATGCCGAAGTGATTCGCGGATTCGTCGGGCTTTCGGTGATGGCTGCGGCCGCGCGCCTGGGCTTGCACAATCCCTGGAACCGCGGTTCATTTATCGATTTTGGCGTGTTGATGGCGGGCACCGCCGCGGCCGGCGCGGGCGCGGCATGGCTCGGTCGGCGCGAACGTCAGGAAACCGATCGCCGCCATCTGCTCGAACAAATCTCCAATCAGATTCAATTCGAGCGCGGCTTGTCGGAATCCATTCAGCATGGGCTCAACGACCTGGCGCAGGCTTTCGAGTGCGAGCAAGGCTGCCTCGCATTTCTGGATAACGAACTCGAAAGAATCTTTGTTTGGCGGGTGCGCTCCGGAGAAATCGCCCCGTCCGGGCCGGAAACCATGTCGCTTTCGCGCGCGGAGTCCTATCTCCTCGATTCGCTAGAAGTCACCATGTGCTGGAATTCGCTCGAAGGCGCGGGCGAAGGATTCGGATGGGATCGCCGCACCGGGCAACCGGTGGCGAATGCGCCCCGGCCAGCCCCCGCGATGAAGGAGGAACTTGGCGTTAAATCCCTTCTGGCGGCCACGCTCCAGGAAGTCGATGGCCGTCCTTCCGGCCGCGTAATGGTTCTCAACCGGCGGCGCAAGTTTTCGCGCTCGGACCTGGCATGGTTCGAACACATCGTCCGGCATATCTCGCCGCAAATCGACAACGTCTATCGCATGCGGCACCTGCGCGCGCGCACGGTGGAGGCCGAGCGCAGCCGAATTTCACGCGATTTGCACGATGGCATTTTGCAGACGCTACTGAGCCTGCAGATTCAGCTCGAAGTGATGCGCAGAAACGCGCCGAATGGTGGCTCGACGATGTCGAGCGATCTCAACGCGCTGCAAAAAACCGTGCGCCACGAAGCCGACGAACTGCGCCGCATGGTTACCGAGATGCGCCCTCTGCGAGTGGAGAGCGCCGACTTGCGCGAATTGATGCTGGGTTTTGCCGAGCGCTTTCAGAATGAGTCGGAATTGGCCGTCGATTTGTTCATTGACGACAAGAATTTGCGCGCTCCCGACCGCGTTTGCCGCGAAATTTTCCAGATATACAGAGAGTCACTCAACAACATAAAAAAGCATGCTCACGCCAGCCACGTCGTGGTAAAACTGAATCAGGACGAGTCAAAGCTAAATTTTGTAATCGATGACAACGGTTTGGGATTCAGCTTCTCCGGCCGGTTTTCGAGCGAAGAGCTTGACCGGCTGCGCTTGGGCCCTATTTCAATTAAGGAACGCGCTCGTAGTGTGGGGGGCATTCTCACGGTAGAATCAAATCCGGGGCATGGGGCGCGTCTAACTATCGAAATTCCATTGAATTGAGATGACAAAAGGGAAACCACCAGTGCGTATTCTCGTCGCCGACGACCACGCGATCTTTCGCGATGGACTGCGGCGGCTCCTCGAGGGCTCGGACGATGTGTCCATCGTCGGCGAGGCCTCCAACGGCAATGAATGCATCAAGATGCTGGCGAAACTGAAGCCGGATATTCTGCTGTTGGATCTGCGCATGCCGGAAAAAGACGGCCTCGGCGTACTCGAAGAAATCAATTTCGATTCCATGACAACGCGGGTAATTGTGCTCACCGCGGCCGAAGATGACCGCGACGTAGTGCGCGCCATGCGTCTCGGTGCCCGCGGCGTAGTACTGAAACAATCCGCCAGCGATCTGCTGCTGAAGAGCATCCGCAAAGTGGCCGACGGCGAAATCTGGCTCGATAATCGCATGACCGCCGAGGTAATCGACGCTTTCAAGAAGTCCTCCGAAGCCGGTCAGCGCCGCGAAAAGCCACTATTGAGCGACCGCGAGAAAGAAATCGTGCAACTTGTGGCCCAAGGATTCCGCAATCGCGAAATCGGCGAAAAGCTCTTCATCAGCGAGCAGACGGTGAAAAATCACCTCCACAATATCTTCGACAAACTAGGCGTCTCCGACCGCCTTGAGCTCGCCCTCTACGCCATCCACCACCGCCTGATCGAGCAAGCCTAATACCGGAATTTAAATCCCCGCGTTCGTCTGTGCATTGAATTAGGTCGTAATACGATATGATGTCTACAGCGCGAAACGTAGCGGCGGCCTTCAGGCTGGCATCTTACGAACGGGAACCCGCCCCAAGAGGAACTGCTGCGCCGACGGACGATTTCGCGCACTATTCGCAATAATGAACTCCACGAAACATCGAAACTCCTCCGCCGGCCAATCCCGCGAAGTAGTCCTGGTAATCTGTGCCGTACTGCTCGTATTTCTTTTTTTCGCCACTGGCATCCTGACCCGCGCGTTCCACAAAAAAGAGGACGCACTGGCCGCACAGTGGTTCGCCAAAGGCAACACCAGCCTCGCCAGTGGCGCCGCCCGCGAAGCCCTCGACGATTACCGCCGCGCCCTAATCTTCGATCCCGAAAATGAACCCTACCAACTCCATCTAGCGCAAGCGCTCGCGCAACTGGGCCGCCAGGATGAAGCCCGCGCCTATCTCCTGAATCTCCTGAGCGATCGCCCCGGCGATGGCGAGGTAAACTTCGAACTCGCGCGCCTGGCCGCGCAGACTGGCGACATCAACGACGCGGTTCGCTTCTATCATGCCGCGGTTTACGGCGCGTGGGAGTCGGATCCCGTCGCCGCGCAGCTCCGCGCCCGCCTCGAACTTTCCCAGTTTCTCGTGCGCCATCGAGAGAACACTCTCGCCGAAGCCGAGCTGATTTCCCTCGCGGCCAATATCCCGGACCGCGACGCGGAATTGCACACCCTGGCTGGCGATTTGTTCCAGAGCATTGGAGATTTGCATCGCGCGTTTAACGAATACCGCTTCGCGCTGAAGGCCGCACCAGATAATCTCACCGCACGGGTTGGTGCGGGGCTGGTTTCCTTCAAGTTAGGAAGCTATATCAAAGCGGCCGAAGACCTCGAGCTCGCCAACAAAGCCGATCCGGAGAATAAGACGGTAGCCACGACGCTCGAAACTTCACGCTTGATGATTGCATCCGATCCATTTTCCGCACAGCTTTCGGCGCGCGAGAGGGCCAATCGCGTTTCGGCGGCGTTGGCGCACGCCATTCAACGCGCGGATCAATGCAGCAGCGCCTCCGCGAAAAATCCAAATGCCTCGAGCCTCGCCGAGCTGGCTGCGCAGGCGAAAATGCAGCAGAGATCGATCTGGAGCGAGCGCGGCCTACTCCTTCGTCCCGATCAAAATGACGCAGCCATGGAGATGGCCTTCAAAATCGAGAATGCATCCACCCAGATATGCGGCGAACCGGCGGGCGAGGATGCGGGAATGCGCCTGATTGAAAAAAAGTACCGTGCGATGCAGGAGGGCGCACCGGAATGACGAACGCGAGCCCAGCGGTCCCGGCGTCAGCTGCGCCGCCAAAAGATTCGCTATGGTTGGTATTCAATCGCAGGTTTGCCGCGAATCGAAGACGCTGGGCGTCGATGTTCAGCGAAGACCACCTTTTCCTGATGCTCGCCGTGCTGATCGGAATTTTCGCAGGCCTCTCCGTTGTTCTGTTCCGCATTTCGATCGAGTGGATACAGCTCCTGCTGCTCGGACCGGCCGTTCATCCTTCTGTCGCGCGTGTACTCCTCGCTCCCACGATCGCGGGCCTGGTCGTGGCGTTGCTGGTGATTCACGTTTTCCCGCGCGTGCGCGGCAGCGGCGTGAATCAAACCAAAGCCGCCGTTTACGTTCTAGATGGCTACGTGCCGTTCAGCACGGTGATCGGGAAATTCATCACCTGCGCGATTGCCATCGGCAGCGGCCAGTCTCTTGGTCCCGAAGATCCATCGCTGCAAATCGGCGCGGGAATTGCCTCAAGACTGGGCCGCTCGTTAAAGCTCTCGCGAGAAAAAATCCGGCTCATAGCACCGGTTGGAGCTGCGGCCGGCCTGGCCGCCGCATTCAACGCGCCGATTTCGGCGGTGCTTTTCGTGATCGAAGAAGTGATCGGGAATTGGAGCGGAGGAGTTCTCGGCGCAATTGTTCTTGCGGCGGTGTCGAGCGTGGTGGTGATGCGCCAGTTTCTCGGCACCAATGCGCTCTTCCGCATTCCGCCGTTCCGCCTCGAGCACACCTCGGAACTACTCGCCTATGCGGTGCTGGGAGTTGTCGGTGGCGGCGCTTCCGTTCTGCTCTTGCAGGCTATTGCCTTCATGAGGCCGCTCCTGCGCCGTTTGCCGCACTGGACGGAATATTTTCAACCCGCGATCGCCGGGCTGCTCATCGGATTTATCGGAATTCGCGTGCCGCAAGTAATGGGCGCCGGTTATCCGATTATTGATTGGGCGCTTCACGATCAATTCACATGGAATATGTTGTTGCTGCTGGCCGCGTGCAAAATTGTCGCCACCAGCCTCTCGTTCGTCAGCGGCACTCCTGGCGGCATGTTCGCGCCCACGCTTTTCATTGGGGCAATGCTCGGAGGCGCAGTCGGAGGCGTCGAGCATCTTTTCTATCGTAATCTCAGTGGCAGCGTCGGAGCCTTTGCGCTCGTTGGGATGGGCACTCTCTTCGCGGGATTTCTGCGCGTTCCGATTACTTCAGTCTTTATGGTAATCGAAGTCTCCGGAAGCTATTCCGCGATTCTCCCCGTGATGATTTCAAACACCATCGCCTATCTGATTTCCCGTCAATTTCAAAAAACACCGCTCTTCGACTTGCTGGCGAGGCAGGATGGCATGGTTTTGCCTTCGATCGAAGAGCAGCGCGAACGAATAACCCTGCGCGTGGAAGATGCCGCGCAGAATCGCGGCAGCACCGCGCAACGGCCTGACGAAATATTCGCCGATGCCATGCGCCGCTCGGGCGTTGCGGCGGAGCTCTACTTCCTCGCGGGCGGAGCGGCCGGCTGGCGTGTCCACCGCAGGCTCGCCAAGCCGGCTGACGGGACCGAAGGAAGCGCTGCGCCCTCCGAAAGCTCGCCATTTTTGTACCCAGATCACTCGCTGGAAGAGGCGCTACAAATCATGAGGGATTGGCCCGTGCTGCCGATCATCAGCCGCGCAAATCCGCAGCTTCTGGAAGGGGTTATCGCGCACGCGGACATCCTCAAGGCGTATCGCGACGCTGGAAGCATCGACCCCTCCTAGAGTGGCCGCCTAAGGTTCATTCCGGAGCATCCTCCCTGTAACTCCTTTACTTTCAATGCGAAACTAGTACCTTTGTACCGATTAAATAGGCCGGAATTGGGCCCCTTGCGCTATTGGCGCTGCAAGTCCCTCCCTCTACTCTAGATAGCGTCACTAGAAAGGATTGTGTCTGTGTCCCACAAAGAGAGGCGAACGAGCCGGCGCTTCATGATGAAGCTACCGCTAACCGTTCGCTGGATGGACAACACGGTAGTCGGCGAAGTTGCCACGGAATCCCGGGAGGTCAGCTCTCGGGGGCTCTACTTTTATCTTCCCAAGGTCCTCAAGAGCGGTTCGGCCGTCGAGATCGTAATGACGCTGCCGCACGAGCTCACCCAGGCCGGACCTGTGAAAGTCCGGTGTCTCGGGCGCATATTGCGCACCGATGAGCCCGGCCAGGGAGATATCGGTGTAGCTGCCGCGATCGAGCGGTACGAATTCCTGCGCAACGGCGAATCCGCCGCATAAAGGATTTCTTACCCAGACCCTGCGGAGATGGGTGAGAAACGGCCGGGGAGCTTCGTCCTCAGCGGAGCTCCCGGCCATTTTTTTGTGGACAGCCGAACCCGTAACTTAGGTCAGCCCGCGATCTCGCATTTCCCAATCCCTCCTACCAATTCGCGGAACTGTCCGGTTTTGCACATCCAGGATTCCAGAATCGGTCAAATCAACATTCGTCTCTCGGCTGTAACATAAATATCCCCTTGCGATGCAATAGCTTACGTCGAAATGTAATTGGTACTTTGACTGCCAAGTGGTCCGCAGTGATTTGGGTGTTCGGGGGTTCTGCGTGTACGAAGCACTTAGCAGCCGAGATACGGTAGTGAGCAAACTAAAGCGGCGACGCCGCGTTTCCGCGTCCGCGATCCTCACATTACTCGCCGGATTCGCCTTCAACGGTGCGGCGTATTTGCATCGCCTTTTGCCCGCCCGCACCACGCATTCCGCCGATTTTTCCGCTCCGAATCTTGTCGCGCTCGCAGCCTCGGCGCGAATCGCGTCACGCAGCGTCGCACCATCGACGCTCTTGTGCAGCGCCAGCCCGCATCGCGCAGAATCCCTGCTGGCTGGCCGGGAAACGCCATTTACGCTGACTGGCAACGGCGTTCCCGATTTGGTAGTCGGCCTGAGCGTGGTTCCCAGGCAGTTCTCGCATGTTTCACCCAAGCCCATTCTAGGCCGCACTCTCCGTCCCGGCGATGAACGCACGCGCCGGCCGGTGGTGGTTCTCAGTGAGCGCCTGTGGCGCCGCAGCTTCGGCGCAGACCCGGCAGTAATCGGAAAGACCATCACTCTCGACGCGCATGATTACATCGTGATTGGCGTCATGCCCGCGTCATTCTGGTTCCCGCACCCTTCCGACCCCGTCGAATTATGGGTACCGGCAAAGTCTCCGGCGCTGGCGGTCGCGGAACTCACGTCCTAGACGCCTCGCCGTGGCTTTCGTAGCGGTGGGCTTCAGCCCAGCACAATCTGGGCCTACGCCCGAAGCGATAAATGGCGGGCTCCGGATATTCCTCCTCAGAATTTGAAAACTTAGCTCACTGAAGCGCGTCATAACCGCAGCGATTAGCTTTGATCCCAGCACGATCGATCCAGCTAGCCATTGCCGAAGATGCCAGGCTGAAGCCCGCCGCTACGACTGCCAAATCCTCCCTTACGAAAACTTTACGCCTTCCTTATGGCTTTCTGACTCGCTGCGGCTAGACTGACCATCGGTGTTGCGGAGCTCCCGCTGAAATCGCCGGCCAGTAATTGCCTGCGGAGGAATCGTCATGCGCGATGTCATTTTCATAATACTGAGCCTGCTTTTCTTTGCTGTTTCGATCCTTTACGTCCGCGGCTGCGAGCGCCTGAAGTAGGAGCGGGTAGATGACTCTCGGAACTCTTGGATTGCTGATCATTTGCGGGCTCTTGCTCGGATATCTCTTCTACGCCCTGCTGCGCGCGGAGAAATTCTAACCATGACCCCGAACGGCTGGGCGCAAATCGCCGTATTTCTGTTCTTGATCCTCGTACTTACCAAGCCTATGGGGATCTACCTCGCGCGCGTGTACGAGCGCGAGAAGACGTTTCTCGACGTCGTGCTGCGGCCCATCGAGCGGCTCATCTACCGTGTCACCGGAGTGGATGAAGCGGCCGAGATGCGCTGGACCGAATATGCCGTCGCCATGCTCTTGTTCAGCGCTGTTTCCATGGTACTGCTCTACCTGATTCAGCGCGTTCAGCTCTGGCTGCCTTTCAATCCGCAGCATCTGGGAAACGTAGCCCAGGATCTCGCTTTCAATACCGCCGCTTCATTTACCACCAACACCAACTGGCAGTCCTACACCGGCGAATCCACCATGAGCTACTTCACGCAAATGGCCGGACTCGCTTATCACAACTTCGCGTCGGCGGCCGTCGGGATAGCTCTCGCGATTGCAGTGATTCGCGGCATCGCCCGCCGCGAACGCGAGACCATCGGAAATTTCTGGGTTGATCTCACGCGCGGGCTCCTTTGGGTTTTGCTGCCGGTATGTCTGGTCATTTCGCTGGTGTTCGTTTCCCAAGGCGTAGTCCAAAATTTGCGGCCGTATGACAAAGCCGCCTTAGTCGAGCCTCAGCAGGTGACAGC
>Ga0209038_10000069_pt1 | contig 30200 bp, 28 predicted proteins | sample BogFormECP03_OM3_FD_188237 | JGI IMG/M metagenome (GOLD analysis project Ga0209038, IMG submission 188237) | Bog forest soil microbial communities from Calvert Island, British Columbia, Canada - ECP03_OM3 (SPAdes) (version 2) | ecosystem: Environmental > Aquatic > Freshwater > Wetlands > Bog ...
CGAAGTTCCCGAGCGGGCTGATCGCGATCACGCGCCTGCCCGGGCTCGGCCCGAAGCGCGCGCGCCTCTTGTACTCCGAGCTGGGGATCGATTCGCTGGAGAAGCTGCGCGAGGCGGCGCAGTCAGAACGCCTGCGCTCGGTGCGCGGGCTGGGGCCGAAGTTCGAGGCCAACGTGCTGGCGGCGCTGGCCGACGGTGCGGGCGAGCGTGCCGCCCCGCGGATGCTGCTGCCCAGGGCGATCGAGCTGGGCGAGGCGCTCGTGGCCGGCCTCACCGAGCAGGGTGGTCCCGACAGCGATGTGCGGCTCGCGGGCTCCGCGCGCCGAGGCGCCGACAGCGTCAAGGATCTCGACCTGATCGCGGTCACCACCCGACCGACGACGCTGGCGAAGAAGCTCGTCAGGGTCAGCGAGATCGAGAGCGTCAGCTCCGCGGGCAGGTCGGGCGCGCGGGCGCGCACCCATTCGGGGGTGGCGGTTGATCTGAGAATCGCCAAACCCACCCAGCTCGGCAATCTGCTCCAGCACTTCACCGGCTCGGGCGCCCACAACGCGGCGCTGCGCGAAGGGGCGGTGCGCCGTGGGCTGCATGTGTCCGAGTACGGTGTGCTCGACGACGCAATCGGCCGCACGCGCACCTGTGTGTCCGAGGCCGAGCTGTACGAGGCGCTCGGACTCGCCTACATCGAGCCGGAGCTGCGCGAGGATCGCGGGGAGCTCCAGGCTGCGCTGGCCGACTTCCAGTCCGGGGGCGAAGGCGCCCAGCTGCCCAGCCTGATCGCCCTCAGCGACATCCGCGGCGACCTGCACAGCCACACGGTGGCCTCTGACGGCCACAACACGATCGCGGAGATGGCCGGCGCGGCGCGCGAGTGCGGCTACGAGTACCTCGCCATAACCGACCACTCTGCGAGCCACGGCTTCGACAACGATGTCTCTCCCGAGCAGCTGCGCCGCCAGATCGAGCTGATTGCAGAGGCGAACGCCCGGATCGAGGGCATCGAGCTGCTCGCGGGCAGCGAGGTCAACATCCTCCCGGACGGCTCACTCGACTACGAGGACGAGCTGCTGAGCGAGCTCGACTGGGTGATCGCCAGCGTGCACACCGCGTTCGCGACCTCAGAACAGGCGATGACCGAGCGGATGATCACCGCGATCGAGCACCCCCTGGTGGACGCCATCGGCCATCCGACGGGCAGGCTGATCGAGCAGCGCGACCCCTATGCGATCGATCTGGAGGCCGTATTCGCCGCGGCTGCACGCACGGGGACAATGCTCGAGATCAACGCCAACCCCAAGCGCCGCGACCTCTCCGAGGTAAATGCGCGCGGGGCGGTCCGCGCGGGAGTGGGCATCGTGATCAACTCCGATGCGCACCGGACGGACACGCTGGCGAACATGCACTGGGGCGTGCTCACCGCGCGCCGCGGATGGCTGAGCTCCGGGGACGTGCTCAACACGCGCTCGTGGCCGGAGCTTCGAAAGCTAGGAAAGCAGGCGCGGAAGTAGCTCCTGCGCCACCTGCCGGTCGACCGCGGCGCGGCTGAAGGGCAGGAGCGCCTCGCGCGCGCCGGCCGCGTAGTCTGAGACGGGGTCATCCATGGCAGCGCGCAGGGCTCGCTCGAGGTCATCGCCCACCAGGCGCGGGTCCAGCGCGCGGGCGATCGGCAGCGCCACGTAGGGCCCGGGGGCCGCCGTCGTGACGAGCAGGCAGCCGTCGGCCAGCGCCTCGAGCTGGGCTAGGCCGTAGTCCTCGCGTCGCGGAGCGCACACGAACACGCGCGCCCGGCGCAGGAGCGCGCGGTACTCCTCGGCGCCGAGCACGCCCACCACGCGCACGCCCTGCTCGCCGTCAGCCACGATCCCGGCGCGCCTCAGCTCCTGCTCGGTGGCGCCGGCCACCACGAGCTCCTCCGAGCCGGAGGATCGCCGCTCGGCGCGCAGGCGCCGCCACGCCGAGAGCACGCGGTCGAGCCCCTTCTTGGAGGGGTTGGCCGCGTAGGTGATCGCGGCGATATCGCGTGCGGGCGCGTCCTGCAATGGAGGTGCGGAGGGCTCGACGGGGACGGGCAGGACCAGCGCACGGTCCCCGTCGCGAGCGGCCCCGGGCGCCTCGGCAAGGCCCTCTCTGCTCCAGGGGAGCAACAGCGGCGCCTGCCCGAGCCGGCGGCGCTCGAGCGGCCGCTGCCACAGCCCGTGTCGCCCCGGCCGGTTGCCCGAGGAGGGGGCGTCGAAGCGGATCGCTCCCGGCCGTGGCCATAGCAGCGCGGCGGTTGTGCTCGAGTAGATCACGGCTCCGACCGCCCGGCCTTCAAGCTCCGCCCGCGCGGACCCGCGCGCAGCGTTTGCCCAGGACAGATCGGTGAGAGCGAGGGTGCGCAGCGGGCGTGGGGCGCGGGGAGCCGCCACCGCCACGCTCGCGCCCGCCCTTACCAGCGAGCCCTGAAGCTCCGCGTCCGCCGCCCTCAGACCGCCGGTCGAGCCCAGCGAGACGATCAGCACGTCGACGGCCTCGCTGCCTCCCATCTCAGCTGACGGCGCCGTTCACGGGCTCCGGGCGCAGCGCCTTGAAGCCGGGCGTGCGCACCAGCGCGATCGGCTGCACCGCGGAGGTACGGCGCACCCAGAAGCTGGCCCCGTCGCGCTCCTCGATCGCCGCCACCGCTTTGTCCTGGCGCCTCCAGGCCAGTGCCCAGATGATCGCGAAGCCGGCCGCGATGCCCGGTATCTGCGGAGCCAGGAAGGCCAGGCCCCCGGCCGCGAGCGTAAACAGCAACAGCGGCCATAGGCGGTTGAGCAGGATCGCGCCGGGATGGTGCTCGGGCAGCGTGGTGCTCGTCTTGGCGCTGGCGAGCAGCCGGGCGATCGGCGGGTTGGTCTCCGCGCGACGGCCGAGGCGCAGGCCGATCAGCGCGGCGATCACCCACCACCCCACCGCGAACGGCAGCAGGTGTTCTTCAGAGTGCTCGGCTGTCGCGAGCACGGCCACCACCGCCAGCGCCGTGGCCGCGCCGGCGCTCAAGAGGACGGTGGTCTTGAGAAAGTCAACGAACCGCACGGTGCATGGGCGCTACAGCAACGCCTCGAGCAGCTCCCGCACGCTGCCCGTGCCATCGACCGTCAGGTCGGCCTCGCGCGCGAGCTCGGGGGGCGCTTCATCCGAGCGGACCGCCACGCACAGCACGTTCTCGAGCGTCTCGGACTGCGCGAGCGCGCGCAGTTCGCGGAACGCATCAAGATCGGTGGTGTCATCGCCCACATACAGCGCGGCGGCGACCGGAGCTCCCCGCAGCAGCCTGGCGATGCCGATGCCCTTGTCGAGAGCCACCGGCGGGCGCACCTCGAGCACCTTGCGCCCCCAGTGGATCGCGAGCCCATCTTCCTCGGCAAGCCGGGCGATCTCCCGCACCGCCGCTGCGGCCGCCTCCTCATCCGGCGCACCCCGCCAGTGGAACGCCGCGATCGCTTCCTTGTCCTCGCTGCGCACCCGCAGCCGCTGATGCTCGGCCGTGTTGACGCGCGCCGCGAAGGCGCGCACGCGTGGCGTCCAGGCCGCCACGTCCGGATCGACTTCGGGCTGGGTCGCCCCGGGGCGCAGGAGCTCCCCGCCGTGGTTGCCCACATAGGCGATCGTCCCGATCGCGACGATCTGGCGCGCGGTGGCCGCGCGGCGACCACTGACGCAGCCGACGACCCGGTAGCGCTTGGCGATCTCGATCAGCAGCGTGCGCGTCGCCTCGGGCACGTGCGCGTCGGCCGCGTGGCGGACGATCGGCGCGAGGGTGCCGTCGATATCGAGCAGCACCGCTGCCCGGGCGGGATCGGAGCGGATTGGCTCGAGCGCCTCCACGAGCGTGGCAGCGGGGGACACGACCTCTAGTATGGCGGTCAACGTGGCCGACCCGTTCTCTCGTTCGCGTGGTCGCTGACTCCCTGCGCAGCCGGCCGCTCAAACTGATGGTGATCGGCACGCTCGCGGGCCTGTTCAGCGGGCTGTTCGGCGTCGGGGGCGGGACTGTGATCGTCCCTCTGCTCGTCGTCTGGCTCGGCTATGACGAGCGATCGGCGACCGCCACCTCGCTGGCGGCGATCGTCTTCATCGCGGGTTTCGGCGCGGCCTTCCAGGGGCTGTATGGCAACGTTCATGTGCTCGACGCGGTCCTGATCGGGGTGCCGGCGGTCGGCGGAGTGGTGATCGGGACCTGGCTCCAGCAGCGCCTTGACACACGCTCCATCTCGCTGATGTTCGCCGCGCTGCTCGTGGCGAGCGCCGTCGAGCTGGTGCTGCGATGATCGGCGCGGTCCTGATCGGCGTGGCGGGCGGGATCGTCGCCGGGCTCCTGGGAGTGGGAGGCGGCGTGCTGTTCGTCCCGGGTCTCGTGATCCTGCTCGGCCTCGGTCAGCACCAGGCGGAGGCCACCTCGCTGCTGGCGATCGTCCCGGTGGGGATCGTCGGGACCTACACGCAGAATCGTTACGGCAATGTCCGGCGCGACGATGCGCTGCTCCTGGGCCTGCTTTCGCTGGCCGGCGCCGGCGCGGGCGTGGCGCTCGCAAACGCCCTCTCGGGCGCGCTGCTGCGCGACGCATTCGCCGCTCTGATCGTGATCGTCGCCGTCCAGATCGTGCGTAGGCAGCTCGGCGGCGGCGAACCTGCGGGCGCGGGCGGCGACGCGACGAGCGAGAGCAAACGAGCGTGATCTGAGCCTCTCGTACAAGCGGTTGAGAATGCCGCCGTCGATGGCCTAGACTCAGGGGAGTAAATGGGACTCGACAATCCACTGCACATCGCCTTCCTGGTGGTGATCGTGTTGCTGTTGTTCGGAGCCAAGCGGCTCCCGGAGATCGGACGCTCGCTCGGAACTGGGATGCGGGAGTTCAAGCAGGGCGTGACCGGCGAGACGCACACCCAGCAGCCGACGCTCACCGCCGGGCAGCCACAGCAGGCGCCGGCCCAGGCAACCGTCGCCCAGACGGCGGCCGCTACGGCGCCCGTGGCTCCTGTGCCTGTCGCTGCTCCACCTGTCGCTCCCGCCCCTGTCGCCCCTGCGCCGGTTGCCCCTGCGCCGGTCGCCCCGGAGGCCACCGCGGTCTCGGATGCGCAGGCCGCCACAGTCCCGGCTCCAGTGCCGGCACCCGCCGCGCCGGACCCCACCCCGGCCGAGCCACAGCAGCAGTCCTAGCAGTGCCGCGGGGCTAGCCGCGGTGGAGGATGGGCCCGGTCTGCACGGCCTCGAACGCCGACCCGGGCACGGTCTTGAGCTGATTCAGGTCTTCATCGTTCCAGCGCGGGTCGGGCGCGCCGGTGATGTACCAGGAGGAGCCGTTGTCCGCCACGATCAGCCCGTAGCGCTTTAGCGCCCGCAGCACGACGAGCGCCTGGCCGTGGTAGCCGGCGAGGCTGAAGCTCGCCTTCAGGCGCAGGCGCAGCCCCATCGGCGGCAGGTTGGGGTCCGAGCTGTCGGAGGCGAAGTGGGTCGCGGGGTGGATGTAGCCGCGCTGGGTGTTCTCGACGGTGACTCGCAGCGCATGGTCGATCTGGCCGGATTGGACTTCCGGATAGCGCACGAGCAGGGGAAAGATCGGCAGCCCGGCAGCGTCGGCCGAGGTCCAGCCTTCGGGCCGAAGCGTATTGCTGCGCAGGTTGAACACGGCGCCTGAACCCGCTTCCCAGCCCGCGCCGCTGCGACGCGCCGCATACAGCTCATACAGCTTGCAGCTGCCCTCCTGCAGCACGAGCACATGGCGGTCGCCTTCTTCACCCGCGCCCTCCACGGGCGCGTTGGCAGGAATCGGATAGGGCCCGGGGTTGGATTCTTCGCCGAATTCGCTGAACCTGATCGGCACCCTTGGCTGATGCGGACCGACGACCGTGTAGGGGATGCCGTAGCTCGGGTCGGTTCCGAAGTCGGCGTGCAGGTGCCCGCTGGCCCCGATTGCGGCAATGTAGTTCGCCGAATTTGGGTCGACCGGGGCGTGGGAGATGTCCTGGTTGAGCGGGTTGTTGGCGGGGAAGATCGGACAGGAGTACTCGTGCGGACCGGCGCTCAGGTGCGCTCGAGCGGAGCCCGCGCCCGCGGAGGAGGCGATCACGGGAGTCAGGGCGCACGCCGCGAGAACGATCGCTACCGCCGGCACTGAACGCAGCGATGAACCGGCACGCGGACGACGACGCCTCACCCTTGACAGGCTAGGTGACCGGCCGGGCGCTGAGCGGGGAGCTGGACGAACCTCGCGCCGCCGAGTCCGGCGCAGCGGCGGCTCAGGACGGGTTGCCCGAGCTGTCGAGGACCGTCGGGCGAGCCTCCTGCAGCAGTGGAGCGCCACAGTGCCAGCAGTATGCGGCTCCGCGGCTGTGGACCGCACCGCATGAGCGGCATTGGCCGTGAACACCGGCGTCGGCGCTGCCCAGCATCCGCTGGACCTCGCCCAGCTCGGCGTCGGCCTCCTGCAGCTCGGCCGCACGTCGCGCGAGCACGTCGAGGCGATAGTGGTCGCGGACGGCCATCTCATAGGTGAGTCCACCGAGGTCCCAGGTGAGCTCGGCGACGCGTTCTGCGAGCATCCTGCGACGCTGACGGAGCTCAGCGATCGACCCGCTCAGGGCCGGTCCACCGAGACCGCCGACCGGCACGATCACGCCGGTCGCAGGAACGGAGCGGAGCTCCTGGGTTTGCGCCGAGGAGGAGTTGCCATTGGGCGAGGTCATGTGGTCGTCATCCGCTAGCCAGTTTCGATCGGCTGGTTGCCGAGCGAGTTGATTTCTTCCTCGTGCTTTTTGGGGTTCGTGCTCAGTGTCTTCGAGGACGCTTTAACGGGTGTCGCTTCCTGCGCCTTTTTTTGGGCCTTCGCTTCCTGCGCCGTTTCCTTTGGTTCTTGGGCTTTGGTCGTGCTCGATGCTTTGCTCGACGTCGTGCTCGTCGACGTCGTGCTCGTCGGCGTCGTTGTCGCGGCCGCGGGTGCGACGGACAGGCCCTTGACTTCCACCACCTGCTTGCTCGGCGCGCTGCCCTGGGAAACCCAGTGGCCGACGAGCAGCCCCACGATCAGGCACAGCAGCAGCACCCCCAGGAGGCCCAGCAGACCGGAGTTCCGGCGCAGCCATCCGCTCACCCCCTGCTGGCTCGCTGCCGACCGGTACTCGGCGGGCACGATCTCGATCGCACCCTGCCCGATCGCCGCCGGGCTCTGTTCGGCCTGCAGAACATCGAGGAACGCCAGCCGCACCGGCGAGCAGGGCTGCCCACACTCGAGGCAGTAGCGCTGATCGGAAACGAGCGCTGCGCCACAGTTTGCGCAGCTGGCCCCTGCTTGCTCTGCGGGAACGGGCATCAGGCTTAAGTTACTCACGCCTCAGTCACCCCGCCGCGGGGTGCGCGCCGGATGCCGGCGCCGGGCGGTCCCGCGGGCTCATCCAAACGCCCCGCGCACGTAGTCGCGGGTGCGCGACGCGCGCGGTTCGTCGAACACCTGCGCCGCGGTGCCGTACTCGACCAGGTCGCCCAGGTACATGAACGCCACCTTGTCCGCCACCCTCTGCGCCTGGGCGAGGTTGTGCGTCACGACGACGACCGCCAGTTCCCGCCGCAGTTCGCCGATCAGCTTCTCGATCGTGGCTGTGGAGATCGGATCCAGCGCGCTGCACGGCTCGTCCATCAGCAGCACCTCGGGCCGTGGCGCGATTGCCCGCGCAATGCAGAGTCGCTGCTGCTGGCCGCCGGACAGGCGCAGCGCGGGGCGCTCGAGGTCGTCGCGAACCTCGTCGTAGAGACCCGCGCGCCGCAGCGCATCGATCACCAGCGGCTCGAGCTCCCGCCTGCGCGGGCGCCGGCGCGCCTGTTCGCGCAGACCGAACGCGACGTTGTCGAAGATCGACATCGGGAACGGGTTGGGCTGCTGGAAGACCATCGCCACGCGCGAGCGCAACGTCGTATCGGCCAGCTCGTGGATGTCCTCGCCGTCGAGCGACACGCGTCCCGCGCGCGAAGCGCTCGGGGTCAGCTCGGTCAGCCGGTTGAGAGTTCTGAGGAGCGTCGTCTTGCCACATCCGGAAGGTCCGATCAGCGCCAGCACCTCACCCTGATTGATCGTGAGCGACACGGACTTGACGGCCTGTTTGGGCCCGTAGTCGATGCTGACGCCCTCCAGGCGCATGCGCTCGGGTCCGGTCGGCGAGGATGCCCTGAGCGACTCGCGCTCCTGCGGGGGACGCACCGCCTCCGGAGGCCGATCGAGCACGATCGTGCGCACCGGCGGAACGGCGGGCGCCGGCACCTCGGGTGGCGTGACCGCGGGCACCGGCGCGGCGGCTGGGAGCGGCTCGGTCGCAGCCGCATGCACCGGCTGGGAATCGCGCAGGTGGGCGACCCTGGGCTCACTCGCGGTGAGCTGATCCTCGGCGCTGATCGGGGCGCTAAGGGGGTCGAGCAGAATCTCGTCAGAACTCATCGAGCATATTCTCCATCGAGGTTGTCGGACACTTTCTGCATAGAACCACTGAGATTAGCGAGTTTCAACTCCTACGTGAAGGACTTCCCGCTCGCGCCCGGTGGGCTCAGGCGATCGCTCCAGCCACGGTCGGGACCTCGGCGTCGCCCCGCGATCGGCCGATCCTCTCGACGATCAGGTTGAGCACGAGCACCAGCACCATCAGCACGAACGCTGCGGCATAGGCCTTCTGCGGAGCCGCGCTTTCGCCGGCGGGCGAGTTGTCGTACACGTAGCTCGTGAGCGACGAGCCGGTCCCGCGCAGCACGCCGATCCCAGCGACCGAGCCCTGCGGTTCGATGCGCAGGGTGTCGCCAAGCAGCAGCACGACGATCGCCGTATCGCCGATGATGCGGCTGACGCCGAGCGTCACGCCGGTCGCGATGTTCGAGCGCACGCTGGGCAAGAGCACCCGGCGAATCGTCGCGATCCGCGTCTTACCGAGCGCGTAGGAGGCCTCACGCATGTGCGCCGGTACCGCCAGGAGGCCATCTCTGGTGGCGGTGAACAGGGGCGGCAGGGCGATCAGCGACATCATCGACCCGGCCGCGATGTACGACCTGCCGAACACGCCGCCGCCGGAGGCCCTGAAGGAGAACGGGGCGAACAGGGAGAGCTGGAAGATCGCAAGCCCGAACAGGGCGATCACGATGTCCGGCGTCCCGGCCACGATCTCGATGCTCGATTCGACGATCCGCGCGAGCCACGTCGGGCGCCCGTACTCCGCGATCCACAGGGCCGCACCGATCCCCAGCGGTACCGACAGCACGATCCCGATCAGGGTCAGCAGCGCCGTCCCCAGGATCGGGTCCAGAAAGCCGCCCGTCTGGTTCTGGGAGAGGCCGGGCGCGGGGCGGCTGAACAGCAGACCCGGGCGCAGGTACTGGATTCCGCGGTAGCCCATGTAGAGGACGATCGCAGCGGCGATCAGGCACAGGCCAAGCCCCGCGATCCAAGCCGCTGCGAGCGCGAGCCTGTCACCCCAGCGCCACGTGAGCGGCGAGGAGCGCCGCCCGCGCCCGCTTTTTTTGGGAGCGCCCGGCGGCAGGGTCGCCGGCGTTGGCTGGCGCGTGAACACGCTCATCCTCGCACCTGATAGCGGCGCAGCGGCAGCTTGATCAGATAGCCCGCAACCGACAGCATGAACGCCGAGAACAGCAGCACGAACGCCCACGCATACAGGGTCGAGCCGAGCGCCGGGGCGCTGAGCCCTTCGTGGTAGTCGACGATCGCCGAGGCGAGCGTGCGCAGCGGCTCGAACAGGAACACCAGGCCGTCAGACGGCCTCGGCGCAAACGAGCGCGAGCCGGAGACCATCGAGATCATGATCGCCTCACCCAGGGCGCGTGCGGTCGCGAGCACGAGCGCGGCGACGATCGCCGGGCGGATTGCCTTCACCGTCACCGCGAGTACCGCCCGCAGCGGGTTCAGGCCGAGCGCGATCGCGCCCTCACGCCAGGAGGTGGGCACCGCGACCAGCGCCTCGCAGATCAGCGCGATCATGATCGGCGTGATCATCACCGTGAGGATCACGACCGTGACGAGCAGTCCGGCGCCGGTGAGCTCGACCGTGTTCTGCACGGAGGCCTTCTCCGAGCTTGTGATCAGGTGGTTGCCCACAAACGGCACCAGCACGAGGATCCCGATCAGGCCGTAGACGACCGAGGGCACCGAGGCCAGCAGGCGGATCACGGGGACCGCCACCCGCCGCAACGACGCAGGCGCGAGCTCGATGATGAAGATCGAGGAGAGTATCGAGATCACCAGCGCAAATGCGACCGCAAAGACGGTCGTCAAGATCGTGCCGTAGACGAGCGGCCAGGCGTCCAGGTGGTAGGCCGAGGCGGGCGGCTGCGGGCCCGCGGCCTGCATGTTGGCGATCTGTGTTTCGAGATTGCCCCCGGGCCCAAGCCACCTCAGCCCGTTGTGCTCGAACGTCGGCCACGCATGGATGCCGACGAACACGACCATCGCCACCACGGCGGCCGTGACGAGCAACGACACCGCGCCGAGCGCACGCTCGGCGCGGTGGTCAGACCATGGACTGCGAAGTCGCTCGAGCACCGGCGACTAGCTGGCCGGGATCGGGACCCACTGACTGGAGATGATCTTCTTCGCCGCCGCAGACGTCTCGACCCAGCCGATGAACGCGGACGCGGCGCCGGTGGCCTTGCCTTTGGTCACCTCGTAGAACCGCGGCGCGGTCCCACCCGGCTTGTACTGGCCGGAAGCGACGGTCGAGCGGTTGCACTGAACGCCGCCGATTGCCACCGTGTTCACTCCGCCTTTTTCGGCCTGGTAGTTGGATACGAACCCGATCGAGTTCGGGTCGTTTTCGACCTGCTGCTTGAGCAGGCCCTCGGAGGACTCTTCGGCGGCAAGTTTCGACACTGTCTTGCCTTCAAGCATCAAAGTCTGGAAGCTCGTCAGCACGCCGGCGACCGAGGTGCGGCTGATCAGGTCGATCGTGCCGCTGGCGGTCGCGCCGGGAACCTGGCTCCAATTCCTGACCTGTGATTTGGAGGTGCTGAAGATCGAGATCAGCTGCGCCTGCGTGAGATTCGAGAGCGTGTTGCTTTTGTTCGTGATCACGCAGATCCCGTACTCGGCAATTGGGTAGAACACGAGTCCTTTGGGGTCGGTCGTGAGGGGGTCGCGCGAGAGGTCACCGATCGTGACGCGTCCGGCGGCAACGTCGTTGATGCCGATCGTCGACCCGCCCTGGCTGATCTTGAACTTGACTTTGTTCGGATGCGTCTTCACGTACTTCTGTGCGAGCAGCTGCACGAGCGGATATGAGGCGGTCGCACCGCTGATTGTGATCGTGGTCGTAGCAGACGCGGCCGCGGGCGCCGCGACCCCGAGCACGCCAGCCACGGTGAGGGCGACGGAGAGACGGCGGGTTCGATTCATTGAAGAGGAGCTCCGTTTCTGGGTTTGCTGGGTTTTGACAAACAATTGACAACGCCAAGCTGGACGCTTGACAACAGCGAGGGCCGAACATATCATAATTCCGATAGATTCGATCCAGATAAGGTAGATTATGCGGAACTGTTCCGCACGAAGGCTCCTAACCCGAGCGAAGAGTATTCGGAGCGCCGCGTTGACGAAAGAAACTCCAGACCGCAACTCCGAGCTTCGTGAGGCTTTGAGGCTCGGCAGCGACGATGACCGGCACACCCGAAAACCCCTCCCACGCAGACGCGCCACCGGCGACGGCGGCCCCTCCTGTGCCGTCGCCGGCACGCGTCCTGCCGCTGCCCTCGACGCGCGCGAGCGCGGTCCTCGCGGCCGCGATGCTCGCGATCGGCGTGGCGGTCGGTGCGGCGATCGCGCCGGCGCCACAGCCCTCCTTCGCAAACCAGCGCCTGCCCGCGCTGATCGCCTCGCTCGCGGCAAAAGCGCGCGCTGACGCCAGCGCACAGGCGAGCACGGCGGCCGTACAGCCACCGCCCGTCAGCGCACAGGAGACCCCCACCCCAGCCACTCCGAGCGCACCCGCGCGCACCAGCAGCTCCTCCGCGAAGAGCACCTCGGGCGCCTCCTCCTCACCGAGCACCTCCGCGCCGAGCGCATCGACGCCCGCCCCGGCCGGCTCAACCGGCGCCAAGGGAGCAACGCTCCCGCCGGTGACGAGCGTGTGGCTGATCCAGCTCTCCGGTAGCTCCTTCACCGAAGCGCTCGCCCAACCGACCGCGGCCCCCTACATCGACAGCCAGTTGATCCCGGCGGGCACGCTGCTCAGTGGCTGGTCGGCGCTCACCGGCAGTGCCTTCGCCAGCTCGGCCGCGCTGTCAGAACGTCAGGCGGACTTCGGCGCAACGCCGCCGCTGCTCTACTCCTACGTCCAGCCCGCGTGCCCTGAAGGCGCGGCCGGCGCGGCCTGCGCTCCCGGCACCCCCGGGCAGCTGACCGCTGCGGATGAATTCTTGAAGGCGACGGTGTCGCAGATCACCGCGACCGCCGGCTTCCGCGAACACGGCCTGATCGTGGTCACGTTCGCCACGGTCGCTCTCTCGACCGCCGCCGGCCTGCCGGCCGGCGCATCGACGGCGACGCTCACCTCCCAGCCCCCCGGCGGCGTCGTGCTCCTCTCGCCGTTCGTCCACGCCGGCGCACGCTCGTCTACGACCTTCAACCCGAGTTCACCAACGCAGAGCCTCGAAAAGCTCCTGCACCAATGACAGACCCACCAACCAACGATCGGAGATCCCCGTTGCACGCATTTCAACCAGCCCACCGGACCGCCACATACTGGCTCGCCGCGATTGTGGGCTCTGTCGCCCTGCTGCTCGCGACCCCGGCCCTGAGCCACGCCGAAGAATCCAACCCAAACAACTACAACTGCCTCGGCAACATCAACTCGGGTCTGCCGGAAGCCGGAAGTGAAGAACAGCAGGTGAAATACACGTTCTACTGCGACGGTCCGATCACCGGCTATCAGCTGCAGGCGCAGGTCCCACTGACGGGCATCGAGGCCGCCCCGCAGCTGTACAGCATCGCCACGAAGGATCCCCTGAACGACTCGTTCTCGTGCTCCGGCGAAGTGCCCGGTTATGCGCTCAACTGCGTGGGCTTGGCGAAAGCGGGATATGAGTCGATCACGGGGCAGTTCGCGATCGGCAACAAGATCCGCAAGGAGCCGCGCGTCGACCCGCTCCTGACGGTCACCTACGCCTATCTGGAAAAAGGCGTCGTCACCCAGGCGCTCGCCGGGCCGTTTGATCTCGGACGCCCGAAAGGTTGTCCGCCTGACGCCTACTCCGGCAGCACCCGGCTGGAACCGAAGCCGATCGTCGTGACGCACAAGAAGCCGAAGAAGAAGGCGAAGAAGGCCGACCACAAGGAGAAGTAGCGCTCCTCGGAGTAGCGCTCCTCGGCCTGCGGGACGGCGTCGCATGAACGGCGGCGCCGTCCTCGTGCGACCACCGGCGCGAGCCTCGAATGGCGCGACTACGCTTCACATGTGAGGCGTTCGGAGAGGAGCCGGCGGGACGCGGCAGGACGGCCAGCTGCCGGCCGCAAAGCGCGTCCGGCGGTGCGCGGCCGGCTGGCCGGCAGCCTGGCCTGCGTCGTTGCCCTGCTGCTGACCGCGTGCGGGTCGGCGGCGGCGACGCACACCGCCGCGACGGCGGCGGCGAGCGTGGTCGCCGCTTCGACCACGACCGCCGCGCCTGGGGGCTGCGCGGCCACCGTAGCGAGCACGCTCGGAGAGGTCGGCGAGCGCATCTACCACGCGGCGGCCACCGGTGGGGACGTCGAACAGGCGACGCACCGCGTCGAGAGCTCAGCTGCGCTCCAGGATGCGATCTCAAGCGACGACGCGGCCGCGGCCGATGCTGCACTTCGCTCTCTGCTGCTCAACCAGATTGTCCGGGTTGAGGTCCTCCAGCGCGGGCACGTGTTCGCCGCGGCCGGCTCCGGAGCGGCGATCGCGCCCGTCAGCGGGCCGATCCCGGGCACGAGCTCGGAGTTCGTGCTTTCGGTGCAAGCGGATCACAGCTATCTGCAGGTCGCTCAGCAGGTCACGGGCGCGCAGGTCCTCCTGCTCGCCGGGGATCGAGGGCTGGGCGGCACGATCGCTGGATTGGCGCCCGCGAGCGTGCCGAGCTCCGGACCGCTGAGCCTCGCGGGGAAGAGCTATGAGGTGTTCTCGCTCACCGGCGCCGTCTACCCGTCGGGTCCCCTGCGCGTCGCGATGCTCGTGCCCTCCACGGCCGTCTCCTGCCCTGGATCGGCAGCTCAGGCACGCGTTGAAACCCTGGGCCACGTGGGCGAACGGATCTACGATGAGGAGCGCCACAGTCCCGACGTGTCGGCGACGGTGCGCCACATCGAAGACTCGGTCAGCTTCCAGCGTGCCGTGGCCAGCGGCAATGTCGCAGCCACCCACGCCGCGATCGACGGCTTCTTCCGTGCGCACATCCACGTCGTGCGGGTTCGCGTCACGATCGGTGAACGACTGCTGTTGGACGACGGCGGGCCGTTCGTGCTCGCACCCGTCCACGGCACCGTGCGCAGCGGCGGGCACGTCGTGGGCCACTTCACGATGGCTGTCCAGGACGACGCCGGCTATCTGAAGCTGGCCCACCTGTTCACCGGCGCGGAAGTGCTGATGCGTACCGGCGGACGCCAGGTGATGGGGACGCTGAGCCCCGGACCGGCAGCCGTTCCCGCTCGCGGTGAAGTCTCCTACGCGGGGCGCACCTACCAGGCGTATTCGTTCACCGGGGAAGCCTTCCCCTCCGGACCGCTGCGCCTCTCGCTCTTGCTGCCCACCTGAGGTCGCGCGTCCGCGCGACCCCTCACAGCATGCTGGCGGTGATGCGCTCGACCTCGGCGATCGAGGTGAGGCCCTCTCGCACCCTCGCGAGCCCGTCGTCACGCAGGCGATGCATCCCTTCGGCGACGGCGATCGCGACCATGTCGTCGACGGAGGCCCGCTCAAGTATCAGCGCACGGATGCGCTCGCTCACGGACATCACCTCATATAGCCCCAGGCGGCCGCGATAGCCTGAGCCGCCACAGCGCGAGCAACCCACCGGCTCATACGCCTCGACCCCGGCCAGGCCGTGTTCCTCGAGCACGAGCTCTGAGACGCTCATGACGCGCTTGCAGTGCGTGCACAGCGCGCGCACGAGGCGCTGCGCAACGATGCAGTCGATCGCCGAGGACACCAGAAACGGCTCGATGCCCATGTCGATCAGCCGTCCCAGCGCGCTGGGCGCGTCGCGGGTGTGAAGCGTCGAGAGCACGAGGTGTCCGGTGAGCGCCGCCTCGATCGCGATGTGCGCGGTCTGACGGTCGCGGATCTCTCCCACCATGATCACATCCGGGTCCGCGCGCAGCATCGAGCGCAGCCCGACGTCGAACGTAACCCCCGCCTTGGAGGCGATCTGCATCTGCTTGATGCCCGCTATGCGCTGCTCCACGGGGTCCTCGATCGTGAGGATGCTGCGCTCGCCGTTGTTGAGCGCGTGCAGGGCTGCGTATAGCGTCGTCGACTTTCCCGAGCCGGTCGGTCCGGTAACGAGCACGGCGCCGTTCGGCTTTTTGATCGCTCGCGTGAACCTGTCGAGCTCGGCCGCCTGCATGCCCAGCGAGTCCAGGCCCGGGACCTGGGCCCCTTTGTCGAGGATGCGCATGACCACGCCCTCGCCGTAGACCAGCGGAAGGGTCACCACGCGGATGTCCACGCGGCGGCCGTCGACCGTCAGAGCGAAGCGGCCGTCCTGGGGGACGCGCTTCTCGGAGATGTCCAGATCGGCCATGATCTTGATGCGCGAGATCACGCCCATCGCCATCCGCTTCTTCACGGTGGCGGCCGGGAACAGCACTCCGTCGACGCGGAACTGCACTCGCGTGTCCCCTTCCTCGGGGTTCACGTGAATGTCTGAAGCGCCCTGCTGCACGGCCTGCGCGACGATCGAGTGGACGAGCTTGATGATCGGCGCATCGGTGTCGGCCTCCTCGACGTGCAGTTCGGTTTCAGCGTGACCCTCGTCGTCTTCGACGATGTCTTCGATCGACTCGTCCGCGCGCGTCAGCCGCGCCAGCAGCAGGCTCAGGTCCTCCGCCGAGGCGGCCGCCGGCCTCACCCGCCGGCTGGTCATCATCGCGACGTCGTCGATCGTCAGCACGTTCGTTGGATCCGCCATCGCCAACAGCAGCGTCCCGTCCTCGGTGAAGCCGACCGGAACGGCCTGATAGCGCTTCGCCGTGTCGGTGCTGATCAGGTTGACCGCGCCCATGTCGATGTCGTAGAGCGCCAGATCGATGTAGTCGAGGCCAAAGCGCTCGGCCACCACGCGGGCCAGCTGGTCGTGGCGCAGGATTCCCTGTTCGACCAGCACGAGGCCGGTTGGACGACCCTGGGAGCGCGCGGAGGCCACCGCGTCCTCAACGGTCTCGCGATCGGCGAAACCCAGGTCGACGACCACCTCGCCGATCATCCGGGTGGAGCGTCCGGTCCGCTGTGGGGGATACAGGCCGCCTGCGGAACGTTCGCCCTCGGGCTCGGTGGGGGTCCTGCCTGGGGGGAAATCGGCTGTGGGAGCGGCGATATCGCTCATCACAGATGTATCGGCACCGCGAGAGCTGCGCTTTACCGCCTACGCACCGCCACCGGGGACACCCTGCTCGAACGCGCTCTTGACCTGCGCATCGAGCGCGTTGAGCCGGTACAGAGCGAGCGCCTCAGGCGAGCCGAAGCGCTGCCCCGCCGCGGCGTCTGCGCCGTGGTGAAGGATCATGCAATGCTCGAGCGCAAGCCTGCGCTCCGCTCCCAGCGTGGCCGGAACGTGTTCGGCGAGCAGACGCAGGCCCAGCTCGATGTGCCCGAGCAGCCTGCCCTGCGCGCTGCGGCTGATCTCGGCGCCGTAGGTGAACTCGCGCGTCTTGCCAAGATCGTGGACGATCGCGGCGCTCAGGAGCAGGTCGCGATCCAGCCGCGGGTGCAGCACGCACAGCTCCAGAGCCATCGTCGCGACCGCGACGGTGTGCTCCAGCAGGCCGCCGAGATATGCGTGATGGCTGGTGCCGGCGCGCCCCGGGGAGGCGGCGGCGAGCGGGCCGGCAGAGGACCTCGGCACCGAGCAGGGCGCACGGCGGATCTCCGCCCGCAGCTCGCGATCGCCGAGCAGCCGCGCGAGCATCGCCTGGAGCCCGGGGTCGTAGACCTCGCGTACGAGGTGCTCGAGAAAGCCTTCGAGCTCGTCGAGGTCGCGGTAGGCGACGGGCAGGAAGCGGGTGGGATCGGCGTCCGCGCCATCGGCCCGGGCGATCGTTGAGACCTCGATCTGAAGCTCCTCGCGAAAGCGCTGCACGCGACCACGTACCCGTACCAGCTCGCCGCGCTCAAAGCGCCCCGTGAGCACGTCGGCATCGCGGAACGCGCGCGCGACGATCGCGCCAGTGCTGTCGGACAGTCCGATCGTCAGATACGGCGTGCCCGTGCGGGAGATCTGGCGCTCCTTGCGCGTGCACGCGAACACCCCATCCACCTCCTCCTCGTGGCGAAGCGTGGCGACCGTCTGGGCGTCGGTCGCGGGGGAGCTCATGCTTGAAGCCATCAACCCATGATGTACGGTGGTTCGGATGCAGCCGCTCATCTGGGACCGCCGTCCGGACGGCCTACGGGCCCCAGCGATGGTGTGCGCGTTCCAGGGCTGGAACGATGCGGGAGACGCTGCCTCGAGCGCGGTCTCCTTCCTGGCCTCCGCTCTGGACGCCCGGCGCTTCGCCCGGATCGATTCGGAGGAGTTCTACGACTTCCAGACCAACCGCCCCTCGATTCAGTTCGACGAGGGCAACATGCGCGAGATCGTCTGGCCCACGGTGGAGGTGTTCGAGGCGACGGCACCGAGAGCGCCGCGCGACCTCGTGCTCGTGCAGGGCATCGAGCCGTCGATGCGGTGGCGTGCGTTCAGCTCACACCTCGTCGATCTCGCCGAAGCGCTCGGCGTGCAGGTGGTCGTCTCGCTGGGCGCCCTGCTCGGAGACGTGCCCCACACGCGCCCGGTGGCGATGACCGGGTTCGCCTCCGACGCCGCGCTCGTGCAGCGGCTGGGAATGCCGAGCTCGACCTACGAGGGCCCCACGGGGATCGTCGGCGTGCTGCACAACGCCTGCACGCAGGCGGGCCTGCCCTCGGCGAGCCTGTGGGCCGCGGTTCCCCACTACGTGGCCGCCGCCGCCAATCCCAAGGCCGCGCTCGCCCTGGTGCGCAGGCTGGAAGGGCTGATCGGGGTCTCGGTCGACGTCTCAGAGCTCGAGTCCGCCGCCGCCGACTACGAGCGCCAGGTGGGTCTGGCGGTGCAGAGCGACCCGGACATCCAGGCGTTCGTCGAACGGCTGGAGCAGGCGGCCGAAAGCGAGCAGGAGGGCTCGCTCGAGGACGTTCCCTCCGGCGACATGCTCGCCCGCGAATTCCAGCGCTTCCTGCGCCAGCGCGGCCCCGAGGCGAAATAGGCCTGCTCGGACCCCGAGCCGGACGACGGGGCGGGCGCTATCGCTCCGCGGCCGGGCAGACGATGCGGTAGTCGCAGATCGAGCAGGCCGCATGCGAGGGCGTCGGCTCGAACTCCTGCGCGAGTATCCCCTCGCCGACCTCGAGCACGGTGTCCTTGACCGATTCCGCGCTCGTCTCCCCGCTGGGAACGGGCACCTTACGGTCGTCGAGCACGTAGTAGTAGGCCTGGCGGGAGGACTCGAGCTGCCAGTCTTCGCGGGCCGCAAGCGCGTACAGGGACAGCTGGACGTCGTCCTTCAGCTGCCTGGCGGTCTTCGGGCGAGAGGTCTTGTAGTCGATCAGCTCATACAGCCCATCCTCGGCGTCGCCCACGCGGTCGACGCGGTCGACGCGCCCGCGTAGATGGTGGGGGCCCAGCCTGAAGGCGAACTGACGCTCGAACCACACCGGCTGAGAGTCCTCCTCGCTCAGCCGCGCGTGGTAGCGGGTGAGCGCCACGCGAGCCTTCTCATGCAGCCGCTGCTCGCGCTCGCGCTCGCCGAAGCCGCCCCGGCGCCAACCGGCGTCGAGCAGGCTCAGCATCTCAGACAGCGTCTCGGAGCCCTCGGAGTGATAGCGCTCGAGGACCTGGTGCACGGCGATACCGAAGCGCTGGTTGAGCGTCTGCGCGGTGGGGATGCGCAGGACCCGCGCGAACTTGTATCTCAGCGGGCAGCTGCGGTAGGTCTCGATGTCCGAGGCCGACAGCGCCAGGCCAATGCCCTTGCGCGGCAGGAAGGGCCCCAGCGATGGCTCGCCCGGCCGGCCGATCTTCGATCCCGATTCCTCGGCCAGCAGCGTGTCGTCGAGCGTGGAGCTCTGGAGGATCTCGCGCTGTAGCGGGGTCGTGGCGGCGAGCAGGCGGGCGTTGATGTCGGCGAGGGCGTCCGCCATGTCTCCCCCCTCCGGACGCTGGAGCAGGGCGGCGAGCTTGAGCAGCTCCAGGTAGCGCACCACTCCATGGGAGATGTCCAGGTCGGTGTCCAGCCGCAGCTCGTTGAGGCGTCCCCCGATCCGCGCGACGCTCCCCAGCACCTCCTCGCGCATCGACTGGAGCGCCGCCTCCAGCTCGTGCGGGGCGCCTGCGAGCGAGTCCTCCGGGCCGTCCGCCCTGCCCTCCGCGGCATCTGATCTCTGCTCCCCGCCGCCCTCGCGCTGGGCTTCCCCCACCATCGAAACGAGGTGGCGAGTCAGGTCGCGGGTCCTCGCGCGGGGCTCCCGGCGCACGAAGTCGCCGGCCACATCGCGCAGCGCCTCGAGGCTCGCGCGCTGCTGTGCAGCGTCCTGGGGCGCGAGCAGCGGGCGGCCGCGGACGCCGAGACGTTCGATCAGGCTTGCGATGAACACGTCCGGGGGGACGTTGTCGAGCTCGGCGATCGCGCTGCGATGCAGCTCCGCGAAGCGCTGGATGCGTTCGCGCGCCTCGGGTGGCACCTGGGGGGACTCTGTCGCCGCCGTGAGCCCAGCGACGAGGTCCAGCTTGCGCCTGCGCGCGACCTGGATCACGCGCGCCAACTCGACCTGGCGCAGCTCGATCGGCGGGCGCGTCAGCGCGCGCACCACCGCGGCGGCGTCCTGTGGATCGACCAGCAGCCGCATCCATGCGAGCACGTCGCGCACCTCGGCCCGCTCGAGGAAGGCCTCGACGTCCTGCTCCCTGCGCACGCGGTCGCCCGCGGGCGCGGGCGCGATCCTCGAGGTTGGCACGAACCTAGGATACGAGCGTGCCCCCGAGCAGGCACCAACGGCCCGCGCAGACTGCATCCGGCGAGGAGCCACCCGCATCGGGCTACGCTCTGTGGATGGATGCAATCGATTGGGGCGCAGCCCAGCGAATCGGCGAGCTGGTGGCAGGCTCACCGCCGTATGGGGGTGTGCGCTCAGCCTCGGTGGAGCCGCTCGCACACGACTTCGCCCAGCGGGTGAGCGCCTACAGCGGCCTCGAGCTCCCGGCGGAGCTGCCGGCGCTTGAGGCGGTCGACCGGCCCACGTGGATCGCCGCCAACCTGAAGACGATGCGCCCGCTGTTGGGCGCGATGACCGAGAACATCGATGGGGTCGGCTCACGCACGGGCCCGCTGGCAGGGCCGCTGCGCTCTGCATCGGGGTTCGTGCTCGGCGCGCAGGTCGGGGCGCTCACCGGCATGCTTTCCCAGCGGGTGCTCGGCCAGTATGACCTCGCACTGCTCGACGCCACAGTGCCGCCGCGACTCTTGCTGCTGGCGCCCAACCTGGCCATCACCGCACGCACCCTGGACCTGGATCGGGAGGAGCTCGTCCTGTGGGTGACCATCCATGAGATCACCCACGCCGTCCAGTTCTCCGGCGCGCCGTGGCTGCGCGAGTATCTCGGAGGGCTGCTCAAGGAGCTGATCGACGGGCTGCAGGTGACGCTCACCGGCAGATCCCCCGACGCGGGCAACGGCGCCGGCGAGAACGCCGCCAACGGTCACAAGGACCCGGCCGAGGAGCGCGGCCGGTGGCCCAAGCTGCCGGATCCCGCCGAGGTGCGCGAGATGGTCGAGCGCGCGCGCCGGGGTGACCTGCTGCGATTGACGCTCGGCGAGGATCGCTGGCAGCTGGTCGAGCGCATGCAGGCGGTGATGTCGTTGATCGAGGGACACGCCGAGCACACGATGGATGCGATCGGAGCCGAGGCGCTGCCGTCGCTGCCACGCCTGCGCGCAGCCATGAACCACCGTCGCGCGTCCCGCGGCCTGCCCTGGCGGGTGCTCGAGCGCCTGCTGGGACTCGAGCTGAAGCTGAAGCAGTACGAGGTTGGGCGGCGCTTCTGCGACGCGGTCGTCAACGAGGGTGGCCCGGAGGCGCTGGCGCGGGCCTGGAGTGGTCCCGAGGCGCTCCCGAGCACGGCCGAGCTGCAGGCGCCCGCGCTGTGGCTCGCCCGCATGCAGCTGCCGATCTGATCGCGAGCGTCGCGGCCTCGAGGGAGCCGGACGCGTGCTTGGCGCTTTGGCGCTGGGTTGCAGACTGGCTCTGCCGAGAGGCGAACGTGCGTCCACTTTGACTAGGCCCCTTCAGACAGAACGGGTCATCGTCCGATCCGCGATGCACAGAACGCGAACAAGGACGGGCGTGGTTCGCCAAGTCGCAGGTGTTCGCGTGGGGAGGGGACCATGGCCCCTCCTCCACCTTGCACCGCTGGCGGTTTTCGGCAAGCCAATGCCGTTTTTGCGGTCGCTGCCGATGTGCTGAAAGCCGGTGCGAACGCATGTTCCTCCTGTTACAAAGTTGTGGCCGTCGTAACCCTCTGGCTGCAGGGGTTTCGGGCCGTGATAGGATGTGCCTGTAACAATCTTCTTGGATCGGGTTACAAACAGGTGTTCGCTGCATAGGTCAGCACGCAGGGCAGCGAAGAAGGACCAAATCCGAACTCGTTCCTCGTCGTAGAGAGGAAGAAGAGGAGTCCACCGCATATGGCAACCGCCAACACCACTTCACCCCGCAGCGGCAAAGCCCGCGCGAAATCTGCTCGCAAAACCGCCGCGGGCAAAAGCACGAGCGCACGCCGCACCAGCTCCGCGCGCACCAGCACCGCAGCCAAGGCCACGCGCGCCAAGTCGGCGCGGACTCGCACGGCCCACCAGGCCGAGGCGACCCGCCACTCGGCCGAGACCGCGACGCGCGAGACGGTCGGTGTCTTCGGCGACTACGCCGAGCGCGCCGTCCTGATCCCCGTCGGCGCCGCTCTGATCGCCCGTGACCGGCTGGTCGCAACGGTGAACGACACGATCTCAAGCTACGGGTCCACCTCCAAGGCCCAGGCGCAGTTGCGCCGATTCGAGCGCCGCGGCGTGACCGCCCGCAACCGGATCGAGCGTGAGGTCCGTAAAACCCGCGTCCGCGTTGAGCGCGAACTGCGTCAGCGTCGCCGGGAGATCGAGAGGACCGTCAGCGATCTGGAGGATCGGCGCGACGCCGCCGCCAAGAGCGTTCCCGAGCTCGCCAATCGCGTTCAGGAGCGGATTCTCAGCCTCGTCTGAGCCAACACTTCCCCCGCCCGGGCCGGAGAGGACCGGGGACACCGCGGCAGGCGGTGGTCGGGGCAGTCTGCCGGCCTCATATCCGCCGGCAGTAGTAGCACCCTCTCCTCCCTCGACCCGCGGGGCGGCCCCCACCGTCCCGCGGGTTTTTTAATGCCCTCCCGGAGCGCACGCGCGCGTTGATCGCACCGGGCCCCCGAGGTCGGGCGGGAAGGTTTGGCAGAATGAGCGTCGTGACCAGTAGAGATGAGATCCTCAGGGCGCTCGAGGTCGTGATCGACCCTGAGCTGCATCGCTCGATCGTCGAGCTCGACATGGTGCGCTCGATCGACGTCGGTGACAACGGCGTCGTCGACGTGACGGTCTCGCTGACCACGCCCGGATGCCCGATCAAGGGGCACTTCCAGACCGCCGTCGCCGAGGCCGTTTCGGCGCTCGACGGGGTGACGCACGTGAACGTCTTCTTCGACGTCCTCAACGATGCCCAGAAGGAGGCGCTGCAGCAGAAGCTCGGCCGCGGCAGCCTGCCGCAGGGTGCCCTTGCGCAGGTGTCGAACGTGCTGTGCATCGGGTCGGGCAAGGGCGGGGTGGGCAAGTCCACGCTGACCGCCAATCTCGCCGCCGCCCTGGCCGCGGAGGGCAAGCGCGTGGGCATTCTCGACGCGGACGTGTGGGGCTACTCGATCCCCCGCATGTACGGCCTTGGCTCAACCCGCCCCCCGGTGTCGCCTGAGCGCAAGATCATTCCCCTCGGTGCCCACGGCGTCAAGGTGATGTCGATCGGGTTCTTCGTGGAGGAGGACTCCGCCGTGGTGTGGCGCGGTCCGATGCTGCACAAGGCGCTCACCCAGTTCCTGCAGGATGTCGACTGGGGCGTGCTGGACTACCTGCTGATCGACTTGCCGCCAGGCACCGGCGACGTGTCGATGACGCTCGCGCAGCTGCTCCCGCAGGCCCAGTTCGTGATCGTCACCACCCCACAGGCGACCGCGCAGAAGGTCGCGCGCCGCGCTGCCCAGATGGCACACAAGGTGTCCCTTGAGATCGGCGGGGTGATCGAGAACATGTCCGGATTCACCACGCCCTCCGGCGAGCGCTTTGCGATCTTCGGCGAGGGTGGGGGCAAGGAGCTGGCCGACGAGCTCGACGTGCCGCTGCTCGGCAGGGTGCCCTTGACGATGCCCCTACGCGAACACGCCGACAGTGGCGTGCCGCTGATGATCGAGGACCCGGAGGATCCGGCCGCGCAGGCAATTCACCAGGTTGCCCGCGGGTTGATCGCGATGGCCCCGCTCGAGCTTCCCGTCCTGCCCCTCGTCGAGGTCGGCGCCTCCGCGCCCCAGCCCACGGAGAGCCGCAAACCTGTGGGCATGTCGCTGCCAATGGCCTGAAGTTAGGGCCGCCGCGCAGATCGACATGCCCTCGCAACCTGGCAGGCCTGCGCGGCCTGCGCGGGCGCGCCTGGGTGGCGTATCCCGATGATCGAGGCGCTTGACAAGCGCGTGCCAACTGAGAGGATCGTCTTCTGATGTCAGCATCCGAGAAGCAGGAGGAGAAGAGGGATCATGGGTTGACTGCGGCTTCCAGCGAGCCCGATCAGCCCGCGTCTGAAAACGGCGCGGTCGAATTCGACGAACGCCGCGCCAAGATGGAGCGACTGCGCGCCGAAGGGATCGACCCCTACCCGGCGGTCACGCTGTGGGCCACGCGCACGCGGATCGCCGACGTGCTGGCAGCGAATGACGCCGCCACGCTCGAGGCGGGCGAGCACCCGGAGCTCAGCTACCAGATCGCCGGCCGCCTGATCTCCCGCCGCGGGCACGGCAAGACGGCGTTCCTCGACATTCGCGACCTGTCGGGCACGATCCAGGCGGTCGTGCGCGTCGACGCCCTCGGGCAGGAGACCTATGACCGCATCCTCGGCTTTGACATCGGCGACATCCTCGGGATCCTCGGCTGCGTCTACGTCACCCAGCGCGGCCAGCTGGCGCTGGCGGTCAAGGAGTGCACGCTGCTGACCAAGACGCTGCGCCCGCCGCCGGACAAGCACCACGGGCTCGGCGACACGGGTACGCGCTACCGCTACCGCGAGCTCGACCTGCTCGCCAACGAGGACACCCGCGAGCTGTTCATCACGCGCAACAAGATCATCCTCGCGATCCGTGAGTGGCTCGCCGAACGCCACTTCGTCGAGATCGAAACGCCGGCTCTGCAGTCGCTCGCCGGCGGCGCCGGGTCGCGACCGTTCACGACCCACCACAACGCGCTCGACCGCGACCTCTACCTGCGGATCTCGGTTGAGCTGTTTCTGAACCGCTGCATCGTCGGCGGCATGGAGAACGTCTATGACATGGGCAAGGTGTTCCGTAACGAGGGCATCTCGCCGAAGCACAGCCCCGAGTTCACGATCATCGAGTTCATGTGCGCCTACTCCGACTACAACGATGTCGCCACGGTCACCGAAGAAATGTTCCGTGACGTCGCCCAGAAGGCACTCGGGCGGACGGTCGTCAAAAGGGGGGGCGAGGACATCGACCTGGCAAAGCCGTGGCGGCGGGTGACGATGCGCGAGCTGATCCTCGAGCGTTTCGGCCTGGACTTCATGGAGTCCACACGCGAGCAGCTCGCCGAGGTGCTCGACGAGCCGATGGACCCGTCCGCCACCTGGGCGGAGGTCGTCGCCGACATCTACTCCGAGAAAATCGAGTCCACGATCAACCAGCCCACGCACGTGTTCGACTTCCCGCTCGAGCCCTTCCCGATCACCAAGCGCCACTCCGTGCACCCCGAGCTCGCCGAGCACTTCGACGCGGTCATCGGCGGCATCGAGCTCGTCAGCGGCGACACGGAGCTCAATGACCCGGTCGACCAGTGGCAGCGGTTCGTCGACCAGCGCAAGCGCCGTAGCATCGATGACGCCGACGTGCCCCACCCCAACGACGAGGAGTACGCGCGGGCGATCGAGTACGGCTACTCGCCCACGGCCGGCGGCGGGATGGGGGTGGACCGCCTGGTGATGATCCTGACCGAACGCGACACGCTGCGCGAGGTCATTCCGTTTCCGATCGTCAGAGACGTTCGATGAGCTCAAAGCTCGATCTCGACCCCGGGATCATCGCCTCCTGCCGGCAGGCCGCGGCCCAGATCGCGGGCCAGGTCGGCGAGGAGGTTGCCAACAAGACGACCGTCTCGGTCGAGCGGACCGTGGCCAGACTGATGGGCGTGGACGGGGCGAACGAGCTGGAAGCCCCGTTCCCCAACGTGCTCGTCGATCACCTCGCAGACCGCGGCGAGCTCGGTAGGGGCATCGCCTACTGGCTCGGCAACGCGCTGCTCGACGACGACAGCCGCACCCCGCAGCGGATCGCTGAAGACGTGGACGCGGGGAAGCTCGACCTGTGTGAGCTGCCGCGGGCGCAGGATGGCGCGATCAGGGCACGGATGATCCAGGACTGCGAGGAGCGCCTGGCGCAGATGAAGCGGCGTATGGACGAACGCCGGGAGCTGCGCGAGCGCCTCGGTGAGAGCCCGCCGCCGCTGCGCTACGTGCTCACCGCGACGGGCAACGTGTATGAGGACGTGGTCCACGGTCTCGCCGTGGCGGAGGCCGGCGGGGACATCGTCGCGGTGATCCGCTCGACTGCCCAGAGCCTGCTGGACTACGTGCCATACGGTCCGACGACCGAGGGCTATGGCGGGACGTTCGCCACGCAGGCCAACTTCCGGATCATGCGCTCGGCGCTTGACGAGTGGTCGCGCTCGCACGGGCGCTACGTGCGGCTGTCGAGCTTCTGCTCGGGCCTGTGCATGCCCGAGATCGCCGTGATGGGCGCGATCGAGGGCTTCGACAACATGGTCAACGACGCGCTCTACGGGATCCTCTACCGCGACATCAACCCCATCCGCGGCCTCATCGACCAGCGCGTCTCGCGGATGATCAACGGCTACTTCGGGGTTGTGATCAACACCGGCGAGGACAACTACCTGCGCACCGCCGACGCGATCGAGGCGGCCCCGTCGGTGACCGCCTCGCAGTTCATCAACCGCCAGCTGGCGCTCGACTCAGGCGTGCCCGACGAGCAGATCGCACTCGGCGACGCGTTCGAGATCGACCCACCGGTCGTCAACGGCCTGTTGCTCGAGTGGGCCCAGGCGCAGCTCACGCGCGAGCTGTTCCCCGACTGCCCGGTCAAGTACATGCCCCCCACGCGCCACATGGACGGCAACCTCTACCGTACCCACGCCTGCGACTCGCTGTTCAACCTCGTCACGATCGCCACCGGCCAGGGCATCCAGACGATCGGGGTCCCGACCGAGGGGATCTTCACGCCCCACATCCACGACCGCGTGATCGGCCTCGAAAACGTCAACTACGTGTTCGACTCCGCTCGCGACCTCGGAGATGAGATCGAGTTCAAGCGCGGAGGCATCGTGCAGACGCGCGCCCAGGAGGTGCTCCAGGCAGCGCACGAGCTGCTCGAGCGGATCGCGGGGATCGGCCTGTTCGCGGCACTCGGGGAGGGCGTCTTCGGGGACGTCCGGCGCAACCTTCGGGAGGGCCGCGGGATCGAGGGGATCATCGACACGCGGGAGGGCTACCTGAACCCGGCGAGCGAGTTGATGCAGGGAGCTCCGAGCCGTGTCTAGCGACGAGTCCACAGCGGCCGCAGACCCCCGCGGGCGGGTCGATCTCGGCCATGTCAAGCCCTACGCCGATCATCTGGGCGACGGGATCGTCCAGTTCAGCTTCACCCTGCCCGTCCCCTACGGCCTGGCCGCGCGCAAGGCCGCGCAGGAGCTGGCACTAACGATGGGCTTCGAGCACCCGGAGGTCGTCCACTACCAGAGCCTCACCGACGGCTACACCTACTTCGTGATGTTCGGCGAGTGCACCTCAACGGTCGACTACGCCTCGCTGAGCGTCGAGGGCTTCGACATCGAGTACATGGGCGAGGACGAGATCGAAGCGTTCGCGAGCGAGCACATCGGCCGGCCGATCGTGATCGTCGGCGCGGCGACGGGGACCGACACCCACAGTGTCGGCATCGACGCGATGCTCAACCTCAAGGGCTTTCACGGGCACCACGGCCTCGAGGGCTACAAGGCCTTTCAGACGCACAACCTCGGCAGCCAGGTGCCCAACAGCGTGCTCGTGGCCAGGGCGATCGACCTGGGCGCCGACGCGATTCTCGTCTCACAGACGGTCACCCAGCAGAACCTGCACGTGCAGAACCTGACCGAGCTCGTCGAGATCGTCGAAGCCGAGGGCCGGCGCCGCCAGCTGATCCTCACCTGCGGCGGCCCGCGCGTGTCCAACGAGCTCGCCAAGGAGCTCGGCTATGACGCGGGCTTCTCAAAGGGCACCTATCCCCACCACGTGGCGAGCTTCATCGTCCGCGAGCTGGCCGCGCGCATGGGCGAGTCGGCCGCCTCCAGCCAGGCCGGCGGCGCGAACGCATCAAGCCTGGATGGCTAGCGAGGCGCCCGCGCGGCTGACCAGCCTGCTGACCGGCACGCGTCGGCTCGCGCTGGTGGGCCTCGCCAAGAACACCGGCAAGACCGAGACACTCGCGGCGATCCTCGCCGAGCACGCCGCCGCGGGAGCGCTCGTGGGTGTCACCTCGATCGGACGGGACGGCGAGGCGCACGATGTGATCGACGCGCGCATCGAGAAGCCGCGCGTGCGGCTCGCGGCCGGGAGTCTCGTGGCGACCACAGGCGAACTGCTGCGCTCCAGCGGCCTCGTGCACGAGCGACTGGTGCAGACGGGCATGAGGACCCCGCTCGGTGAGGTCGTGATCGCGCGGATCTCCCAAGCTGGCACGGTCGAGGTTGCCGGACCGAGCGCCGCTGCGGATGTGCGCGCCGTCAGCGACGCGATGGCCGAGCTCGGGGCCAGGCACGTGTTGATCGACGGCGCGATCGACCGCCGCGCGGCCTCCTCGCCCGAGGTCGCTGACGGCCTCGTGATGGCCACAGGGGCCGTCCTCGGCGCGGAGATCGAGCAGGTCGTCGCGGCGACGGTGGACGCGGTGGACCTCGTCAGGCTGCCCCGGTCGGGCTGGGCCGGGGACGGCGCGCAGGGCATGGGCGCCGATGCGCGAGCCGCCGAAAGCGAAGAGCGAGTCGCGCTCACGCGGCGGCTCGTGTTGAGCGGCGAGCCGGCGGAGATCGCGATGCTGCTTGCAGAGCATCCCCGCGCGAGCACATTCGTCGTCAACGGCGCCCTCAGCGAGCGGTTCCTGGAAGGGCTGCTGGCAGCCCGGACGCAGCGGGCCGGACGTGAGCTGAGGATCGTCGCGGGCGATCCGACGAAGGTGTTCCTCTCACGACGGGGCCCTGGCTGGTATCGGCGTCAAGGCCTTGCGATCGAGGTCGCGCGCACGATCGACCTGAAGGCGATCACGATCAACCCCGTCGCGCCGCAGTCACACCGCTTCGACTCACAGCAGCTGCGCGAGCTGATCGAAGCCGCGGTTGCGGACGTGCCCGTCTTCGACGTGCTCAACCCCCACAATCGAAGCACCGAGCCGATCTCGCGCTGAGACCGGATTCTCCGGGCTGCCGGTCCGGCATCCAGGTACTCTCCCCGCATACCTGTTGGGCATCGGACGGCCAAGCGCATCGTGCCTAGCGTACGGATGACACTCGCGGCGGGGCTGGCGCTGACGGCGATTGCCCTCCTCGTGGTGCTGTCGCGCTCGCCGGTCACCGTGATCGGCACGAACTCGATCGGCTACCACACCGCGATCGGGTACGTAAGGCACCCCGGCAATCGATGCGAGCTGGGCGGGAAGCTGCCCCAGGGGACCACGGCGATACGTGTTTCAGCGTCCGCGAACACAGGCCCGAAAGTGAACGTCACGGCACTGTCGGGCGCAGAAGCCGTCAGCCACGGCGAACGAGGCGCAGGATGGGGGGTTGCCGAAACCGTCACTGTGCCCGTGTCGCGCGTGTCCAGCACGGTCGCCCACTCGCGAATCTGCGTCGCATTCGGGCGGCTGATCGAACCTGTGCAGATCAACGGAGCCGTCGTGCGGCGGGTTGCCACCAAGGGCAGCGGCGCCGGCACCGTGTTCCCCGCCTTCCGGATCGAATACCTGCATGCCGGCCAGCGGTCGTGGTGGTCCCTCGCCTCCTCGGTGGCACGTCACATGGGGCTCGGTCGCGCCGCGAGCGGCACATGGATCGTGTTCCTCGTGATCGCGCTGATGGTCGCGGTCGTGATCCTCTCGTCGCGGTTGATCCTGCGGGAGCTGCGATGAGGCGCATTCCGGGAGCGCTCCGGCAGATTCCCAGGGCGGCTCGGATATGCGCCCTGATCGCCTTCCTGAACGCGGCCTGCTGGTCGGTCATCACGCCCCCGTTCCAGGCGCCCGACGAGCCTTCCCACTTCGCTTACGTCCAGCAGCTCGCCGAGACCAGATCACTTCCCACATCCAGCAACCACGCCTTCTCCGAAGAGGAGGAAACGGCGCTGCGGGATCTGCGCCAGTCCAAGGTTCAATGGCATCCGGAAGTCCACACGATCGGCTCACAGGCCGAACAGCAGCTCCTGCAGCAAGACCTCGTCCGGCCCCTCTCGCGTACGGGGCAAGGAGACGCAGGCGTAGCCACCTCCCAGCCGCCGCTGTACTACGCGCTGCAAACGATCCCCTACGGCCTGGGATCGGCGGGTACGCTGCTCGACCGCCTGGCGCTCAT
>Ga0209038_10000070_pt1 | contig 30153 bp, 30 predicted proteins | sample BogFormECP03_OM3_FD_188237 | JGI IMG/M metagenome (GOLD analysis project Ga0209038, IMG submission 188237) | Bog forest soil microbial communities from Calvert Island, British Columbia, Canada - ECP03_OM3 (SPAdes) (version 2) | ecosystem: Environmental > Aquatic > Freshwater > Wetlands > Bog ...
CGATCGATTGGGATCGGCAGGCGGCCGGGATGAACGCGTTCCGGCGCTTCGGAACTCCGGTGCCCGACGCGCTGATCGAATCGCTCGAGCGCACCCGGGTCGCGCTCAAGGGTCCGCTCGAGACCCGGGTGGCGGAAGGATGGCGCTCGATCAACGTGCATCTGCGGCGCACGTTCGATCTATACGCCAACGTGCGGCCCACCATGAACTTCGCCGGCGTGCATACTCCGTTCAATGACGTCGATCTGATCGTTGTGCGCGAGAACACCGAGGACCTCTACTCGGGAATCGAGCACGAAATCGCGCCGGGCGTGGTCGAGAGTATCAAGGTGATCACGGCGCGCGCGTCGCGGCGAATCGCGAAGTTCGCGTTCGAGTACGCGCGCGCGCATCGGCGAAAATCGGTCACCGCCATTCACAAAGCCAACATCATGAAGCTGTCGGACGGCCTCTTCCTGAAATGCGCGCGCGCCGTGTCGGCCGGGTACAAGGAGATTCTGTACCAGGAGCAAATCGTCGACGCGGCCTGCATGCGGCTGGTGACGCATCCGGAATCGTTCGACGTGCTGCTGCTGGAAAATCTGTACGGCGATATCGTGTCGGACTTGTGCGCCGGCCTGGTCGGCGGCCTCGGACTGGTCCCGGGCGCCAACTACGGCGACAAGGGCGCGATCTTCGAAGCGGTGCATGGCACGGCGCCGGATATCGCCGGCAAGGGCGTCGCCAATCCGATCGCGATGATCCTGTCGAGCGCGATGATGCTCGACTACCTGGACCATCGCGCAGCCGGTGACAAAATTCGCGCGGCGACAGCGTCGGTGCTGCGTGCAGGCAAGGTTCTGACGCGAGACGTCGGCGGCAAGTCGTCGACAGATGAAGTCACAGCGGCGATCATCCGCGCGATGGCGCGCGGGTGAAGATGGAGAAGTCACGCGATTGAATGTGGAACCCGCCGTGGGTTCCACACCTCCTTGGGCAGGGGTCACCCCTGCCGAGGAAGTGTGAAACCACCGTGGTTTCACATTTAATAAAGTGAATTTCGCGTTCGCGTTTTACGACGCGGCCGCGCGTTGAGTGCTGAGCAGATTGTCGCGCAGGAAGGCGCGCAGTTCAGGTTCGACCTGCTTGCCGAGGTCATGCGACGCTTGCGGGAAATAGTGCGTCTCGACTTTGGCGCCGCGCTCACGCAATGCGTCGGCGAGCTTCACCGCCTGTCCCACCGGCATCCGATTGTCCTGCTGGCCGTGCATGATCAACACGCTGCATTCGAGACGCGGCGGCAGATGCGCGATCACGCTGCGTTCTCTCAGGATGCGTTTGCTCGGCCACACTTCGCGCAGAATCGAAAGCTTGGTGCGCAGCGGCGCTTCCTGAAACAGCGAAAGCGGATCGTAGCATCCGGATTCCAGGATGAGCGCGCGCGGTCGCGAGTCGTAGTCCATCAGCAGGCCGGCCGCGACTGCGCCGTGCCCGAGTCCCCAGACTGCGAGCCGCGACGCGTCGACGTCGGTGCGTCCCGCCAGCAGGTCAAGCGCCTTGCGCGACGCGATTACCGACGGCTGCCCGACGAAGCGGCTCGGTCCCGACGAATTGCCGTAGCCGGGGATGCTCACGCACGCCACCTGGATGCCCATCGCGGCGATTCCCTGGCTCATCTTCACGCACTGGTCGACGTTGCCCTCGCCGCCGTTGAGCACGAGCAAGCCGGGGCGCCGTCCCTGCTCGGCGCTGCGCGTCAGGTAGCCTTCGATGTGATAATTCTTGGGACCCATCGCGACGTCGAAATTGAACTGGTCGACGTTTTTGTAGTTCGACTCGATCGATTTGCCGGGGATGTGACAGGCGACCGAAGACACGGCGAGCGCAATCGCCACGATCGAAAGTTTCACCAATCGGCGCGCGTTGAAGGAGAACATCTTGGGCATCGAGCGAGATGGGGGCATCGGCAAGTCGTCTGACATCGCTCCGTAATCTACACGCCTTGTGTCTAATTGAAAACAGTCTGGAGTTTGAGACAAGCTCGGTGGCAGACCTCTGCATTGAATCGCGGCGTTGATTCGCCGATACTGCTTGATTCGCAAGCGTAATTTTCGCGGTATCATATTCGGTGACGGCAATGGCAACGCAGACGGAAAAACCGGCATCCGCATCGGCGGCGATTGATTTCGACAAGAATGGCGGCACGGTCGCCGCGATCGCCGTCGATCACTTGAGCAATCGCGTGCTGATGGTCGCGTGGATGAGTCGCGAGGCCTTCGACGAGACGGTCGCGACCGGGCGCGCATGCTACTTCTCGCGCTCGCGCAACAAGCTCTGGCGCAAGGGCGAAGAGTCGGGGAATTTTCAAGTCGTGCACGAGATTCGCACCGACTGCGACGCCGACGCAGTCGTGCTGGTCGTCGAGCAGCGCGGCGACGCGGCCGCATGCCACGAAGGCTACGAGTCGTGCTTTTTCCGCAAGCTCGACGGCGGCCAATGGAAGATCGTCGACCAGCGCCGCGTCGATCCGGCCAAGTACGGTCCCGGCTACGGGCATCCGGCGAAGAAATCGGGCGGTTGATTCGCGATTAAGAAATCAAAATGGCTGATCAGATTTTAAAATTCGGCATCCCCAAGGGCAGCCTCGAGGAGCAGACGCTCGAGCTGATGCGCAAGTCCGGCTGGCGAATCACGGTCGGCTCGCGCTCATATATCCCGACCACCGACGACCCGACCCTGAGCTGCCGCATCCTGCGCCCGCAGGAGATGCCGCGGTATATCGCCGACGGCTCGCTCGACGCCGGCATCACGGGCAGCGACTGGATCGTCGAGAACAACGTGACTCTCCACCAAGTCGAGAGCTTCATCTACGCCAAGGCGACGCTGACGCCCTCGCGCTGGGTGCTATGCGTGCGCAACGACTCGCCGGTCAAACGGCTCGAGGACTTGGGCGGCAAGCGAATCGCGACGGAATTGGTCCAGTTCGTCACGCGGATCCTGGCCGAGCGTAAAGTTAAAGCTGAAGTTGAATTTTCGTGGGGCGCCACCGAGGCCAAAGTCGCCGAAGGAATCATCGACGCCGCCATCGACGTGACCGAGACGGGTTCGTCGCTGCGCGCCAACGGCTTGCGCATCGTCGAGGAGCTGCTGATATCGAATCCGGTGCTGGTCGCCAATCCGGCGGCGTGGGCCGACCCGTGGAAGCAGGCGAAGATTCGCCAGCTCGGCGTGCTGATTCGTGGCGCCTTGGACGCGGAGAATCGCGTCGGCATCAAGATGAACGTCGCCAAAGAAAACCTCGAGAAAGTGATCGCGCTGCTGCCGTCGATCACTGCGCCGACTATCTCGCACCTCTACCCGTCGAAGGCGCTGAAGGGCGTCGAATGGCTGGCGGTCGAGACGGTGATCGCCGAGGCGACGGTGCGCGAGCTGTTCCCCAAGCTGCTCGAGGCAGGCGCCGTCGGAATCGTCGAGTTCCCGCTGAACAAGATCATCGGCTGAAGCCTCTGGCTCCTTGCCTCTCGTTGTGGCACAACAAAAGCACTTACTACGGAGGTCGGCATCATGGGTTTAGCCAATGGCGTGCATCACCTCGCAATCTGCACCAAGGACATCAAAAAGCAGATCGACTACTTCTCAAACGTCGTCGGGGCGGAACTGGTCGCGCTCTACTGGATGCACGGCGTCGACAACACATTCCATGGCTTCATGAAGTTGAGCGACAGCTCCTCCCTCGCCTTCGTGCAGCATCCTGACGTCGCCAAGATTCAGCCCATCAAGGGCGTCTCGCACGCCGGACACACGACGCAGAACGTCGCGCCCGGCGCGATGCAGCATCTGGCGCTCAACGTCGACACTTACGCCGACCTGCTCGCGATTCGCGATCGCGTGCGCTCGCACGGGCATTGGGTGATGGGCCCGCTCGATCACGGTTTCTGCAAATCGATCTACCTGGCCGCGCCCGAGGGCATCATGCTCGAGTTCTCGACCTCGGAAGGCGGGTCGATCGATGCGGAAGCGTGGATCGATCCCGAGGTGATGGCGCTGGCGGGAATCAGCGCGGACGAAGTAGAGAAGTACAAGCATCCCGCGGCGTTCGCGTCGCAAGGCGGAAACATCGCGCAGCCCAAGCCTGATCCGTCGAAGCCGCTGATGGACTATCCGCCCGACGATCGCATCTGGACAATGAGCGACGAGGAAGTAACTCGCCGCATGAGCGAGACGACGCCGCCGGTGCAGAAAAAACCCAAAGCCGCCTAGCCGCTCGTTTAGCGGAAAAGATCTTTTCGCTGAATTCCGGCTGCGGGAGTACTCGCGATTCCGCTCGGGGGGCTGGAGATGAACGCAAAGTTCGTCGGTACTTTAGCCGCGCTGGCGGTTCTGTGGGGATGCGCCACCCCTGCACCGCCGCAACTCGTCACCGAGCCCGGCGCCTCCCTGACTGGCTACAAAAATCTACAGCTTTGAACCAAGACCGCCGTGACGCTTAGAAAGCCGGGCCGAAGATGATCTGATTGTTGTCGTTTTCGGCTCCCGTCACTACGACCTTGGGAACCGGTGCGCCGCTCACCTTCAACTGTTTGGCTGTGAACTTCGCGATCGTTCCGTCCTCGAAGGTCGTAACCACCAGATCGCCCTCGCTGTCGAATGCCACTCCGCTTGGCTCATCGTCACCAAAGATGGTACTGCTCAATGTGATGCTCGGGGTGGGGCTGCCAGAGCTGACCAGTTGACTCTTCGCAAACTCCACCACCGTGTCCGAGCAGACACCGGCGACCCAAAGGTTGCCCTCCTTATCGAACACCAGCTCCTCCGGGCAGAGGTTCGTGTTCAGCACGACCGTGGCCGGCTTGCTACCGCCGCTCGTCAGCTGGCTGGCGGAGAATTCGGCTATCGTATCTTCGCCCGCGTCACTGACCCACGCATTCCCGGCTTTGTCGAACGTCACAAAGGTTGCCTCAACCAAATCGGCGGAAGTAATGACGATGTTGGGCGTCAGCTCATCTGCGCTGCCCGCAGCGAGCTGCGCTTTTGAAAGTTCGTCAAGCGAGCCGTTCCCGGCGTCCGCCACCCACAAGTTACCCTCGGAGTCGAAGTTGCAGCCAGAGAGATCCTTGACCACCGTCGAATCAGTCGAAATGACCACTGCGGGCGTCGGGTTTGGGTCGTTTTTCAGGTCCTTGAGTTGTGCCGCAGTGAATTGCACCACCTCGGAGTGATCGGGATGAATGCTGACCCAGAGGTTTTTTGATTGGTCAAAGGCAAGGCCGTGCGAAGGGCCAGCTGTGGCCAGACCAATCGGCGTCGGCATCCCGCTCTTCTTCAGTTGTTTTGAAGTGTACGACTCGATCGGGCCATCGAATGTCGATATCCACAGATTCTTGCTCGCGCACCATGCGGACGACGACGTGCCGCAGGTCAGCATCAGGAGCGCAATGGCAGCGGCCGGAAAGCGAACTCGTCCGAGGTTGCGAATGGTTTGCACGTAAACTCCTTGCTTGCAATTCGGTCAGCGCTAACCGTTATCAAGTTGAGCCTGAAGAGGACAGGCAGGACTTCCCGCGGTCGAGTAAGTCTCAGTTGGAAATCTACCTAAGAAAAAAGTAGGTGATCAGCGCGCCAAAGAAGAAAGCATAGAGGAGCGGCATAAACCCGCGAAATCTCAGTCGTCGAAAGATCGCTTGCCCGGCACCTGCCTCCTCGGCGATTATGTCGTTGCACAGGTCGATGCACTCGTCGCAAATATAAACGTCCCTCGGTCCGGCTATCAGCTTTCGCACATCGTCCTGATGCTTGCCGCAAAACGAGCAAACCAACCTGGTTGATTGTTCGGAAGTAGCGACCATCGCTTCATTCTAGCCCAAGAAATTAGCGATCCCATCCCATTCGCGCTGCCCTCTTGCTATATGCGATTGCCATGAACACGCTGCGCACCGAGACGCGCAAGGGAGTCGGCGTCATCACCCTTACCCGCGCGGCCGAGTACAATACGATCACGCCCGCCTTGCGCGACGAGCTCGCCGACGCGATCGATCGCGCCGACGCCGACCACGACGTCCACGTGATCCTGCTGCGCGCCGAGGGTCCCGCGTTCTGCGCCGGCTACGCGCTCGAAGGATCCACGCGCGCGCAGGCGGGCGAGCCCTCGCGCAAACGCGTGTGGGATTCCGTTGCCGACTACGGCATGATCTCCCAATACGTCAACGTGTACATGAAGCTCTGGTACGCGCGAAAACCCACCATCGCGGCCGTGCACGGATGGTGTATCGGCGGCGGCACCGACATGGTGCTATGCGCCGATGTGATAGTCGCCGCCGAGTCCGCGTCGTTCGGCTATCCGCCCTCGCGCGTGTGGGGCACGCCGACCACCGCCATGTGGGTCTATCGGATGGGCCTGGAGCGCGCCAAGCGCTACCTGCTGACGGGCGACGAAATTCCGGCGCCCGAAGCGGCGCGTATTGGTCTGATCCTCGAAGCCGTCCCCGACGCTGAACTCGATGCGCGCGCGACCGCGTTGGCCGAGCGAATGGCGCAAGTGCCGGCGAATCAGCTCCAGATGCTCAAGCTGCTCTGCAACCACACGGCCGAGAACATGGGACTGGCGACCTCGCGGCTGGTCGGCTCGCTGTTCGACGGGATCGCGCGGCATACGCAGGAAGGCCTCGACTTCGTCGCACGCGCTCAAGCAGCGGGCTTTCGCCAGGCCGTTCGCGAGCGCGACGATCCATTCGGCGACTACGGCTCAGGCCCACGCTCCAAAAATCGCGTAGCGAAGACAAACAAGGGAAAACGAAAACCTTCATGAGGCTCGTCCATGATCACGACTGACACTACCTTCCCCGCCGACAACGGACGACCCATGCGCGCAGCCTACGCGGCGCCGTCGGATTCGCAGAAACATCCCGGCGTGATCGTCATCCACGAAATCTTCGGCCTCAACGACGACATCCGGCGCATCACCGGGATGGTTGCCGACCTCGGCTACGCGGCGCTGGCGCCCGACCTCTACGACCGCGGTGGCGCGCGCCTCGTCTGTATTGCCCGCACCCTGATGACGCTCAACCGCGGCGAAGGCGACGCGTTCAAGGACCTCGACGCTGCCCGCAAATTTCTTCAGCAGCAACCGGGCGTCGACCCTGCCCGTATCGGCGTGATTGGCTTCTGCATGGGCGGCGGCTTCGCTCTGATGTACGCGGCGCGCGCTCCGCTCGGCGTCGCCGCGACGTTCTACGGCGACGTGCCCAAAACGACAGACCAGTTACGAGGCGTATGTCCTGTGCTCGGCGGCTACGGCGGCAACGACCGGGTGTTCGCATCGCAGGGGCGCAGGCTCGAAAAGCTGCTGACCGAGATGGGCGTCGACCACGACGTCAAAGTTTACGAAGAGGCGGGTCACAGCTTCATGAGCCGCAACAGCGGATTTCTGCCGTGGATCGGAAAAATCGGGCCGATGAAGGCCGAATACAATCCCGAGGCAGCCGAGGACAGTTGGAACCGAATCAAGGCGTTCTTCGGCCGCCATCTTGGACATTAGCGGCGCGTTAAAGAACGCTCGACTAATCTACCAGGGGAACTTCGGCTATTGTGATTGCGAATAAGAAACCGCTGGGAACATGGCCGTTCCCTGCGGTGACGGCGCGATTTTACGCCGTCTTAGTCAGTACGAGTTACTTGCCTAAACCAACTGCAAGACGCGACTTCGCGATTCGCTCGCGCGAGGCCACCAGCGCCTCGACGTTCTTGGCGCCGCGATAGCCCATCTGGTCGGCAAGATATTCCGCCAGCTTGCGCTCCGAAATATTCGGCTTCTGTTTGCGTTTGTCTTCGGCCAGCTCTGCGAGCGTGGTCCGCAGCGTGTCTTCAGAGTCCTTGAGGGTCTCAAGGATGGGAGAGGGGATCGCAGAATATATCGGCATGCCATTCACCTATGCGCTTAGCATAGCACAATTTGTCAAAAACGCGTGCACCCCTCGTGTCAAGCGAAGGCATCCACAATCCGTGAAAGTTTCTGTTCTTTGCGCAACATTTCTCATTGGAAAATAGTCGCGAGCGGCCAGGCGTCAATTGACCCGGCTACTCTTACCAAGGATCCTGCGATGCATCCGCGCCATGCCTCGAATGATCCGCCGCAATCTCTTCAAGCGAACCTCCCTAAGCGTCGCCGGCCTGGCAATGCTCCTTTGTGCATGCGGCAAAGGCGGCGGTTCCGGTAGCACCGCGACTTCAGCGCAAAATGATCCGTGCGCGACGCTGCCGCCCGCCGCCAATCCCGATTTCCTCGTTCATCTAACTCCCTTCATGAACCACCTCTGCTACCAGAAACAGAACTGGGAGCACGATGCGCAGATTCGAACGAGCGACGGCGTCCATCCCTACGTCAGAGTCTGGTACTCACCTTCGCTGTTCGACTGGATAACCGTCAAAGACCGCCAGGGCCCGGTGCCCAACGGCGCGATCGTCATCAAGGAACAATACGTGACGCCGACCGCCCCGCTGACCGAATGGACCGTGATGGCTAAAGACTCGAACCTGTCGTGGGACGGATGGTATTGGGCTGATCTGGTGAACCCCAGCCCGCGAAATCCCAACGCCGCGCCGACTCCCGTGACGGGCGGATGTGCCGAGCCGCAGGTCCTCTTCAACGGCGCCGGTCTTTACTGTCTGAATTGCCATGCGTCGGCAATCGACAATCAGGGCACCTACTCGAGCACCGCGTACCTCGACGCCGCGAGCGCCAACTCCGCAATCGCGAACCTCCCGCCGATCGTCGATGACATGCATCATCTGTTCGACATGGCGGCGGCTGAAGAACCGCGCGCGCCGACGTTCGCCGGCCGTATCCCAAGTTCGGTGTTCCAAAATCTGCGACCGCTGCGCCAGGCTTCCGTTCCTTGCATGGTCTCGCAGGCGCTCGATCACCTGGTCCCCGCGGCGGCGTCGGCGGGCGGCCCGCAGCAGTTCGTTACCTCCGACCAATGCCAGAGCTGTCACGACGCGACCGGCACACTAGCCGGCGCGACGCCCAACATGATCTACGGCGCCGACACACCGGCGCCGGCGAACCTGTCGCAGTATGGCGAATGGCGCTACTCGATGATGGGCCTGGCGGGACGCGACCCGATCTTTTTCGCGCAGCTCGACACCGAATCCACTTTGCATCGGCATCTTGCCGGCCATGCCAACGGCGCCGATTTCGTCCAGGACTTCTGCCTTCGATGCCACGGCGTGATGGGCCAGCGCCAATTTCACATCGACAACGGCAGCGGCCCCAACACTTTACTGACGCGAGCGGTCTTGCAGGATCCGAAGTCGAAGTACGGCGCACTCGCGCGCGACGGCGTATCGTGCGCCGTCTGCCATCACATCTCGGACGAAAAGCTGGCCGACCCTTCGACCGACACGGGCCTTTTCAACGTCGGTCCGGCGGGAGAAGTCTACGGACCCTTCCCTTCCGACACCGATCCCAACGGCGCCAAGACCGGCGACAGCGTTATCCCGCTGCCGATGCAGAACGCTGAGGGCATCACTCCCCTGCAAGGTCTGCAGATTCAGAAAGCCAGCCTGTGCGCGTCGTGCCACACGATTCTGCTGCCGGTGTTCGACGCCGACGGCAACCAGGTAATTGAAAATGGCGAGCCGAAGTCCGAGTACGAGCAAACGACGTTCTTCGAATGGCTGAACAGCGGCTTCATCACTATTCCGTGCCAGCAATGCCACATGCCCGACAGCTACCAGGGCAGTTCGCTCCAGTTCAAAATCGCCAATATCGAGGACGACACGTTCCCTGCGATTCCCGACACTGGTTCATCGACGCGCCTGCCGGACGCCGATCTGATGCTGCAGGAGCGCACGCCCTATCGGCGTCATCTGCTGCTCGGGATCAACCTGTTCGCACTCGAGATGTTCGATCAGTTCCGCACTGATCTAGGACTCTTCAAGTTCGATCCGAACCTGCCCGGGCCGTTGGCCAAACAGATTTCCAGCCAGAAGACCGCCGTCGCCGAAGCGGTCGCACAAGCGCAGACCAGCACTGCCCAAGTCACGATAATGTCGGCGTCAAAGATTGGCGGTGTGCTGCAGGCCGACGTCCAGGTGCAAAATCTGGCGGGGCACAACTTTCCATCCGGCGTGAGCTTTCGACGCGCGTTCCTCAATTTCCAGGTGCTCGACGCCGGCGGCAACGTCTTGTGGGCGTCCGGCAATACCAACTCCGACGGCGTTATCGTCGATAACTCGGGCACTCCGCTGGTGACGGAGTTCTTCAGCAGCTCGCAACAGAGCTATCAGCCTCACTTCTGGACGGACAATCCTGTAACCAGCGACAGCCAGGTCGAGATCTACGAAGAACTGGTGACCGATCCTCAAGGTCTGCTGACCAGCAGCTTTCTAAGTCTCGACCACAAGGTGAAAGACAATCGCATCCAGCCACAAGGCAGATCCTTCAACGGCCCCAACGCGGCCATCACTGCGCCTGTAGGCACGGGCGACGACCCTAGCTATCAGCGCGGATGCGGTTGCAGCGTGGTGCGCTATCAAATTCCGCTGCCTGCAAATGCGGTCGCCGTGAATGCGACGCTCTACTATCAGAGCATACCGCCCTACTACCTCCGCCAACGCGCCGAAGAAGGCCACGGCCCCGATACGGCGCGCCTGGTGAACTTCGCCAACCAACTGAACGTCGGCAACTATCCAGAGATAGCTAACTGGAAACTGAAAATAGCAACCTCAGGCCCGGTGAACCTCCAATGAGATGCGGGTCAGGTTGTGACTCCCTGCATCGTCGCTCTTTCAGCAAACGTCGTTCCTGAGGGCATTATTTTTCTGTCACTCTGAGCGAATTATTTTTGTGTCATTCTGAGCGAAGCGAAGAATCCCGGATCTTTCTCGGTGCTCGCCAGCGCACACCCTTCCGACGTTCGTCGATGCGCTGAGGCAGGGGCTCGAACAAAGCGATCACCCCATGGTTGAAGGTGCTTGTCTCCGCATGGCACCCGGGATTCTTCGCTGCGCTCAGAATGACACGGACGGGTTCTGCAACCACCAAGAGTGTTCGAACGCGTTCGCTGGTCAGTCTGAGCGAATTACCTTCGTGTGACTCTGAGCGAATTATTTTTGTGTCATTCTGAGCGAAGCGAAGAATCCCGGATCTTTCTCGGTAGTCGCGAGCGCACACCTTGCCGACATTCGACGATGCGCTGAGCCGAAGACTCGAACAACGCGATCACTCCATGGTTGAAGGTGCTTGTCTCCGCGTGGCACCCGGGATTCTTCGCTGCGCTCAGAATGACACGGGCGTTCAGGCACGGACGCGCGCCCTAAAATGGTGTGCGGTCAGGTTGTGACTCCTGCGTCGCGGAAGCGAAGAAACTCAAAGACGGAAGGCGCGTCGGCGAAAAACCAGATCGCGATGAGCGCGTCGGTGATCGCACATCCCGCCGATGAGAGCGGCGCGAACGGAACGATCGGGTGGCCATAGAAATGATGCATCACGTCCCACCCGGTGTGCAGTAACCAGCCGATGCCGATGTAGCGGTACGATTGAAGTCCCTTGCACGCGCAAAACGTTACGACCGCGGTGAACACGAACTCCCACACGCCGAAGCCGCCACTCAGATAGGCGGCGCCCGCTCCGCCGATCATGATCGCGTTGAAGTTCCTGCGGGCAGGCTCGCGAATCAACGAGCACGCAACGATGTACACACCGGCAATGATGACGGGCGGTATGGCGTCGTACGCGTAAAACGCCGGAACCTCATGAGGCGCCATTGGCTTGTATCCTTACCCCGCGAAATGGGCGGCCATGAAGCTCATGGCCTGCTCGACGATCGCGGGACCCGCAGCCTTGGGGCTGCCCGCATCGAAGGGCGGCTCGGGATCGTACTCGATCGCCAACTGGGTCAACTTGGCCGCATCTTCGCCGCGCAATTTGGCAAGCACCACCAGCCCGAAATCGATCCCAGCTGTAACCCCGCCTCCTGTGATGCGGTTTCTATCTACGACCACGCGCGCATCCACCGGCTCTGCACCGAATGCGCGAAGACCCTCGCGCGCTGCCCAATGCGAGGTCGCCTTGTAGCCCTTGAGCAAGCCGGCGGCGCCGAGCAGGAGCGATCCGCTGCAGACGGAGGTCACGTACTTTGCCTTGGCGCCTCGATCTGCGAGAAACGCGAGCACTTCGGGATCGCCCATATGGTGCTGCTGCCCAAACCCTCCCGGCACCATCAACAGGTCGAGCTCCTGCGGGCAGTCCTCGAATGTGGCTGACGGGCGTATTCCGATACCGGTGTCGGAGATGACCAGGTCCTTCGTCTTCCAGACGAGATGAATATCCGCGAACCAGGAGAAGACAGTTTGTGGACCGATGAGATCGAGCAGCGTAAGTCCCGGGTATAGCAACATCGCAATCTGCAGCTTCGGTTGTTCACCTGGTTTCATCGTACAGGTCTCCTTGCCTTGCGCTTCGCGTGACGTTTCGGTTCCAGCGGCCTCGCTCGATCGAGCAGCGCTTCGAATGCAGTGTTAGCCCGCTTGTTTGCATCGGCGGCGCGCAAAAAGCGATTCGCCGCGTGATGTCCCAGGTAGATGCCGCACAACTCCCACACGAACTGCTCGACATCGAGTTCGCGCCGCAGATGGCCCAGCTCGACTGCGCGCTGAACCAAATTCGTCAGCAGCCCGCGCCATTCACTTTCCATTTCAAGAATCTTGTTCCTGACCCGGCCTTCGACGTCGTCGAACTCGAATAGACCTGCCGCCACCGGACATCCTCCCGGCAGCCCGGCCCGCTGCGCCCATCCGAACCAGTTGCCGACCAACGCTCGCAAGCGCGGGAGGCCGTCGGCGGCGGCCATCGACGGCGCGACCACGTGGCCTTGCGCGAACTCGGCCATGTGCGTGAGCAACTCGATCTGCACGTCTTCTTTTGATCGGAAGTGCGCGAACAGCCCGCTCTTCGACATCCCGACTTGCTCCGCCAGCACGCCGAGCGTGACGCCGGCCACGCCTGACTGACTCATCAGGGCTAGGCCCTGCCGCAGTATCCGCTCGCGGGTCGAAATCGAAGTCGTTGTCATGTGCTCTATAAAAAGCACGACCGGTCGTGCTGTGTCAAGCGAAGAAAATCAATCACCTGCGCGGTGGGCGGCAGGGGTGACCCCTGCACCCAGTGTTCAGACTGCTAGTTTTGCGGATCTCTCAGATGCGGCCGCGTCGCGTAGAAGTAGTCGATGCCAGGGACGCCGCGCGGGGTTTCGTCGTCGAATAAAATCGACACAACGCCGTAGAACGCGACGATGCTCCAGAATGCGCCCGTGCCGAACGGCGGGAAGGCCGCGGTCGTCGCGCCGACGACTAGCGATGCGATCGCGTCGCGCAGTAGCCAGAGTTCCTGCATCTCGGTTGCGCGCTTTGCGCGCGGTCGTGGGCTTGCGCGCCCTACTCTCCGGTCCAGTTGGGTTTCCGCTTTTCGGAGAATGCGAGAGGGCCTTCGATTGCATCCTTCGAGCGGAAAAGTTTCGTCTGCAGATCGTAGTGCTTCGCCAGCGCCTCCTGCACCGGCAAGCCGAGGCCGTTCAGCGCGGCTTCCTTGCTGGCCTGCACCGACAGCGGCGAGCACTCCATTATTTCGGCCGCCCATTTCTCGGCGGTTGGAATCAGGTCCTTGAGCGGCACCACCTCGTTGGCGATTCCGAAGCGCAGCGCCTCCGCCGCCGTGATGTGCTTGCCCGTGAGCATCATGCCCATCGCGAGCTTGAGCGGGATGTGCCGCGGCAGTCGATGGACGCCGCCGGCAGCGGCCATCAGGCCGACGCGCGGTTCCGGCAGGCCGAAGCGCGCATGCTCGGCTGCAATGATGATGTCGCAGGCGAGCGCGATTTCGAATCCGCCGCCGAGCGCGAAGCCGTTCACCGCCGCGATGATCGGCTTGTAGATGTCGAAGCGGGCGGTGATGCCGGCGAAGCCGCCCTTGGCCCGCAGCGCCTCGCCGAGTTGCGCGCGATTCTCCGCTTGCCAGCGCAAATCGTTGCCGGCCGAAAAGCCCTTGTCACCCGCGCCCGTGACGATGGCGACCCACGACGATTTGTCCGCGACGAAATCGTCCCACACACCGTCCATCTCGACGCTCGAAGCCGGGTGCAGCGCGTTCATCCGCTCGGGCCGGTTGAAGGTGATGTAGGCGATGTGGTTGCGCTTCTCGTATTTGACGAATTTCAGATCCATGTTTTCCACTCCATCGAGATTTATTTTACTGTTCGTCGAGCAGTTCGAAAAACGCGTCGATGCTTTGCAGCAGTTGCCGTTTGATTTGCACCCGCGTGCCTTCGATCAGATGCATCGTGACGCGGCCGCTGGTGCCGTCGGCCTGGTTGACGCGCGCGTCCTCGACGCCGGCCACCGTGCCCGCATCGAAGATGCGCATCCCATAAACCAGCGAGCCGCGCTGCGACGCTCCTTTCACCAGGGTCAGCTTACGCGCCATCGGGGTCTCCCTCGTTCATATCGCTTGGTCTATAGCATATCGTTGATAATCAAGGATGGCGCCCACAGAATGGCGCCGATGGATTTTTCACCGATGAAGGTTAACCGACTGTACGGATTTGCGGTGGTGGCGATTGCGATCGCGTCGATGACGGCGGTCGCGTCCGGATGCGGCGTCGCTTACCAGGCAGGGACTCGGATCAAGGTGACGCGGATGTCGGATTCGCTGGCGGTCGGACAGACCTCGCCCGAGGTACATCATGCGTGGGGCGAGCCTGACCTCCGCACCTATCTGCCGGGCGATACCGAGGTCTGGAGCTACGCCTACAAGCCCAACAGCAACGACGTGGCGGCAGCCCTGATGTACACGTCGGCCAAGGACGGCGACAAAGGCACGTTTCTGGATTTGAAGTTTGTCGGGGGCAAACTCGTCTCATGGCAGGAAGCCGATCACACGATGCCGGCGAAAGGCCATACGGGAATCGGCATGAACGTCGGCGGCGGGCCGATCGGGAACGGGACCGAGACGACGCCGGGCGCTGTACACTATTAGCCGCGTCGGGGAGCTGTGCGGCGGGTCAGTGCCATGGGGAACGCATACTTGCAACTGTCAGGAACCATCATGTCTAATTGAGCTTGAGAGGGGGGAATGGTGGTAAGTTCGGTGGGGAAGCATTGTCATTGAAGATGACTCGATATGACTCGAATCGACGCGGTCTGGCGTCGGCGCTGAGGTCCGCCTGATGGCGACCGCGCGCAAGAGTTTCGAGGCAATTCTGCTGGATCGCTCCTGGGTCTCGGCGCAGGATCTCGACAAGGCGCGCCAGCGCAAAAAGCCCGGGCAGGAGCTGGCCGACGTGCTGGTCGAGATGGGCGCGCTCGAGCCGCAGCGCCTCGCGCGCGCGCTCGCGCAGGAATACCGGCTGCCGTTCCAGGCGCATATCGACGAGAACTCGCTCGACCCGAAACTCGTCTCGAAGATTCCGATCAACTACGCGAAGAAGAACCGGCTGCTGCCGCTGTCGAGCGTCGACGGCGCGGTGACGATAGCAATTGCGGACCCGGCCAACTACGAACCGCTCGACGATTTGCGAATCCTGTACGGTGCGCAGATCCAGTCGGTGGTCGCGCCCGCCGAAGTGATCGCCGAAGCGATCAACCGCGCATACGACCAGGCGTCGGCGACCTCGGCCGAGGACCTGATGATCGACCTGCAGGAAGAACGCCTCGACGTCGTCGCCAGTGAGCTGGCGGCCGAGCCGCTGGACTTGCTCGAGTCGGACGACTCGGCGCCGATAATCAAGCTGGTCAATGGCGTGCTGTCGCAGGCGGTCAAGGACCACGCGAGCGACATTCACGTTGAAGTTTTCGAAAAGGAAATGGTCATCCGCTTCCGCGTCGACGGCATGATGTACGACGTGCTGTCGCCGCCCAAGCGGTTTCAGCCGGCGATCACGTCGCGCGTCAAGGTCATGGCGGGCCTGAATATCGCGGAGAAGCGGTTGCCGCAGGACGGGCGCATCCGGCTGCGGATTGCGGGCCGCGATATCGACTTGCGCGTGTCGTCGATACCGACTGCGTTCGGTGAGCGCATCGTGCTGCGCTTGCTCGATCGGGCGCAGGCGGTTGACGTTATCAACCTCGACCACCTTGGATTCTCCGGCGACAACCTGCAACGCGTCGACCGGCTGATTCGGCAGAGCCACGGGATCATCCTGGCGACCGGGCCAACCGGTTCGGGCAAATCGACGACGCTGTACGCCTGTCTCACGCGCATCAACTCGCCCGAGAAGAACATCATCACGATCGAGGATCCGATCGAATACCAGCTGCGCGGCGTCGGCCAGATGCAGGTGAGTCCAAAAATCGACCTGACCTTTGCCAGCGGCCTGCGTTCGATTTTGCGCCAGGACCCGGACGTCATCATGGTCGGCGAAATCCGCGACAGCGAGACCGCCGAAATAGCAATCCAGGCCGCATTGACCGGCCATCTGGTCTTCTCGACGCTCCACACCAACGACTCGTTCGGCGCCGTGACACGACTGGTCGACATGGGAATCGAGCCGTTCCTCGTCTCGTCGTCGATTCTCGCCGTGCTCGCACAGCGTCTCGTGCGCAAACTTTGCCCCGATTGCCGCGAGCCGTACCGGCCGGGCGAAACCGAGCTCGCGCGAATCGGTCTTCGGAGCCTCGATTCGACCGCGAGGATTTGCCGCCCCAAGGGATGCCGCAATTGCCGCAACACGGGCTACCGCGGCCGAATGGCGATACAGGAACTGATGATCATGGACGACGAAATCCGCTCGCTCGTCATGCAGAATGCCGACGCCGCCACGCTGCGGCGCAAATGCACCAGCGTTGGAATGACCTTGCTCCGCCAGGACGGCGCGGCGCGCGTGCTGCGCGGCGAGACCTCGATTGAAGAGCTGCTGCGGGTCACGCAGGAAGATATCGAATAGCGCGACCTATTAATTCGTCTGTTCACCGATGCCTGTATTTGCTTATCGAGGTCTTGGCGCTGACGGCCGCACCGTAAACGGCGTGGTCGACGCCGATAGCGCACGCACCGCGCGCGGCAAACTGCGCGCGTCGGGCATCTTTCCGACCGACCTCAACGAGGAATCCAACGCCGCCGAGCGCAAGGCCGAGAAGCGCGAATGGTTCCCCTCGCTGTTTCGGCGCAAGCTGCCGGCCGCTGAATTGGCCCTGCTGACGCGGCAGTTGAGCGCTCTGCTGGGCGCGGGCGTGCCGCTGGTCGAGGCGCTCGGCGCGCTCAGCGATCAATCGGCGCGGGCCGCGACCAAGCGGATGTTCTCGCAGGTGCGCGAGCGCGTGCGCGAGGGCTCGTCACTGGCCGACGCGCTCGCCAGCCATCGCGACACTTTTTCCGATCTCTACATCGGGATGGTGCGCGCGGGCGAGCAGGCTGCGGCGCTCGAAGCGGTGCTCGACCGGCTGGCCGAGTACAGCGAGCGTCAGTCCGAATTCACCAGCAAGGTGCGCGGTGCGCTGACCTATCCGATCATCATGATGGTTGTGGGCGCAGGCGTCATGGGATTCCTGGTGACCTACGTCGTGCCGCAGGTCGCGACGATTTTCGAGGAACAGAAGGCTGCGCTGCCGCTGGCGACGCGAATCCTGCTCGACCTGTCTGCGCTCGTGACGGGCTATTGGCTCGAGTTGTTGCTGCTGCTGGTCGGTACGATCGCCGGTGTCACCGCCGCGCTGGCGACGCCGCGCGGACGCCGCCTCTACGACACCTGGATTCTCAAGGCTTACTACATCGGGCCGACGATGATTCGAATTATCTGCGCCCGCTTCGCGCGGACGCTGGCCACGCTGCTCGCCAGCGGCGTTCAGTTGCTGCCGGCGCTCGACGCGGTGAAAGGCGTAGTCACCAACGGCTTGCTAAAGGACGCCGTAGAGGAGAGCCGCGAAAGTATCCGCGAGGGCCACGGCATGGGGCAGACGCTGTCGAAGAGCGGGCTGTTTCCGCCGCTTCTAATAGAAATGATCAAAGTCGGCGAACGTTCAGGCGACCTCGAGCGGATGCTCGAGCGGGTGGCCGACAACTACGAGCGTGAAGTCTCGCACTCACTGAGCCAGATGACCACCGTGCTGGAACCAATGATGACGCTGGCGATGGCGGGTGCTATCGTGTTCATGATGCTGGCCGTGCTGATGCCAATCTTCCAGCTCAACCAGCTGATGAAATGATTCAAGGTCCGGAGGTAATCGCGATGAAGTCACGTCGATACAATCAGGACGGTTTCACCCTGATTGAAATCATGGTGGTAATCGCAATCATCGGTCTCCTCGCGTTGATGATCGTGCCGAGATTTCGCGGGGTCACCAACCAGGCCAAGACCACAAAAGCGCAAGCCGACATAGCCGCATTGCAGCAGCAGCTGGACCGCTACTACCTCGACAATGGGTTTTACCCGACCTCCGATCAGGGCTTGCAGGCTCTGGTCACCGCGCCGACCTCCGGCCGCACGCCCGCCAACTATTCGTCCGACGGTTACATCCAAAACCTGCCGAAGGATCCGTGGGGCACCCCGTATTTCTATCAAAGCGACGGAAATACCTACACGCTCAAGTCCTTCGGACCCGACGGGGTCGAGAGCGGCGACGACATCGTCGGCAATCAGTAGCGAAATTGTGATGAGCTCCTGGCGTCGTTCGCCGGCGACAGGTGTCGCAAATAAATCGCGCAAGGCGTGGGGCGCGGGCTTCACGCTGATCGAGCTGATGGTCGTTATCCTGATTATGGGCTTGATGTTCACGTTCGTGATGCCGGAAATCCAGGGATTCCGGCAGGCGGCGTTGAAAAGCCAGGCGCGACGGCTCGCGGGGCGCGCAAGTTATCTCTACGACGAGGCCACCGGCCACAAACTCGTGCTGCGGCTTATCTTCGACATGGACAACAACGGCTATGCCACCGCGCAGCTCGATCCGTATGCGGTGCAGCCGGTGTTCGCGCCGGACAATTCGCACTCGGATCGGCCGGTCGCGCTGCCGGCGGCAATTCGGATTCGCGACGTAACGATCGAAGGCGTCGGCACCGTCAATCGCGGCGTGGTCGCGACCAATTTCTATCCCGAAGGCTACGTCGACGCGACCGTGGTGCATCTCGAAGACGCCTCGGGCGACGTCATGACGCTGGAATTTTCTCCACTGACCGGCCAGGTCGCCATCGTTAACGGCGACGTGATGCCGACAGGGATGTCACAGTGAAGTTTCTTCACCGTCGCGCGCGCGCGTTCACCCTGCTCGAGGTGATGGTCGCGATGGCCATTCTCGGGATCGCGCTGCTCGGCCTGCTCGGATTGCATCATCAGAGCATGGTGTCTGTGATCCGCGCGCAGCAGACGACGCGCGCCGCGATGCTGGCGCAGGCGGTGATGACCGAAGCGGAGCTCGAGCGCTTCCCGGACCTCGGCATGACCAGCGGCGATTTCGAGGCGGCGTTCCCCGGCGAGTTCCCCGACTTTCGATGGGCGCGCAACGTCGTCGACTCGGGCATGTTCCCCGACGTTCGCAAGGTCCAGGTTTTGGTCCGTTACGGTCCCAAGCTTTCGCAAAGCTTCGAGCTGGTCGAGTTCATGCATTCGCCGATTCCGCCCGAAACGACGAATCCGACGGTGACGCCATGATTGACCGGCGCCGCTTCAAGCATCGCGAGCCGCGCGGCTTCACGCTCATCGAGCTGATGCTCGCAATCGGCATTCTCTCGCTGATCCTCGCGATGCTCGCCACGTCCTTCAGCGCCGTCGCGCACAGCAAGGTGCACGCCGAGGGACGCTTGATGGTCGATCGCGAGGGCCGCGCCCTGCTGTGGCAGATGAGCGATGAAGTGCGCAACACCGTGCAGACCGCATACGCGCGCAGCAACGTCGCACTGTTCGGCAATGGCCACATGGGAGGCGGCGTGCCGATCGATACCATCACGCTGTCGACCTTCAGCGGCGGCCATCGCCGCGCCATCACCGGCATGACGCCCGAGACGATCGTCACCTACAACCTGGTGGCGAATCCGCAAGTGCCCGGCTGGTACATGCTGGAGCGCTCGCAGCAGAGCGGCTTGCTCACGACCACCGTCGCGCAACAGTCCACCCTGCTCGCGGACAACGTGCTGTCGCTCCACATCCGTTATTACGACGGCCAGAAGTGGGGCGAGAGCTGGGATTCGTCGAGTCTGCCGATGGGACGCCAGTTGCCGGTCGCCGTGGCGATCCAGATTCAGATGGCCGCGCCGGGCGGACGCGTGATGGACTTTGCATCGCAGGTCATCGTGCCGATGGCGATACAGCAATGGTAGCTCAACTGCGGAAAAAAGAGCGCGGCGTGGCGCTGCTCGCGGTCCTGCTGGGAATCGCGCTGATGACGCTGGTCGTGATGGACTTCGCGATGACCGCCGGGCTCGGCTTCGTGTCTGCCGCCAATCAGGCCAACGAGATGCGCGCCGGATACCTCGCGCGCTCGGGCATCAATGTCGGTCTGGGTCTGCTGGCTGCAGACGCTCGCACCAAGGCGCAAGCCCAACAAGGGCAGACCCCGGTCGAATCCTTGAGCGACGCCTGGGCCACGCCGTTTCCGCCGATACCGCTCGAAGGCGGCACCGTCACGCTGTCGATCGTCGACGAAGCGCGCAAGATTAATCTCAATTCGATGGTCCAGAACAACGTCCCGCAACCGCTTGCGATTCAAAGGATGCAGCGGCTATTCACCGTCCTCGACGTGAACGTTCAGCTCGTTCAGGGTATTGTCGATTGGATTACGCCGAACAGCAGTGCGGGGGGCGGCGGAACCGGCGACTACTACATGGGATTGAAACCGCCATATGAGCCGCGTTACGGCCCAATGCCAACGATCGCGGACTTGCAGATGGTCGAGGGATTCAACGAAGCAGTTTTCAACCGCGTCCGTCCGTTCCTGACCGTGATGCCGGAGCCGGGAGTGAACGCCAACACCGCGCCGCCCCAGGTGCTGGCTGCGCTCGAGCCGCAATTGATGGAGGATGAGAAACTCGTGCAGGAGCTGGTCGAGGCGCGCGCGGTTCGGCCGTTCACCAATGTCACCGACATCAAGAACCTTCCCGACCTCGGCGAGACTCTCGCAGAGGCACTCTCGAAGGACGTGGTGGTGCGCAGCACCTTCTTTACGATCAACGGCACCGGGACTTTCGCAGGCGCCCGCAAAATTATCACGGCAACCTTCCATCGCGAGGCCAACGGCATCGGCACGATGGCGGCGTGGCACGAAGAATAGGATGCAGGGCGCTTAATGGCTCAACGAATCCTCGCGCTGGAGTTAGTCGGCGACCGCGTGCGCGCGGCCGCCGCGGAGCGCTCGTGGAATTCCTTCACGCTCACCGGCGTATACGACAAGGTTCGCGCCGACGACGAAGCCGATCTCAGCGGCGCGCTCTCGCGCCTGGTCGCCGAGGCCGGTCAACCCGACATCGTCATCTCGGCGCTGCCGCCCGATCTGGTCGCCAAGCGCCTGCTCGATCTGCCGTTCAAGGACTCGCGCCGCCTGCATCAAGTGGTGCCATTCGCGCTCGAAGAGCACCTGCCCTTCCCGGTCGACAACGCCACCGTCGCGTTCACCCGCGTCGCGCGCGGCGAGGGCGACCATACTCTCGTCATGGCCGCGATGGTCCGCAAGGCCGACCTCCAGCATCATCTTGATTTGCTGCAGAAGGCGGGACTCGATCCGAAGATTGTCACGCTGGCTCCGCTCGCGCTCGCTGCCATGTTCACCCGCGGCGGCAACGGCAACGGCAACAAACCGATGGCGCACCTGGTGGTCGAGGGCGACGAGAGTTCCACCTCGGCGGTGCTGGTCGATCTTGACGGCACGCCGCGTGCGCTGCGTTCGATGCGCGGCGGCCTGATGACCTCGGACGGCTCGGTCGTTTCGCCGGAGGAAGCCGCGCCGATTCTCAACTCGGTGCGTCAGACCCTGCTGGCGCACGGCGAAGAAATCGATCAGACCGAGGTAATCGTTGCCGGCGCCGCTGCTGCATATCCGAAAGTGCGCGGCCTGCTGTCGGAGTCGCTGGCGATGGCGGTGCGCGACGGCGGCGCCTTCGACTACACGGGGATCTTCGAAGGCTCGGTGCCGAACACCGGCAAGTATTCGTCATGCGTGGCGATGCTGCTCGGCGAGCTGCCCAGCAAGCCGCTCGATCTGATCAATTTTCGCCAGGGCGAGTTCATGTTCCGCGGGCGCATCCGCGGCGATCTCACGCCGTTCTACACGTCGGGGATGCTGTTGGGCGCGCTGTTGGCGGTCATCGTTTTTCATTTCATCCTCGGCGTCTCGGCCAATCTTCACCGGCTGCATAAGCTCAACGCGGAGATTACCGCGGTCGCCGGTCCGGCGCTCGGCGAAACCGATCCGGCCAACGCCAAGGTGGAGTTGCAGACCGGAATCGTGAAGATGAACAAGCGGCTCAATCTCATCGGCGGCAACCTGACTCACTCGCCGCTCGACACTCTCGTCGCCATCTCGCGCGCACTGCCGCCGCGATTTCCGGTGCAGATGGCCGACGTTCAGATCGATTCGCAGGGATTGCGCGTGACCGGTCAGGCCGATTCGTTCTCGACCGTCGATCAAGCCAAGCGGGCACTCGACGCCAGCGGCTTCTTCGGCGCGATCGAAGTTGCGCATGCAAAGGCCGGTTCGGATCCGAGCAAAGTTGATTTTCGAATGGACGCAGACTTCAAGGACGCGACCCCGTCGGCCGATCGAATCCCCGACGCGGATGCGGAATGACGGCGACGAATAGCTGCCATGCTTAGAGACTGGTTCGACAATATTCGCGCACGGCTGATGGACCTGCTGCGCCCTTATCTCAAGCAGGCCGCCACGCGCATCGATCCGTACATCGCGCAGGCACGCAACCGCTATCAAAAGCTCGAGCCGCGCGAGCGCATCCTCGTGCAAATCGGCGGCGGTGTCTTCGGACTCTTTCTCGTCTACAACCTGGTCTACCTGCCAATCGTGGATTTGAGCTCGGGGCTCCAGACCGAGATCGCACAGCGCCAGCACGATCTGGTCGAAGTTCGCCGCCTGTCCAATCAGTATCTGCAGCTGAAGACGGACCTCGCCAATGCCGAGCGTCACACGGTGCCGCTGGGCAAGGATTTCTCCTTGTTCTCGGTGGTGGAGTCGTCGATGTCGAAGAGCGTCGGGCGCGAGAAGATTGCGTCGATCACGCCGGGCTCCGATCGCAAGCTGAGCGACGGCTTCACCGAGTTCAGCGTGCAGTTGAAGCTCGAGAACGTGAACCTCGCGCAGTTGGTCGACGCGCTCTACGGCATCAACTCGCTCGCGATGCCGATAGGAGTCGCCAATCTTCGCATCCAGCGCCGCACCCAGGACACGCATTCATACGACGTCGACCTCACCTGTGTTGCGCTCGCAAAGAACACCTGATGCGCCGGGGGACTCATCCGCGCCATACCGTGGCACGCGTCTGATTCGAATCGGCTACGCGATCGTCGGCCTGAGCCTCTTCGCCGCCTACCTGATTTGGACCTTCCCCTACTCGGCCACGCTGTCGAAAGTCCTCGCGCCGATGGGTCTCGAGGTCTCCAGCACCAGCCAGAGCGCCAGCTTCCCGTTCGGCGCGCGGCTGGCCGGCGTCCGCCTCAGCTCGACTCGGCCCGCGTCCGCCGGTCTGTTAGTCGAGAGCCCCGCCGTCACGATCGCGCCCGCGTTCCTCTCGATGCTCACTTTGCATCCCGGCGTACGCGTCAACGCTGCGCTGTACAACGGCGTGGTCAACGCGACGATTCGTCCGAGCCGGGGCGGCACCTCAGTCAGCTACGACCTCGACTCGATCGATATCGCCAGCCAACACCTCATCGCGCTGCCCGGCGCAACGGCCGCGGGCGCACTCTCGGGAACCGGCAATCTCCTGCTGTCTCCCGCTGACATCGCTGAGACTGGCGACGGCGAACTGAACGCCACGGGACTGACAATCACATCGCCGTTCGCCACCTCACCAATCCGCCTGGGCACCGGCCATTCGACTTTCAAACTGGAAGAAGGCCTCCTGACGATCGAACAATTCACGACCACCGGCGGCGATCTGACGCTAACCGCTCAAGGCACTATCGAACTCGCCCCCGACCCGAGCGACAGCGCACTGGCAATCCAGTTCACCCTCGCGCCGTCCGCCAACGCCGCCGCAAACCTTTCCGGTCTCTTCGCAATGCTCCCCCATCCCCCAGGCCCCATCCCGTACCACCTGACCGGCACCCTAAGCGCCCCGCAAATCAACTAAAGCGCTCCGGGTGGCAAGACCTGAGTGCTGCGCCGTAGAAAAAAGACTTCGGGATTCTTCGCTCCGCAGACTCCGCTCTGAATGACACAAGAAAGTGCCCGCTCAAGTATGTCGATTCGTCACGGCTTTTCTTTGTGTCATTCTAGAGCCGCTGCGGCGAAGAATCCCGGAGTCTTTGTCGTTCAGAGCGGAGTCCTTCTTCGCCTCATTCGGAGCGGAGTCCTTCCTTGTGTCATTCAGAGCGGAGTCTGCGGAGCGAAGAATCCCGGTCTTTGTGTCTTTCACTTCGCTCACGCCGGCGCGGATTTGAAAAATTCCAGCACCGCTTTCACGTAGAGCGGGTCACCCGGCGCCGTCAGGTGATCGCGCCCCTCGAGCATCACCAGCTTGCTGCCCGGAATCGCGTCGCGTAGCAGCTTCGGATCGCCGACCATCAGGTCCTTCGTTCCGATTACGATCATCACGGGCACGCGAATATTCTTCGCCGCAATCTGATCGGCTGTTAAATCCGGGCGATCCGATCCCATGCATGCCGCCAGCGCCTTCAAATCGTTGCCGGTGCTCTCGGCAAATTGGCGGAATTGCTTGGCCACCGGATTTGTAATCGTCGAAACATCCTCGGCGAGCAGCGCGTCGGTGATCGGCTTGCGGTTGAAGGCCACCGTCGCTCCAGTTGCCGCGCCGATTCCGCCAAGCACCGCCGCGCGCAAACGCTCCGGGTGCAACATCAGCAGCCCCGTCACAATTCGCCCGCCCATCGAATAACCCATGATCAACGCGCGCTTGATTCCCAGGTGATCGAGCAGCCGGATCACGTCGTCGCCCATCGTCTCGCCGGCATACGCCGCCGGATCGTGCGGCTTGCCGCTATCCCCGTGACCGCGGCAGTCGAGCGCAACAACGCGATAATGCCGGGCCAGCGTCGGAATCCAATCGCCGGCCCAGTTATGCTCCGCACGCGACGCGAAGCCATGCACCAGCACGACGGCATCGCCGCTCCCCTGCTCCTCGAAATGAATTTGCACGCCATTGGAATCGAAGTAGGCCATCGTTAAACGCTCCCGCTTGCGCTGTCTTGCAGAGATATTCGAATAGCCGCACAATCTGCGCAAATCAAATTCGCACGGTCTTATCGATGCCATCAAATCAAAAGCTCGGTCTACAAACCAACGTCGGCGTCGGCGCCGACGCTCTCGCCGCCCGCTTCGCACTCATCCGCGAGGCCGAGGACCTCGGCTACACCAGTCTGTGGATCGCAGAAGTCAGCGGCCCAGACGCATTCGTCAGCCTCGCCGCGCTCGCGGTCAACACGCGCAAAGCCGAGCTCGCGACGGGAGTGATACCGATGCAGATTCGTACTCCCGGCGCGATGGCGATGGGATTTCTCACCATCAACGAACTGTCCGGTGGCCGCGCCATCGCCGGCCTCGGCGTGTCGAGTCCAATCATCGTCGAGCGTTGGCACGGCGCGTCATATCGCAAGCCGGTCACGGCGATGCGCGAATGCGTCACCATCATGCGCCAGCTGTTCACCGAAGGCCGCTCGAAGTTCCAGGGCGAGGTCTACAAGTCCGACTTCAAGCTGAGCATGCGCATCACGGCGCCGCATCCGCCGAAGATTTACCTCGCCGGCCTCAACGCGCCGATGCTCCGCCTCGCCGGCGAAGTCGCCGACGGCGTGCTGATGAACTACTCGCCGCCCGAGGCAATCCCGGAAATGGTGCAACACATCAGCGCGGGCGCCAAAGCGGCCGGGCGCGACGCGTCCGCCGTCGACGTCGGTATCTACATCCGCATGTGCATCACGGAGGATGAAGCGAAAGCGGTCGATTCGTTCCGGCGCGAGCTGGCCGGCTATGCTTTCGTCGACAGCTACAACAAGATGTTCGCGCGCTACGGACTCGCCGCGGAGTTCGACGAGGTGCGCCGGCTGTGGAAGGAAGGCAAGCGCGAAGAGGCTCCCAGAGCCATCTCGGACGCATCGTGCCGCAAGATCGCGGTATTTGGAAACGCCACGGCAGGGCGGGATTTCGTCGCGCGCTTCCGCGCCGCCGGCGTCACGCATCCCGTGGTCTTTCCGATAGGCCCCGCCGCAACTTCGTCGCGCGACTATCCCAACACGATGCGCGCGCTCGCGGGAGCTTGAGCGCTACCGGCCTTTGTAATTGGGCTTGCGTTTTTCCATGAACGACCGCGGGCCTTCCTTGGCGTCGTCGGACTTCATCACTTCGCGCGCGATTTCGTTTTCGATCTTGAACGCTTCCTCGTACGGACGCCCCGAGGTTCGCCGCACAGCTTCCTTGATCTTGCGCACCGCCAGCGGTCCGTTCTGCGCGATCGTTGACGCGAGTTCTTCCGCCTTCGCGATTAATTTCTCCTGCGGCACAACGTAGTTGACGAGTCCCAGCCGCCACGCCTCCTGCGCGTCGATGCGGTTGCCCGTCAGCAGAATCTCCACCGCCTTGCAGTACGGAATCTGCCGCTGCAGGCGCGCCAGCGATCCAGCTGCCGGGATGATCGCCCACTTCACTTCCTGCAAGCCGAAGCTCGCGTTCTCCGACGCGACGCGGAGATCGGTGCCCTGGATGAATTCCATTCCGCCCGCGATGCAAAATCCGTTGACCGCGGAAATCACCGGCTTGTCCATGTCGTAGCCGCGCAGCAGCGCGATATCGCCGAGCTTGCGGTCCGCGAGCAGCTTGCTGTCCCATTCGTCTTCGGGCTTGCGCGCGCCGGTGAAAAGCGGAATCAAACGCCCGAGATCGGCGCCGGCCGAGAACGCGACCTTGCCCGCGCCCGTCACGATCGTCGCACGAATTGCATCGTCGCCATCGATCTCCTTCCAGGCCGCCGCGAGGCTCACGAGCATTTCGGGATTCAGCGAGTTGTGAACCTCGGGCCGGTTGAGTGTGAGATAGGCGACGTGGTCGCGTTTTTCGAAAATCAGCGCAGGCATAATAGGCTCCTTTACCCGCCGCTCCGCGGGCCGTTATGATCCTGAAGGACTCACTTACTTACGCCACATGAGGGAGTCATGAAAACACTGCTGGCATCGATTGAACGCTGAACCCACCATCGCCGCGCCGCCTCCCGCACGCGAGGTGGCATTCCCCGACGCTCGCCGCTTGCGCTCGCGCGATGTATTTCGGCTGGTTTCGCGGGTGTGGCCGTTCGTGCGGCCCTACCGCCGCCATCTGGTCTACCTGTTCCTGCTGACACTGCCCGCATTGCTCGGCGGACTCATCGGTCTGAATCTCACGCGCATCTTCTTCGACGTCGTCGGCAACGGCGCCGCGCTCACGCGAGCGCAAGCGTGGATGCTGCACGTGCCGCTCGACGCGAATCGGCGCACCGTCCTCATTCACGGATGCGTCCTCGGCGGCATCGCGGCGGTCGGCGGCTTGTTCGTCCTCGGACTTCTGTTCGGCTACGGGATTTGGATTCTCCAGCGCATCAGCAACCTGTTCCGCGTCAACCTTTACACTCGCATGCAGGAACTGAGCGTCCGCTTTCATTCCGAGGAAAAAATCGGCGACGCGATATTCCGCATGTTTCAGGACTCCGCCGCGATTCCGGGTGTGATCAACGGCTTGATCGTCCAGCCGTTGATTTTCGTTCCCGCCGCCCTCGGCACGCTGCTGTACCTGCTCTTCTATGACTTCCGAATGGCGTTGATTGCCGCCCTGCTGATGCCGGCGAACGTCATACTGGCGTGGATGTTCGCCGATTCGATGCGCGCCGGGTTCATCGCCGAGCGCGAGACGACTGCGCAGGCGACCACGCGAATCGAAGAAACGCTCGCCTCGATCAGGACCGTCAAGGCTTTCGGTACCGAGGCGAGAGAGACGGAAAATTACGCGCGCGATAACTGGGACGCTTTTCTTGCCGGCCGCCGCGCACGCCTGCGGCTCGCGCGCTATCGCGTCATGACCAACACCGTGCGCGGTCTCGCGTATGTCGCCGCGATGTACGTCGGCGCGACGGAAGTGATGGCGGGCGGGACCGCGGGGCTCGCGCACGTGGCCGTTTCTCTCGGATTGTTCCAGGGCTCGCTCACTCTTTTCGAGCACGTCAGCGCCCGCACGCGGAACCTCGCCGACCTGTGGGGCAGCATGCAGGACGTGGTCGTCGCAATCTCGCGCGTGCTCGAGATGCTCGGTCAGACGCCGGAGCAGAGCGTCGCGAGCGGGCACGCGATTCCGCCAAAGTCTGCGACCGCGCTGACCTTCGAGCACGTGACCTTCGGCTACGACCCTCGCACTCCCGTGCTCAGCAGTGTGAATCTCGAAGCCCGCGCCGGCGAGATCACCGCCATCGCGGGTCCCAGCGGCTCCGGTAAGAGCACGATCATTTCGCTGATCGTGAGATTCTTCGATCCGACTGCCGGCCGCATACTGCTTGACGCCCAACCAATCGACGGCTTCGATCTTCCTGCGTGGCGCGGCATGCTGTCGGTCGCGCTGCAGGAAAATCCGCTCTTCACCGCGACCATCCGCGACAACGTTGCGTACGGGCGTCCTGATTCGTCTGCCGCGGAAGTAGCCGAAGCGATTCATCGCGCCGGCCTCGGCGAATTCGTTCGGTCGCTGCATTCCGGCATCGATACGATGCTCGGCGAGAAAGGCTCGAAGCTCTCCGCCGGGCAGGCGCAGCGGATTGGCCTCGCCCGCGCGATTTTGCGCGACGCGCCGATTCTCCTGCTCGACGAGCCAACGTCAGCGCTGGATGTCGCGACCGAAGATGCCGTGATGCTCGGCCTGCGCGATTGGGTGAACGAGGCGCCCGACCGCCGCATGGTGATCCTTGCGACCCATCGCCGCAGCACCGCCGCGCGCGCCGACAGAATCTACCAGATCGCGGCCGGCCGACTCGTTGCCGCCGACGGAACCGATCTCGACGACGTGCCGATTCGCGAGGCGAGCAATGCCTGACGCGGCGCCGCGCGACTCGCGTGCGAATCTGCTGTACGCCGGCGAGCAGGCTGCCCTCACCTGGCGGGAAGCGTGGCGCATCCTCGTCAAGAGCTGGCCATTCGTCAGCCGTTATCGCCGCCTGGTCGCGCTCAAGTGCGCGCTGGTTTTCGTCTCGTTAACTTTTTTTCTGATGACGCCGTGGCCGCTGAAAATCGTCATCGACAACGTCATCGACGGTCACCCTTTAACCGGCATTCCAGCCGCGATTCTGACTCCGCTCGTCGGCGCCAGCCGCTCCGGATTGCTGCTGGCCGTCACGATCTTCTCGGCGTTAATGGTGATTCTGATCGGAATGGTCGCGGGCGACGCACAATCGCTCGGCACCAACGTCAACAGCGGCGGACTCGATCAGGCGGGCATCACAGCCAACGACGCCAACGACGGCGGCAGCCTGTGGAACGGCCTGTTCGGCTATCTCGAATCGCGCGTCACGATCGATCTCACGCAGCGGATGAATCAATCGTTGCGCACGGCGATCTATGAGCGATTTCTGCGCTCGCCGCTCGCACTTTACGCCGATCAGAAAATCGGCGACGCGGTTTTCCGCGTGATGTACGACAGCGCGTCGATCGGCCCGATATTTTACCGCGGCGTGCTCGCGCCAATCATGTCGGTCGTAATGTTTGTGATGGCGATGATCGTGCTCTCGCTGCAATTCAGCAACGAGCCCGGCATCATAGTCGTCGCAATTCTGTTTCTGCCCGTGATTGCGATCGGCAGCACTTTTTTCGGACGCGCATTGCGCGATCAAAGCCAATCGATGCGCGAGACCGGCAGCAACGTGATGGCCGCGTTCGAGGAACGCGTCGCACAGGTTCAGCTCATCAAGGCATTCGGGCAGGAAGCGCGCGAGACCGCTGTCGTCGAGGCCGCCAGTTGGGCCTCTTACCGCTCGACCCTGCGCATGCTCGCGATCATCTTCGT
>Ga0209038_10000072_pt1 | contig 30030 bp, 25 predicted proteins | sample BogFormECP03_OM3_FD_188237 | JGI IMG/M metagenome (GOLD analysis project Ga0209038, IMG submission 188237) | Bog forest soil microbial communities from Calvert Island, British Columbia, Canada - ECP03_OM3 (SPAdes) (version 2) | ecosystem: Environmental > Aquatic > Freshwater > Wetlands > Bog ...
AGCCAGAAGGGTACGTTTCGAAGACGAACGAATCAATGGAAATGCCGATGGCCATCGTCACGCCGAATTATTTCCGGACCATGCAGATTCCGCTCGTGAAGGGGCGCGACTTCACGCTGCAGGATACGAAGAATTCGCAGCGCGCGGTGATCGTCAACGAAGCATTCGTGAATCGCTACTGGCCGAATCAGGAGGCGGTCGGGAAGCAACTCAACTCGGACTTGACGCACGAATGGTTTACGGTGGTGGGCGTGGCGCACGATTGCAAGATGACCGGCTTGAATCAAAAACCGGAGCCCTTTGTGTTTCTGCCGCTGAGCCAGGTCTACCAGTCCACGATGATTGTGAATGCGCGCGTGGGCGGAGATCCGCTGGCTTACGGCAAGACGGTGGAGAAGACGATCCATGAACTGAATGCCGACCTGGCGGCGTTCGATGTGACCTCGCTGGAATTGAGCGAGCAAATTACCAGTTTCCCGCAGCGCGTGGCGGGAACTTTTGTGGGCGCGTTCGGGCTGCTTGCGCTGGTGCTCGCCGCGGTGGGAATTTACGGCGTGACGGCTTACACCACCCGGCAGCGCACTCATGAAATCGGCATCCGCATGGCGCTGGGGGCGAAAAAAGAGGACATTCTGCGGTTGGTGATCGGACATGGCTTGCGATTGACGATTATCGGGGTGACGTTGGGACTCGCAGTCTCATTCGCGCTGACGCGTTACTTGACGAGCATGCTGCTGGGGGTGACCAGCACCGATGCGCTGACTTTTTCGAGTGTGGCGATCGTGCTCTGCGGCGTGGCGCTGCTCGCCAGCTTCATTCCCGCGCGGCGCGCCATGCGCGTGGATCCGATTGTGGCGCTGCGCTACGAATAATTCAGCTTGCGTCTTCCGGCAACAGCTCCGCGGCAGGCTTTTTTGTTCTCGTCGTAGTGATCACGACCACGCTGACCAGCACGCACAAACTTCCGACGATTGTTCGCAGGCCTAGTTCTTCGCCGCCGAGGAAATATCCGAGCACTACGGCTACCAGCGGATTCACGTACGCGTAGGTTCCGACTTTGGTGGGCGATTCATGGTGGAGGAGCCAGGTGTACGCGGTGAAGGCGATGATCGAGCCGAACACAATCAAATAGAGCAACGCGAGCCAGGCGCCGCGCGAAACTGCTGACGGATGAAAATTGTGGAATTCGCCGAGCGCGCCAGCGGTGATCGCCAGAAAAATTCCGCCTGCGAGCATTTGCGCTCCCGAGCTCATTACTTTGGACGTGGGCATCGGCAGAATGCGCGTCAACGCCGCGGCCACCGACCAGCTTACCGCCGCGATGATTAGCGCCAGAGCGCCGAGGCGATTGATTGGCGCGCCGCCAAGATTCAGCGAGCGGCTCACTAGGACGGCGACTCCGCCGAGGCCGATCAGGAGCGCCACGGCCAGGCGGACGGTGAGCTTTTGCGTCTTGAGGAAAATAATTTCGGAAAGCGCCATGAACGCTGGGATGATGGCCAGCATCACCGCGGCAATACCTGAAGGTACGCGCTGCTCGGCCCAGAACAACAATCCATAATCGAGATCGAAGATCAGAGCGGCGATTAAACATACCGATGCCCATTGGCGTGCGGTCGGTGAGCTCTCGCCGCGCGCGATGTTCCAGCCGTAGAGAACAATTCCCGCGGCTAGGAATCGCATCGCTGCGAGAAGGAATGGCGGGACTTCGTGTACGCCGATACGGATGGCTAGGAATGTGGAGCCCCACACGAAATAAATAATCGCGAAGGCTAACAGAATTTTCCATGTCGGGCGGTTTGCGTTGGCGTCCATGGCTGCGCTAGACATTAGGACTATCACGCAAGCAGATGGCCAGCAAGGCAGCACCTGTCCGACGAGCGACCTGGCATTGGGCCATTTCGGCCCTATGCTTGACCTTTCGAAACACACGGGTCACACTTCAGAATTGCCAGCTGGCGGCTGTCCGCAACGTAGGAGCGCGCTTCTCGATGCCCGAAGGGAAAGGTCTGCTGATCGTTTACACCGGACCCGGCAAGGGCAAAACCACTTGTGCGCTGGGCACTGCGTTTCGCGCTGTCGGGCAGGGCTTGCGCGTGTTAATGGTGCAATTCATCAAGGGCTCTTGGCACTACGGCGAGCTGGATGCCGCGAAAATGCTTGGTGACGATAAATTTGAAATTCGTCCGATGGGGCGCGGATTTGTGAAAGTGGGCGGAGCGGAAACCGATCCTGAGGATGTCCGTTTGTGCGAGCAGGCTTGGGAATTTGGGCGTGAGCAGATTTACAGCGAGAACTACGATTTAGTTGTGCTCGATGAGATCAATTACGTGATTACGTATAAAATGTTGGATGCGGAGAAAGTCGTCGAGGCGCTGGCCGGGCGGCCTGAGCGCGTGCACGTGATTTGCACCGGACGAAGCGCGCATCCGAAGCTTGTGGAGCTGGCGGATCTCGTGACCGAAATGCGTGAGGTCAAGCATCCGTACACGAAAGGAATCCTCGCGCAGCGGGGAATCGACTACTAGCATGGCCTGGTTCAAGCGCGACAAAAAGCGGATCGAAAATTCGACGCCGATTGACGAGCGGCGTGTGCGCACCGAGGGCTTGTGGATCAAGTGCGATTCCTGCCGGGCGATCATCTGGAAAAAAGATTTGCAGGCCAATTGGCAGGTTTGCACAAAGTGCGATCACCATTTTCGCTTGAGCTCGAAGCGGCGGCTCGATTTGCTGCTGGATGACGGTTTGTGGACCGAGCATGATGCTGAATTGATTTCGAGCGACCCGCTCGTTTTCTCGGATACCAAGCCTTACGCCAAGCGCTTGAAGGACGCGCGCGACAAGCTCGGCATGAATGACGCGATCGTCACCGCCGAAGGAACGTTGAGCGGCCGGCCGGTGATTTGCTGCTCGATGGAATTTGGGTTCATTGGCGGATCGATGGGTGCGGTGGTGGGCGAAAAAGTGGCGCGGGCGATTGAACGCTCGATTGAATCCAAGGTGCCGCTGATTATTGTTTCTTGCTCGGGCGGCGCCCGAATGATGGAAGGCACCGTCAGTCTAATGCAGCTTGCGAAAGTTGCCGCGGCGCTGGCGCATCTGGATGACGCGCGCATTCCGTTCATTTCCATCCTCACCGATCCGACGACCGGCGGCGTGACGGCGAGCTATGCGATGCTGGGCGATCTGAATATCGCCGAGCCCGGCGCGTTAATCGGCTTCGCCGGCCCGCGCGTGATCGAGCAGACCATTCGCCAGAAATTGCCTGAAGGTTTCCAACGCGCGGAATTTTTGCTGGAGCATGGATTCCTTGACGCGGTAGTTTCGCGCAAGGAATTGAAGCCTTACATCGCCCGTGCTCTCGATTTTTTCCTGAATTAGCATGTCGTATTCCGAAGCGCTCCGGTACCTCTATGCGCTCGGCCGCGAACTCGCCTCGCCGCGTCAGGCGCGCGTCCAGAAATTCGATCTTCAGAATATTTCCACGCTTGCTGAGCTTATGCAGCATCCCGAGCGCCGCTCCCCGTGCGTGCAAATTGCGGGCACCAACGGCAAAGGCTCGACCGCCGCGATGCTTGAATCCATTTTGCGCGCCGCGGGTCTTCGCACCGGGCTTTACACTTCGCCGCATCTCGAGCGCATTAACGAGCGCATCCGCGTCGATGGCGAGCCTATCGCTGACGATGAATTCGCGGCGTCGTTCGATCGTGTCCGGCAAATTATCGAATCCGCGATGGCTTCGGGGGCGCTTGCCGCGCATCCGACATTTTTCGAATGTCTCACCACGCTCGCTTTCGATGCTTTCGCGCAAGCCGGCGTCGAGTTCGCGGTGTACGAAGTCGGAATGGGCGGCCGCCTTGATGCGACAAGCGTCGTCGTCCCCGAAATCGCGGTGATCACGCAAATTGATTTCGATCACGAAGCCTATCTCGGACACTCGCTCGAAGAGATCGCGCGCGAGAAGGCCGGCATCATCAAGCCGAACGCTACGGTCTTGAGCGCGGCCGAGCGTCCCGAAGCGCGAGCGGCGATCGCGCGTCGTTGCGAAGATCAGCACGCCCGCCTTTTTGAATTGGATGGACTATGGAAAATTTCCGGCGTGCACTCAAATGACGGCTTCTACAGCGCTCGCGCCGAATGGTTCCGCGATAATTCGGTGGTGAATCTGAATTTGCCGCTGCCCGGCAAATTCCAAATCCGCAACGCGCTCACTGCCGCGGCAACAGCCGGCCTCCTCGCCGAACGCGACTTCGCGATCAATTGGAAGGCCGTCGAGCGGGGCATCGCAAACGTTCGCTGGCCCGGCCGCCTCGAAAAAATCTCCGAGCGTCCCGCGATTTTCCTGGATGGCGCGCACAATCCCGCGGCGGCACGCGAACTGCGCAACTTCTGGGATGAAAATCTCTATGATCGCCGCATCATTCTGATTTATGGCGCCATGCGCGATAAAGCCGTCGATGAAATCGCCGGCCTGCTTTTCCCGCGGGCCGCTCGCGTCATTCTCACGCAACCCAATCAGTCGCGCGCAATCTCGGTAGATGTTCTGTCGCAGATCGCCTGCCATCACGCCGCGAATTGCGAATCCGCAGCGAACGCCACTGAAGCCATCAATCGCGCTCGATCCATCGCAAGCCCGGAAGACGCTATCTTCATAACGGGCTCTCTGTTTCTCGTAGGCGAAGCGCGGTCCATCCTTCGTAGCGCAGGCAGCCTGCCGGCGTTTTTGCGACCGAATGCCACCTTGTAAATTCAGGGCAGAACAAATGGCGCGTCCGATGTTGTCTCCGGACACCAAACGACCCATATCCGTTAAGTTGCCGCACGCATAGGCGCGATCGCAGTCCGAACCGTCCTTACTGCGGACAGGGTGGCCGCTTTCTTGCGGGCCGGAACGCCGCGCAAAAACGCCGGCTGGCAGCCTGCGCTACGAATTGGCGCGCCCAGCTCAAGTTGCCGGGTGCCATACCGCAGTGATAGGATGGCGTTTCGATGTGCCCCGCCCAACCAGATCGTCTGCGTCTACCTGCCGGCCAGGGGGGCTCCGCGCCTCGCATTGGCGTGCCCTATCGCACTTTGAATGAACAACTTACGAACGAGCGCGATAGCTATGATAAGTATCTGCAAGCGATCCGTTTGGCTGGCGGCGAAGCCGTCGAAATCCCGCTGAATCTGCCGAAAAACGAGCTCGCAAAGCTCATCGAATCGCTGGACGCTTACGTGCTTTCCGGCGGTCCTGCGGATGTCGATCCGCAGCTTTATCACGCCGCGCGCAATGAAAAATCTGCGGCTGCTGACGCCGCGCGCGCGCAAACTGATTTCGCCATCCTGGGCCACGCGTTTGCCGAACACAAACCTGTGCTGGGCATTTGTTACGGCGTGCAATCCCTGAACGTCTTCCTCGGCGGCTCGCTGATTCAGGACATTTCCAGCGAATACAAAACCACGATCCAGCATCAGTGGCGCGATCGGGCTGCCGGCAATCCGGAGCCATTCCACGCCGCGCGCATCGAGCCGAATTCGCGCCTGGCGGAACTCAGCGGCGGTGCCACCGAAACGGAAATTAACAGCTCGCATCATCAGGCGCTGCTCGAACCCGCGAAAGGCTTGCGCGTCACCGCGCACGCGCCGGACGGAATCATTGAGGCCGTCGAATGGACCGGCTCGGCCGATTGGATCACCGGCGTGCAATGGCATCCCGAGCGCATGCCCGATCATGCGCTGTCGAGCGCGCTGTTCCGCGAGCTGGCTGCCGTTGCAAAAGCAGCGCAAGTCCGCGGTTAAGGAATTCGCCGTAGCGAGTCCCGCGAAGCAATGCAACGCGCGCGAACGATTTCGAAATTCGTTTTAACCCTTGGGGGATAGATGATTTCTCTTGCCGGCAAAGCGGCTCTGATTACGGGCGGTTCTCGCGGCATTGGCGCCGCGGCGGTGAAAATGTTCGCGCAGGCGGGCGCAGACGTCGTGTTCAACTATAACAAGAGCCGCGTAGCGGCCGCGCAAGTGGAAGTCGAGGCGCGCAAACACGGCACGCGCGTGGAATCGCTGAAAGCCGACCTCAGCCGCAGCGCTGACAATAAAAAACTGGTCGAATTCACCAAGGAGCGGCTCGGCCGCATCGATATCCTCGTCGCCAACGCCGGTATCTGGAACGAGAAAGACACGCCCATCGAAAATGTCAGCGAGCGCGAGTGGCACGAAATGGTGAAGGTGAATCTCGACAGCATTTATTACATCATTCACTTTGCCGTGCCGCACATGAAGGCGCAAAAATCCGGGCGCATCATCGCCATCAGCTCGACGGCCGGCCAGCGCGGCGAAGCATTCCACACGCACTACGGCGCCACGAAAGGCGCAGTCATCAGCCTGGTCAAAGGCCTCTCCACCGAGCTTGCCCCGCATCATATATTCGTGAATTGCGTCGCGCCTGGCTGGGTGGATACGGATATGTCCGCGTCCGTTCTGCGTACCAAGGAAGGATTCAAATCTGCGACGCGCGCCATCCCGCTCGGCCGTCCTGGGACTGCGGAAGAGATCGCCGGCCCGATCCTGTTCATGGCTTCGGAGCTGTCGAATTTCATTAACGGCGAAGTTTTGAATGTCAACGGAGGTTCAGTCCTGTGCGGCTAAAATTTCATCCAGCCCTGGGAGTACTCGCTCTCGCAGGCCTCAGCCTGATCGGCAATTCGCCCGCCGCGCGCGCGCAAGAACAAACCGAAGTTATGATGCCGGAGCAAAGCGCCGCGAAAGCGAAGGAACTTATTCAAAAAGCGGTGCAGGCTCTCGGCGGCCCAGAATATTTGGCCGTGCGCGACGCTACCTGCGAAGGCCGTGAAGGCTCATTCGGCCACAGCGGCGAGTTGATGGGTTACGAAAAGTTTATCGATTACGAGAAGCTCCCCGACAAAGATCGCAGCGAAAATCTGCCGAAGCGCAACATCATCGAAGTTAAAAATGGCGATAAGGGTTGGGTGCTCGATCGCGGCGGAGTCAGCGATGCGGACCAGGTTTCTGTCGCCTCGTTCCAGGAAGAAGTAAAAGTTGATATCGACAATGTGCTGCGCGATCGCTGGAAAGAGCCGGGAACGGTTCTGCGCTACTTGGGCCCCGACGTGGTGGACTTGAAAGAATCCGACTGGATCGAGTTTGTGGACAACGACAATCGCTCGATTCGCATTGCTTTCGCGAAGTCCACGCATCTGCCGCTGCGCAAAGTAGTGGTCACTCGCGATCCCAGCACGCGCATGCGCAGCGAGACCACCGAGTATTATTCCAACTATCATCCGATTGGCGGCGTCACGCAGCCGTTTCAAGTGACCCGCGAGCGCAACGGCCAGAAAATCTATCAGGTGTTCATCGAGGAATGTAAATTCAACACCAATCCCGCCGATTCTTTCTTCACCAAGGAATCGCTCGACGAGCGCTGGGCTCAAGTTGGCAAGAAGACGATCAAAAAACAGGAAAAGCAGAAAGAGAAGCAAGAGCAATCGGATCGCGACGAGCAAAAGAACGACGACAAACAGAAGAGCGGCAGTAGCAGCAGTTCCAGCAGCAGCTCGAATTAATCGAGCGAGTTGGTTTTCTCTTCCGTAGGGCCCGCGCTTTATGCCGGGCCTCTTCATACACGATCATGCCACAAGCAAAATCGAGCATAAGTGCGCGGATTGCCTTGGCACCCTCTGCGTCTCTGTCGGCTGTGCCGGGCTGAAGCCCGCCGCTACGATTGCAACTTCCATCCGTCTTTTTTGAAGATGCCGTTGTTTTGATTGTGTCCTTACGGGGACGATTGACGGGTGAGTAAGAGCGGAGTATCCTCCCGGATTAGAACGCGGTAAAAATTGGACCGTTATCCGAAATTCCTTCGACAAGGAGTACACGATGCGCATTCACTCCTTCCTCTGCGTCGCGGCCGTCGCCCTTTTTGCCAGCCCTGTCTTCGCGCAAAATCATCGCATCGATTTTGACGACTTCGCCGGCCCGAGCCGCTTCGACGCGGCGCAGCCTCCAGTGCTCGCGCTTTCCGCCGCCATTTCCGGTGGCGAAGTTCTGCGCGGCGCCACAATCAGCGGCGCCCCTCGCGAGTCGGCGTACGCCACTTCGCACGAGTGCGCTGGATGCAGCGGCGAAATCTCAATTCATTTCCATCAGCGCGTCGCGAACGTGCAGATCTCCTACGTGAGCCAGCAGCCGATCGAAGTCCGTTACGCAACCGAAGACGATCAAGGCAGCTTGCACGATGTCACCCTGCCCGAGCGCTTCGCCGCCGGATCGGGCAAGGTGAATCTGCCGGACCGCGATATCCGCCAGGTGACTCTTGCCAACGATGCGGCCGATTTCGAATTTGCGATTGAGGCGATCTCGTTTGCCGCAACGTCAAGCCCGGTGCTGATCGATCCTGTAGTCGCAAATCTGCTCAGCGGCTCGGCGGTGACGACGAACACCGCCTCGATCGCAGCCGCAACCACCGGCCTGGTTGCAGGCGCGGCCGCCGACGGAACCACTCAAGTGATCTTGCGAATCCCCGCTTCCACCGTTAGCCAGAGTATTGCGGTTGCCGTGATCAACGATCAAGGCGCACCGAGCACCTCAGTGGTAAATGATGGCGGGTTGACTGCGCTGGGCGGCAGCACTTTTACGAGTACGCTCACCGTGGCCGCCGTTTCCACCACGCCGGGTCCGGAAGCTTTCGTTATTTACCGCGCGCCCGTGAATTTCTCGCGGGGGACGGCGGATAATTCGCTGACCACGCGAACGGTGTCACTGCAGGTGACGCCGGCGGGCGGCACAGTAACGAATACCACCGTCACCGTCGCGAGGCCCCCGGTCGTGCTGGTGCACGGCCTGTGGGGCAACGCTTCGAGCTTCAACAATTTCACGCCGCTCATCACCGATACAAATTTCAATGTGAGCCGCGCCGTTTACGCCAACACCATCACCGGCGTCACCAGCACCACACCCAGCTTCTCGAGCAGCGTGGATTCCTCGATCGAAGCCAATTCCCTCGGCTTCGCCTATAACGCTCCCGGCGTGCTCACGCAGATCAACAATTTCATCGCCGCGTATCGCACCAGCGCCAACGTGGCGGCAGTGAAAGCGGACATCGTGGCGCACAGCATGGGCGGCGACATCTCGCGCACCGCGAATCTGCTTTCGAGTTTCCTCAGCCCGGGCACATTCGGCGCCGGACCCATCAACAAGCTAATCACCATCGCCACGCCGCATTTGGGCACGCCGGTCGCAGCTGATCTGCTGGCCAGCAACAACACATGCGCCAGAAATGTTCTCGCTTCCGACGGCGATATCGCGCTGCAGTCCATCACTTTCTCGGGCACGACTACGGACGGCGCGGTGTACGACCTCGAAGGCAGTGGCACCGGAAGCAGTTTGAGCGCCGCACTCGCGTCGTTTAAGCCCACTCAGCCTTTCCGCACTGTGTACATTGCCGGCACCACCACCTCGGCCAATCTGAAAGGCCTGAGCTGCCTTTTCTGCGCGGCCGAAGCGCTGCGCCTGCTCTGCTCCGGCAATCCTCTGGCCAGCGACCTCACTGCGTCGAAATGGAATTCGGTTTACGGTCAGGCCAACGACACCATCGTCCCGCTCGATAGCGCGCTGAACAATCTCACCGGGCTGCAATATTCCGGCGTGATTCACACCGCGGCGCTCGAGACGCTCGACTTCGACGGGCCGTCCGTGCTCGATCCCGCGTCCACCATTTCCACTGAGGTCATCATTTTGCTGAATGAAGCCCCTACTGGCACCGATTTTCATTAGATAGATCGAGACTGCTGAAAAAGCCGCGAAGTGAATCCGAATTACGCGGCGAGCACTGGGAGGACGAACACAATGCGGACAAATCAAATCGTGCGATGGCTGAGCAGCACTCTAATTTCGCTCGCCGCAATTGCCTTCATCCCCGCGCCGGGCAGCGCGCAACAAGATCTCTTGCGCATCACCTCGCCCGGCCCCGGCAGCATGGTGCGCCCGGGCGACACCGTCACGATCAGCGTCTCTGCCGATTATTCCGTCGAGAAGCTCGCCCTGATCGGACAGCATCCGCTTGGCGTCGGTATGGTACTTTCCGGCGCCGCGCCGGGAATCATGGGCCGCGGCCTCGGGGAAGGCCGGCCGATGCAATTTACGCTAAAGATTCCCACGGAAATTCAGCCGGGGATTTACCGCGTCACCGCTATCGGGAGAACTTCCGGTGGCGATGTGGAGTCCGAAGCCCTGACGCTCGATGTGGAAAAGCCCGAGCCAACCAGAATTTGGGCTGAGCCCGCGCTGCTGCACTTCACCCGCGTTGGGGATCAAATTCCAGTGCGCGTGCTAGGCGCATTTGCCGATGGCTCCAGCGACGAGCTAACGAAATCTACCAGGACAAGTTTTCAGTCCGCGAATCCGCGCGTCGCCACAGTAAACACCAGTGGAATCGTTACAGCCGTGAGCCCCGGAAAAACGACGATCACGGTCCGTAACCCATCGCTACAATATTCAATCCCGGTCCGCGTAGAGTAATCGCACAGCGAGCCGCCAGTAGAGGAGGGTGCTTTGGCGCTCCCGCAGTTCGGCCCTGCCTTTTCGTTTTCATCCGGTGCAGCCTATGCTCCGTATTCGGGTGCAGGGCTTCCGATTTAGTTGTCACTAGTCACCGAATTGCCCCCGGTGGCAAGCCACATTAGCCGCTCACCTCGCGCATGCCGCGATGTCTAATGAAGTAGAATCACATCTAGCGCGCACGGAGGCATAATTTGCCCTCGCTGTTGCAAGACCTCAATTTCGCCCTCCGCATGTTGCGCAAGAATCCCGGGTTCACGCTCGTCGCGGTTCTAACGCTGGCCCTCGGTATCGGCGCCAATTCCGCAATCTTCAGCGTGGTTCACGCCGTTCTTCTCCAGCCGCTGCCCTTCAAAAATCCCGCGCAACTTCTCAACATTTCTTCCGCCTCCCGCCAGACCGGCGCCAGCGGTATCCCCGTGTCTTTCACGAAATTCACGCAAATCCAGGAGCAGAGCCATTCGCTCGAAGCGAGCGCCGCGTTCTACTCCGCGACCTTTAGCCTGGTCACCGAACGCGAACCCGAAGCGATCAACGGCAACCGCGTCTCACAAAATTTCTTTCATGTCCTCGGCGTTTCTCCCCAAGTCGGCCGCGATTTTCTTCCCGCAGAAGAAGCCCCGGGCGCCGCGGACGTAGCCATCATTTCCGACGGCTTCTGGCACAGCCACTTCGGTGCCGATCCGCGCGCGCTCGGGCGCGCCATGAACATCGATGGACGCTCCGTCACCCTCGTCGGCATTCTCCCCGCCAGATTTCATTTTCCGTTGCAGTATCCCGAGCCGGACATTTGGATACCGGGCGTTTCCGATCCGTCGTTCCTGCGCCCGGAGATGGTTAGAAGCGGCGCAGGTTACTTGAACCTGATCGCGCGTTTGCGCCCCGGTGAGTCGCTGGCCTCGGCGAAGGCCGAGCTCGACACGATAGACGCCCACTACCGCCAGTCCAAGGGCTTCGTCGACTCCGAAAAATTCGGCATCTCGGCCATTCCACTCGCGGAAAGCGTGGTGGGCCCGCTGCGTCCGGCATTTGCAGTGTTGCTCGCAGCGGTCGGATTCATCCTGCTAATCGCGTGCGCCAATGTGGCCAGTTTGCTGCTCGCGCGCGCCACTTCGCGCCAGCGCGAAATGGCTCTCCGCAAAGCGCTCGGCGCCTCCGCTGGGCGGCTTGTTCGCCAGCTACTCAGCGAGAGCCTCTTGCTGTCGATCTTAGGCGGCGCGATCGGCGTGGCGCTGGCCGCTGCGATGCTTCCCCCGATGCGCGCGTTAAGCCCAGGCTCCGTGCCGCGATTGGCCGATACGCGACTCAACGTTGAGGTGCTGCTTTTCTCCGTCGCACTCAGCGTGTTCACCGGAATCTTCTTCGGCCTGGTGCCCGCGCTGCAATCATCGTCGGGAAATCTTACCGAAATGCTGAAGGAAGGAACGCGCGGCTCATCCGATGGCAGCCATCGCGGGAAATTGCGAAGCTTGCTGGTTGTCGCGGAAATGGCCGTCGCGCTCATCCTGATGAGCGGCGCCGGGTTGCTCATGCAGAGTTTTTCGAAGTTAATGAGCGTGAATCCAGGCTTCTCGCCTGCGAATGTGATGACGTTCGCCGTAACTCTGCCGACGAATCACTACGCTCAACCGGATACGCAAATACAGTTCTATCGCCAGCTTCTCGAGCGCGTAAAAACCATTCCGGGCGTTGACTCCGCGGCCTTCACCAGCTATCTGCCGCTTTCGGGAGGCGTTCGCTTTGTTTATTTTTGCACCGAGGGCGCCGCATGCCAGGGCATCGGCAAAGACCCGCTCACCGCGATGCGCCAAGTCAGCCCCGGCTATTTCGACACCATGCGCACGCCGCTGCTGCAAGGCCGCGTCTTCACCGATCGCGACACCGAATCTTCGCCGCCAGTGGCCATAGTCAATCAAACCGTCGCCGAGCGCTATTGGTCCAACCAAAATCCCCTTGGCAAACACATCGCCAATTCGCGCGACATGATTCAGCGCGAAGTGGTCGGCGTGGTAGCCGACGTAAAATTCACCGCGCTCAACGTAGGCAGCGTCGAAGAAATGTACCTGCCGCTCGAGCAAAGTCCCGCCGCCAGCGCCACGCTCATAGTCCACTCGCCGGTGAATCCCGAATCGTTGGCAGCCGCCGTTCTCGCCAAATTAGCGGAGCAAGATTCCACCCTGCCCATCTCCAATATCGCCAGCATGGACACCATCGTCGCCAACTCCGTAGCCCAGCCGCGCGTCCTCTCAAAATTCGTAGCCGTCTTCGCGGCCTTCGCACTGCTCCTGGCAGCCATCGGAATTTACGGCGTAATGGCCTACACCGTAGCGGCACGGACGCAAGAAATCGGAATCCGCATGTCGTTGGGAGCGAATCCGAAAGACATCCTGAAGCTGGTAGTGCGTCAAGGAATGAGCCTCGCGCTGATTGGAGTTGGGATAGGCCTGGCTGCATCGCTCGCACTCGCCCGCCTGATCACCGCGCTGCTCTTCAACACCAGCGCTTCAAATCCGCTGGCCTTCGCCGCCGCCGCAATCATCCTCACAGCCACGGCCGCTGCCGCATGCTACATTCCAGCCCGCCGCGCCACAAAAGTGGATCCAATGGTGGTCCTCCGTTACGAATGACCAGCTGCAAAGCACAGCTGTACCCGCGTACTATTCCCCAAGTCTCGCGGCTTGGTATACTTTGCCGCGTCAAGGCCCCCGCCCTCACAATTTATCCGGCAAACGGCCAGGAAATGGCGTCCTGGAGGGGGAGTTCCGTGCGAAAAGTCCTGTTCGTCCTACCCGTATCGCTCTTTATCTTTTTCTCCGCTGCACGCCCTGCTTACCCGCAGATCTCGAATGCCAGCGCCAATATCCTCGTGGACGACGATAAAGTTCAATGCCCGACTGCGCAATTCACCACGATCCAGGCTGCTGTGAACGCCGCGAATTCCGGCGACGTGATTCGTGTTTGCGCCGGCACCTACCCCGAGCAAGTAACTATCAGCACGCCGCTTACGCTTCGCGCGGATAACGGCGTCGTAGTGATTCCGAGCGGCATGACGCAAAACTCGACCGGCGCATCGGGCGGCGGTTCGATTGCCGCCATTTTCGTAGTGCAAGGCGTTCAGGGCGTGGATATCGATGGCTTCATAGTTGACGGCTCGAACAACGGCCTCATCGGATGCTCTCCGCAATTGATCGGCATCGATTATGAGAACTCGTCCGGCCATATTCGGCACAACGCCGTGCGCCACATGAATCTTGGTTCGGCTCTCCCTGGCTGCCAGAGCGGCGACGGCATTGAAGTCGAGACGGGCAGCGGCTCGGCGTCAGACGTAACGATCAGTGACAACAGCATCTGGGATTATCAGAAGAACGGCATCACCGGGAACGAGCAGGGCACGCAGCTTTCCGTTGATGGAAACGTTGTGTCGGGCATCGGCCCGACTCCGAATATTGCGCAGAACGGAATCCAGATCGGCTTCGGCGCCGCCGGGAAAATTACGAATAACACCGTCAGCGACAATATATATTCTATTTGTTCGTCGTCCGCGTCATGCCCAACGAATGCGACGGGAATTCTAGTCTTTCAGTCGGATGGCGTTGCCGTTAGGAACAATTCGCTGGCCACGAATCAGATCGGCGTTTTCATCGGCGGGGATAACTCCGTCGTCGCGTCGAACACCATATCGAACTCGGTGGCGCTCATCGGCGTCACGCTAGTCGGCAACGATAATTCTTCGGTGCGTAACACTCTCACTCATGCCGATCAGGCCGCTATCTACATCCAGGGCAACGGAAATCGAGCCACCGGGAACGACATCACCGATGCGGCTATCGGTGTGCTCAAGATCTCCGGCTCAACCGGAAGCACGATCGCCAACAACGTTTTCCACGCAACGCTGATCACCATCCAGGACCCGGCCCCGACGCGGCCGATAGGCGTCTCGCCAGTCCGCTAGGCGCCTGGGTTTTTCCGAACTTCGCCCCGCCATTCCGCTCAGGCTGCCCGCTTCCTAAACGCGGACCAGCCGCGACGCACCACTGATTTCACTCTTTTTGCCTCGTTGGCGCTGCGGGGTATAATCTTTTGATGCACATGAGCCAACGAAACTCACTGAGGCGCGGCATTCAGGCTGAGCCGCGACGCCGCGTTCGAGCGGGTGTCTCTCCCGCGTCGGACGCGCATCCAACGAACGTGCGCCTTCACGGAACCACCATTCTCTGTGTCCGTCGCGACAATAAAGTCGTCGTCGCCGGCGATGGCCAGGTCACCATGGGTGAAGGCGTGGTGAAGCACAACGCGAAAAAGACGCGGCGACTTTTCAACGACAAGATTATTGCCGGATTCGCGGGCAGTACCGGCGACGCACTCTCACTCTTCACGCGCTTCGAGAATAAGCTGCAGGAATTTCACGGCAATCTAGCCCGCGCGGCCGTCGAGCTGGCCAAGGAATGGCGCACGGATCGCGCGCTCCGCCATCTCGAGGCGCTGCTTATTGTCGCCGACACGAAATCTACATTTCTTCTTTCCGGCAATGGCGACGTGATCGAGCCCGATGACGGCATCTGTGCGATCGGCTCCGGGGGACCCTACGCTCTGGCCGCGGCGCGCGCGCTGCTGAAACATTCGAAACTCGGCGCCAAGGAAGTTGCGCAGGAAGCCATGCGCATCGCCAGCGAGATTTGTATTTTCACCAACGCGAATTTCTCCATCGAAGAGCTGTGAGCGGGCGAAGAGTTATAAAGGGCGAAGAACTATAAGGGGCGAAGAACTGTGACGGGCAAACCGGAGAAAGACATGGTGATTTACCTATCGGGGGAAGCACAAGCGCCGGCGCCGGAGCCTCTGCCGTCGTTCGATGAGCTGACGCCGCGCGAAATCGTCGCCGAGCTCGATAAATATATTGTCGGGCAGAATGCTGCGAAGCGGGCTGTGGCCGTGGCCCTGCGCAATCGCGTACGCCGCCAAAAATTGCAGCCCGAGATGGCTGAAGATGTTCTGCCGAAGAATATTTTGATGATTGGGCCTACCGGTGTGGGCAAAACCGAAATTGCCCGCCGACTCGCGCGCCTCGCTGGCTGTCCATTCGTCAAAGTCGAAGCTTCGAAATACACCGAAGTCGGCTACGTGGGCCGCGATGTGGAATCGATGGTGCGCGATCTTGTAGAAACCGGCATCGATATGGTCCGCGAAGAAAAGCTCGACGAAGTCGCCGAACGCGCCGAGCAATCCGCCGAAGAGCGCCTGCTCGATCTGCTGCTTCCTCCCGCACCGCCTTCCGGCGAAGTGCCGGGCTCGCCCGCCGATACTTCGCACCGCGAGCAAACGCAGCGGACGCGCGACAAACTCCGCGCACAACTGCGCGAAGGCAAGCTCGATCAACGCATGGTGGAAGTCGAAGTCCGCGAGCGCGCCATGCCGTCCTTTGAGATCGTCACCAATCAGGGTATCGAAGAGATGGACATCAACGTCAAGGACATGCTCTCCGGCTTCTTCGGCCAGCAAAAAAAGAAGCGCAAGATGACCGTGGCCGAAGCCTTCGATTACCTGATTCAGGAAGAAGAAAATCGCCTTGTGGATATGGATCACGTCACGCGCATCGCCGTCGAGCGCGTCGAGCAGATGGGCATCTTATTCATCGACGAAATCGACAAAATCGCCGGCCGCGAATCCGGCCACGGTCCGGACGTCTCGCGCGAAGGCGTGCAGCGCGACATCCTACCGATCGTCGAAGGCACTACGGTGAACACGCGCTACGGCATGGTGCGCACCGATCATATTTTATTCATCGCCGCCGGCGCGTTTCACACCACCAAGCCTTCCGATCTGATTCCCGAGCTGCAAGGGCGTTTCCCGATCCGCGTCGAGCTCAGCTCGCTCAGCGAAGCCGATTTCGTGCGCATTCTCACCGAGCCGAAGAACGCGCTGATCAAACAGTCCATCGCGCTGCTGGAAACGGAAGGCATGAAACTCACCTTCAGCGAGGATGGCGTCGCCGCCATCGCACGGTTCGCCGCGCTGGTGAACGAGCAAACCGAAAACATCGGCGCGCGCCGCCTGCACACCATCCTCGAAAAAGTGCTCGAGGAGATTTCCTTTGATGCTCCCGAGCTGAAAAAGAAAAACATCAAGATCGACGCAACCTTCGTGCAGAAGCAACTCGTCGACATCGTAAAGAATCAAGATTTGAGCCGCTACATTCTCTAGCGCCGAAAATAGAAAAGGGAAAATGGAAAACGGAAAAGGGGAAGGCGTCGCAAGCCTTCGCCCCGGCAAATTTCCGGCGAGACGTCCCATTTTCCATTTTCTCTTTTCCATTTTCCTTGCCGCACTCGCCGCAGCCGGATGCGCCGCACCCAGCGAGCCGACCGCCCGCCACGCGCCAACTCCAACCGCGGTCACCGACTTCGCCGCCGTGCAGCTAGGCCACCGCGTTATCCTTTCGTTCACTCTCCCGAAGAAAACCACGGACTCTAAGCCGCTCCCGGCCGATTTATCAATTGAGATCTACCGTCAAGTCGTTCCCGCAGGCGCGAAGCCCACGGCGGCGCCGGCATTTTCGCAAGGCGATCTTGCGGTAACGATTCCGTCCGCTATGGTCAGTCACTACGCAGACTCGGGCCACCTCGAATTTCCGTTCGAGCTGAAGACCGCCAGCGTCGCCCAGCCCCCCGGCGAGCAAACCGTTTTTATGGTCCGTGCGCGAGTGAACGAGAAAAAAGTCTCGGCGGATTCAAATTCCGCCTCGCTGCATCTCTACGAGCCATTCCCGCCGGCAAATATTTCCGCCAAAATTACGCACGACGCCATCATTCTCTCCGGCTGGGGCGTCGCGTTACCGGCAGCGCCTCCCGCCGGCAGCGCCGAGTCCGCCCAAATTCCATCCGATGCGCGCTATCGCATCTTCCGCGCCGAGGCACCCGCGAACGCCGCCGCATCTCCAGCCCAAGCCGGCAACGAAAATCTACCTGCGCCGCATCTAGAACAATTAGCGGAGCTGCCGGTAACCGTGATGACTTACGAAGACACACACTTCACTTTCGATCGCACTTATATTTATTCCGCGCGCACCGTGGCAAAATTCGGATCCACCTGGGTTGAGTCCGACGACTCCAATCTGCTCACCGTAACGCCGAAAGACATCTTCCCGCCCTCCGCGCCCCAGGGCATCGTGATCGTTTACGTTTCCGCGGCCACGGGCGTCCCCGCGCATCTCGAAATCTCCTGGTCGATCAGCCCGGAGACTGACCTTACAGGCTACGATATCTACCGAAAGGAACAGGGTAACGACACTGCTCTTAAATTGAACCCCCGACCGTTGCTCACACCTTCATATCGTGATATGAGTATTCAGCCGGGGACCTCGTATTCCTACACCGTTAAGGCAGTGGATCGAGCTGGCAACGAAAGTCCAGCCAGCGAACCGGCATCTACAGACGTCCCAGCGGCGGGCGAGCCAGACCAAAATTCACAGCCATGAGCGTCACACACCATCAACCCGGCAGCCTGGGAAGCGCGATTCACCATCCCGCATTTTTCTACGGCGTAATCACCGGCATTTTGCTTTCCTTCGTGATGTTTGGATGGCTGTTCGCGGCGAACCGCACGCCCAGTCTGGATCACGTGGCATTTTTCCGTAATTGGATTTCTCTCGGAGCGTTTGGCTTTATCATGTCGATCCCGGTGCTGCGATTTGTGCGCTCGCCGGGCCGGATATTCACATCCGGATTGACGGGTTGGGTGCTCCTTTGCGTAGCCTACGCTTCCGCAAACATGTATTTTCAAAATCTGGAAAATCGTATAGCCAAGACGCCGTTCAAAGTGCTTGTGATGGGCGCGATCGTTTACGCCGTAGCAGCGGTGATCGCCTGGATTATGACCACCATCGTTGCCATGTTGCGGCACAGCTATCCGGTCGCAGTGCCGGTGGCCGCGCCGCGCGCCGTTGAGGTGCCTACTCGTCCGCAATGAAGCTTTGCCGATTTCAACCTCTCGAGTTCTCCTCCGCAAATCTCAGTCGTAGCGAAAAAAAATCCCATCCTGAAGCTCGCGCCGGCGTCATCGAAGGCGGCGAGGTCCGCGAAATCAAGAGTCTCTTCGGCGTGCCCGAGTTCACCGGTAGCGATTGGCCGCTCGCGGAAATTCGTCTTCTGGTTCCGGCCATGCCCTCCAAAATTGTGTGCGTCGGACGGAATTATGCCGAGCATGCCGCCGAGCTTGGCAACGAAGTTCCGAAGGAGCCGCTGATTTTCCTGAAGCCGCCGAGCTCGGTGATCGGGCCGGATGAACCCATTCTGATTCCATCCATCTCGCAGCGCGTGGATTACGAAGGCGAATTCGCCATCGTTATCGGCGAAACGTGCTATAGGCCTGCCGCCGGAGAAGATTTGCGCCGCTACATTCTCGGCTACACTTGCTTGAACGACGTCACGGCTCGCGACCTCCAAATACGCGACGTTCAATTCACGCGCGGCAAGAGCTTCGACACTTTCTGCCCCATCGGCCCGTTCATCGAAGCCGAATGGATCGTCGCTTCCGCCACCGTCGAAACGCATGTTAACGGACAACGCAAGCAGTTCGGACACACCAGCCAGATGCTCTTTTCCACCGATGCTATAATTCATTGGATAGCGCAAGTGATGACGCTGCTTCCCGGCGACGTGATCGCCACGGGAACTCCCCCGGGGGTCGGGGCGCTCGCGGCCGGCGACACGGTCGAGGTGAGCGTCAGCGGAATTGGGACGTTGCGAAATCCGGTAGCCGCGCGGGAAGAGTGAACGCGGCCCGGCGGCAATGCTGCACGAGGGTCGTGCAGCCGCGCAACCCGGAAACACAAATCGGAATCCAGCCCTTCCAGAGACGGATGTGAGAGTGAAAGTCATTCGACAATTGGTCGATTGCTACGCGGTAGAACGCCGACCTGTTTTGCGCGGGAGCCGCCGATGAAGCTGCTGCTCGCAAATTGGCGTCATTACCTTCCGTATGCGGGAGCCGCGCTCGTGGCGCTCGTAGCGGCCTATTTTCTTTTTCGCAAGCGCGATACGGATCCATTCGAAGTCGAGCGCCAGCGCCGGCTCTATCTCAATAAAATCGGCCGCATCGTCGAAGGACAGATCTTGGAAATCGTGGACAAGACCACCGACGTAAAGCCAGAGGCGCCTAAGCGGTCCGCGAAACGCAAGCCTGCTGCAAATGGATCCGCGGACGCACCCGACACGCGTCTTCTCTATTACACGTATTCGATTTCGGGCGTAACCTACGAAACCGCGCAGGATATTACCGGAATGGAAGAGCGCGCGTGCCTGGGTCATGCGGTGGTAGGACAAGCCGCCAGCGTGAAGTACGATCCGTCAAATCCAAGCAACTCCATCCTAATCGCCGACGACTGGAACGGTCTGCACTAGCGCTGCGATCGAGTTTGGAGCGTCATAGTCGCCGAAGAGACCCAGCTAGAAACCGGGCCCTACGAGTCGTATTGCGGCTAATTGCCAATTACGTATAGCTGGCCATTGTTCTGGGTATAAATCGTTCCGTCGGGCCCCACCGAAATCGGCGTGTACGCCGCGCCAATCGCGCTGTTCAAAAATATCTTCCCGGTGGGAGTCGTAAACACTCCGGAGTTCCCCTGCGGCAATTCGTAAGCGTTGCCGTCCTCGCTGTTCACGTAAACATTCCCATCCACATCAATCGCCGGCATATTGATGCACCACTCGAAGCCGTTGGGATTATCGGAATCGGTCGTGGTGCTTTGGAACGACCACTCGACATTGAAATTCGCGTCCAGTTGCGTGATGTAATACGGCCCCGGCGGGGTAGGAGTGCAAACCGGGCTGCCCGCATTGCAATAAGCACTCGAGGGATAATGATTGTCTTTGATCACCACCGAGAAAGTGTTTCCGTGCGAGTAGATTCCCGGCGTCGAGTCCCAGCCGAATCCAAACGCGCCGACATAATTTCCCTGCGAATCGAAGCGAAACAGATGCCCGCGTGAAAAATTGTAATTATCCAGCGCGCCGAAAACGATCGAGCCATCCGGCAGCACCGTCGGCGACGACGACGCCAGATCGATGATCACACCCGAGCCGGGAGCGTTCGTTGTCGGATCGACGCCCACCGTCGTGCCATTCAGGCAGGAATTCGGCTCATTGGTCACGTTGGGCGCCGCGATGGGCAACACTACGCCGCAGCCATCATTCAGCCGGTTCTGCAGCGAAGCTTGCCAGGCCGGCGACAAATCCGGATTCACCGCGATCATGTAAGCCACCGACGAATCGAAGTGCGCCCGGCTCGCGGTGTATATCGTTCCGTCGGTTCCGATCGCCGGCGCAATATTCACCCCGGGCCGCTGCGATCCGCACGGCCCCAAAAATGCCGGAGCAACCGCGCTCGGACTCGGCGGCCAAGGGAATGGCGGATCGCTCGGATCGTCAAAGAAGGTTCCGGGGCAATTCATCGAATTTCCCGCCGGCGCGCCGGGCACCAGCGAAGCGTATGTCGCGGTGACCGCCGAATCATCCGGCGCAATTTTTACCAGCCACGAATTCGCCACGTCATTGACGTTCCAGGGATTGCCATTCGTATTCAGCTCGATCACGTTGTAATAAATGTTGCCGCTGGAATCCGCGCTTAGCGGGCTGGAGACAAAAGTATTCGCAGCCGTCATGTTTCCGTTTCCGCCGAACGGATTGATATGCGAAGCGCTCATGCCCGTCGTCTTATTCACCTTCCACACCGTGCCCCCCGCGCCGGGAACGTAAAGGAAATTCGTCACGTCCACCGGATGAAAAACCGGTTCCCAACCTTCCAATCCCGGACGCCCGGCATTGAAGTCGGATGCATTCGGCTCAGGCTTCCAATCGCTCGCAAAGCTCCAGGCCTGAAAGAATTGCCCATTGATCCAAGTAAATCGCGCTTCATTCCAAATCATGGTGTTCCACGCATTCGGGCCGCAGGCCGTTCCGTTGACCCAATCGCCCACAGGATTGCAGGAATCGTAGCTGCCCGATTTCATCACCATGTACACGTCGCTGCCGTCAGTGAGCGGCGCCTGCTCGTGAACGGTCAAAGCCGCTTCGCCAAAGAGGGCGGTGTTCTCCGCTTTTTCCTGGTCCACGAACGGATCGTAAACGACATTGGCGAGGATGCTGGTGAGATTTTGGCCGGCGACCGGAACCATGCCCGTATGCTGCGGATTCGAGCCCCACTGTTGCCAGAATGGCGATGTCGAAGCAGTCGGCGCGCTCACTGTAAACGTAATGGTGATAGTTGCCGGCGATCCTTGCGCGCCCGACGCAGTCACCGCAACGTGGCCCGTGTAATTGCCGGCCGCGAGGCTCCCGATCGTCGCCGAAATTTGCAAAGTTTGCGGTGCGATGCCGCTTGTCGGCGTAACCGCTAGCCACGGCGAATCGCTCGTGGTGAGAAAGCTGAGCGCTCCCGTGCCCGTATTCGTCACATCCACGGACGCCGCCGCAGGATTGCCGCTGCTTCCTTCAATTCCGGCGAATGTGAGAGTGGATTTCGAAAGCGCCAGAATAGGTGTCTCGCCGCCCAGATTTCCCGCAGCACTGCTCCCCCGGCACCCGGTTACGAGCAGGCACAGAGCTCCTGCACACAAAAGCGCCAGCGTATGGTTCACCTTCAACATTGAGAAGCTCCTTCGGAGGGGACCCTCCACGCGCGACCCACGCATGGGAGCGCAGAAAGTATACCCGATTAAGTAATTGGCATCGAGATTGAAATCAAAGCCGGGCAAACTCGGCGAACGACCGTAGGGCCCGCACTTTGTGCCGGGCCCGCGTCCGCCAACGGCGCGCTCGCTGCTTGCCGCGGACTGCGCCATGTGGCACGCTACGCCTTCGTGTTCCTAAGCAAACGACTGAGCCCATGACCAATCCAACAAAGCACCACAACCATCTCAAAGAATTGCGCCGCCGGAACGCCGAAGCCGAAGCGGGCGGCGGACTGGAACGCCGCGAGCGCCAACACAAAGAAGGCAAACTAAGCGCCCGCGAGCGAATCGAGTTGCTGCTCGACGAAGGCACCTTCGAAGAGCTGGACAAATTCGTCACCCATCACTGCGACGATTTCGGCATGGAGAAGCAAAAGCCTTCAGGCGACGGTTTTATCACCGGCTTCGGGCGCATAGATGGCCGTCTGGTGTACGCCTTCGCGCAGGATTTCACCGTCTTCGGCGGCTCGCTCTCAGAAGCCAACGCGCAAAAAATCACGAAGATCATGGATCACGCTATGCGCGTCGGCGCACCGGTAATCGGCTTAAATGATTCCGGCGGCGCGCGCATTCAAGAGGGCGTGATGTCGCTAGCCGGCTACGCGGAAATTTTCTTGCGCAACACGCTGGCCAGTGGAGTGATTCCGCAAATCAGCGCCATTATGGGTCCCTGCGCCGGCGGCGCGGTGTATTCCCCGGCAATCACCGATTTCATTTTCATGACCCGCGAGACTTCCTACATGTTCGTCACCGGCCCGGACGTGATCAAGACTGTCACGCACGAAGAAGTCACCAAGCAAGAGCTGGGCGGCGCGATGACCCACAATGAAAAAAGCGGCGTGGCGCACTTCGTCTCGCGCGATGATGCCGAGTGTCTAGCCATGATCCGCGAGCTGATCGGATTCCTGCCCTCGAATAATCTGGACGATCCGCCGCGCCGCGTCCCCACCGATCCGCCCGACCGCCGCGATCCCGCCCTGAATTCGCTTGTCCCCGAAGATCCGATGAAGCCCTACGACATCAAACACGTTATACACGCGGTCGTGGACGACGCCGATTTCTTCGAAATCCACGAGCATTTCGCAAAAAATATAGTAGTAGGTTTCGCGCGACTCGATGGACGCCCGGTCGGCATCCTCGCAAATCAACCGGCATTCCTCGCAGGCGTCCTGGATATCAGCGCGTCGGTAAAAGGCGCGCGCTTCGTCCGTTTCTGCGATGCCTTCAATATTCCGCTGATCACTTTCGAGGACGTCCCAGGCTTCCTCCCCGGCACGCAACAGGAATTCGGCGGCATCATTAAGCACGGCGCCAAGCTGCTCTTCGCTTTCGCCGAAGCCACCGTGCCAAAAATCACGGTAATCACGCGGAAGGCCTACGGCGGCGCCTATTGCGTGATGGCCTCGAAGCACATTCGCACCGACATCAATTACGCCTGGCCCACAGCCGAGATCGCGGTAATGGGCCCCGAAGGCGCCGTAAATATCGTGTACAAGCGCGAAATCGAAAAAGCCCCAGAAGCCGAACGCGAAGCCCTGCGCCGCGAAAAAATCGAAGAATTCCGCGAGCGCCTCGCCAATCCTTTTATAGCGGCCCAGCGCGGCTATATCGACGGCGTAATCGAACCAGCCGACACCCGAATGAAGCTGATCACCGCCCTACGCTCGCTAGAAAACAAGCGCGATGTGAATCCCCGCAAGAAACATGGAAATATCCCGCTGTAGAATCCGTTATTAAACGCTTGCTGGCTTTTCGTCTTTGCTTGCGGTAGCATCCTTCAAGTTTTTCTAGCCGACTATTCTTGGGGGAGCAATCGTGGCGTCTAAGCGCAACTTGAATTTTGTCTTGGTGGGGCTCGACCGGCTCGTCGAGAAATATCATCTGCTGAAGCATCCGTTCTATCAGGCCTGGTCGAATGGCACTCTATCGCGCGAAGCCCTGGCGCTCTACGCCGAGCAGTATTACCAACACGTGCGCGCTTTCCCCGAAAATCTCGAAAAGCTGGCCAGCCGCTCTGAAGGCCCGCTCCAGACAATCGTAAACGAGAATCTGGCCGAGGAGCTCGATCCCGCAGGCCCGCATCCGAAATTGTGGCGCCAATTCGCCGGCGCCGTAGGCGCCCGCGAGTCGGAGCTGAATTCTGGCCGCGCGCTGCCCGGAGTGGCCGCGCTGCTGGATGCGTTCGACGAACTTTCCGAAAACGGCTCGAAAGCCCAAGCCGTAGCGGCATTTTACGTGTACGAATCGCAAGTCCCCGAAATCGCCACGCAGAAAATCGCCGGCCTGAAAAAACATTACAACATCACCGACGAGCCGGCCCTGCGTTACTTCGCCGTGCACGAAGAAGCCGATGTCCGGCATCGCGCGGCATGGCGCGAATGGCTGGCCGCTCAACCAGAATCCGAAGGCGCCCCAATCTTGGCAGCCGGCGAACGCGCCCTAAAAGCTCTCTGGTGCGCGCTAGACGCGGTCTATCCGAAATCGCCAGCCTGCTCTGCCTCAAAGAACTAAACACGCCGCAGGCGGACTCCGAACGCGACGTTTAGATGCGCTTACGCGTCGACGTCTCGCGGCCCACCGCATGTTAAGATTCCCGCGCTCTGCCCATGTTCAAGAAAATCCTGATCGCAAATCGCGGCGAAATTGCCGTACGCGTCGTGCGCGCGTGCCGCGAACTCGGCATCGCCAGCGTCGCGATCTATAGCGACGCGGATCGCGCCTCCCTCCACGTCCGCATGGCGGACGAAGCGTACCGCGTGGGTCCCGCGCCTTCGCGCGAAAGCTACCTCGTAATTGACAACGTAGTCGCCGCAGCAAAGCGCTCCAGTTGCGACGCGATTCATCCCGGTTACGGATTTCTCGCCGAAAATGCTGCGTTCTCACGCGCCTGCGCCGAAGCGGGCATCACTTTCATCGGCCCGTCGCCCGAGGCAATGGAAAAATTGGGATCGAAGACCGCCGCCCGGCATCTCGCGCGCCAAGCCGGCGTCCCAACCGTACCCGGCACACTCGAGGCGGTAGAAAATCCCGAGACCGCCGAACGCATCGCCAATGAAACCGGCTACCCCATCGCACTCAAAGCCATCGCCGGCGGCGGCGGCAAAGGAATGCGGCGCGTCGAGCGCGAATCCGATTTAGCCGCAGCTTGGCGCGACGCCTCGTCCGAAGCGCTCAACGCATTCGGCGACGCCCGCCTCTACATCGAGAAATTTCTCCCCCGGCCGCGCCACATCGAAATCCAGGTGCTCGGCGATTCGCGCGGCGCAATCGTCTATCTAGGAGAGCGCGAATGTTCCGTGCAGCGCCGCTATCAAAAAGTGATCGAGGAAGCCCCATCGCCAGTGATGACCCACGAGTTGCGCCAGATGATGGGCCACGCAGCCGTGAAGCTGGCCCGCGCCGGCGCATACACCAATGCCGGCACTCTCGAATTCCTGGTGGATGAAGCGCGCAATTTTTATTTTCTGGAGATGAACACGCGCCTGCAGGTCGAGCATCCGGTCACCGAACTCGTCACCTCGCTCGATCTAGTCAAGCTGCAAATTCGCATCGCCGCCGGAGAGCCGCTGCCACTCGTGCAAAATGAAATCGAAATCCACGGCCACGCCATCGAGTGCCGCATTTATGCCGAAGATCCCGACAATCAATTCTTCCCGTCTCCCGGTAAAATTCTGGATTGCGAAGCCCCGTCAGGCCCGGGGATTCGATGGGATTGCGGCGTCTATACCGGCTGGAGCGTGCCCAGCGAGTACGATCCGCTGCTCGCCAAGCTGATCGCCTGGGGCGCCGACCGACGCGAAGCGCTCGCCCGGCTCGAACGCGCGCTCGGTGAAACCAGTTTCCTCGGTATTCGCACCAACATCGAATTCCTACGCCGCGTAGTCGCCGAAAATGATTTCATTCGCGGCGACATTCACACCAAATGGCTCGACGAATACCTAAGCCGAGAGAAGAAGCCCGTAGAATCCTCCGCCGACTCGGCGGAAGAAGATGCCGCGATTATCGCGGCGGCTCTGTGGCACTCCTCGCACAATGGCGCGGCGACGACGGCCACCGGCCGCGCTAACTGCTCAGTGGCCGAATCGCGATGGAAGTCCGAAGCGCGCCACGACCAGCTCGACCGAACGCCGAGGCGTCCATGAATTTCATGCGCAAGATTGCAAGCGAAAGCGGGGCAGCGGCGTGAAGCTCGAAGTCGAAATCGCGAGCCAGCCGGGCTCCAGCAGGAACAAGCCGAGACAGATCGAATTAACGCGCGCCGCCGAGCGATACGAATGTCGCATCGACGGTCGGCTCGTCGAAGCAGATATCTGCGAGATTTCTGATGGAATTTATTCGATCTTAATCGGCGGCCGCTCGCTCGAAGTTCATGTCGAAGCACGCGGCCAAGCCCTGCGGATCACGAGCGGCGCGTCAGAATTCGAGGCCATCGTCACCGATCCGCGCCGCTATCGCAAAGGCGCCGGCTCAATCCTCGCCGAAGGCCGCCAGCAAGTAACCGCCCCAATGCCAGGAAAAGTGATCCGAGTCCTGGTAAAAGCAGGCGACAAAGTCGCAGCAGGCCAGGGCATCGTGGTAGTAGAAGCGATGAAAATGCAAAACGAAGTGAAATCCCCTAAAGCGGGCACCATCGAAAAGTTGATAGTAACGGAAGGGCAGCCTGTTAACGCAGGCGATGCGCTAGCAGTAGTGGTCTAAGTAGCGCCGGCGTCCCCGCCGGCATCTTACGACCACAAAACCAGCCAACACCGAAACTCACGGACGGACTCACAACCAAGCTAACATCAACGCACAAATTTCCAACCAAGTAAATCGGCTCAACGAATGATTTCGAGATTTACCGAGCAGCGTTACTTTGCGGTGTCCCCAGCCGGCAGCTTCCCAGCCGATTCCAAAACCTGCCGCGCCAGATAATTCACCACATGCGAGTCATCCCGCGCCGCCGAAAGATAAGCCACGCGCAAAAGCTGTTCCTTGCGATTCCTTAAAGTCTCGCGAATCGAATTCTGCACCTGCGGATCCGAAAGCTCGCGCTGCCCCGCCGATTCCTTGGCAATTAATTTCAAAATCACGAAGCCGCCCGCGCGCACAGGAATCGGCCGGCTAATTTCTCCAGGCCGCAAAGAAAGAACCATCTTCTTCAATGCTGGGTCCGACTGGTTAAAAGACGACTCGCCATGAAATCCCAGATCGCCGCCCGTCGAGCTGGCCGTATCTTCCGAATAATCCATAGCCAGCTGAGAAAAATCCGCCCCGGAATTCAATTTTTGCTCGAGCATCTGAATCTTACGCGCCGCGTCCGCGTCGTTCGTGGCTTTATCATTCTTGCGATTATGCACCGACGGATCCGGGTGCGACGAAACCACAATCTGCGCGATATGATATTGTGGCTCGGCAACATTAAATTGCGCCCGGTTCTTCTCGTAAAAATCCTTCACGTCCTGATCGGTAATCGAAATCTTCGCCACGATCTCGCGGTTCACCAATTTTTGAATGGTAAGCTGCCGCCGCAAATCCGATTTCAAATCGTCAACGGTAAGCCCCGCATCCTTCAGCTTCTTCTGAAATTCATCCTCGGTGTAAGGGCTCTTCTCTTCGGTAAATTTATCTTCCACTTCGGCATCGCTGGCCACCAGTCCCTGTTTGGTGGCGCGCTCCAGCAGAATTTCATTATTGATGAGTTCGTCGAGGATGCTCAGTTTCAGCGAGAGGGATTCTTCCTGCGAAGGCGCAGCCGCTTCAGGATTCACGCGGTTGCGATAATATTTTTCCACTTCCTGCCGCGTGATGTCCTTGCCATTTACGGTGGCCCACACGTCCGGCCCAGGCGCCACTTCGGCACGCTTGCAGGAAACCGCCAACGTGCCCGCAAGGAGCATCGCCAGCAGCGCCAAAATTCTTTTCAAAAGGAATCCTCCGCAGGTGCCGGAATCAGGCGGCCTTCTTGACGCGGCCGGCGCGGATGCAAGCAGTGCAGACGCGCACGCGCTTGTGCACGCCGTTAACCACAGCTTTCACTCGTCGAAGATTGGGATTCCAGCGCCGCCGCGTCACATTATTCGCGTGGCTGATGTTGTTGCCGAAACTCGGCTTCTTGCCGCAAATATCGCATTCCATTGCCATAGCTAGCTCCACTGTGAAATATGCAGAATAGTTGAATTTTAATGCTACCAGAGAACGCCCCACGCCCAAAGCGGATTGCGCGTTTTGTCAGGGCATGACTTCAGTCATGCCACAAATGCCCCCAAATCAGTAAGGCTTTAGCCGCTGAGGTCCTGTTTTTGGAACTCTCGCGCAGACTATTAAGCGCCTAGCTCTACGTCCCCAACTTGTGTGCCGGCGCGAGATCCCAAACTCGCCAAAATTCCGCCATCTCCGCAGACTTACCCAGCGTGACGCGAATGTAGTTATCCAGCGGCGGAAACGGACGCCCGATCAACACGCCATTCTTCTTGAAATGCTCGATCACTTGCGGCGCCGGCCGTTGCGCGTTCATCATCACGAAATTCGCATTCGAATCGATCGTCGCCAGTTTGCGCGCTTTGGCTTGATTGGAAAATTCCTGCCGATTCTCGCCATTGTTTTTCACGCAAGCGCGCACGAACTCTTGATCCTCGAGCGCGCTGACCGCCGCCGCTAAATTCACGCCCGCCGGAATGCAACGCGCCGAAAGTTTTTCCGCTACTTCCGGAGAAGCCACCGCATACCCGACGCGAATTCCCGCCAGCCCATAAACTTTCGAGAACGTGCGCGCAACAATCAAGCGGTCATCATCCACAGGCTTATCAATAAACGACGCATAGCTCGCCGTCGACGGCACGAAATGATGATAAGCCTCGTCGATCAGCACCATCGCAGTGCGGGGCAGTTTCCGAAGAAAATCTTCAATCCCCGCCCGCGGCGTAATGCTCGCCGTCGGATTATTCGGATTGCAAATGTAAATCAATCCCGTCGAAGCATCCGCTTTTGACAGCATGGCGCCAAGATCGTGCCCGAAACTTTTATCGAGCGGCACGGTGATCACTTCGGATCCTTCAATCTGCGCCGCGTGCCCTGGCAATTCAAAAGTCGGAGACGCGGTGATAATTTTCTTACCCGGCCCCGCGAAGGAAGCCACCGCGGTAGTCAAAATCTCGCTCGACCCGCACCCAAAAACAATCCGCTCCGCCTTGATGCTATGCAGCGCCGCCACGCGATCGCGCAATTCGTCATCCTGCGCCAGCGGATAGCGATTCGCCGCATGCACCGTCCCGCGCATCGCCGCAATCACTTTCTCAGAAGGCCCATAAGCATTCTCGTTGCGGCTCAAAATCACCGGCCCAGCCGAACCGCTCGACGCAGGGAAAGGCAGCGCCGCTCCAAGTCCAATTTCCGCCAACGAAGGCAGCGCAGCGGTGGCGGCAGCTCCTATTCCAAGTTGACGAAACAAATCTCGACGGCTAATCGGCATAGCATCCCCCCGAAATCAGAAAGGCTCAGTTGATAGCAAGGAACCCCTCGCCACGCAACAAATAGTGTAAATTGACGGTTGCTCGAAAACGCGCAAGGAAACTTCACCAAATGAAAGCCGCCGTCCTGCACGAATTCAAAAAGCCGCTGGCGATCGAAGAAGTCGCGCGCCCGCAGATCGCCGCCGATGAAGTGCTGATCGCAGTGGAAGCCTGCGGCGTCTGCCATTCCGATCTGCACGTAGCCGAAGGCGACTGGAAACAATTCGCCGGAATCGTAAAAAAGCCGCTGATCCCCGGCCA
>Ga0209038_10000073_pt1 | contig 29922 bp, 21 predicted proteins | sample BogFormECP03_OM3_FD_188237 | JGI IMG/M metagenome (GOLD analysis project Ga0209038, IMG submission 188237) | Bog forest soil microbial communities from Calvert Island, British Columbia, Canada - ECP03_OM3 (SPAdes) (version 2) | ecosystem: Environmental > Aquatic > Freshwater > Wetlands > Bog ...
TCAAAGGGTCGCGATCGAATCCCGAAATTCGCGAAAAACGAAAAACGCCACCCCTCATTTTCGTTTCGATTAAAACCGAGCCCGACCGATTGTTTTCAAAGGTTTACGGGCCATTTTAATCGCACCATGTTGCGATTAAGCGAACGAAAATCGAAACGAAAGGAGCGCCAAAAAAGGAGCGAGCGCCAAGTGCCGGGTGCCTCCGCCGAGGCGGACGCCGTGATCGCGCGAGGGAGCGCGGGCCCACCAGCGCGAACGTCACAGGGTTGGAACTCAGCTTTGAAATTCAAAATCCGCCGACGCCGCGAAACAACCCTCGCTCCGCCAGAAAGCTCATATACTGAGCAAGGCAGCGAACGACGGAGAAAGGCGCGAGGCAAAAGTGAGACGCGAATATTTGCGGCGGTTGACGATCTGCAGAGCGCGAACGCGAGCGACAGCTTTCGCGCTGCTGGCCGGCGCATTTTTTTCTCTGCCGCTGGCAGCACAGGAAACTCCGCCGCAGCCCAAGCCTGGAGCCGCGAGTCAAACCGCGCCGGGAATTTCGACAGACGCGCCGGCGGTCCCAGTGGACCAGATCATTCAACGATTCGCGCAGCGCGAAGAGGAATTCAAAAAGGAGCGTGACAATTTCACTTACGTCCAGACTTTCGTAGTGCAGACGATCGACGACAACGGCCAGCCGGACGGCGAGTATCGCATGACCAGCGACATCATCTTCACCACCGCGGGCCAGCGCTACGAAAATATCACTTATGCGCCGGAGCCGACGCTCCAGCGCATATCGCTCTCCGAGCAGGATCTAGCCGATCTGAGAAACGTGCAGCCCTTCGTGCTCACCACCGCGGAGTTGCCGAAGTACGACGTGACCTACGTCGGCCGCGAAAAAGTCGATGAAATCGGCACCTACATATTCGACGTCGCGCCAAAGAAGCTCGAAAAAAATCAGCGTTACTTTCAAGGACGCGTCTGGGTGGACGACAAAGATCTAGAAATCGTCAAGACCTACGGGAAGGCGGTGCCGGACATTCGCAAGCATGGCGCCGAAAATGTATTCCCGCGCTTTGAGACCTACCGCGAAAATATCGAAGGCCACTACTGGTTCCCCACCTACACGCGCTCCGACGACACGCTGCACTTCAGCTCCGGCGACGTGCACATCCGCATGACCGTTCACTATTCGGATTACAAACGTTTTCGCGTAGGCATCCGCCTAGTTCCCGCCGGCGAAGACAAACAGCAGAAGCCCTAGTCGCCGCGGCATAGTTGCTGGCAACGGGCACACGAATCCGCGCGAGCAAAAATCGCCGAGCGAATTGATTTTTTCGCGGCTGTTACTGCGGCGTACTGCTGTTGTCGTCAGAACGTCTCTTGAGCACGGGCCGGTTCGGATCAGATTCCTCGCCGCTCGGCGAGTCCGAACCGGCGAGGTCATAGACGTATCGGATGATCACCGGCCTGCCGGACCGACCATTGTCGATGTGCAAAGTTTCGTAGAGCTTCCGGCCCTCTTGCTCCAGTTCAAATGTACGGCTCATTTTTCCGCCGAGCGGACTTTTCTCATCCGATACCAGCTCGCTCCCGCTCCAGTGCGCCAGAACTTCTTGCTGATTGCTGTTCGTGGACTTCTCCAATTTCCGTCCGTCGGTGTACAGCAGCAGCTTGTGAGCTTGATCGTCGGTCACATCGACTTCAGGATTCTTCAGTTCGACGTTGAGCGATTGCGAGGAGTAAACCAGCTCCTGCAACTTCTGGTTGTCTTCAAGATCTTGCCCGGAATTTCGTGAGCCGCCGGACGTCCCTCCGCCTCCGCCCCCAGGCCAACCTCCCCGGCCGCCGCCTCCCGGATAACCTCCAGGATATCCGCCCGGATAACCGCCCCCGTTGCCGCGGCCAGGATTGCCACCCGAGTTGCCGTTAGTCGAGCCCTCCGCAGCGCGCACTCTCTGCCGCGGATCATCGCTTTCATCGCGATTCAATTTCCAAGGACCGGCAAGAGTCTTCCGCGCCGGCAGTTTCGGCGGTTCGGGTTTGGCCTCAGGCTGCGGCGTCTCGTCCGCCGATTGCGGCTGCGGTGGCGGGTGCAGAATCGGCCCGGGTGCCGCCTGTGCGTTCAAGCGCAAGGGACTGGCGAGTGCCGTCGCAATCAGAAATCCCCAAACCGGAATCATTACGGCGAATCGTACTTTCAAGTTTCTCCTCGACTCCAAGGGAACCGCGGCGATCAACAGGCATCTAGTGCTGATGTGGTTCTCAGCATTTGAGTTGCCTCTCGCTGTACTGCTTCATTTTGCGGTGTTACGTTAATCAGGCATTGACCGGTGACGCTTTCCAACCTCGCCTTACGCTCGAATCAAACCCATTCCCAGTAAGACAATCAAAAGGATGCCAGCCACCAGCCTCGCGTCATGGTTCATTTTTTCCTCCAGCGCTCTGGCTAACTGAGCGCCCGCGCAGCGCCGACGGCCAAAAAACTTCAGAGCGTTGCGGCCTGATATCAATGCGGCTTGAATGTCTTCCCAGTCTCGAGAAGCGTCTTCAGGCGGGAAAGGATGCGTGGCCATCCATCGGCGCAGGCGCCATAGGTGGGGTCATCGTCGGCCCACTCGTCGTGCGTCACCGTTACTTTGGTGGCTTCGGTCTCGGGAACCAGTTCGATCGTTGCGCGTGAGGGCTTTTCATTCTGGGCCATTGCGAAGGTGTACTGAAAAACTTTTGGCGGCTCACACCGCAGGACTTTCCCGCGGACGTAGCTCATGGGCTTGCCATCGGGCCCTGGGCCCACCCATGCGAGCGAGCCGCCCGGCTCCAAGTCCGCTTGAAATTCGGCGCCTCCGAAGATGATGCGGTTTGACTCCGGCGACACGAAGCCTTCCCACACCTTTTCCGGGGTGGCGGCAATGTAGAAGATAAATTTCAGTGGTGGTTGATGGGCCATGATTGCTCCTGACTCTTCTGCGCCATCTTATATCCACAGGCAAAAACCGAACAAGCAAGTAGTGCAACTGATTCTCGCTGATTGCTCGCATTGCCTGAGGTACAAAAACCGTTTGTCCGGTGAGCGCGTTTATCAGGCGCTTGAGAGTTTTGTCGACTGGTGCCACAGTTTCCGCAGTTTCATTGACTCAAGTTATCCTCGCAAACTACCATGGCGCGGTATGTCGGAGTCTCTGCCACTCCCGGGCCAAACGATCTCGCACTATCGCATCCTGGAAAAACTCGGAAGCGGCGGGATGGGTGTGGTCTTCAAGGCCGAGGATACGCGCCTGCATCGCTTCGTCGCGCTAAAGTTCCTTCCCGCAGAAGTTGCCGTGGATCCGCAGGCGCTGGCAAGATTTCAACGCGAGGCGCAAGCCGCCTCAGCCCTGAATCATCCAAACATTTGCACGATTCACGACGTCGGCGAGCAGGATCACCGCGCCTTCATCGCCATGGAGTTTCTAGAAGGGGAGACGCTCAAGCATACGATTGGCGGGCGCGCGATGGAGTTGGATCAATTGCTGCCACTGGCCATCGAGGTCACCGACGCGCTCGATGCGGCACATGCCGAAGGCATCGTTCACCGCGATATCAAGCCGCAGAATATTTTCGTCACCAAGCGCGGGCACGCCAAGATTCTCGATTTCGGGCTTGCCAAGGTCACCGGCGCCAAACCCGCGCCTGCCGACGCCGAAACGCGCGCCACTCTAGAAATCGATCCCAGCCAGCTCACCAGCCCTGGCACTATGCTCGGAACCATTGCCTATATGTCGCCCGAGCAAGCGCGCGCCAAGGAACTCGACGGGCGCAGCGACTTATTTTCTTTCGGCGCCGTGTTGTACGAAATGGCCACAGGAATCGCGCCTTTTCGCGGCGAAAGCTCCGCGGTCATCTTCCACGAAATTCTGCAGGGAACGCCGACTCCTCCTTCGCAGGTGAATACGAATCTGCCGTCCGAGCTCGAGCGCATCATCGGCAAGGCGCTGGAAACAGATCGCGACCTGCGTTACCAAAGCGCGGCGGAAATGCGCTCAGACCTGCAACGGCTTAAGCGCGGGAGCGAATCGCGAACGATGTCAGCGACTAGTCTGCCATCGAGCGGCGTAGTGACAGCGGTTGCGGCCGTTACTCCGGCGCGGCGATGGATCTGGATCGCCGTCCCAGTGCTCATTTTGGCCGCAGCCGGCGCCGCCTATTTCTTTTTGCATAAACCGGCGCCCAAACTTACGGACAAAGACACCATCGTCCTGGCCGAATTCGCCAACACCACCGGCGATCCGGTCTTCGACGGCACACTGCGGCAAGGACTTTCGGCGCAACTGCAGCAATCGCCGTTTCTGAGCCTGATATCGGACGAGCGCATTGCGCAGACGCTGACGCTGATGGCGCAGCGCAAAGACGCGCGGCTTACGCCGGCAATCGCACGCGAAGTCTGTCAGCGCACCGCGAGCGCGGTCTCGATTCAAGGCTCCATTGGCAGCTTGGGTAGCCAATATGTTCTGGGTTTGAAGGCGGTGGACTGCCGCAACGGCGACGTACTCGCCGATGAACAAGAGACCGCCAACGGCAAAGAGCAAGTTCTCAAAGCGCTCGGCGACGCCGCGACAAAACTTCGCGGGAAGCTCGGAGAATCGCTGGCCTCGCTCCAGAAATACGAGGCTCCGCCGGAAAACGTAACCACTCCGTCGCTCGAGGCGCTGCAAGCCTATACCCTCGGCAATCACACCATCGACGTAGTCAATGATTACCCGGCCGGCATCCCGCTCTTCCAGCGGGCCGTCTCTTTGGATCCGAAATTCGCCATGGCTTATCTTCGCCTCGCGGAAAGTTACTATCCCCTCGGCGAGCTCGGCCAGGCCGCCGAATCCGCGCGCAAAGCGTACGAACTGCGCGGCCGCACCACGGAGGGGGAAACACTCAGCATTACCGCTTACTATCAGTTCTTCGCTCTGGGCAATTTGGAAGGGGCCCGCACAGCGGCGGAGTTGTGGGCGCAGACCTACCCGCGTGATGAAGATCCTCAACTGATGCTATGGCTCGTGTATCTCTCGCTGGGAGATTACGAGAATTCCCATCGCGCGGCACAGGAAGCTTATAGGATCAACCCGGCCAGCGGCGATAATCTCGTGAATCTGATGTACACCGACCAGTGGCTCAACCGCCTCGACGAAGCCAGGGCCACTTTACAAGAAGCCCGCACCCGCAATGTCGAATCGCCTTGGATCCCGCTCGTCGTTTACATGCTGAATTTCCTGCAACACGACCCCGCGGGAATGGATCACGAGGTCGCACAGGCCGCCGGCAAGCCGGGGATCGATGATCAAATATTGTTCCTCCAATCCGAAACCGCGGCCTTCGGCGGCGAACTCGCCAAAAGCCGCGATCTAATGCGCCGCGCCGCCGATTCCGCGCAAAGAATCGGTGAAAAAGAAACAGCCGCAGAGCACCAAGCACAGGCGTCGATCCGCGAAGCATTATTAGGCGATATGGCCGCAGCCAAGCAGGACGCGCAAGCTGCACTTGCCCGCGCAAACGGAAGACAAGCAGAAGCCTTCTCAGCCATTGCCCTAGCGCTCGCCGGCGATTCCGCACAGGCCGAGCGCCTATCCGCCGAACTAGCCAAGAATTTCAAGGACGACACGATCGTACGTTCCGAATACTTGCCGATGATCACTGCGGCAACAGCACTGCACGCCGACGACAGCAAGCGAGCCATCGATGCGCTAGCAGCGGCGGCCCCATACGAATTGGGCCAGACCAACAGCATCTTCACCTTCGCCCTCTATCCGATTTACTTGCGAGGCGAAGCCTATCTGGCGGCCAAGCAAGGCGCCCAAGCTGCCGCAGAGTTTCAGAAAATTCTCGATCACGCCTATGTAGTCGGTAACGCACCGATTGGCGCTCTCGCGCATCTCGGGCTTGGGCGCGCGTACGCTCTCGCGGGCGACACCGCAAAATCAAAGAGCGCGTATCAGAATTTTTTCGCACTGTGGAAGAACGCCGATCCCGAAGTCCCCATCCTGAAGCAAGCCAAAGCAGAGTACGCGAAGTTGTAGAGCAACCCTTCCGTAGCGAGGTGGTTCAGAGTCTCAAACGGGGGTGAACTGGATGCACTTCGAATTCGTGGATTTCGCTAACGTCCATCTTGCGGCTGCGCTTGCTGTTCTCGGCATACCGAGTGGGATTTTCTGGCTGTATTTCTCCGCGACGATTCTGCTGATCATCGGCCTGATAAAGATCCTCAAGGGCGAGCTGGCGGAAATGCATGGCCTTGACAAAATCCTGCCGTTTGGGCGATTGTTTTTTACGATTCCGCTAGCCGTCTTCGGAACGGAGCATTTCACCAACACCTCGGACATCGCAGAAATCGTCCCGCGATGGATGCCAGCCCACGTTTTCTGGGTTTATTTTGTGGGCATCGGGCTGATCGCCGCTGCTCTGAGCATCACCCTCGAGATCCAGGCGCCGCTGGCGGCGACGCTTGTAGGCGCCATGTTCTTTTTATTCGTAGTCTTGATGGACATACCGGGCGTCATTGCGGGGCCCGGCAATCGAATTTCGTGGGTGCTGGCGCTGCGAGAGACAGCCTTCAGCGGCGGCGGTCTTGCTTATGCGGGAGCTCATTGGCGCAGCGGGGGCAGACGCAGCGCGCCCTGGCTCGTGACCGTGGCGAAATTTTTCATCGCGATACCCGCCGTTTTCTATGGCGTGGAACATTTTTTTCATCCCGCGAATGCGCCCGGAGTGCCGCTGGAAAAAATCATCCCCGCTTGGATTCCCGCGCGCCTGGCGTGGGCTTATCTAGCCGGAGCGGTGCTTCTCGTGGCCGGGGCAGCTCTCGTCATCAACTGGAAAGCGCAGAAGGCCGCAACTTATATGGGAATCATGATTCTGCTTCTCATGCTGTTTGTTTACCTTCCGCTTCTAGTCGCCAGTCCCACGGACCTTGAAGCGTTGAATTATTTCTTCGATACCCTGCTGTTCTGCGGAACAATCTTGGTTCTGGCCGATGCGCTGAGGGAACGGACTGCTGCGCGCTAACAATCCCCGTACCGCTGGCGTCTCGCCGGCTCTGACGACCGGCAAACTCAGGAACGACCGAAATCACGGCCGGCGCGAAACGCAAAATTGACGGCGTTGGTTAGCGTGTTTATCGATATCGGGCGCACAGGGGGAATTCGGGCTGGCGGGAAAAAAGGAGAGAGGCGCCCGGTAAGTCACGAGCGCCTCCTCGACTACTTCAACGTAAACCGTACCTCACTGGATCACCTCCTTCTCGGCAAATGCGCCGATGTCGACAAGAGTGTCGAGTGAGCCGATTATAGTTCGGGTTCGGGAAAATTTCAAAACAAGCGTTTCGCGGGTTTATCAGGCTTCGCAATGGTTATTCCGCCGCACTACATCAACTTGTCCGCCAGCTCCAGAAAATCGCGGGCCGTGAAATCGAAAGGCTCACCTGTTGCCGGGGCCGCTTCACTTCCGGGACCGTGCTCCAGAGGACGCGACACGAACGCTGTTCTGAGGCCGCATGCTTGCGCGGCCTTCAAATCAAAAGGGTGCGCTGCCGCCATCATAACTTCCGCGGGTTGGCAGCCCAGCAGATCGGCCGCGCCGAGATAAACTTCGCGATCCGGTTTGTAATGATGGAACAACTCCGCCGACAGCACCATGTCCCACGGCAGCCCCGCGAATTTGGCCATATCCACGAGCAACGAAATGTTTCCATTCGAGAGCGATGAAACCACGAACTTGCTTTTTAGGCGCGTTAGCCCTTCGACCGCATCCGGCCAGGGAGTCAGCCGATGCCAAACGCGATTCCAGTGGTTTTTTTCTTCTTCGCTCAAGCCGGCGACTTTGAACTCCGTCAACAAATCATCGAGGGTAAGCCGGTGCAATTGATCGAGGTTCATCCAAGGCAGTGAACCATTGCGGACTTTGTCCATCGACGGGCCGTAGCCGGCGCGCCAGCGGTCCGCGAACTTGGCCCAGTCCACTTGTAATCCCTTCGTTCTGCCCCAATGATTGCCTTCACGAATGATGGAGCCGCGCCAATCTACTACCGTGCCGAACACGTCGAAGGCGAGTGCCTTGACGCCGGACAGTTTTGAAGGAGTCGCCATGGGTGGTCATCTTCTCACCCGTTGGTTAGGTTGCACAGCGGTGAATGGCACGCTTTCCAGTAGCACAGGCACTCCTGCCTGTGTCGGTTCTCGCCGAGCCCGCCCCTACGACGGCAAAACCAAAATGCAGATCAGTCACTACGGATGCGAGAGTGTGATACTAATCAGAGAAAGAACCCGGGGTTGTGGAGGCGAAAAATGCGCTACGTGATCGCCGTTCTCGCAATCGCTGGAATTGCGGTGTCGTCGCTTGCCCTAGCTGAGCGCTACGCTGCGCCTGTAGAGCCAATCGAAATTGTAAACTCGAGTTGGAACTGCGCCTATGTGAATCAGAGCCCCTACGCGGAGGTTCGTGGGATTCCCATGGCCGCACTGAGCATTGCCGCGTACGCGCTGCTGGCAGTGCTAGCGTTGCTACGCCGCCGGGCCCTCACGGTCTATTTCGCGGGAATCGGACTTGCCTATTTGCTTTACGTCACGAGCATTCAAGGGCAGATTCTGCGGATGTGGTGCGTGTATGGCGTTTCGTCGCTGGTCTTGATGACGCTCATAACATTCGCCGCCTTCGGAGCGCTGATCTTTGAGCGCGCTCCTGTCGGCACGAATCTCTAAGATCGAAAATCTATTGCGAAGCAGCCCGAGTTTCGCGCAGGAGCACTACGTCGGAGACTACGTGCAGGCGGGTGACGGCGAGCGTCTTGCCGTCAGGCGAGAACTGAAACGTGCGGATGCGATCGGAGGTGAAGTTCGTCAAGCGATGCCCCGGCGAGCCATCCAGCGGCTGGGCCCAGATGTTGCCGATGCCGTTCTCGACGATGGCATAGGCCACCGCCTTGCCGTCGGGCGTGAATGCGATGGGAAGGGCGATATCCGCGCGGGGATCAAGAGTCTTCACGGCCGATTCGGTGTTCGCGTTCACATCGACGAGCATGATCTTGTTGCTGCCCACCTGCGTGGTAACGTCGGTGATCCCGGCGACCTCCGGCATCCACCGGCCGTCGGGCGAAAAGTTCACGCCGCCTTGCAGGAATCCGCTGGGTATGGCGCTGGCTTTGACGAGCTCCGGAGAGCCGCCATCGATGGACATCTTCATGATGTGAGACGTCGCATTGTCGATGTAGTAGAAGGATGCGCCATCCGGCGAGCAGAGCGGGAATCCGTCGATTTTTCCGCTGGTGAGTTGCTTCGCACGGGTTCCATCCGCATCTATACGCCAGATGTTTGTGGTGGTCTTCCCTTCGCGAAGATAGGTGCTGAAGAGAATGGGGCCGCCTCGGGGGCAAACCGACGCGCGGAAAATCGTCTCCGATGGGTCGCTAAGGAGAGTGGCTTGCTGGCTGCCGTCGGGAGACATTCTCAGGATGGCGGTCGCGGTGGTGACGATCAACGCTCCGTGGTTGTCCCAGTCAACGCCATGGACTTCGGCCTGATTGGGGAGCCCAGGAATCGCGGCGGGGGCGGCATTGCCGGTCAAGGACTGCAGCAGAACGGAATCGGTTTCTTGCTGCTGAATTGAGACCATGGTCTTGCCGTCGCCAGAGAGGCTGAGCGTGCGATAACCGTGCGTGTCGTTGGTAAGCGACTGAAAACGGCCGGCGGGATAGGAGACGAAACCGATTTGCTGGTTGCCTGCACCCGACGCGCGATAGTTCACCAGGAATCCGCTGCCATCGGGAGTCCACGCCAAGTCGGTAAAAACTCTGTCGCTGAACGATGTGAGCGGAGACTCTTTGCTGCTGGCCAGGTCGAAGACGCTGATCTGTCCCTGGGCATTGCTCTGGGCAAAAGAAATGAATGCGATGCGCTTTCCGTCGGGCGACCAGGCGGGAGTGCCGGGCATCGGCAGCGCCGCGATCTGGAGTATCTTCTCGTCGCTGCCGTCCGAATTCGAGGAAAGCAGGCGATACTTGCCGGCATCGGGATCGTTTCCGCGGATGTAAGCCATGCGCTTGCCGTCCGGCGAAAGAGTTGGCCCGACGTCCACATCGCGTGCCACCAGTTGCGGAGTGCCGCCGAGCACCGGCATACGATAAATGCGGTACTCGGTCTGCGTCGCATCCGTGGCTTTGCGGTAGAAGATGTAGCTTCCGTCCGGAGAAAACACGGGACTGCGAAATGTGAATGGATCGGGTTCCAGAATTTGAGTGTTGCTGCCGCTGGGCACGTTGCGAAGCCACAGGCTTTGTTTTCCACTGTCGTCAACCACGCTTACCACGTACTTCCCGTCCGGAGAGATGGCCGCGAGAATTGCTTTGCCCGAGTTGGTGACTTGCGTGACCTGAAAGCTTTGGAATGGGATCGTGGCGGTGCGATTGGCGAAAAACGAGTAGAGGCCGTAACCCGCGCCAGCTATCAACAGAAGCGCGACGGCCAGCCCGGCGATGAAAGCGACTTTGTGCTGCTTCGCAGCCGCCACCACGGTGGAACTGCCGGAAGCGTGCGCGGGTTGGGCCGCCGGTTGCGCGGCTACTGCGGCGGATCCGCCAGAGCCGGCCGAGGCGTTCAGCGCTGCCGAGGAGCCGGACGGCGCGGATTGCGTCCCGATGATCACCGCGGAAGCGGTATCGCGCCGCAAACGCTGCAAATCAGCGCCCAGATCGGAGGCATGTTGATAGCGCAGCTTTACATCTTTTTCGAGGCACTTGTTGATGATGTGCTCGAGTTCGGCAGGCACCATCGGATTCAGACGAACGGCCGGCACCGGCGGGCGGTTCAAGATCGCGTCGAAAGTTTCCACCGAGCTGTTCCCGCTGAAAGCTTGGCGGCCTGTGGCCATTTCATAGATCACAGAGCCGAAGGAAAAAATGTCGGTGCGCGCGTCCACTTCGCGGGCGCGGGCTTGCTCGGGAGACATGTAAGCGACAGTGCCGACTGCGGCGCCGGGAGTGGAGATGTTTTTGTCGCCGAGAGTGGCGGCGGTGAACGAATCGGCGCCTTTCGCGGGAACAAGCTTCGCCAAGCCGAAATCCAGAATCTTGGTTTGGCCGCGCTGAGTGATGAAGATGTTGGCGGGCTTGATGTCGCGATGCACGATGCCTTCGGTGTGCGCCGCGTCGAGCCCATCGGCGATCTGCGTGGCGATATCCACCAGCGACTCGGTGTCCAGCGGCCCAGCCGTGATGCGATGCTTGAGCGTCTCGCCCTTGAGCATTTCCATGGCGAGATAAGGGCGGCCTTCGTGCTGGCCGATTTCATAGATGGTGCAGATATTGGGATGATTGAGCGCCGAAGCAGAGCGAGCCTCGCGCTGGAAGCGTTCGAGAGCCTGGGAATCGGCGGCGAGAGCGTCGGGCAGAAATTTGAGCGCTACGCGGCGGCCGAGATTTAGATCTTCGGCCTCGTAAACGATACCCATGCCGCCTCCGCCAAGCTTCGAGAGGACGCGGTAATGGGAGACCGTGCTGCCGATTAGTGAGGAATTGTCAGTCAAAGTTGAGTGACGGCACGATTCGAGATTTAAATCTCGACGCGCGCGAAATGTTAGTTCAGCACTCGGTCGAAGTCAACGAAACCAGCCCATTTGGGATGCTCGAATTCGCCCCGATCGCCGCTAACCTTCGCAATCCGCGCGGGTCTAATTCAAATATAGGGGAGCTGATCCCATTTCGCATGGATTTTGGCCGTAGTCTGAACTGAAGTAAAGATTCGATGCCGCGCCGGGGCGGCGGTCGCTTTACCGTGGAAGTTCGATCGGAACTCGCGGGAGCGTGTTCGCCCTGGAGCTGGTATCAGAATGACTGACGGGACGTACGGCCAAGCGCCATTTCTGCCCGAACCACCTTCAGGCCCCGATGTTGCTGCGCACGATACCGAGACTGCCTCGAGTTGCTACCGCTTCGAGAGCTTCGAAATTGACGGTCTGCGCCGCGAATTGCGCCGGAACGGATTGAGGATCCACCTGAAGGGCCGGCCGTTCACATTACTCAAGGTGCTGGTGGAGAGCCAGGGACGCATCGTCACGCGCGACGAACTTCGCGGGCATCTGTGGACTTCGGATACGCATGTGGACTTCGACGCGAATCTGACCACGGCGTTTTACAAAGTGCGGAAAGCGCTGGGCGATTCCTCGAGAGATTCGCGGTTCATCGAGACGATTGCGGGCCAGGGATATCGCTTCCTCGAGCCAGTCATTGCGATCAAGCGCGAAGCAGCCACGCCTCTTCCTGCGGCCGCGGCTGACGAGATCGAGACGGACGCGCCCGAAGCGCCCGCGCTAACGAGCACAACGGTGACGGTTTCTCCGTTGAAACGGCGCCTGGTTTCCGTGCTGGTGGGCGCGCTGGTGCTGATCGTGATCGCCTGCGTGGGCTACATTCGCGTGTTATCGTCGGGCGCAGCGCGGGTTAAATCCGTGCGGCTGCTAGTGCTCCCTTTTGCCGGCACCGCTGGAAATGCGGCGGACGAAAATTTCTCGGACGGGTTGCAGGACGAATTGATCACCGAATTAACGAGGCGGCATGCGACGGAATTCAGCGTGATCGCGCGGACCACGGCGATGACTTACAAGCACACAGGGAAAAGCGTCCAGGAGATTGCGCGGGAATTGGACGTGAGCTACGTCGTCGAGGGCGCAGTGCAGGAATGCGACGGGCGCGTGCATGTTTCAGCGAGGCTGGTGCGTGCCGCCGATCAATCCGAGATTTGGGCCGATTCGTATGACCGGCCGCTTGGCGACGCGGTGCAAAGTGAATTCGAAGTGGCTGACAGAATCGGGGATGGATTATCTGCCAGGGTTCTACCCAGCATTGCATCCGCAGGCCGGCGGGCTCTGAACACTTCGTCCTATTTGAAACAGTTGCTTCTGCCCTGAACAATTCTCCTGCTACGATTCCAAAAAGTGTTCGATGACCCCATTCGCAAAACCATAGACATCTTCTGAAATCCGTCCGCTAGTGGAATTCTCTCACCAGAGTGACCGGTATTGCAGCGTTTAGACGAATTCACACCCGCGGTCTAAGCCTTCAAACCAATCGCGTCACTCGGTATACCGCGATTCATACGGAATGAGCGGCGATTCATCGCTTAAGACACTGGAATTGCACTTGTTTCTGCAAGCTCGCGTGCTTCAGGCGCATGCGGTTGGGTTGCGAAAACAAACTCGACTTTATCAAATTTGGAGGGTTCGATGAATCGTAAACGCGTCGTCGGTGTGCTGCTGGCGATGGTGCTGGCCGTGTTGATTAGCGGTCCGACCGCTTTCGCACAATCGACGCAATCAACTGGCAGCATTCAGGGAATGGTGATTGATCCGCAAGGCGCGGTCGTTCCTGACGCGAAAATCACGGTGACGAGCAAAGCGACCGGGCAGGCGAGTGCTGTGCCCGTGAGTTCATCGGCATCCTTCACCTCCGGGCAGCTCAATCCTGGAATCTACGTGTTGCGAGTGGAAGCTCCGGGTTTCCAGTCCGCGCTAATTACGCTGCAAGTTCAAGTCGGAGTGGTAACGACGAACAATGTGACTCTGGTGGTGGGGTCCTCGACCACGGTCGTGGAAGTGACCAGCGAAGAAACCCGCGTGAACACCGATCAGGTCACCATTCAGAACGTTTTGACCGGGGATCAAATCGACAACCTGCCGGTAAACGGGCGCAACTTCCTTGACCTGGCGCAGCTTGAGCCGGGCGTGCAGATTCAAGATGGATCGACATTCGACCCGACCAAGAACGGATACTCGTCGGTTTCGTTCGGCGGACGATTTGGGCGCGCGGCGAGAATCGAAGTCGATGGCATAGATATTAGCGACGAGAACGTGGGAACCACGACGCAAAACATCCCGCAGAGCGCCATTGCGGAATTTCAGGTGGAAGGATCATCGCTCGACTTGACCACGGAGATCAGCGGAACCGGCGCGATCAACGTAGCGACGCGTTCGGGAACCAATTCGATCCACGGCGAAGGCTTCTACGATTTCCGCAACGATGAACTTTCGGCGCGATTTGCACCGACGGACCTGCCCTACTCGCGAAAGCAATACGGAGCGAGGCTTGGCGGGCCGTTCCTGAAGGACAAATTGTTCTTCTTCGGCGACTGGGAACGGACGCAGCAGGATCAAGCGGAGCCCGTCACGTTGGGAGCGCCATTCAACTCGCTTAGCGGCAGCTTTACTTCGCCGTTCCGCGACAACGAATATCTCGGCCGCCTCGATTACGTGGTGTCTAACAACTGGCGCGTATTTGCCCGCTTCAATTATGAAAATAATATGAGCGCGCGGGGATTCGTGCCCAACGTTTACCAGCCGTTCAGCAATATCGACCACACCAAGGTGTACGCCGTGGGAACGGACTTCAATACCGGCGCGTTCTCCCACAGCATTCGCTTTGGGTATACCAAATTCCACAATCAAATCGGCGATGGAACCAGCGGGCTCCCGAGCCAGTTCAATCCGGTTCCGGGCCTGGCGATCAACATCGGAAACGACGCGATTTGCCTGTCGGGATTCGATAACTTTTGCTCCGGGCCCAACTTCCTGGCACCGCAGGTAACCTACCAGAGCGACAAGCAGACCAAGTATGACGGCAGCAGAATCCTTGGCTCGCATATCATTCGTTTCGGCGCGGCAGTGAACCGCTTGCTCGGCGGAGGTTTCGCTTCCTTTATCGGAACCGGTCCGGCAGTAAATCCTCTCCTGACCGATGTCGCACCCGGAGGCGATCCATCAAATCCGTTAGACTATCTGACAGACACGGTTCTACTCGGGAACGGATTCGGCTTCGCGTCTGAAATTCCGGCGTTCAATTTGCCGGCCGGCGGCTTGGCGGATACCCGATTCGAAATCTACGGCGGCGATTCGTGGAAGCTGCGCAAGAATTTCACGGTCAGCTATGGACTGCGCTACACGCGCGATACCGGCCGATCGGACGCGGACTTAGCCGGCATCGCGGCCTACAAGCAGTTCGACAACCAGTTCACCACTGGCCTCGAGGATCGCGTCAACCAACCCAACAAGGACTTCGGCCCATCCGTCGGATTTGCCTGGGATCCAAAAGGCGACGGCAAGACCGTGATTCGAGCGGGCGGCGGACTTTACTGGGATAACTCAGTTTGGAACAACGTTCTGTTCGATCGCTCCGTTCGATTGCAATCCGGGCGGTTCCTGACCAACCCGCCAGCCTGCATCAACAACGCGCCGGTGCCAGTACCGTTGGCGCCGACGCTACCGGACTTCTGCGGCCAGCCAATTGGACAGGCAGGAACGGAAATCATCGCGTTCCAGCAGGCCTATCAACAGGCGGTAGCAGCCGCGGGCCCGCAGGCAAATCCAAATTACATTGGCACGGCTTTGGCGGCCGGGACCGTGACGGGAACCTCCCCGTTGTATCCCGGATATAAGTCGCCGCGGACGTGGCAGATGAACGTTGGAGTAGCGCACGAATTGCATCCGGGCACAGTGCTCAGCGTGGACTATGTGCGCTCGATTGGTCTGCATTCGCTGCTCTCCTACGACACAAACCATACCGGCGATGCCCGCTTCCTCGATGTTGCCAACGCCGAAAATGCGATCTCGGCGACGAATGCGCAGTTCGGCTGCGGCACGGGTTTCGGTGCTGCGTCCATCGACTGCTCCATTTCGAAAGGCGCGCAGATATCCAACTTTGCCAACAATGGCATGGATTCGAGCCTCTCGCTAAAAGGCGGGGCGGCGTGTCCGACTTGCGCTTTTGCCGGCGTGAATCCGAACCTCGGTATGAACCAGATGTTCTTTCCGATTGGGCGGTCGGTGTATAGCGGCATGCAAGTCGGGTTTCGGTCTGACCTGAAGCATCCCATGCCGGGCGTGAAAAACCTCAATTTGCAGGTTAGCTACGCGCTGGCACGCTATGATGCGACGGCGCTCGACACCGACTTCATCACTGGTGCGACCGACTTCGCTAATCCCAATAAGTATTTTGGGCCCAACGGACTGGATCGCACGCACCAACTCACTGTCGGATCGGTGATGGATCTACCGGGCGGATTGCGCTTCAGCACCTTGACCCACTGGGCCACGGCGCTGCCGGCGAATCTGACGTTGCCGTCGGGAAGCATCTTCACGAACGACATCATCGGAGATGATTCGTTCGGTGGAAACACCAACGCGAGGCCTGGCGATCCTCTGCCGGGAACCAATTTGGGCGCGTTCGGCCGCAGCATCAAGGTCGGCGATATCAACAAAGTGATCAGCAACTTCAATTCGACCACTGCTGGCGGTTTGACTCCTGCCGGGCAGGCGTTGGTGACCGCGGGCCTGTTTACACAGGGGCAACTTACTTCTCTGGGCGCGGTGATCCCGACGATTCCACTCGCGCCCCCAGGACAAGTTGGAATTTCGCCGCTGTACACCACCGATTTCCATCTGGCGTGGCGCTTGCAGCCGAGCAGAATCTGGCACGGCCTTTCGGAGAACTTCGTAATCGCGCCCGAGGCGGCCCTGTTCAACGTGTTTAACCGTCAGAACTGGGACCCACCAGGGAACGTGATGCGCGGAATCCTGGACGGCTCCGAGGGCTCGGCTGACGGCACGACCGCTCACGGGCCCACACCGCGGACGAACCTGGTAACGCTGGGCTCAGGCACGTTCGGTTACGGCGCGCCGCGGCAGGCGGAATTCGGAGTGAAGGTGTCGTTCTAGCGGGACGATCGAGCGGCAGTAGCAAGTCGCACACAAGAATTTGACGCAGGAGACGGGGAACGCAAACGCTTTCCCTTCTCCTGCGTCGAATGTTGTAGCGAGCGAATTACGGGGCGTTGGCGGACTTACGGATGGTCCGCGACAACTGACATGCGGCGATGCCGGGTTACCGGCGATCGAGGATTTAGCCCATGAGCGCCCCCGATATTATTGGCGTGCTGTCCATCGCGTTGGAAGTGGAAGAGCGGCTGCGCGGGTTGCGGCGTACGTCAATGGCCACGGTCAGGCATCTCCGCAAGGAATATTCCGCACGACTTTCAGGAGCTCCCTCGTTTGTGCTGCGCGAACTGGCGGCGCTATTGCTGTTCCAGCCGGGACTTAAATTTCGCTTGTTTGCTTATGAGCTGATTGGTTGCCATCAGGATGCTCTGTATTCGCTGAGACCTGCGGACCTGGCGCAATTGGGAGCTGGAATCGATAGCCGCGCTTCCGCCGATGCGTTTGCGCTGGCGATTGTCGGCCCACTGTGGCGCGAACGGCGAATTCCGGACGAGATCATTTACGAGTGGGCGAGGTCTGGCTCGCGCTGGTGGAAACGCATCGCGGTAGTCAGCGCCATCAGTTTGGCCAAACGCGAGGGTAAGGGACCGAAGCCGGATGTTCGCAGCTTGAGAATTTTGAAGATTGCGCTTGCTGACGGAAATTCGGACGTGGTGACCGGGTTGGTGTCCGCGCTACGCCCTTTGTTGCGTTCGAACTTCGAGGCCGTGCGTCTATTCCTCGAAGGGCTCGAAATCGGAAATCACCCCTCCTTAAGGCGCCTCCATCGCCGCCACCAAGCTAAAATATTCGGCCAGACCACGCGCGACCGCGGAGAACCCGCGTTCGCGAATATCGCCTGAGCAGGACCGCGATCACACCTGCCGGAAAACACAAATCTTTCTCTGACGGCTATTGATGTTTCCTAAAGAGATGGCAATCGTTCACACGTTTATGGTATTCGTGTCACTGTGCCGCGCGACTTTCGTCTCGTCGCGCCAGGATCACCGATTCAGCGTTTCGAGTTTGCAAATTCGCGCGAGCGACGATGGCAACGAGACCGACACTGAAAGCGATATTTGATGACGACGCCGATGACTTGCGCAGCAGAGTGATCGCAATCTACGGCATCCTGGTGACCTTCAATGTTGGCGCGTGGCTCTGGGCGGGCATCGCTTTTCACCGCTACCCCGTCCTGTTGGGAACTGCGCTTCTGGCCTACAGCTTTGGGCTTCGGCACGCCGTGGATGCGGATCACATCGCGGCAATCGACAACGTGACGCGCAAGTTGATGCAGGATGGCAAGCGCCCGGTTGCAGTCGGCTTGATGTTTTCGTTGGGGCACTCGACGATCGTAGTGATCGGCGCCGCGGCAATCGCCGGGACGGCGCTGGCGCTGCAACATCGTTTTGACGGCATTAGAAATATCGGCGGCGTGATCGGCACGTTGGTGTCCGCATTTTTCTTATTCGCGATTGCCATCGTGAATCTGATCGTTCTGCGATCTATCTACCGCGCCTTCGTGAGAGTCCGGCGAGGCGAGCCCTATGTGGAAGAGGATTTCGACCTGCTGCTTGGAAACCGAGGCTTTCTTTCCCGGCTATTTCGTCCGATGTTTAGGATGATCACGCGTAGCTGGCATATGTATCCGCTCGGGGTTTTGTTCGGGCTCGGGTTTGATACCGCGACGGAGATCGGGCTGTTGGGGATTTCCGCAGCGGAGGCATCGAAAGGTCTGTCATTCGGGTCGATCCTCGTGTTTCCGATACTTTTTGCAGCGGGAATGTCGCTCATCGATACTACCGACAACATCTTGATGCTGGGGGCTTATGGCTGGGCTTTCGTAAAGCCGATTCGCAAGCTGTACTACAACATGACGATTACATCCGTCTCGGTCCTCGTGGCGCTTGTCGTGGGTGGAATCGAAGCTCTGGGCTTAGTGGCCGATCACTTTCAACTCAAAGGAGCGTTCTGGGATGGAGTAGCCAAGCTGAACGACAACTTCGGCACGCTTGGTTTTTTCATCGTGGGCCTTTTCGCGCTGAGTTGGATCGTGTCGGTCGCTTTTTACAAGTGGCGTCGATTCGACGATCTGGAACTGGGTGGCCAGAAGGCGCTGGTGAGTTATCTACGTAAGTCGAAAAGCTCGGTTGCGCCATGAGAGGCGCGAAGACCAGTCGGGGCGATTTGGCTGGGCCCGCGGTTCTCATTTCAAATCTTTGCCGGTGCTCGTTACGACCAATTGGCCGTGCTTTACGCCGCGTAGGCTGAGAATTCCGTTCGCCAGATCGCGTAGCGCGCCGCTTCGGCCCTTCATGATGATCACTTCAAGACAATTGTGATGGTCGAGGTGCACGTGGGTTGCGGCGAGGACTGTGCTGCCGGCGTGGTGCTGTGCGGCGACGAGTTTCTCGGTCAGGTTGGGACGATGATGGTCGTAGATCATGGTGAGCGTGCCCACGACGACTTGGTTTTTATCAACGGCTTCGGCGACGAGGTGATGGCGGATTAGATCGCGCACCGCCTCGGATCTGTTCTTGTAGCCTTTAGCGCGTATGGCGCGGTCAAACTGAGAAAGCAACTCCCGTTCGATCGATAGGCCCGTGCGAGCTATCTCTGACATGAGACTCCCCTGCATTCCACCAGAATGAAATCTCGCCTCCCAGCAGCGCCATTTATATAGCACGAGCGAAGGAAGAGATTGAAGCCCGCGGCGCCCGCGGCAGGGACGTGCACACGGCGGGAAATTCCCGATGACGCAATCAGGGTATCCTGGTAGCACGAAAATTCAAGTCTTGTTATGGAATCTCGCAGTCTTTACTGATAGAGTAGCACGCTTTTGTAATTCTTATGCGCGTGCCCATAGACGCGACGTGGAACGACGAGATCCAGTGAAATCTTCCGTCGCCACCTTCATCTTGATCGTCTTTTTCTGCGCGCCCAGCCCGCGAGCCGCTAACATTGGCGGCCTCAGCGGACATCTGTGCGATGCGCAAGACAAACCTGCACCTGGTCCAGCTCTGGTTGCCGCGCAGGAGAAGACGCCGGTGGCCAGGAGTGATATGGCTAATCCGCGTCAGCTATCGGGAACTGTCGTTGACACGTCTGGCGCGGCGATTGTGGGGGCTACGGTGCAGGTTCGACGCGCGAACGGTACCGTACAAGCAAGAACACAGTCGGACACGAACGGCTCCTTCATTATTTCTGGACTCCCGGCAGGTAGTTATCAGCTCGTGGTATCCAATCCCGGTTTTGAAACCAAAGAAATCCCCGTCACCATAGGGACCACTGAGGCGCCGGCCCCGTTGCGCATCTCTCTGGCGGTGAGCTCCGTGAGCACTACCGTAAACGTGCAGGGCCGGGAGGATAGCCTGATCGGAATTGCCGAATCCGCCACCCAGGGAACGGTGGGCGCAACGGAAATCGAGGATCGTCCTATCCTTCGTTCGGGAGAAATTTTGGAGGCGCTTCCCGGTCTCATCATCACGCAACACGCCGGCGGCGGCAAGGCCAACCAGTATTTTCTTCGTGGCTTCAATCTCGACCACGGCACGGATATCGCCATTTTCCTCGACGACATGCCGCTGAACCTGCCGTCGCACGCGCATGGCGAGGGGTACTCGGACATGAACACCGTCATCCCGGAGTTCGTGCAGCGCGTGAATTTCGAGAAAGGTCCTTATTACGCGGATGTCGGCAACTTTGGCTCGGCCGCATCGGCCCATCTGGAATTCTTCACGAAGCTGCCCGAGAACTTCTTCCGGGTGGAAGGCGGGATGTACGGCTTTGGGCGGTTCGTTTTCGGCGTATCGCAAAGGTTCGGCGCGGGCAATTTGATTTACGGCGGAGAAGCGTATCACGAGGACGGCCCCTGGAAGCATCCGGACAACTATTACAAATTTAACGGCCTGGTAACCTACAGCCAGGGCGGAGAGGCCAATGGTTTCAGCATCACGGCCCGCGGTTACCACGGACGATGGCACTCGAGCGATCAAATCCCCGTTGACGCCGTTCCTCTCGTTGGTTACTTCGGTGCACTGAATCCGACGGACGGTGGCGCGTCACAGCGTTACAGCTTGCAGGGAGAATGGCATCGCCAGGACGCAAATTCCGAAACGAAAATTACGGCCTACGGATTTTATTACGATCTCAATTTGTTCTCCGATTTCACTTACTTCCTGAATGACCCCACCAAGGGCGATCAATTCGAGCAGCAGGACCGGCGCTGGGTGGCTGGCCTGGACGCACACCACACGATTTTCAGTCAATGGTTTGGCCGCAAGGTGGAAGATACGTTCGGCGTGCAGGTCCGCAACGATTGGGTCCACAACGGCCTTTACCGGGCGGAAAATCGCATGCGCACGGCCAAGCTTGATATTGTCGCCTGCGATACCAACCCCATCCCCGCCTGCGACCTCGACGGGACTATCAACGGAAGTTATCCGATCTTGCCCGCGGACACGGATTTGAATAAATTTACCGACACTATCGTCAGTTTTTATGCGGAAAATAAGATCCAGTGGACGGAAAAATTCCGCTGGGACCTGGCCATTCGCGGTGACGAGGCAATCTATAACGTCACCAGCTTGACTCCCCCTTATGTCGCCACTGAATTGCCTGGCAGTCCGGTGGTCAACTTTGCGGAGCTCAATTCCGGCACGGCCACGAAGTTCCTTCCCAGCCCAAAAGCGAGTTTGATTTTCGGCCCGTGGTCCAAGACCGAGTTCTATGTACAGGGCGGATTCGGATTTCACAGCAACGACGCGCGCGGCGCAACGCAAAGGACTGAACCGATTTCGCCGGACAATCCTTTCCCAACGTCCAGCACGCCAATTCCCCCGCTAGTCGCAACCAAAGGCGGGGAATTTGGTGTGCGCACCTCGGCCGTCCCACATCTGCAAAGCACCCTTTCGCTCTGGTATCTCCACAGTGATTCCGAACTCCAGCAGGATGGCGACACCGGAAGCACGGTCGCTTCGGCATCGCCGAGCAACCGCTATGGCATCGAATGGGCGAACTACTACACGCCAACGGAACATTTGGTTTTTGATTTAGACATGGCGGACTCCCGCGCCCAATTTGCGCAAATAGACCCCGATGATGCGGCGTTTACTAACGTGGGTGGTGGCCAGTATCCTGTGCAAGGCCCCGGTGGCAAGCTCGTCCCCGAAGCGGTTAGGGTGGTGATTGCATCGGGCATCACGCTGCACGATTACAAAGGCTTTACCTCGACCATCCGCTTGCGCTACTTTGGCCCGCGTGACTTGACGTCCGACGGAATAAATCGCTCGGCGGCTACGTTATTGCTCAATATGGGGCTCGCTTATCGATTCAATCACCACTGGCGCATTTCTTCCGATTTTTTGAATTTGACCAATCGCCGCAATGACGACATTACCTACGCCTATGTTTCCCGAATAACGCCCACAGCCGCGCCGGAATTCACAAACGTTTTCCATCCCGCCGAACCGTTCCAGGTGCGATTCGCGTTGCAATACCGGTTTGGGACTAATTGATTGACTGTTCGAGCTGTGCGGAGGAGTGCGGCTCAATCCGATTCTTGTGTGACGATGTGCACGTCCACGCCGGGAGCTTCCTTGAGAAAGCGATTCACGGCGGAGAGATAGAGATATTTGCGCAATCCTTGATCGGAGGAGCGGCCGAAAATCACTTGGGTGATGTGTTTCTCGCGCACGAATTCCGCGACAGCGTCGGCAACATGCTTGCCGCGCAAACGCGCCACCTTTGCACCAAGATCTTCGGCAAAGTGCAGATTGGCATCGAGAATTTTCTGATCGGCTTCGACAACCTTTCTGCCAACGTCCACATAGATGACGTAAAACTCTGCATCGAGCCGCCGAGCCATGCGCGCCGCTCGCGCCACCAGGTACTGCGCAGCGGGATTCGCGCTGACGCAGACGGCCAGCCGCTCGCGCACCGGCCACGTCTCGCGGATGTCCTTCGCGGCCATGTAATTTTCGAGGCTGCGATCTACGTGCTCGGTCACTTGCCGCAATGCTAATTCACGCAATGCGATCAGATTCCCGCGGCGGAAGAAATTTTGTAAGGCCTGGCTGACCTTGTCGGCGGCGTAAACGTCGCCGCGCTGCATGCGCTTCTGCAGCGCTTCGGGAGTGAGATCGACCATTACCGTTTCGTTGGCGGTAAGCGGAACCCAGTCGGGAACGGTTTCGCGAACGACCACGCCGGTGATGGCGCGAACGGTGGGCGCAACGCTTTCCATGTGCTGGATGTTCATGGTCGAGAGCACATCAATTTTCGCGGCGAGAATTTCCTGGACGTCTTCGTAGCGCTTGCGGTGTTTGCTGCCCGGAATGTTGGTGTGCGCCAGCTCGTCCACGAGCACCACCTGCGGCTTGCGCGCGAGGATGGCGTCCACGTCCATCTCCTCGAACATGGTGCCCTTATATTCGATTTTAATGCGCGGCACGGTTTCGAGCTGCGAGATTAACTCGACGACTCCCTTCCGGCCGTGAGTTTCAACTACGCCGATCACCACATCTTCGCCGCGGGCGTGACGGCGAATGCCTTCGCTCAACATGCTATAAGTCTTGCCGACGCCCGGCGCATAACCGAGGAAAAGCTTGAAGATGCCCTTCTGCTTTTCGGCCTGCGTGACGGCCTCGAGCCACTCTTCGGGTCGTTTGGGCATTGCTATCTTCCGCGCCTCGCGCGCTCCCCGGCTAGGCTAGAATACTCGCGTGTGGGAACGTCTTCCGATTCGAGCGCTGCGTTATCTGGCCGCGCTCGCCATTGTGGCCGCAATTACGTTTTTCTATCGCAACGTTTTGCCGGTCAATCAAACCACCGTTGCGCTCACTCTGCTGCTGGCGATTCTAACAGTATCCACGGTTTGGGGGCTGCGGGTTTCGGTTTGCATGTCCGTGGCGGCGATGCTGGCGTTCAATTATTTCTTCTTGCCGCCGGTGGGAAAGTTCACGATTGCCGATCCGCAGAACTGGGTGGCGCTAATTGCATTTCTGGGAACGGCGCTGGTGGCAAGCCAGCTTGCGACGCGCGTGCGCTATGAGGCTGAATCGGCTCAGAGGCGCGGACGCGAAGTCGAACGGCTGTACTCCTTCAGCCAGCAACTCCTAGTGGAAGGAAATGTGATTCAGCTGCTGAATGCGATTCCCAACCACATTGTGGAGATCTTCGAAGTAGGCGCCGCGGCGCTTTTTCTGCTGAACAAGAATAAATTTTATCGCTCCGGCAGCGGCGCGGCGCATCTTGATGATGAAGAATTGCGCAATGCCGCGAATCGCGAGGAGCCGATTCTTGATGCGGAGCGGAGTCTCAGTTTCGTTCCGGTGCGCATCGGCGTGCAGCCGCTTGGCAGCATCGGTATTTCGGGACCGATTCTTTCGCGCAAGACGCTCGAAGCGTTGGGGACGCTGGTGGCGATTGCCGCGGAACGAGCGCGCGCCGTTGAGCGGCTAAGCAAGGCCGAGGCGGTGCGCGAGGGCGAGCAGCTTCGGTCGGCGCTGCTGGATTCGATCACGCACGATTTGCGCACGCCACTGACCTCCATCAAGGCTTCGGTCACCAGCCTTTTGAATGAGCCCGCGCGGGAGGACACCGGGCGGCGCGAATTGCTTACGATAATTGACGAGGAAGCTGACCGGTTGAATCAACTTGTGGGCGACGCCGCGGAAATGGCGCGGCTGGATGCTGGCGAATTCGAACTGAAACTCGAATCGCACCCAATTTCGGAAATTGTGGAAGCGGCGCTAGCGCAGTCGCGGCCCTTTCTCGGCGCTCGCCCCGTAAACGTGAGCCTCGCTGTGGATTTACCTCCGGTGCGCGCGGATTTCAGCCGCATCAAGGATGTGCTGGTGCGCCTGATCGAAAATGCCGACGCTTATTCGCTGAAAGAAGCGCCGATCACGATTTCCGCGGAGGTCAGCGAACCATGGCTGGTTATCAGCGTCGCCGATCGCGGGCCGGGCATTGAAGACATGGAGATGGGTTTGATTTTCGACAAATTCTATCGCGGCAAGGATCAGCGCTTCCTGGTGCAAGGCACCGGGATGGGGTTGCCGATCGCGAAAGCCATCGTGGAAGCGCACGGAGGGACGATCGGAGTGACTAGTCAACTTGGGCATGGTTCGGTGTTTTCGTTCACCCTGCCGATTGACCGCGGCGCGGGGGGCGGCCGATGAAGGCTGCGAAGATATTGGTGGTGGACGACGAGCCGCAGATTCGCCGCGTGCTGCGCGCGACGCTTTCCGCGGAAGGCTACGCGATCGTCGAGGCGCGCGATGGCGACGCGGCGCTTGCCGAATTCCGGCGCGAGCGGCCGGATCTGGTGCTGCTGGATATGAATATGCCGGGGCCCGATGGATTGGCGACTTGCCGCGATCTGCGCGCTGGCTCGAGTGTGCCGATCATCATGCTCACCGTGCGCAGCTCGGAAAAAGATAAAGTGCGGTCGCTCGATGCCGGCGCCGATGATTACGTGACGAAGCCGTTCAGCATGGAGGAATTGCTGGCGCGCATTCGCGCGGCGTTGCGTCGCACGGCGCCGAACGAAGCGCTTGCGGCGGTCATGACGAAGGATCTGAAGATCGATTTCGAGAGCCGCTCGGTGATTGCCGGCGGTGAAAACGTTCACCTGACGCCGAAAGAATTTGAGCTGCTTCGGCATCTTGTGGCGCATCAGGGCAAGCCGCTTTCGCACCGCCGTCTGCTGCAGGCGATTTGGGGGCCGGATTACGGCGACGAGACGGAGTATCTGCGGGTGACGGTGAATCAGCTCCGAAAGAAAATCGAGCCTGAGCCTTCGCGGCCAAAATATATTTTGACCGAGCCCTGGGTAGGCTACAGGTTTGTCCTGGGACGCGATACAAACGCCAAATCGAAGTAGGGGCGGGGGTTTACTCTCCTGCCCGGTTTGGCACTGGGTGTTCGGCTTTGAATCTTTCTGACGCGCCGCGATGCCGCGCATTTACAGTCCGAAATAAGAACCAACACCCAACCGTAACCCGGGAGCGAGGTAAACCCGCTCCCCTACACTAATGCGCGAACGGGTGCGCCGCATCGAGTTCTAGATTTAACTCGAGAACATTGACGCGCGGTTCTCCGAGGAAGCCGAGATCACGCCCCTTGGTATGTCTCGCGACGATCGTTCTCAAGTCCTGCTCCGAAATTCCCCGAACGTGCGCGACTCGCGGAATTTGAAATTCCGCAGCGGCGGGCGAAATATGCGGGTCAAGACCCGAGCCGGAACTGGTCACCAGATCAATCGGCACCGGCGTGTTGGGATTTTCAGCTTGGAGTTTTGCGACGTCGGCATTTACGCGGTCGGTGAGGGCTTTGTTCGTTGGCCCGAGATTCGAGCCTCCGCTCGAGGTCGGGTCATAGCCGTTTCCTGCGGCCGATGGGCGCGAATGAAAATATTGTGGCGCGCTGAAGGGCTGGCCGATGATTCGCGATCCGACCAGTTTGCCGCCTGGAGAAAGTAGCTGCCCGTTGGCGTTCGCAGGCATCAGGACTTGCGCCAGGCCCGTCACGGCGAGCGGATAGAGCAGGCCGAATATTGCCGTGGTCGCCAGAGTCATCCAGATTGAGATCATCAAATTCTTTTTCATATCCGCCTCACGCCCAATGCAAGTAGGTAACGAGAACGTCGATTATTTTGATTCCGATGAACGGCGCGATCACGCCGCCGACGCCATAGATCAGCAAATTTCGACGCAGCAACGCCTCGGCGCCGACAGGGCGGTAGCGCACGCCGCGCAAAGCCAGCGGAATCAGTGCGACGATGATCAGCGCGTTGAAAATCACCGCTGAAAGAATCGCGGACTGCGGCGTGCGCAGGTGCATCACGTTCAATACTTCGAGCGCCGGAAACGCGGCCGCAAACATTGCCGGAATGATCGCGAAGTATTTGGCCACGTCGTTAGCGACCGAAAAAGTGGTGAGCGCGCCGCGAGTAATCAGAAGCTGCTTGCCGATCTCGACGATCTCGATGAGCTTGGTGGGATTCGAGTCGAGATCCACCATGTTGCCGGCTTCTTTTGCGGCTTGCGTGCCGGTGTTCATCGCCACGCCGACATCGGCCTGAGCCAGCGCGGGAGCGTCATTGGTTCCATCTCCGGTCATCGCCACTAGCTTGCCCTTTGCTTGTTCGCTTTTGATGAGCGCCATTTTATCTTCGGGCTTGGCTTCGGCGAGAAATCCATCCACTCCGGCTTGGCGCGCGATGGCGGCGGCGGTGAGCGGATTGTCGCCGGTGATCATCATGGTGCGAATGCCCATGGCGCGAAGCTGTTCGAAGCGCTCGCGCATACCGCCTTTCACTACGTCTTCGAGTTGAATCGCGCCGAGTACTTTTCGATTGCTTGCAACCAGCAATGGAGTGCCGCCGGCGCTGGAAATCGCCTGCACCGCTTCTTCGATTTCCTTAGAGACGCGCTGGCCGTGAATCGCGACGTATTTGGCGATGGCATCGGCGGCGCCTTTGCGGATTTCCTGGCCGTCGAGATCCACGCCGGACATGCGCGTTTGCGCGGTGAACGGAATGAAGGTCGGATTGTGCGGCGAGAGTTCGCGGCCGCGCAGACCGTACTTTTGCTTGGCTAGAACGACGATCGAGCGACCTTCCGGCGTTTCATCGGCGAGCGATGCTAGTTGCGCCGCGTTGGCGAGATCTTCTTCGGAGACACCCGCTGCGGCGTAGAGCCGTGTGGCTTGGCGGTTGCCGAGAGTGATCGTTCCGGTTTTGTCGAGCAGCAAGACATCCACGTCGCCGGCAGCTTCGACGGCGCGCCCGGACATGGCCAGTACATTGCGCTGGATTAACCGATCCATTCCGGCGATGCCGATTGCGGAGAGAAGGCCGCCGATCGTTGTAGGAATCAGGCACACCAGCAGCGAGACGAGCACGAAGAGATTTTGCGGCGCGCCGGAATAGCTGGCGTACGGCTGCAATGTGACCACCGCGAGCAGAAATATGATCGTCAGTCCAGCGAGCAGAATGTTTAGTGCGATTTCGTTGGGCGTTTTTTGGCGCGAGGCGCCTTCCACGAGTTGAATCATGCGGTCGAGGAAAGTCTCGCCGGGATTCGAGGTGATCTTCACCTTGATCTCATCGGAGAGCACGCGAGTGCCGCCGGTGACCGCTGAGCGGTCGCCGCCCGATTCGCGAATCACGGGCGCCGACTCGCCGGTGATGGCCGATTCGTCTACCGAGGCGACACCTTCGACGACCTCGCCGTCGCCGGGAATGAATTCGCCCGCTGCCACCAGGACAATGTCGCCGGAGCGCAATTCCGTGCTCGCGACGATCTCCATCGTGCATCCATCGCGCTTCAGCCGGCGCGCGGGGGTTTCCGCCTTGGCTTTGCGCAGCGTTTCGGCCTGGGCCTTGCCGCGTCCTTCGGCCATGGCCTCCGCGAAATTGGCAAAGAGCACCGTAAACCAAAGCCACAGCGTGATTTGAAGGCCGAAACCAATTCCGCCGGTGCGATGGACGATTTCGAGTACCCAGTCGATTGAGGTGAGCAACGCTCCGACTTCGACTACGAACATTACGGGATTTTTCCAGAGTACTCTGGGATCGAGCTTGCGAAACGAATCGAAAATCGCGGTGCCGAGAAGTTTCGGATCGATGAACGATTTGGATTTTGGTGTAGATGTGGACATGGCTCAGTACACCTTTCCTGCCAGCATTTGCAGGTGCTCGAGGATTGGCCCGAGGCTCAGCGCCGGGAAGAATGTGAGCGCGCCCACGATGATGATCGTCGAGACCAACAGAATGGTGAACAGCGGACCCGTCACCGGAAAAGTTCCGAGCGATGCGGGCACAGTCTTCTTGCGCGCCAGGCTTCCGGCGATGGCCAGGATGGGAATGACCATGAAGAAGCGGCCGAGGAGCATGACGAAGGCCATGCTGGTGTTGTACCAGAGCGTGTTTGTATTCAGACCGGCGAACGCCGAGCCGTTGTTTCCGGCTGCCGAAGTATAGGCGTAGAGAATTTGCGAAAGCCCGTGGGGGCCGGGGTTGCTGATGCTCGAGGTGCCGAATTTTTCGACGCTGGCGACGGCGGAAAACATGAGGATGGACATGGAGACGATCAGCACTGCGAGCATGGCCATCTTGATGTCGTAGGACTCGATTTTTTTGCCGAGATATTCGGGGGTTCTGCCGACCATCAACCCGGCGATGAATACCGCGAGGATGATGAAGACAACCATCCCGTAAAGGCCGGCGCCGACGCCGCCGAAAATGACTTCGCCGAGCATAATATTGACCAGCGGAACCAAGCCGCCGAGCGGCGTATAGGAATCATGCACGCCATTCACAGCGCCGCAGCTCGCGTCGGTGGTCACCGTGGCGAACAGGGCGGAATCCGCAATTCCGAACCGCACTTCCTTCCCTTCCATGTTTCCGCCGGATTGCATCGAGGTCGCGCGCTGATCGGCGGCGTGCAGAAGTGGATTCCCTTTGGCCTCGGCCCAATAGGCGACGGTCACGCCAACAAGAAAAACGAATACCATGGCCAGCCATACCGCCCAGCCGTGGCGGCGCGAACCCGTCATCCATCCGAGTGTGTAGGTGAGCGCCGAAGGAACGGCGAAGATCAGCAGGAGCTGCAGGTAATTCGTGAGAGGAGTCGGATTTTCGAAAGGATGCGCGCTGTTGGCGTTGAAGAAGCCGCCGCCATTGGTGCCGAACATCTTGATCGCCTCTTGCGAAGCGACCGGCCCTTGCGCGATGACTTGCTCGCTCACGGTCTGCGTCGTCGTTTTGCCGCTGGCATCAGTCGCTGTCACCTGCTGAGGCTCGACTAAGGCGGCTTTGTCATACGGCCGCAAATTTTGGACTACGCCTTGGGAGACAAACACGAGCGAAACGATCAGGCACACTGGCAGCAGGACCCAGAGGAGACCGCGTGTCAGATCCACCCAGAAATTGCCGATCGTCTCGCGTTCGCGGCGCGCGATGCCGCGGATCACTGCAATCGCGAGTGCCATTCCCACCGCCGCCGACGCGAAGTTGTGATAAGCGAGTCCGGCCATTTGAGTGAAGTAGCTCATGGTCGTTTCGCCGGTGTAGGACTGCCAATTGGTGTTGGTTGTGAATGAAGCGGCGGTATTGAAAGCGAGATCCTGGGCTACGTTTCCGAGATGCTGCGGATTGAAAGGCAGCCA
>Ga0209038_10000078_pt1 | contig 29214 bp, 23 predicted proteins | sample BogFormECP03_OM3_FD_188237 | JGI IMG/M metagenome (GOLD analysis project Ga0209038, IMG submission 188237) | Bog forest soil microbial communities from Calvert Island, British Columbia, Canada - ECP03_OM3 (SPAdes) (version 2) | ecosystem: Environmental > Aquatic > Freshwater > Wetlands > Bog ...
GCAGGACAGCAATTCGCCGGTGGCGATTTTCGGCAGATATTTCTTTTTTTGTTCTTCGGTGCCGAAATAGACGATGGGCACGGTGCCGATGCCGGAGTGGCCGCCGTGGGAAACGGCGAAGGAGCCATAGCCCGCGAGTTTTTCAGCGAGGATCGCGGCGGAAATTTTGTCCAGTCCCGAGCCGCCGTAGGCTTCGGGGATGCCGCCGCCGAGCAGGCCGATTTCTCCGGCCTTTTTCAGCATCTGGGCCATCAGATGTTCGTCTTTGTGCGCTTCCAGCTCGGGAATCGCGGGCATCACTTCTTTCTGCACGAATTCTTCCGCGGTTTGGCCGATCAGGCGCTGGTCATCGGAAAAATCCGCGGGAGTGAATACATCTTCGGGGCGGCAGGAAGTGATCAGGAATGCGCCGCCGCGATTGAGTACCTGCGAAGCTGGTGCCGTGGCCATTGGTGCCTCCGTGCGATGGAATGTGCCTCTGGGATTCTCTCGCGCATTTCCGATTTGCACAATAGGCCGGCGGTTATCAGGCAAGTGCATGGCGATAATCGCTCGGGCGGGCCCTGGCGGGATTCTTGCCGAGGGCGCGGTGGCAAAATTCCGCAAAGGCGCGAAGTATTCGCTGCGCACCTCGACTGGCGAGGTGTGGTCCGGGCGGTTTGCGTTTATAATGGCGCCGCGCGGATACTGCGTGACGATTGATGCCCTGCATGGCGCTTTGGCGTGGCTGACGATTGAAGGGGCGGGCGGAACATTTGAAGCGCAGCTGTGGTTTTCGACGTACGGCTCGCCGCAGGAGCGCGCGACGCAGCTGGAAACGCAGTGGGCGGCGCAGATGAAGAACATTCTGACGCAATAGGAGAGCGCGAATGGCAAATCCAGTGGTGCATTTCGAAATTGGGTGCAAGGACAGCAAGGCTACGCAGAATTTTTACACGAATTTATTTGACTGGAAGATTACGGAGGCCGGGCCCGCGGCGATGATTGACGCCGGCAAGGGGCCGACGGGACACATTACGGAGCTGGGGCACGAACCGCACCACTACACGATTTTTTATGTGGAGGTGGACGACGTGCAGGCGTATATCGACAAGGCTACGAAGCTGGGCGGGAAAATGCTGGTGCCGCCGATCCCGATTCCTACCGGGACGTTCGCGTGGATAGAGGATCCGGCAGGAAATACTGTTGGACTGTGGAAACCTGCCGCGCAGTAAATTCGCGAGGAGGAGATTGCTCATGCGCAAGGCTGGATGGACTCTGCGGTTCGTCGGGTTGGTGAACGTGGTGTAATTAGTTTAGGCGCGCAGCAGTCTTCCACCGCAAAGGCAGGACGGGCGCTACAAATTCAGCGGCAAAGGAGCCGGTGGGACGCCGGCGCTACGTAAGTCGAAGGCGCACGGACAGGAGTGCCCTGCTGCGGCGGGCGGGGCTGTGTCATGAATTCAACACCTCGGTCTGAGTTTTCCCCCCAACAGTTCAGACACTTCAGCGCGAGTCCCCCATTTGCCAAGCTAATTCGCGCGTGCGAGTTTACGCAGCAAACATCTTGCGTTCCCGCCGCCGTGCCGCTAGCATCAATCGCTTTCAAATCTTCTGCGGGCCCGTCTCTTTTGACCTGCGACTTCGACATTATTTCAGCATCAGATCGTCTTGAAAAAGCTGAGGGGTGTGAAATGAAGCGTCGCTTGCCTCGCCGTTCGATTCCGGTGGTTCTGCTGGCCCTTTGTGTCGCGGTGGTGATTGGCTGGGCGTACACGGCGCGGGGCGAAGGCGGAGAGCCGCGCTATTTCGCGGTGAAGAATGCTCGCATCGTCACGGTGTCTGGAGCGGTGATCGAGAACGGCACGGTGGTGATCGCCAAGGGATTGATCCAGGCCGTGGGAACGAATGTGACGATTCCGCCTGAAGCTTGGGTGATTGATGGCGCGGGACTGACGGTTTATCCCGGGCTGATTGACGCTGGCACAAACATTGGGCTGGCGCAGGACGACGACGGCAAGAAGTCCGGGAGAAGTTCGGGCGCTGCTGGGCCGGAAGACCGGCCGGCGACGATGCCATGGCGCACGGCGGCCGACGAATTAAAGACCGACGACAAGCGCATCGAAACGTGGCGCAACGCGGGATTCACGACGGCGCTGACCGTGCCGGAAGGTGGGATTTTTCCGGGGCAGGCGACGGTGATTGATCTGGGCGGCGAGCGCGGGGGAGATTACGTGGTGAATCCGCGCGCCGCAGTGCCGGTTTCATTCAAGCCGGTGGGCGGATTTTTCGGCTTTCCGGATTCGCTGATGGGGACGATCGCTTACGTGCGGCAGGTGCTGGACGATACGTCCTGGTACGCGCAAGCCGAGCCAATCTATCAGGCGAACCCCACGAAAACGGAGCGGGTGCCGTACGACCGCACGGAATACGTGCTCAATCGCGCGCTGCACAGCAACGAAACCGTGCTGCTGCCGGCGAACAATACAATTCAGATGGTGCGCGCGATCCGCCTGGCGCAAGAATGGAAGGTGCGCGCGGTTCTGTACGGCGGGCAGCAAGGCTACGAAGTGGCTGCGGCGCTGGCGGCGAGCAAAATTCCCGTGCTGGTGAATCTGAAATGGCCGGAGCGCGTGAAGGACGGCGATCCGGAAGCGGAGCAAAATTTGCGTGAGCTGCGTTTTCGCGACCGCGCGCCCGGAACGCCCGCGGCTTTGGCAAAGGCCGGCGTGAAGTTCGCGTTGTATTCCGGTGGACTGGACGGGCCGAAGGATATTTTCAAGAATTTGAAGCGGGCGACGGACGCCGGACTCACGCCAGACGCGGCTTTGCGCGCCATGACTCTGGACGCGGCGGATATTTTGGGATTGAGCGACCGGCTGGGCAGCATCGCACCGGGAAAAATCGCGAATCTGGCGGTGACCGATGGCGACATCTTCAATGAAAAGACCAAAGTGAAGCACGTATTCGTGGACGGGCGCTGGTTTGAGATTCACGAAGAGGCGGCTCCGGAAAAGCCGGGCGAGAAAAAACCGGAGGATGACGATGGCGCGGGATCGCGGCAAGCACAAAGTGGCGAGGGGGTGGGCCGATGAAGCGAATGATTTTCTGCGCGGCGCTGTTGTTCGCAGTGTGCGCGCCAATCACTACCGGCGCGCAAAATCCCGGAACTATTTTTATTCAGAACGCGACGGTGCTGACCGTCACGCACGGAAATATCGAGCACGGCTCGATCCTGATTCGCGACGGAAAAATCGCGGCAGTCGGCGCCGACCTGAAAGCTCCCGAGGGCGCGGCCATTATTGATGCGACCGGGCAGTACGTGATGCCGGGAATTATTGATTGCCATTCGCACATCGCGGTGGACGGCAGCGTGAATGAAGCGGGGCCGGCGGTTTCTTCGATGGCGAATATCGCGGACGTGCTGAATCCGGATGATATCAATATCTATCGCGATCTGGCGGGCGGAGTGACCACCGCGAATATTTTGCACGGCAGCGCCAATCCCATCGGCGGGCAGACGGTGGTGATCAAGCTGCGCTGGGGCAAGCCCGCCAGCGATTTGCCGTTCGAGGGCGCGCTGCCCGGAATCAAATTCGCACTGGGCGAAAATCCCAAGCACTCGAATTTCCCAACGCCGCCGGGAGTGACGCCGCGTTATCCAGGAACCAGGCTCGGCGTGGAAGAGGTGATCCGCCAGGCTTTTATCGAAGCGCGCGAATACAAGAAGCAGTGGGACGATTACAACCAGCGCAAAGCGACCGGCGAGCAAAATCTGATTCCGCCGCGCCGCAATGTGCAGCTGGACCCGCTGGTGGAAGTGCTGGAAGGCAAACGCTACGTGCATGCGCACAGCTATCGCGCGGATGAAATTTTGATGCTGATTCGCGTGGCGGATGAATTTGGTTTCAAGGTGCGCACGTTCCAGCACGTGCTGGAGGGCTACAAAATCGCGGATGAGATTGCGGCGTCCGGCGCGGGCGGTTCGACTTTTTCGGATTGGTGGGCTTACAAGATGGAGGCGTTCGACGCGATCCCTTATAACGCGGCGCTGATGGCTGATCGCGGCGTGATTGTATCGGTGAATTCCGATGACGCGCAGGAAGCGCGCCAACTGAATCAGGAAGCGGCGAAAAGCATGAAGTATGGCGGCCTTTCGGCGAACGACGCGCTGAAGCTGATCACTCTAAATCCCGCGATTCAGCTGGGGATTGATGCGCGCGCCGGTTCGATTGACGTGGGCAAGGACGCGGACCTGGCGATTTACAATCGCGATCCGCTGAGCGTCTATGCGGTGGTGCAGAAAACTTTGATTGACGGGCAGGTTTATTTCGACCGGCAGCGCGACATTGCGGGGCGCGCGAAGCTGGCCGAGGAAAAACAAGCGCTGCTGGACAAGGAAAAGAAAGCCGCCGAGGCGAAGAAGGCCGAGGAAAAGTCCGAGAAGGCGCCGGAGACAAAACCAGACAAGAAAAAGAAACCGCCTCACGATGATGGTGGTGCTGTCGAGAGCGGAGTGGCGGGAGGCTCGCGGTGAAAATATTACATTTCAGCTCGCGCGCGGTGGCTTTGATTCTGGCCGCTTCCCTTGCAATTCCTGCGTGGACACAGACTGCAACTACCACTTCCTATGCGATCAAAGGCGGGAAAGTTTTCACTCTGGCCGGACCTGCGATTGAAAATGGCACGGTGCTGATACGCGATGGAAAAATCGCCGCCGTGGGCGCGGGCGTCGCAATTCCCGCGGATGCGCAAGTGATTGACGCAACCGGACTGGAAGTTTATCCCGGGATGTTCGATCCAATTACGCAGATCGGACTGAACGAAGTGAGCGCGGTGAGCGCGACACTGGATCTCAGCGAACTCGGTGATTACAACCCGGAGCTGGTCGCCGCCACGGCGGTGAATCCCGCGAGCGCGCACATACCCGTCACGCGCGCGAACGGCATCACCGAAGTCATCGCTGCGCCAGGCGCCACCGGTTTCGATTTGCAAAGCGGCGGACTGATCGCGGGGCAAGCTTCGGCCTTTAATCTCGCGGGCTGGACGATGGACGAGATGCGGATCAATCGCTCGGTGGCGATGGTCATCAATTGGCCCACGATCCAGACGCGGTCTTTCGATTTCGCCAGCTTCAGCATCAAGGAAAAGCCGTACGCCGACGTCAGGAAGGAATACGACAAGTCGGTGAATGCGCTGGGAGACTGGATGGATCGCGCGCGGCACTACGCGCAAGCGCAAGAAAAAGGCTCGCCCGCACTTTACGAACGCGACTTGAAACTGGAAGCGCTCGTTCCCGTGGTGCGGGGAAAATTGCCGGTGCTGGTGATCGCAGACGAAGCGCGCGACATTCGCAACGCGGTGGATTTCTGCACCAAGCAGAATCTGCGAATGATTCTGGGCAGCGGGGCGGAGGCCTGGAAAGTGAAAGAGCTGCTGAAGGACAAAAAAATACCGGTGGTGCTGGCGCCCACCAATCGTTTGCCGGAGCAGGAAGACACGCCTTACGACAAACCTTACACCGAACCTTCGGAATTATTTGCCGCCGGAATTCCGATCGCGTTTTCCAGTTTTGGCACGGCCTTTTCGCGCCGTTTGCCCCAGTATGCGGGAACTGCCGTGGCTTACGGACTTCCGCACGACGAGGCGTTGAAAGCGGTGATGTTGAATGCCGCGCAAATTTTTGGTCTGGCGGACCAGTTGGGCACGCTCGAGCCCGGAAAGCTTGCGAACATCATTGTGACCAACGGCGATCCGCTGGAGCTGCAAACGCAGGTGCGCTACCTCTTCATCAAGGGGCAGCTGACCAGCACGGATAACAAGCATCGCGAGCTTTACGAGCAGTATCGCAAGAGGCCGCAGCCGGCGCGTTGATTGGCTGATGGGGCGCTTGGCAATCGTGGGCCTGCTTTATGGTCCGTGCCCGTCGAATGCAGGAAACTGAAATATTCTCGCGGCGCGCACGCAAAGGAGAAGCCGTGCAATTCTTCCGCCGCTGTTCTTCCACTTTAGCGATTTTACTTTTTGCGGTGCTGGCTTTTGCCGGCTGCGGTGGCCACGCAAGCCGTCCGGACGATGGGGCGAAGAGGCCTGCCACTCGACCGACGATCGTTTTTATGACGGACTTCGGCACGGCGAACGACGCGGTGGCGATTTGCAAGGCGGTGATGATTGGGATCGCGCCGGACGCGCGCATCATGGACATCACCCATCAGGTGACGCCATTTCAGATCGGCGAAGCTTCGCGAATACTCTCCGGAGTGACGCCGTATTATCCGGCCGGCACGGTGTTTGTGGTGGTGGTGGATCCGGGCGTGGGGACTTCGCGCAAAGCCGTGATCGTGAAAACCAAGAAGGGGCAATATTTTGTGGTGCCCGATAACGGATTGATGACGCCGATCGTGGACGCGGACGGACTGGAAGGCGCGCGGGAAATCAGCAATCCCGCGTGGATGATCGGCGACAAGATTTCTTCGACGTTTCATGGGCGGGATATTTTTTCGCCGGCGGGCGCGCATCTGGCGCTGGGCGAAGATTGGACGCAGGCCGGGCCGGCGGTGGATGTGCTGGTACGGTTGAATCCGCCGACCGCGACAGTGGATGCGAAGGGGATCACTGGGGAAGTGATCGGGCTCGACGACCCGTTCGGAAGTCTTATCACTAATATTTCCGGCGACGATTTCAAGAAATTGGGTTACGCGCTGGAAGATAAAGTGACCGTGAAGATTGACAACAAGCCCTACGCGCTGCCTTACGTGAAAACATTCATGGGGGTGGCGGTGGGCCAGCCGCTGCTGTATCTGGATTCGCGGGGGCGCGTGGGATTTGCGGTGAACCAGGGCGATTTCTCGAAAGTTTACAAAGTCACGCCGCCCGTGCCGTTGTTCATTCCCTCCAAAACGAAATAATCGGTTCCGCTTTCGCTGCCGCGAGCGGCATGTTTGCGCCGTGCCGCGGTGTGCGCGCAACATTTCCTCAGATTCATCGCCTGGATTGCGTTCGCCGCGCGTTTTCTGGCGCTTGTGGCGTTTGATATTTTTTCGCCGCTGAAGAATCGCACTTTCGCTTCCTCTTCTCTTCCCTGCTGGTGCCTAAAACGCTCTCCCCCAAGTACCAAAGTACTATGGCGCGATTTGGCACAGCCCGCGAAAATTCACTTATTACGGGGCTTCACGTTTTAATTCCGGGGGACGGCGTACTACTGCCGTTGAGGAATATGGCGCCACTCATCAAAGATTCAGTTGAAGTTGCGAACTCGACTGCTGCCGCGCCGACTGCGCAAAGCAGCGTTGCACCGAAGGCGGCTGCGGCGAGCGGCGGCACTTTGCGCGCCGACGCACTCTCGCTGGAAGTCCCCGTGAAAGTTCATGGCTCGCGCCTCAGCGAAGCAGCGCGCGGAGCTGCACCGCACACCGAACCCTTCGAGGAAGAAACCGGCACGATGATTGTGTTTCCGCACGGCGGCGTGCTGCGCATGTCCACGGCGGTAACCGCGAGCCAAATGCTGGTGGTGACGAATTTAAAGACGCGCCAGGACGCGATTTGCCGCGTGGTGAAGGTGCGCACGTTTTCGAACATGCAGGGCTATGTGGAAGTGGAATTCACGCACCCGCAGCCGGGATATTGGGGCGTTCACTTTCCGTCGGAGGGTCCCGCTGCAGCTCCGGCGAGTGAAGTTGCGCCGGTGGTTTCGGTTGCGGCTCCGCTAGTGATTCCCGAAGCTCCTGTGCAAGCTGCGCCGGTGCAAAATGTTTCGGCGCCAGTTGCCCCGATTGCGCCCGTCGCGCCAGTTTCGATTGTCGCGCCAGCGCCTACGCCGGTTGCGCCGCCAGCTGTGGCAGTGCCGCCGCCTGTCGCGGCTTTTACTCCAGTGGCATTTAATCCGCCGCCGGTGATTCCAGCCGCACCGAGCAAACCGGAACCTGCTTTCATTTCGCTGGGCACGCAGGAAAAAGTCCAGCCTGCTGCTTCCGCTACTTCACCCGCGCGCCCGGAACTCTTTGCGCCGGTTTCGCACGTCGCACCCGCGCCAACGCCCATGCGGCAGGAGAGCGTGCTGCCAACATTCATCTCAGAACCTCCCGGAACGAGCGTTGCACATGACGCGGTACCCAGCAGGCCGGTGGATTTTCCGGCGGCGCCGCAGGCCGCAGCGCCCGCATCACTGACCATGACGGAGCTGCGCGGAGATCAGCGCGGAATCGCCGTGGCTCCTCCGGTCGAAGCGTCACAAGCGATCGCCGATGCCGAGCAACATGCCGCGGACGCGGCGGAAGCTCCCGCGCAAAGTTCGCGCGCGGTATTTGGAAGTTTCAGCGGCGGAACATCTTTGAGTGGCGGCCATGCGGTGGCGGTGGACGCGTTCGGCGCGCGGCTGGATTCGAGCAGCGAAGCGGGCGCGGAGCACGCGGGCGCGCCACGCAGCAATAGCTGGATGTTGATCGCGGCGTGCGTCACTTTGTTATTTGCCACCGTCGTCGGCGGCGTGCTTTACTTCCGGCCCCATGCGACGAATACGGGGCGCGACGGCGCGAGCAATTCGAATACGACGCCAATTCCGCAGCCGCTGGCGTTTCAGACTCCTGCAGTCGCACCGGATGGCCGCACACCGGACGTAGCTCCCGTGCATAATTCCGCGACGCATCCTGTGCCGGTGATTGCACAGGCGCCAGGGACTACGCCTTCCATCGTGGTGAATGGCAACGATGGGAATGGCGACGGGCCTAGAATCGTGCCGAAGCCGGCATCGAATCTGGCACCGGGCATGGTGAAGAACGCAGGGGAAGATCATCCGGTGGCTCCGCAGAGAGGCGACGCGGACCAGGCGGTGCAGGCGCCGACTTTGGATGCTGCGGCTTCCGCAGATTCATCAAACAGCGGCGCGCTATCCGGAATCGTTTCGTCCAACGTGGCGGCCCCGGCGGCGCCCGAAATTCAGCGGGAAGATCCGGTGAGGGTGGGCGGCAAGCTGAATGAGCCGCGACTGCTGACACGCGTGTTGCCGGAATATCCGCTGGTGGCGAAGCAAGCCGGAATTCAAGGCGACGTGGTGGTGAAGACCACGATTGATCCGAAGGGCAACGTTGTGAATATGCAAGTATTGTCGGGTCCGGCGATGCTTCGCGCGCCAGCGCTGGCGGCGCTGCGCCGTTGGAAATACGAGCCCTCGACGCTGGATGGGCAACCGATCGCGGTGCAGATGTCGGTGACGATCAGGTTCAGCGGAACCCGCTAGAGCGTCTCACATTCCACAGATTCCAGCTGTGTCGCTGGGCAGTTTGCGCGCCATTCCTCACTGTTGCTTTTTCGCGGCTCCTGCATCCAAAATAGAGGCTATCAACTAGAATGAGTACGCTTGGTTCGAGGTGAAACATGCGTGAAGCCGTTATTGTTAGTTCTGTGCGCACCGCCGTTGGCAAGTCCGCCAAGGGGACACTGCGCGCCACGCGTCCGGACGATTTGGCCGCCGTGGCGATCAAGGAAGCGATTGGCCGCGCGAAGGGTCTGGATGCCGCGGAAATTGAAGACGTGATTGTGGGTTGCGCGACGCCGGAAGCTGAGCAGGGCATGAACGTGGCGCGTATCGCATCACTGCGCGCGGGATTGCCGGTGACAGTTTCCGCGATGACCATTAACCGGTTTTGTTCTTCCGGGCTACAAGCCATCGCTCTGGCCGCGGAACGAATCATTGCCGGCGGCGCCGAAGTCGTGGTGGCGGGCGGGGCTGAATCCATGTCCATGATTCCGATGGGCGGCAACAAGATCGCGCCGAATCCCTGGCTGACGGACAATTATCCGGACACGTATTTGAACATGGGGCTGACCGCTGAAAATGTGGCGAAGAAATATGGCATCACGCGCGAGCAAGCCGATGAATTTTCGCTGTCCAGCCATCGCAAAGCGCTGGCGGCAATCGCCGCGGGAAAGTTCAAGGATGAAATCGTTCCGGTGGACGTGAGCTACACGGTGCTGGAAGCCGCGGCGGCGGGCTCAAGCAGTTCCGCGAAGCCGCGGACGGTGAAAGTTTCTTTCGATACCGATGAAGGGCCGCGTGCTGACACCTCTCTGGAAGCGCTCGCGAAATTGAAACCGGCTTTTCAAACCCACGGAGTGGTGACGGCGGGAAACAGCTCGCAGACCAGCGACGGCGCGGCCGCCGCCGTGGTGATGAGCGGCGAACGGGCGCGTGCGCTGGGATTGAAGCCGATGGCGCGATTCCTGGCGTTTGCCACGGCCGGTTGTCCGCCGGAGGAAATGGGTATCGGGCCGGTGTACGCAATTCCGAAGGCGCTGAAGCTTGCGGGACTGCGGCTGGATCAGATTGACGTCATTGAGCTGAACGAAGCATTTGCGGCGCAGGCGCTGAGCGTGATTAAGGTCTTGGGAATTGATCCGACGCGCGTCAACGTGAACGGCGGGGCGATTGCCCTGGGCCATCCCTTGGGCTGCACAGGCGCGAAGCTTACCGCCACAATCCTGCGCGAGATGGAACGCCGCAATGCGCGCTACGGCCTGGTGACGATGTGCGTTGGCGGCGGGATGGGCGCGGCAGGCATTTTCGAGCGCGCTGCGTAGCGTAGAGCGGCCTCCGGCCTCGCGGAGTTTACACGCAACCTCGGGCTGTGACCGGCACTGGCGATGCCGCAGGCACGGCCTGGCGTCAGCGCGCACAAATATTCCACCCCGCGCGCAGATACATCGCACCTACCCACTACACATTCAGACACACAATATGGCGACGGACTAGCCGCGAGTTCGGAGATTCGCGAAGAAAATCCCGGGCGAAACCGCCGCGATGCCATCGCGGCGGCCTGCCGGGGAGAAACAGACTTCCTGCAGCGCGTGCGCCGGTTAGAACTGGCGAAGGAGCATGCCAGAGGCGACGCGGTTCTTGTCCACATCGAGCAGCAATTCCGTATTGCTGTCAATTTGATAATAGACCAGGCTGAAATTCGCTGTAACGCCGCCGCCCGAAGAGTTCACCGTCGCGGTCCCGCGACCGTTAGCGGCAGGCGCGTTCAGGATGCTGGTGGAATTCACCGGCAGGCCCAGGATGGGTCCGCCGTTGTTGATATCCAGCGTTCCGGTCAGGGTGGTGCTGTTATTGACGAGGCCGAGCTGGCCGGTAATATCCTGCTCGAACGCGCCCTGATTTTTCGAGGAGCCCACGCCGGAAAGATTCAAGGCAAAGCTGCCCTGCACGGTGCTGACCGAGCCGCGCTGGTACGCAGTGCCGGTGGCGCCGTCCACCCCGTTGTTGGCATCAATTTCCACGACCTCGGCACCGGTGCCCGCAGCTGTAACGAAAGTGTAGGCCGCAAACTGAAGAGTGCCTTTGCTGGTGGTAAGCGAAAGGGTGAACCGAGCGGGAACGCTGCCTTCGGTCAACACATTGGCATAGCTTCCGCTGGTGATAGTAGCGTTGTTCTGCGCGCCACCACCGCCGCTGTTGTTGATGTCCAGCGCGCCGCCGCTGCTGACAGTGGCGGCGTTGATCGTAAACACGGCGCCGCCGGCGTAGGGAGCGTTGTTGGCGGCGCCGCCAAATGTGAAAGCAACCCCGCCGTTGAGCGGCGTGGTGGCGGTGGGAGAACTAAAGGCCTCGCCGGAAAGAATGTACGGCTGGGCCGGGTCAATCTCAACGAGCTTCAGGTGAGTCTGATCAATCACGTAATAGGCAAAATTGATGGTGCCCAAATCCGTGGAGTTCATGCTGATGGTGCCGCGTCCGAAAGTAGCGTCCGAACCGGTGCAGATGCCGCTGAGCGTAATGTCGTTGGTGACCACCGTCAGTGTGTTGGTATTGAGCGGCACGTAAGTGAAATCTTGAGTGTTTACAGGCGAATTAGGATTATTCACCTGACAGGTATTGTTGCTGTCGAGGAAAGTACCCGCCACCGCCACCGGATTGAGATTCTGGTCGATGCCAGAGAACTGAAATGCGAATCTGCTGTTGAGCGGCGCCGCGAAAGCGGTAATGTTCTGCGCGTCCAGTGTGCCGCTGCCGGTATCGAGCGAGTCAAAATCAATCAGCAACGCATGCTGATTGGTCGCGAGCGTGGCTTGTAGGTTTAGCGACGCGGCGAAGTTATTTGTGGCCAGTGTCACGACGATGGAGGTGCGGCCGTCCAGCGGCCCGACCTGAAAGGTGCCGCCCGTTACTTGAATGCCGAACGACGGCGGAAACTCTCCCGTATTGAGATCCATCTCGCCGCCGATGATCGTGCCGGACGAAGAGCCAGCGGAGCCGCTGGTAAAGATACTGCCGGCAACATCAACCGGAAAACCGTCGGTGAAATCAATTCCGTTAAAGGCAACGGCATATTGGCCCGTCCCGATCGTGCTGGTGGTAAGCGACGCGGAAGAATACAGAACGGTGGCTGTGGACGTGCCGGAATTGCCGCCTCCGGCAGCGCCAATGGCCACGGTTTGGCCGGTGGGAGGCGAAAGCGGCGCGGTGTAATTGCCGTTGCCATCAATCGTGCCGTGGCATTGCGTGGTGGTGCCAACCGGAGGTGCGACGCAATCGCCGAACTGAATTCCGTTCACGCTCCATATGACACCTGCGCTGGGCGTGGCGGTGAAGGACTGCAGCCCGCCAGCTGGAATGGTGAGCGCGGCGGGATTTACGACCAAGGCCGGCGCGGAAACGACATTCACGGTGGCAGTGCCGGTGTTCGAACCCGACGTCGCGGTGATGGTGACAGAGGCCGGAGCCGTGGGCGCGGTGAAGAGCCCTGTGCCGTCAATGGTGCCGGCGCTGGCCGTCCAGGTTACGGACGTGCTGGCGCCACCCAAAAATGCCGAAAATTGGGCCGTCTGGCTGACCCCCACGCTGGAGGAGCCGGGAAGGACCACGACATCATTTATCGTCGGATGATTGCCACCACCGCCGCCACCGCAAGCGGACAAAGTCAACATGCCAGCAACGGCAACTGCCAGTAACGTAAAAAAATGAATGCTCTTTCGCATCAGAAGTCTCCCCTTGGCTTCATCCAACAATGAGCTGCAAGGCTCCGGAATCGAAGCCGGCTTATGATCGCGCACAACCGCATGGGCGGAGAGCCCGGAACGATCGGCCGCCGCGCCACCGCGTTATTCAACAAAACTCGACGCTACTCGTGGCTGGTTTTATCCGTTGCTCCGACGACGCGGGACATCCGCATGCGGCACGCGGAGTACGGACATTCTGTTTCACGAAAACGATGGAAAAAGTTCCATCAGATAACGCAGCACCCCGATTCACCAAAATACGCGGAATTCCCAGACTTAGATACATTTCGGCGCAAATAGGTTTCTCCGCAGGTAACCAACACGGCGTGGGCGCGAAAGTTGCGCGGCGAGCACGGTTCAGTAGAACCAATCTCATAAATAATCTGCCAGGATTGAGCGACGCGGCTTCAGGGGCTAAAGCCCCTCGTTGGCGACGCTTCACGGCGGGGCTGAAGCCCCGCCCTTCCGCGGGAGGCATTTATGAGATGGCTTCTAATCTCCGGAACACCGTTTTTCCAGGCGCAAACTAAAACACATGGAAGCGAATGCCAGAAGTGGGATTGAAAGCGAGCCGCTTCCCCCGGCGGCAAGCTCGCAAGAACTCCGCCGGAACCTGACTCAACGGCAGCTATCCATGCTGGCGATCGGCGGCGCGATTGGTGTCGGCCTGTTTCTGGGCAGCGGCGTGACCATGCGACTCGCTGGTCCAGGGGTACTGGTGAGTTACCTGATTGGCGCGGTGATCGCAATGATCGTGGCGTATTGCATGGTCGAAATGGCGGTCGTGCATCCGGAAGCGGGATCGTTTGGCGTGTATGCGGAGACGTATCTCAGTTCCTGGGCAGGCTTCGCGGTACGGGCGACCTATGGTTTCGTGCAAATGGTCGCGATCGGAGCCGAAGTAACAGCTGTCGCAATTTATTTCGGTTTCTGGTTTCCGAATGTGCCGCAATGGAGCTGGGTCGTGTTTGTGTCGTGTGGCCTGATTTTGATCAATACGCTTCAGGTGTCGCGATTCGGTGAGTTTGAATATTGGTTCGCGCTGATTAAGGTCGTTGCCATCATGGCATTTATCGTCATCGGTGGCGGGCTGATATTTGGTATCGGCACGAAACACCCGATTGGACTTTCGAATCTAACAGCGCATGACGGCTTCCTGCCGCACGGATGGCTGGGCGTATGGTTGGCCCTCACTCTGGTGGTTACGAGTTACATGGGCATCGAAATCATTGCAGTTACGGCTGGTGAAGCCGAGAATCCAGAGCAAACAATTCCAAGGGCAATGCGCACCATTGTGGCGCGCTTGATCATCTTCTACGTTCTGGCCGTAGGGATAATGTTAGCCATGACTCCTTGGGATCGAGTGGGTTCGGGAACAGGTCTAACGGCGAGTCCCTTCGTGCGGGCGTTCTCGGGCATTGGAATTCCCTTCGCCGCCGGCATCATGAACGCCGTAGTCATTACAGCGGCGCTTTCAAGCGCCAACACGAATTTGTACACCACCACCCGCATGCTTTATTCCCTGGCGCGAAGCGGATATATCCCACAGTGGGTTGAAAAATTAAGCGAGAACGGCGTGCCCAGGCGCGCGTTGGGATTGTCATCGGCCGGTATGATTGCCGCAATCCTGCTGGCAATCTATGCGCCGGGACAAGCGTTCCTGACACTTTATGGCGTGGCAGTGGCGGGGATGTTTTTCGTGTGGATCGTGATCCTTGTGACGCACATCGCGTTTCGCCGGTCGCTGGGACCCGCACGGGTCGCAGCCTTGCCCATGCGTCTGCGGTTCTATCCTTATTCGACGATTCTGGGCATTGCCGCACTGCTGGGAATTGCGCTGAGCACCTTTTTTGTGGACGGGTTGCGATACACGGTGCCGACCTTCGTACCATTCTTGGCCATCGTCTCGATTGCGTACTGGGTTGTGCGACGGCGCAGAACCGCGGCGCCATAGGCCGGACTTGATTAGACAGCACAATCCGCTCGTGGTTGACTTATCGTGGAGTGTTCGATCGCATGGATCGTTCGCAGTTCGCTTTGATCTCCCTAACGCGCTCGGTCAGGTGCGTGCGGTTTTGGAAGTGCTCGAAAGGAAAATGGATTTGGTTATCGTCGCCCCATGAGCACGGGAATTAGTGAAGTCTTTGCAACTCTCCGCGGAAAGTTCAGGGGGGATTTGCTCCGCCCGGTTGATCCTGAGTATGCAGAAGCCCGCGAAATCTGGAACGCCATGGTCGCTCGCACGCCGGGCCTCATCGCTCGCTGCGCGGATGTGGCCGACGTGCAAATGGCCGTACGTTCCGCGGTTGCGGCGGACGTATTGACAGCCGTGCGCTGTGGTGGCCATAGCCTCGCGGGTTTCAGCAGTTGTGACGGTGGCTTGGTGCTCGATTTATCCCGCATGAGAGAAGTGTCTGTGGATGCAAAATCGCGGCGCGCGCGATTTGCCGGCGGCTCGCTGCTGGGAACCGTGGATAGTTCCACGCAAGCAAAAGGGCTGGTCTTTCCCTCCGGCGTCGTTTCGCATACCGGGGCCGGCGGTCTGGTGCTGGGCGGCGGCACGGGCTGGCTCTCGCGCCTGTTTGGGCTTTCGTGCGACAACGTCGAAGGATTCGCGATGGTCGCGGCCGATGGATCGCTGGTTCGAGCCAACGCGCGCGAGAACGGAGAGTTGTTCTGGGCGCTGCGCGGTGGCGGAGGAAATTTCGGCGTGGTGACCGAATTCGAAGTTCGCCTGCATCCTTTGTCATCGGTGCTGCTGGCCACTTCCTACGCTAGCGGCGACGATATTTACAATATTCTCCGCGACTGGCGCGAATTTATGCCCGAGGCTCCCGACGAGCTCAAATGGAATATCTCGCTGTGTTTGGCTCCCACAAAATCCGACGTGCCGGAGAAAATGCAAGGTAAACCCGCCGCAAGTATTTCTCTCGCCTGGTTCGGGGGTCCAGAGGAAGGCAGTCGCATCATTGATCACATCTTCTCCAAGCGCGGGCATTTCGCGCGCACAAGAAAAACCATGTCGTTTCTCGAGCTGCAAACAATGGCCGACGGCGATTTTCCCCACGGCCGACGTTACTACGCGAAGTCCGGTTATTTCTCCGCGCTCGATGATCGAACCATCCAAATCATGATCGAAGCACTGCCTTCAATCCCATCGCCGAAGACGCAAATTGAACTGGCATACCTGGGCGGCGCGGTGGGTCGCGTGGGCGCGTCTGAGACCGCTTTCGGTGATCGTAGCGCTGCCTTCGTGATGAACTTGCTCGCCGATTGGTCTGACGCGAAAGATGACGCCGCGAATGTGGGGTGGAGCCGCAACCTGTTCAACGCCCTGCGGCCGGGTATGAAACCCGGAGTCTACGTCAACTTCATGAGCGACGACGAACAAGAACGCGTTCCGGAGGCGTACCACGAGCGGTGGGAGCGCATCGTCGCAGTAAAGAACCACTACGATCCCAGGAACTTCTTCCGCCTGAATCAAAATATTCAGGCCACAAAATCCCAGCCCACAGACCGACAACCCCGGTAACCTGCGTAACGGGTTTTTTCTTACGTTTTAGAGCTGCAGGACATTTCTAGCGAGACGGCTCCGTACGCACAAATCCCCACGCGGCGCCGCACAATCCGGCGATTACGAGAGCGGAGGCGAACACCGCGAGCGACCTCGGGCCAACTCCACGGTCCCAAGTCTCCCACAGGACCGCGAGAGGAAACAGAAATGAACCAGCTAAAAGCGCGAGTGCGATCAAGAATCGCGTGTGCTCGGCAAAAGCCACACGGTCAAACCCGATTCCGAGAATCAGAAGTAACAGGGCCAGGCCGCCCCAATGTCCGTGCGCATCTACTTGGCGGACGTAAACGAAACGACGTTGCGCAGCTTCGGCGAGCGCGCTCTGGGACTCCGGCATGCGGCGCTCGGCGGCGCGAACAAACCCAGTCGTAAGCGCCGAACCCAAGCCGTCCAGCATCTGGTGCTCGGCAAAGGCAGCATAAAATATTCCGTAGCCCATGCTCCAGACGGCGACCGCCAGACTGCCGATGACCAGAAGCTTGCGAGAAGCGCTCATTCGTGAACCCCGAGTGCCGCATCCAGCTTTCCGGTGTAACGCCAGACGCCGACGAGCATGGCCAGGAGCGCAATAATTACCAACAATCCGCCGATGTCGGCGATTCCTCCGGCGAGCAGCCCCCAGTGCAATTCCATGAGGACGAAAAAGGGAAGAATGATTGACCCGAGCAGAAGGGTGAACGCCCAGAACCGCGTCCACTTTTCCCGGTAAAAAACATAGGGCTGAAAAAAAGCGAGCAGAATAGCCAGGACGCCGAATTCGATAGAGTGGGCGTGAGCGGCGATATTCACCGCCTCCGTGCCTTGCAATTGATTATAGCGATCAATGGCCTGAGTCGCCGCGGGCAGGTCGTTTGCCGCAGCGCGCGACGTCATAACCGAGATCAATTGAGCGTCTTCGCGCTCGAAGCGAAATAGATCCACTCCCGCGTAGTACGCACCGTGCAAAAACCCGAGCAGAACCAGGAGTGTTCCGCCGACCAGCAAGAGACGGCCCGTGGAACCACGGTCGGCGAGGAGCTCGTCGGTCGCAGTAGCTTGCGATCCTTGGCGCAGATAACGCCAAAGTCCAGTCAACTCATATGCGCACACCAGAACCACCGAGACGCCACCGAGGTCAGCGAAAATACTGGCCCAACCAATTGCCGCGAGGGGACTAAACGCCAGACCCACGTAATGGACTAGAAATACACCGAGGGGAAGAAGGAATGAGCCACCCAGGAACATTTTCGCCAAGAATTTTTTGCGCTTCTCAGGGATGGCTACGAATGGCTGCAGCAGAGCCAGCAGCAAAGCCAAATAACCGAACACAATCATGTGAACGTGCGCGTCCACTTTTGTGCCGCGATTTTCGAGAAGGTAACCGATATTTTGCAGCGCAGATTCCGCGGCCTGCGCATCCTGCAGGGCGATCGCCTGAACTCCGGCGGAAAGGCTTGCGCCAATCCCAGCGGCGTTGGGATGCAGAATGAACGCCGCAAAAATGTCGCCAAGAATCATTCCGATCAATATCAGCGCGATCCCGCCAACCACGAGGATCCGGCGCGCGCTCAGTGGAGCGAAAGAATCCGGCACGCCCCGCACCGGATCAACAGGAGCCGCCACTCTGTAAGACGCGCTCATCGGTTTTCCAGATCCTTTCGTCGCGCGACCCGCTGCCAGTGATTACCCGCTGGTTTAAGTCGCGGTTTGACGTTGCGGCTTTACTCGGGAGCAACTCGGCCATCCGGCACTACCGCCGTGACCTCAATTTCAACCCGTGCGCCATCCTCAACCAAACTGACAACTTGCACGGCCGTCATCGCAGGGTAGTGCTTGCCGATTATTTCGCGGTAGACGACGCCGATCTCCTTATACGAGCCGGTGTATTCCTTTTTGTCCAGCACATACCAATTCATGCGTACGATGTCGGCCGGTTTTGCGCCCGCTTCGGAAAGTAAGACGACGATGTTGCGAAGGGCCTGGCGAGCCTGTCCCACGAAATCTTCTGAAACCAGTTTGCCAGTTGCATCCCACCCGATCATGCCGCTTAAGAACACGGTACGTCCGTTTGCGACCACGCCGTTCGAGTAACCCCTAGGGCGCGGCCAGTTCGAGGGCTGTAGAAATTTCACGGTCTCTCTTTTTCCGCGAGATTGGATCGTCGAGATTCGTTATGCAAGGCGAGTGCGCCCTTCCTCGAATGATTTGATAATTCCGCGGGCGATAATCAACTGCTGCACTTCGGTGGCACCTTCGTAGATGCGCAACGGGCGAATTTCGCGATAGAGTCGCTCAACCGGTTCGTCCTTCACCACGCCCTGGCCGCCGAAAATCTGCACGGCTGCGTCAATTATTTGCTGAGCGGTTTCGGTGGCGGTCATCTTGGCCATGGCGGCTTCCACGGTCACTTTTCGTCCCATGTCGCGCTGCCATGCCGCGCGATAGGTGAGCAAGGCCGCGGTGTCAATACCTGTCGCCATCGCAGCAAGTTTGATTTGGGTCAACTGGAAATCGGACAATACTTGGCCAAATAATTTGCGCGAGGTAGCGCGCTGCAACGCCTCCTCGAACGCATGGCGAGCAAAGCCCAGCGCCGCGGCGGCCACCGAAGTACGGAAAACGTCGAGCGTGGACATTGCTACCTTGAAGCCCTGACCCGGATCACCAATTCTTTGTGTCGAGGGAATCCGGCAATCTTGAAAAACCACGCTTGCCATGGGATGCGGTGCGATTAATTCCACGCGCTCGGCGATTACGAACCCCGGAGTACCGGAGTCCACCACGAACGCGGTGATACCGCGAGATCCAGGCGCTTCACCAGAGCGCGCAAAGACAAGATAAAAATCGGCGATGCCGGCATTCGAAATCCAGGTTTTTTCGCCGTTCAATACGTATTCGTCGCCGTCGCGCTTGGCCTCGCACTGCAAAGCGGCCACGTCCGAACCGGCGCCGGCTTCCGAGAGAGCAAACGCCGCGATGGCTGAGCCTTCGGCCACACGGGGCAGATATCTTTTTTTCTGCGCATCGCTACCGAACAGAGAAATCGCGCCGGAGCCCAATCCCTGCATGGCAAATGCAAAATCCGCGAGGCCCGAATAACGAGCAAGTGTTTCGCGGGTGAGGCACACCGCGCGACTATCAATTGCGTCCGACGAGGCTCCGTAGACCTTGCCCCCAATGGCGCATCGCAGCCAACCCCCGGACCCCAATTCGGCGACAAGTTTCTTGCAAGTCGCGTCCACGTCCGGTGACTCCGCGCCGTGCAGATGCTCGCGGGCCCAAGAATCGAGTTCGGCAGCAAGCCTGCGATGGCGCTCCTCAAAAAACGGCCAATCAAGATGCTGGTGGTGAATCAAATTCAGTTCCCCTGAAATACCGGTTTCTTTTTTTCCAAGAACGCTTCGTAGGCGCGACGAAAATCCTGGGTCGCCATGCAGATCGCCTGCGCCTGAGCTTCGGCTTCAATTGCTTCATCCAGGCCCATGCTCCATTCCTGGTTCAGCATTTTTTTGGTCATCCCATGCGCGAAGGTGGGCCCGGCCGCCAAGTCAGCCGCGAAACTCTGGGCCTCGGCAAGCAGCGACTCGGGGGTACACAAGCGATTCAGAAATCCATGGCGTTCGCCCTCTTCGCCGCTCATGACTCGCCCCGTGAGAAGCAATTCCGCGGCTCGGCCCTGCCCAATCAAGCGCGGCAGTATGGCGCACGCCCCCATGTCGCAGCCAGCCAGACCTACGCGTGTGAAAAGAAATGCAGTTTTGCTTCGCGCGGTTCCAAAGCGAATATCCGAAGCCATCGCCAGGATTGCTCCCGCGCCGGCACAGACTCCGTCAATGGCAGCGATAACCGGTTGAGGGCAGGCGCGCATGGCCTTTACCAAGTCGCCGGTCATACGAGTAAAAGCCAGAAGCTCAGGCATTGCGAGCTTGGTCAGCGGTCCAATAATTTCGTGAACGTCGCCGCCGGAGCAAAAATTCTCGCCAGATCCGGTCAAGACGACGGCCTTCACGTCCCTAGAGCGCACCATCGCGGAAAACAAGCCAACCAATTCGGCGTAGCAATCGAATGTCAGCGGATTTTTTCGGCTCGGCCGGTCCAGCGTAATCGTGGCGATGGCGCCTTCCATTTCAAATTTGAAATGGCGGGCTTGATAAGCCGCTAGTACGATCTGATTTCCCTGAAATTCATTTGCGGCCTCGGGCATCTGGGTCATAGTATCTTCCTGCGCCGCGACGATTCCGTTGCGCTTGCAATTCCTGATGCCGGCAGAGCACTCAGTTGCAGCTTGAGTTTTCTCAGCAGGCGGAGCAGAGTCTGTTTTTCATCCTGATCAAGCCCACTCAAAAGTTCGACAATCCATTGTTCGTGGCGCGCGGCCATCTGGCGGAACCGCCGCAGCCCTTGATCCGTAAGTTTGACGATAATCGCGCGCCGATCCTCTTTATCCAAACTCCTCACCACCAGACCTTCCCGTTCCAACTCGTCCGTAAGACCGGTGACGTTTCCGCCGGTGACCATCAATCGTTTCGAAACTTCGTTCATCCTTAAGCCATCGGGGGAACGTTCGAGTTGTGCCAAGAAGTCAAAACGAGAAAGCGTAGTATCAAAATCCTTTCTCAGCCTCACGCGAACGTGATTTTCCAGGCGGACGGTACATGAGAGAAGACGCAGCCAAAGGTGTAACGCCTGATGATCACCTTTCGTGATGCGAGTCTCCATATCTACCAGGCTGGTTAAGGGCGCGGTCAATTTTGGATCACCTGGCTACACCGGTGTAAAGTTCTCATCCTGGCTCACATCACTTCGCCGCCAGCCACTGCGATGGCTTGGCCGGTGATCGATTCGCTTCCGGGCGAACACAACCAGCAAACCGCATTCGCCACTTCTTCGGGTTGCACTAATTTCTTCTGCGGATTCCGCGCGGCCAGATCGCCGCGGGCCGATTCCGCCGTGCGGCCGGTCTTCGCCGTAATATTTGCGATGGTCGCTTCGAGCATTTCCGTTTCTGTAAACCCCGGACACACGGCATTTACGGTGACGCCCTTGGTGGCAACTTCCAGGGCCAATGCCCGAGTGAGACCGATGATCGCGTGTTTCGACGCGCAATAAGCGGAAACGTAGGCGTAACCGACGAGACCGGCGGTACTGGCAACGGTCACGATTCTCCCCCAGCCCGCCACCAGCATTCCCGGCAAAGCGGCTTGGATGCAGTGAACAGCTCCGTCCACATTTACACTAAGCATGCGCTGCCAGAGCTGCGCATCCGTTTTCAGGAATGGCGCCGAGCTGGCCTGCCCGGCACTATTTACAAGAATCTGGATCGCACCGAAATGCTCACTCGCATTGGCGAACGCCTTTGCTAATGCCTGAGTATCCGTCACATCAGCACTAAGCCGCGCCATTTCGCCCGATTCCACAAACGGGACGAGCGTCTTCTCCATGGATTGAGGATTTCGTCCGATAATGGTGACCCGCGCACCTTGTGCCAGAAGCTTGCGCGCAATCGCCGCCCCAATGCCGCGTGTGCCGCCGGGCACGATGGCATGCTTATTCGAGAGAGGTTTCGCGCCGGCAAGTTCAGGAGTCGTCACACCTGCACCGCCAGTTGTGCCGCGCGCTCCAGATTGCGTTCGAGTTGAACTTTGCCGCCGATGTACGGCGCCGGCCACCAAACCTCTTTGTACCCTTGCTTGGCAGCCTCATGAAGGGTCCATGCCGAATCTGCTAGATGCGGCCTGGCGATGGCGCACAAGTCGGCGCGGCCGGAGGCGATGATGGTATTGACGTGATCCGCATCGAATATATTTCCCACCGCTATGGTGGGAATTCCTACCCGGTTGCGAATTCGATCGGAGAACGGAACCTGGAACATTCTGCCGTACACGGGTTTTTCTTCTTTGCTGACCTGTCCTGATGAGCAATCAATCACGTCGGCGCCAGCGCCGGAAAAAAGCCGGGCAACTTCTTCTGCCTCGTCGGCGGTGATTCCGCCAGGAACCCAATCATGAGCGGAAATGCGCACGCTCATAGGCCGGTCAGCAGGCCAGGCGGCGCGCATAGCTCTAAAAACTTCCAGCGGATAGCGGCATCGGTTCTCGAGCGAACCCCCATACTCGTCAGTGCGCTGGTTTGTGAGCGGAGAAATGAAACTGGACATGAGATAGCCGTGCCCGCAGTGAAATTCCAACCAGTCAAACCTTGCCGCGATGGCCCGCTCGGTGGCTCCGACGAACTCCGCCTTTATTCGAGCCATTTCCGAGCAGGTTATCACGGACGGAGTTTGCGAGACGCCCACGATGTATGGAATCGGCGACGGCGCAACGAGCGGCCAGTTACCAGATTCAAGGGGCAGGTCTATGCCTTCCCAGCCGCGCCGTGTGGATCCTTTTCGGCCCGAATGACCCAGCTGCAATGCGATCTTGGCATCCGTTTGGGTGTGCACGAAATCCACGATTCGCTTCCAGGCGAACCCCTGCTCGTCGTTCCAGAGTCCAGGACACGCCGGGGTGATTCGACCGTGGGGCGAAACGCAGGTCATCTCCGTCACGACCATGGCTGCACCGCCCATGGCCCGGGAACCCAAATGCACGAGATGAAAATCCGTGGGCACACCTTGTTCGGCCATGTAGGTAGCCATGGGTGAGACGATTACGCGATTTTTCAAAGTCACACCGCGTACTTTAAAAGGCGTGAACATTGGGGGAATTGCGTGATCCACGCCGCTGCGTTCGGCAAACCAAGTTTCCACGCCGTTCACATATCCCGGGTCGCGGAGTTTCAAGTTGGCGTGCCCGATGCGTTGGCTGCCGGTAAGCAGGCTGTAGGTGAATTGTTCGGGCGCCAGGTCCACATATCGTTCGACCTGCTCAAACCATTCCATGCGGTTGCGAGCCGCGCTCTGCAGCTTGAGGGCTTCGATCTCGCGCTCTTGCTGGTATTCCTCGAGCGCAGCGCCGACTTCCCCGGAATGGCTGGATAGCACGCGTGACAACGACATCGCGTCTTCCATCGCCAATTTTGTGCCGGAGCCGATTCCGAAATGAGCGGTGTGCGCCGCATCACCGATCAAAACGATATTGCGGTAATGCCATTTCTCGCAGAGCACGCGGTTAAATTTCATCCATACCGCTGATCCGCTCAGATGCTTGGCGTTCGAAATCAGCGCGTTTCCATCCAAACGCTCCGCAAATATTTGTTCGCAAAGGGCGATGGACTCGCGCTGTTCCATTTTGTCGATTCCAGCCTTCAGCCACGCGGTTTCCGGCAATTCCACAATGAAGGTGGACCAATCCTGGTCGAAACGATAGGCGTGCAGATTGAACCAGCCCCACGGCGTTTCCCTGAAATCAAAAGTGAATGCCTCGAGCTTCTTCTTGCTGCCAAGCCAAATGAAGCGATTGTGGCGGACCTGGATATTGGGCTTGAAAATGTTCTCGTACTTTTTTCGAGTGATGGACGATGCACCATCCGACGCGACGACCAAATCATATTTATCCGCGTACTGCCCCGGATCAGTCACTTCCGTTCCGAAGATCAATTTGACGCCCAAGTCTGCCGCGCGCTGCTGGAATATCTGCAACAGTCTCATGCGGGCGATGCCGCAGAAGCCGTGCCCCCCGGAAGTAAACTTTCGGCCTTTAAAGAACACATCAATGTCGTCCCAATGGCGAAAAGCCTTAGTAATAAGAGCATGCGTTTCCGGATCGGCCTCCCGGAAACCATCCATCGTCTTGTCGGAAAAGACCACGCCCCATCCAAAAGTGCTGTCCGGCTGATTACGTTCCACCACGGTGATGTCCCATGACGGGTTCGCTTTCTTCGCCAGAATCGAAAAATAAAGACCGCCGGGGCCTCCGCCCAGGGAAACGACTTTCATGCGGTCACCTCCCGAAGGATTTGCGCAAACCTGGCGCCGTCCTCATCCGCCAGCGCAGCTTCGCGCAATTTGTGCACGGAAATCGCAGCGTCTGGTTCCCGGCGCAGGAGCGCGAGCGCGCCCATTAAAGCGTCAAAACTTTTGCGGCCACGGACGTGGGTATCGCCGTAACCCTTAACCACCCGCGGAAACTCCGCCACTTCCAACGCCAACGCGAAATTTTCGGCGGCTAGCGCGGGGATCTGCTCGAGCCATAGCTCGATTCTTTGCCGCTCGTGACGAAAGCGCAGCGAGCCACGCCGCCAGCGGCGAAAACCAGAAATTATGTACAACTGTAAGAACCCATTAAGCGAAGTCGTCTGTACGATCCGGCCGCGCTTCGTGAATCCCTGGATGAGCCGTCGCGCCCATTGATTATCGAGGAGCCACTGTCCCAGCCGGGCGGGAAGCATGTCCGATATTTCCTCGATTCCGGGATGCAGGTATTCATTGATTTGCAGCAACTGGGAAGAGTTTGCACGTGATTCTCGCTGCACTCGCTCAAAACGCGTACGGCGGATTTTCAAATCAGCCACGCGCGGAGCATCCTCATAGCTCATCCAGAGCGCTAAGTAACGAGCGGTTTCACGAAGCAATTCGGCGTCGCCGCGACCAAATTGTGCGTCCAACTGGCGCACTGGTTCGAGCAACGCCAGATATTCCTCCGCATACTTCTCATCTTGATAATCGGTGAGCCGCTCACTTCCGGAAATTACAATTTCGTGACTGGGCTCGGGGAAATCTCGCTCGATGCGCGCCGCGAGCTTTTGCAGACGCGGCCCCACTTTCTTCTTTTGGCGCACAGGAGCGGGAAGTGGGTGGGCCTGCGGCAAACTTGCGGAGGACATGTATCCGGCGTTGAAAGCAACTAAACTGGATTCCACTCCGACGGCGCCCCGGCGAATCGCATCCTCGAATTCGGACCGTTGAAAGGGCAGGCTGCCCGCCCGGGCGAGAGCCCCAAACAATACGGCACTGATCAGGCTGCGATTTTCATCGGCGATGCGCGCAAAATCATTTTGAACCAAAGATTTTGCCGCCGTCGCGCAGATGTCCAGGAGTTTGGCTGAGTCTACTGCACCATCACCCAGTGCGGTTTTTTCGGTCATCGAATAAACGCGATTGGTGGAGGCAATCAGCGTGGTGCGATCGGGTGTAACCAGGCCGCGCTGAACGGCGCGTCCCGCTTCCATCAGTTCCGAGGCAATCACGATATCCACTTCACCCGGTACCGGCACCAGCGACAGGACGGGATCCTTGCCCGCCGCTCGAGATGCCGCCTCCGGAAATAGCTCCAGATAATAGATGGTCGCGCCGGTGCGCTGGGCTACGCCCGGTACCGATGTGGTTTGCGCGCGATATCCCCCATGCTCGGCAAGATCGACAATCCAATCTGCGAGCACCCCACCGCCTTCACCACCCATGGCCAGAATCGCGAGCGTGAGGGCTCGGGGAGCAGCATTGAGTGCGCTTTCGGAATTGAAGGGTGCAATCGAATTGGCATCCACGCCCAATGTTTTAGTTCCGGCCTCAGCCGGTAATTCCCGCGATGCGGCGGTCAATTCGCCGCTGCAAAAAGCTAATCACGGCAACGCGCAGGCGGGATTTCGAATCATCCCACCAACTTGGATTGGAAATAATTTCGCTGCGATAAAAGGAGGGGCAAAGCCGCGCGGCATGCGCAACTTCGCCGCATAAGCCGCATCCCACACAACTATCCAGGACCGCTGCCACCGGATCCTTGCGCAGCGGATCCGGATTGGGCTCAACGGTGAGTGATGGACAACCCGAGAGACGAATACAAGAATGATCGCCCGTACAAGTGTCCGCATCCACGCCGAATTTTTCGCGGACAACGCGTTTCCCTTCTTTGATCATTTTCTGCATCAACGGCTTCACCCGGCGCTGTTTGTTGAGGGTGCATTCGCTCTGCGCGACGATAACCTTTGGGCCTTTTTCCTTGGTGGTTAAGGCCTCGCGGAATACGTCGCACATCGCCGCGATGTCATAGGTGCGCTTCATGGTTCGCACCCATTTCACGCCGACTCCACGCACGGCATCGGCGATGGAAAGTTTGGTGGTACGTATCGGATTTACGGCTTCGGAGGACAAAATGTCCTGTCCCCCGGTCGCCGCCGTATAGCTGTTGTCCACCACGACCAGCACGCTATCGCTTTGATTGAAGACAGCGTTGCCAACTCCGCTGGTTAGCCCGTTATGCCAAAAACCGCCGTCGCCCATGATGCTGATGGTGCGCTTGTGCGTTTCCTTGGTGTTGAACGCGGCAGCACCTGCCCAGCCCAAACCGTAACCCATGGTAGTGGCGCCTAAATTAAACGGAGGGAGAATGGAGAATAAATGACAACCGATATCACAACTCACATGGTGCGTGCCCAGCTCCCGCTCGACCAGCTTCATCGCGGTGAAGATCGGCCGCTCCGGACAGCCTGTACAAAATGAGGGAGGCCGCGCATGAACTTCCTGATCGATCATTTGCAATTGGTCGGACCTGACGGTTGCCGGCCGCGCCACCGCAGGCAAATGCCGTGTACCGATCAAGTGCGGCGCATAAGTTTCGATGTATTTCAATACGCCCTGTATCACCGCTGCCGGCGTATACTCACCGGCCATCGGCAGGAAGTCCTTGCCATGCACCCTGGCCTGGAGGTCCGCTTTGCGCAGAATCGAATTCAGGTTCTGCTCGATAAAATCCGGCTGGCCTTCCTCGATCACCAATACGGCACGCTTGTTGGCGCAGAATCGCTTGACCTCTTCATCCACCAGCGGATAAGTGACATTCAGCACGTAGAGGGGAATTTTGCTTTCGCCGAACGCGTCGGAAAGTCCCATGAGCTCGAGCGCGCGGATCGTGGTGTTATACATCCCACCCTGCAAAATAATTCCAAAATCCCGCGCGCCATCCCCAAAAAACTCATTGAGGCGGTGTTCCTGAATGAAGCGCTGCGCCGCGGGCCAACGTTTTTGAATTTTTTCCCGTTCGTGCAAGAAGCTTCCCGGCGGAAGCACGATGCGACTGGCATCGCGCACGGGATGTTCCATGGCATCCTTCAAAGAAAAGGACGGACGAACATTGTCTTTCGCGATGAAGCTGCCGTGCACATGGCAAGCGCGAATGCGCAGTTCAAGCATTACCGGTGTATTCGTGGCTTCGGATAGGGCGAACCCGTCTTCGACTGCGTTGACAATCGAAGGAAGATTCGGCCGTGGATCAAGCAGCCACATCTGCGATTTCATTGCAAAAGCATGGGAACGCTCTTGCATAATGCTGGAGCCCTCGCCGTAGTCCTCTCCTACGATAATCAGCGCCCCGCCCTGTACCCCGCCCGAAGCGAGATTCGCGAGTGCGTCCGAGGCTACGTTGGTTCCAACCGTGGATTTGAAGGTGACCGCGCCGCGCAGTGGATAATTGACGGACGCCGCGAGCGTGGCCGCAGCCGTCGCCTCCGAAGCACTGTGTTCAAAATGTACGGAAAGCTCCTCGAGAATACTGTTGGCGTCAGTCAACACGTCCATCAGGTGGGAGATGGGAGCGCCTTGATAGCCAGCAACGTAGGAAACACCCGATTGCAGCAGGGCTTTTGTAACCGCTAGAATTCCTTCACCGCGGAATTCCTCACCTGCTCCGAGATAAAGTTTCTGAACTTCTTTCTTAAAGTAGCGTTCGGCCATGGATTCGTCCGCCTGCGGCTAAGTCTGCACCAAAGCCAGAACCCGGCATGGGCTTCCCGAACCGCGAACAATTTTCAAAGGTGGAGTTATTAGGATAGATCCTGTCGGAGGCAATTGATCGAGGTTGCACAGGCTGGCCAATCCAAATTTTCCATTGCCATGCATGATGCTGTGGCAAGGAAAGGGAGGTTCAAAGCGGAAAGCTTGCCCGGCATCCGTCCCCACTCCTTCTGACCCCCAACCGATAACTTGTCGCTCGCGAGCAAGAAAAGGAACGAGATCGGGGTGCGGCCCCGGAACATGCGATCCATCTTCTCTCAAATTCAAAAAAGTAGGGCCACTAGACTGACGCGACCAGTCCGTGCGCATCAACACCCACGAACCCGCTTGAATCGTGCCGTGCTTCTTTTCCCAGTCCTTGACGTATTGCGGCGTAAGCAAGAAATCCGGATTTTTTGCAGCTTCCTGTGAAACGTCGATCACGCACGCCGGCGCAATGAACTGTTGCACAGATATCGTATCGGTAGCATTCAGCGGGAGATCTTTGCCCGTCACCCAGTGAATGGGCGCGTCGAAGTGCGTTCCGGTGTGCTCACCGCAAGAGAAATTATTCCAATACCATGCCGGGCCCCGCTCGTCGTATCGAGAAATTTCCTCGAGGCGGAAGGGCCATGACTTTCCGAATTCCGGAGGAAGCGGGATGGTGGGAGTGCCTGCTTCGAGTGGCTGACTGAGATCCACCACGCGAATACTCTTGCTCGCCAGAGCCTGCGCAAACTGAGCGAGTGGGCTATTTCCCATTGCAGATCCTCCTAAATCGCGATCATAACGCAGCTGCCGTGCCGAGGGAACATACGCCCCGAAAGACCACAACTTGCAGATTTTCCTGGAAACTTCTTGATATGTCAACTATTTACACTAGAACTAAATGCCTGAGCGAAATCGTGAGGTCCTCCCCGAAAACTGGTCCAAGCGAAGCGAGAGAAAATCCGGCCAAATGGGCGGCTTGCAGGGAGGGATGTCGGATGAAAAAGACTCGCTATACGGAAGAGCGGATTGCCTTCGCTTTGCGGCAAGCGGATAC
>Ga0209038_10000079_pt1 | contig 29165 bp, 27 predicted proteins | sample BogFormECP03_OM3_FD_188237 | JGI IMG/M metagenome (GOLD analysis project Ga0209038, IMG submission 188237) | Bog forest soil microbial communities from Calvert Island, British Columbia, Canada - ECP03_OM3 (SPAdes) (version 2) | ecosystem: Environmental > Aquatic > Freshwater > Wetlands > Bog ...
GGGGGCGCTCTTGATCGTCAACGACCGGCCCTCGGTGGCGATGGAGGCGGGCGCCGACGGCGTGCACGTGGGGCAGGGGGACATGCCGGTCGCCGAGGTGCGCGAGCTGGTGGGCCCGGACATGCTGATCGGCCTCTCCACTCATGCGCCCGAGGAGATCGACGCCGAGGACGCCCTGCTGGCCGACTACATCGGCGTGGGCCCCGTGCACGAGACCCCGACCAAGCCCGGGCGTCCGGCCGTGGGCCTCGCGTTGATCCGCTACGCCGCGCGGCGCTCCCCGGTGCCGTTCTTTGCGATCGGCGGTCTCAACGCCGAGAACCTCGGCGAGGCGATCGACGCGGGCGCGCGGCGGGCAGTCGTCCTGCGCGCGATCGCCGAGGCCGAGGATCCGCAGAGGGCGGCGCGCACACTGCACGAGCTGCTCGACGCACGGCCCCTGGAGCGCTGAGGGAGTGTCTTCGGCCGGGCGGGGCGAGCGCAAGGAGGACCTCCAGGCAGGGCTCGAGCCCTACGGCGCGGGGGAGCGGCCGGTGGCGCTGTTGGTGGCGGTCGTGGTGTCCGCGCTGCTCTCGCTCGGCGTGATCGTGGGCGCGCTCACCGTGCACGACCTCAGCCGCCGCGGTGGCTCGGCTCCCGGCGCCGTGGTGCTCGCCGGGGTGCTGGGGGCGCTCGCGCTGGGCATGTACCGCCGGCGCTACTGGGCGGTGCTCGGCTTCGAGGCGTTGCTCGCCTTCCAGATCCTCGTCACCTCGCTCGCGCTGGTCGTCGCCTCGACGATCCCCGCGGCGGTGGCATGCCTGCTGAGCATCGGGCTCGGCGGGTGGCTGTTCTGGAAGCTCGTGCGGGTGATGGGACGCATCCAAGCCGGCGAACGATAGGCTCAGGCGCGTGGCGGCGAGAACGTACGACTGCATCGTGATCGGCTCAGGCCCGGGCGGCTATGTCGCTGCTATCCGCGCCGCGCAGCTCGGGAAAAAGACCGCGGTGGTGGAGGCCGACAAGGTCGGCGGGCGCTGCCTGAACTACGCGTGTATCCCCGCCAAGGCGGTCCTCCGCTCGGCCGACCTGCTCTCGGAGATCCGCGAGTCGGAGGAGTACGGGCTGAAGGTGAGCGGAGTCGAGGTCGACTACCCCGCCGTGCAGGCTCGCCGCGAGAAGGTCGTCTCGACGCTCACCGCGGGGGTGGCGGGGCTGTTCAACAAAGACGGCATCGACCTGATCGAGGGCGCCGCCAGACTAAGCGCCGACGGCGATGTGATCGTCGGCGACGAGGAGATCTCAGCGCAGACCGTGATCCTCGCGACCGGCTCGGTCCAGCTGGCCATACCCGGTGTGGAGTTCGGCGGACGGGTGATCGGAACCGAGGAGGCGTGGGCGCTCGCCGAGCTGCCCGCGCGCCTTGCGGTCGTGGGCGGGGGCGCCTCTGGCGCGGAGATCGCCTCGGGCTATGCGCGCCTGGGCTCAGAGGTGTCGCTGTTCGAGGTGCTCGACCACGTGCTCCCCACCGAGGACACGGACATCTCGCGGCTGGTGGAACGAAGCTTCAAGCGGCAGGGCATCGATGTGCACACGGGCGGGCCGATCTCAGACGTGGTGGCGAGCGACACGGGGGTGAGCTTCTCCTACGGCTCCCCTGCGACGGATGGCTCGGCGGGCGCGGCCGGCGTCGAGGTCGACTACCTGGTCATCTGCGCCGGCCGCGGAGCCGATGTAGAGGGGCTGGGGCTCGCCGAGGCGGGCGTCGAGCTGGACGAGCGGGGCCGCGTGAAGGTGGATGGCGCCCAGCGCACCTCGCGCGCGGGCGTGTATGCCATCGGCGACCTGGTCCACGGTCCCGCGCTCGCGCACAAGGCCTCTGACGAGGGCATCATCGCCGCGGAGGACTCTGCGGGTCTCGAGACCCACCGCCTGGTCCACATCGATATCCCCCGCGCCACCTTCTGCACGCCCAACGTTGGGTCCTTCGGCCTGACCGAGGCACAAGCCCGGGACGAGGGCTACGACGTGGTGATCGGCAAGGTCAAATACGGAGCCGTCGGTGGCGGCATCGTCTATGGCGACCCCGGCGGCCTTGTGAAGATCGTCGGCGAGCGCAAGTACGGCGAGCTGCTCGGCGGCCACATAGTGGGCTCGCGCGCAACCGAGCTGATCCAGGAGCTCGTCAACGTGCGGGCGCTAGAGGGCGGCTTCCCCGAGGTGGGCCGGATCATCCACGGCCACCCCACGCTGTCGGAGGCAGTGATGGAAGCCGGACGCGCGGCGGACGGCTGGTTGATCCACGGTTGATCGTGAGCGATCCGCCGGCCAGCTTCTACTTCGACCTGTCAAGCCCTGAGGCCTACCTCGCGGCCGAGCGCATCCTGCACGTGCTCCCCGGCCCGGCCGAGTGGCAGCCGGTGCTCGCGGCGCAGCTCCCCGGCGCGAACGCCGATAGGACGCTCGGCGGGCCGCAACATGAGGATCAGGAGGCCTTCTGCGCCGGCATCGCCGCGCGCGCCCGCGGACTCGGCCTGCAGCAGCTGCGCTGGCCTGACCCGTTCCCCTTCGACAGCACCCTCGCGATGCGCGTGGCCACCTACGCCAAGTCGATCGGACGGGCGGTCCCCTTCGCCCAGGCGGCCTTCCGCCAGGCGTTCGCCGGGGGGCACAGCCTGGAGCAGTCAGACCACGTGCTGATCGCCGCCGCGGCCTGCGAGATGCATCCCGCGGCGGTGCTGCGCGGGAGTGAGCTTCGCTCGGTCGAGCGCGAGCTCTCGGCTGCGACTGCGCGCGCCGCGCGCGCCGAGATCATCGACGTTCCGGCGGTGAGGGTCGGCGGGAGGGTATTCCTTGGCGAGCGTGGGCTCGAGGATGCCGCCGCCTACATGAGCGCCTCACCCGTGAGCGCCTCCTCTCCGGCGGTGTCTTCGTGAGGGCCAACCGCGCCTACCGGCTGATCGTCACGCGGGCCGGGCGTGCACCGGCTCTGCTCGCGAACACCGCCCGCACCGACCACATCGAGGTGGTTGAGATCGACGGCGGCGAGGTGGTCCTGTTCTGGGATCGGCCCCCCCACGCCGCCACGCGGCTGGCGCGGGCGCTGCGCGAGGAGCTGTCGCAGCTGGAGGCGGATGAGTTCATCGCGCGCTGGAGTACCGTGGAGCACTGATGCCCGGAAGCCTGCCTGAGCCGGACGCCGCGCGCGAGTGGCTCGCCACGATGACGCTCATCCGCCGCTTCGAGGAACGGGCAGGCGAGATGTATGCGCGGGCGAAGATCGGGGGGTTCCTGCACCTGTCGATCGGCGAGGAGGCCACGATCGTGGGCAGCGCGCGGGCGCTGCGCGAGGACGACTACCTGATCTCCACCTACCGCTCCCATGGCCACGCGCTCGTACGCGGCACCCCACCGGAGAACGTGATGGCCGAGCTGTTCGGACGCGTGGACGGCTGCTCGCACGGGCGCGGCGGCTCGATGCACATGTTCGATCTCGCCCGCCGCTTCATGGGCGGCTACGGGATCGTCGGCGGCAACCTTCCGATCGCAGCCGGCATCGCGCTCGCCTCCGACCTGAAGGGAACCGACGAGGTCACCCTGTGCACGTTCGGCGACGGCGCCTCCAACCAGGGCACCTTCGGAGAGACGTTGAACCTGGCGGCGCTGTGGAAACTGCCGGTCGTGTTCATGGTCACCAACAACCAGTTCGGCATGGGTACCGCCCTGCGTCGGCACTCGGCGGTCACCGACCTGCAGCGCAAGGGCGAGAGCCTCGGCGTGCCCGGGATGCGCTGTGACGGGATGGACGTGCTCGACACCCATGCAGTCATCTCGGAGGCCGTGCGGCGTGTGCGCGAGGACCGCCAGCCGGTCCTCGTGGAGGCGATCACCTACCGTTTTCGCGGCCACTCGATGGCCGATCCGGAGGAGTACCGGACCAAGGAGGAGGTGGCCCAGTGGCGGACTCGCGACCCGATCCCGGCATTCGGCCAGCTGTTGATGGGAGAGGGAGTGATCGACGAGGAGGAGTTCGCGCGGATCGACGTCGATGCGATCGCGCGCGTGGACGCAGCGGTGGCGTTCGCCGACCGGTCCCCATTTCCGGCGCCCGAGTCGTTGTATGACGACGTATACGTGCTCGACGACCAGGTGCGCGGGTCCTACTCGGTCAGGACCACGAGCCCCGAGGAGGCCGACCCAGAGCTGGCGGCAGCATCGGAGACGGCGCAGGGCGACAGCTCAGGGGAGATCCCCGAACAGATCACCACGGCGCTTCAGGCCGGCGAGGATGGATCCTGATGGCGCAGATGCGCTACCGCGAGGCGCTCAACCAGGCTCTGCGCGAGGAGCTCACACGCGACGAGCGGGTGGTGCTGATGGGCGAGGACATCGGCGTGTTCGGCGGCGCGTTCAAGGTCACGGAGGGGCTGTTGGAGGAGTTCGGCGAAGCGCGGGTCAGGGACACGCCGATCTCGGAGAACACGATCGTGGGCGTGGGTGTCGGCTCGGCAATGACCGGGCTGCGCCCGGTGGTCGAGCTGATGACGATCAACTTCGCGCTGCTGGCCTTCGACCAGATCGTCAACCACGCGGCGCACATCCACTACATGTTCGGCGGGCAGGCGCGCGTGCCGCTGGTCGTGCGCATGCCCCAGGGCGCAGGCCACCAGCTGGGGCCGACCCACTCACACTGCCTGGAGGCGCTGTTCCTGCACGTGCCCGGACTGCTCGTCGCGGTCCCAACCACCGCCGCCGACGCCAAGGGTCTGTTGAAGACGGCCATCCGGGATGAGAACCCGGTGATCTTCATCGAGCACGAGTCGCTCTACGGGGTCCGCGGCGAGGTGCCCGAGGATGCCGAGCAGCTCGTGGGCTTCGGGCGTGCGCGGACGGTGCGCGAGGGCTCTGACGTGACGATCGTGGGGATCTCGCGAATGGCGCTCACGGCAGAGCGCGCGGCCAAGACGCTGGCTGAGGAGCGCGGCGTGGAGGCCGAAGTGATCGACCCCCGCACCCTACGCCCGCTCGATCTGGACACGATCCTCGCCTCGGTCGCCAAGACCAATCGCTGCGTCGTCGTGGAGGAGGGATGGCCGCACGGCGGCGTCGGCGCGAACCTGGCGGCGCTCATCTCCGAGCAGGCCTTCGACGACCTCGACGCGCCGGTCAAGCGCGTCACGGGGGCGGATGTGCCGATGCCCTACTCAAAGCCCCTCGAGGACATCGCCTACCCGCACGAGCCGCAGATCGTCCACGCGGCGCTCGCAATCCTCGGGCTGGAGGACTCCGGAGGTACTGCGGGCTGATGGGCGACATCGTCATGCCCCGCCTGTCGGACACGATGGAGGAGGGCACGATTCTGCGCTGGCTCAAGCACGACGGTGAGGAGGTGCGCCGCGGCGAGGAGCTCGTGGAGATCGAGACCGACAAGGCCACGATGACCTACGAGTCGGACCAGGAGGGGACCGTTGAGACCGTGGCCGGCGAGGGCGACACGCTCGCGGTGGGCGAGGTGATCGCGCATGTCGTGGGAGCCGGGGGGGCGGCCACGGGCAGCGCCGCGCTGGCCGCGTCCCCGGCAGGTTCCGCCCCTGTTGTGCCGACCGAGGAGCAGCCGGCGCTGGCAGCGGCGAGTAGGGGCTCAGCGGGTGATGCGGCAGCGGCATCGCCGGACAGCGGTGACGGTGCCGCACCGGCCAAGCGGGTCAAGGCCTCGCCGCTTGCCAGGCGGATCGCGCGTGACAGCGGCGTGGACCTGCACGCCCTCACAGGCAGCGGCCCGGGCGGGCGGATCGTGAAGGCGGACGTGAACCGAGCGGGGGCCACCGGGAGCGCGCCTGCCCGTGCCGGCGCGGACTCCGCGGTGGGCACCTCTGCACATGCGAGCGCACCCGCCCCCGCCGGCGTGGAGGGGGTGGCCACGGCGAAGGGCGAGACCACGATCGTCGAGCTCTCGCGCACTCAGCAGACGATTGCGCGGAGGATGGCCGAGTCGAAGGCGACGATCCCCGACTTCACCCTCCAGAGCGATGTCGACATGGAGGAGTGCGTGAGGCTGCGAACGGAGCTGAAGCGGCTGTCCCAGTCGGAAGCTCCCACCTACAACGACATGGTGGTGAAGGCCTCCGCGCTGGCGCTGCGCGAGCATCCGCGCGCGAACGGCGGCTACCGCGACGGGCTGCTCCAGCTGCACTCGCGAATCAACGTCGGCGTGGCCGTGGCCGCCGAGGACGCGCTGGTGGTGCCGACGGTGTTCGACGCCGAGGAGAAGTCGCTGGGAGAGATCGCCCGCGAGACACGCGCCCTGGCCGAGCGAGTGCGCGCGGGCACGATCACCCCACCCGAGCTCGGCGGGGGCACGTTCACGGTGTCCAACCTGGGGATGTACGGGGTGAGGAGTTTCGCGGCGATCATCAACCCGCCACAGGCGGCGATCCTGTCGGTCGGCTCGGTGGAGCCCCGGGCGGTGGTCCGAGACGCAGAGGTGGTGGCCCGTCACACGATGATCCTCACCCTCGCCTGCGACCACCGCATCCTGTACGGCGCCAACGCAGCCGAATTCCTGGCCCGGATCCGCGAGCTGCTCGAGGCGCCCACCTCGCTCACGTTGTAGGAGCCGCCCGCGCACCGTGGCGGGATCGACTACTCGAACACTTGCTTGACCGACGGTCTTGTGAAGAAGACCAAGCCTATGAAGGCGAGCAGAAAGCCTGGCAGCAGAGCCCCGTATGAGCCATTCGACACGCCCTCTTGGGCCTTGAGCCCTTCCTCGACCCGGGTGACGTCACGGATCTGTTGTTGCTTGGCTGCCGGAGAGAGGAACCGACTGTGTTGAATCTCGGTTATTTCTGCTCGGGTGTGCGCCGCCATGTACGCGTACGCGCTTTGCGCCGCCGGAGTCGTTGCCTGCCCCCTACTTGAGACCGTCAAGCCGACGCAGGCAACGGCCAGCAGGATCAGGCTGATGACCGCAAGCACCACGTACGCCTGTCGAGCCAGCTCTTTCCGCAGCACCAGCCCGACCCCCAGAATCACGTAAGCGATGCAGAGAGCGCCGGCGAAGGCACTCCCGCTTTTCGCAGCGCCAAACGAGGTGCCGATGCTGCCGAGCAGGCCCAACAGCGCCTGCGCGGCGATGAGCGCGCCAATCACCATCACGGCGATCACGATCCGACTGTCCTCGCGCCGCGGTGTGTCACCGGCGAGCGGCGATGACTCGTCCCACGCGACTGATGGGTTCGCGAGATCGGTCATTCACGCGTACATCGGCGCGCGATCGGTCATCCTTGATGCTCGGCGCCGTTCAGATGTGCACATCGCGTGCCCGAGGACTGGGGCCCGCATGTTGCGCGGCGCTAGGCTGGGAGCAGCGGATAGATGAGCGACACGCTCCCACGATCAAGCCCCCTCCCCGAGCTCTGGGTGTGTCACCTGGGTACCGTCTCCTACCGCGACGCACTTGCGATTCAGGCGCGGATCCGTGATCGCCGTCAGCAGGAGGAGCTACCGGACACTCTGCTGCTGCTCGAACACCCGCCCGTCTACACCCGCGGGCGGCGCTCGCGCGATGACGAGCTGGCGCTGGGCGAGGACTTCTACCGCGCGCGTGGCATCGAGGTGGTGAACACCGACCGGGGTGGGCGCGTGACCTACCACGGCCCCGGCCAGCTGGTCGGTTATCCGATCATGCGCACGCTCGACATCGGCTCCTACCTGCGGACGATGGAAGTCGCGATCATCTCGGCCCTAGCCGAGGAGGGGATCGAGGCACGCTCGCGCTGCGCGGAGGGTCCCGACTACACCGGCGTATGGGTGGCCGATCGGAAGATCGCCTCGATCGGCGTGCACGTCTCGCGTGGGGTAACCACCCACGGTTTCGCGGTGAACGTGGATATGGATCTTGAGCCGTTCTCCTGGGTGGTCGCCTGCGGGCTGCCAGACGTGTTGATGACCTCGATCGCGCAGGAGAGGCCGGCGGGCGGGGCGGTTGATGCAGTTCGCTTCCGGGCGAGCATCGCCGAGCATTTCTGCCGGGCACACGATCGCGAGCTCCGGGACGTCTCCCCGGCGGAGCTCGGCATCGAGGAGGTAGCTCTCGTATGAGTGCCACCAGGTCCCGGTCAAATCCAGGGGGCATGGATGTGCTGAGCGTGCTCGGTCCGGACGTGCGCCCGCTGCGCGAGCGCAAGCCGCCCTGGTTCAAGGTGGCTCCGCCCGGGGGCGAGCGCTACCGCGCGCTGTCTGAGCTGATTCGCTCGGAGAACCTGCACACGGTCTGCCAGGAGGCGGCCTGCCCAAACGTGGGCGAGTGCTGGGAGCGGGGCACCGCCACGTTCATGATCCTCGGCGACACCTGCACGCGCCGGTGCGGGTTCTGCAATGTGAAGACCGGCAGGCCGACCTGGAACGACCCGCTCGAGCCGGCGCGAGTGGCGCGCACGATCGCGCGCATGGGCCTTCGCCACGCGGTGATCACGTCGGTCGACCGTGACGACCTCCCCGACAAGGGGGCCTCCGCGTTCGTGGGGGTGATCCGCCAGGTGCGCCGCCAGGCGCCGGGCTGCCAGGTCGAGGTACTGACCCCCGACTTCCAGGGTCAGGAGATGCCGCTGGCGAAGGTGCTCGCCGAGCGACCGGACGTGTTCAACCACAACGTCGAGGTGGTTCCCCGCCTGTATCCGCTCGCTCGCCGCGGCTCGGAGTTCGCACGCTCCTGCCGGGTACTGCGCCTGGCGAAGGAGATGGGCGGGAGCGAGGTCCTCACCAAGTCCGGGCTGATGGTCGGACTGGGCGAGACCCACGAGGAGATGGTGGATACGTTCGGAGCGCTCCGCGAGCATGGCGTGCAGGTGCTCACGGTCGGGCAGTACCTGCGTCCCTCAGAGCGCCACCTGCCCGTGGTGCGCTACTGGCACCCGGACGAGTTCGCCGCGCTCGAACGGGCCGCCTACGAGCTCGGCTTCGACCACGTGGCAGCCGGCCCGCTGGTGCGCTCGAGCTACCACGCGGAGGAGCTCCTCAGGCAAGCGGGAACCCGATCGGGCGCAGACGCCGGCGTGCTGGCGGCGAGCGCATAGCCCAGAGCGCGCGCGAGCGCCCGGATAGGCTCAGGCCGGCCCTCGCATCGGGAGGGGTGCAGCGATGTTCCTGTTCCCACTCAAAGACAACATTCCGCTTGCACGATTCCCGCTCATCACGGTTCTGCTCGTGGCGATCAACGTGGTTGCCTATCTGCTCGAGATCCGCCACGGGGGTAGCTTCTTTGGCGGCCCGAGCGCCGGCGTGGCCGTCCGCTACGGGGCGATCCCCGACGAGATCACCCACCCCGGGGTCCACTGCGCCCTGCTCGCACCGAGGGCGTTCGAAGGCAGCGGCGTCATCGTCTGCCACCACGATCTCCGCGCTGTCGGCGGGCGGGCGGCGGCGCAGCCTGCCACGTGGGTGACCGTGTTCACGTCGATGTTCCTGCACGCCAGCTTCCTGCACATCTTTGGCAACATGCTCTTCTTGGCGATCTTCGGTCCCACGATCGAGGACTCGATGGGACGGTTCCGCTTCCTCGCCTTCTATCTGCTCGGCGGCCTGGTGGCGCTGGGCGCGCAGGTGCTCGCGGGTCCCGACTCGACGATCCCCACGCTCGGGGCCTCCGGCGCGATCGCGGCGGTGCTCGGGGGCTATGCCCTGCTGTATCCGCGCTCTCGTGTGCTCTCGCTCGTGCTGATCATCTTCCTCGTGACGATCGTCGAGGTACCGGCGGTGTTCCTGCTCGGCTTCTGGTTCCTGCTGCAGCTGCTGCTCGGCGTGGCCGGCCTGGCAAACCCGATCAGCGGCGGTGGCGGCATCGCCTACTTCGCGCACGTCGGCGGCTTCGCCTTCGGCCTGCTTGCCATCCGGCTGTTCATGATCCGGCGCCGGCCGGAGCCACCGCTGCTGGCGGAGTACTGAGATGCTCGGGCCGGGGAAAGACCTAACCCGCCTAGTGGTACTGGCGGTGGCGCTCATGTTCATAGCGGGCTTCGCCTTCCTCACCTTCGCCTCGGTGGTCGAAGGAGGGTTCGACGTGGCGAGCCTGCTGTCTGTTTTCATTCTCGTGCTGCTCTCGGTGGGGATTGTCGGGGCGCTGCGCAATCCTCCCCGGTGACCCTCGCATGAGTCTCTCTCCGTTCATGACGCCCGACCAGAGCCGGCGCCGGCGCGAGTTCCGGCGGCGACGGCGGCGGCGCAGGCGGGCCGTCATCGCCGGCGTGCTGGCGCTGGTGGTCGCGGCAACGCTCGTGGTGATGGCGCTCGCAAAGTCCCACACCACCCACGACGCGGCCGCCGCCGCCACGCACGGCGCGAAGCCGCCGCTCGCCGCAGCCACTCCCAGGCTCTCGCCGAGCGGGCTTCCGCTCGCCAAGCCGGCCTTCGTGCTCACGGGGATCGCGACACCGCAGCTCGACCCGATCACGGTCAGCTTCGCCGAACCTCCCCGCGCCGGGCTGCTGTTCAACCTCGGCACCGGCCAGGTCCTGTGGCAGCGCAATCCCTACAGTCGGCTGCGAATCGCGAGCCTCACGAAGATGATGACCGCACTGCTGACCGTCGAGTCCGCCCCACCCGATGCGCCCGTGCTCGTGACCAGACAGGCCGTGGAAGCCGCCGGCTCGAAGGTCGGCGTCCTGCCGCTCGGCAGGCACGTACGCCTTGAGACGATGCTCTATGGGCTGCTGCTGCCCTCGGGAAATGACGCCGCGATGGCGCTCGCCCAGCATGTGGCCGGAACCGCCGAACGGTTCGTCGCGGAGATGAATGCCGAGGCGGCCAAGCTGGGGATGGGCTGCACGCACTACTCCTCGCCCTCCGGGTACGTCGATCAGTACAACTTCTCCTGCGCAGCCGATCTCGCGATGCTCGCCCACATCGACCTCGAACAGCCGCGGATCGCGAGCGTCGTGCGCACCTACACGGCCGTGCTGCCGTTCCCGATCCAGGGCGGCAAGCTGTACCTGTACAACAACAATCCGCTGCTGATCTACCACTACCCCGGGATCACCGGGTTGAAGACCGGCTACACGATGGCCGCCGGCAAATGCCTCGTGGCCACGGCCGAGCGCCACGGCGTGCGCTTGGGCGTAGTGGTGCTCGACTCAACCGACCCGGCAATCCAGGCCAGCGAGCTGCTCAACAGCGGTTTCGAGCAGGTCTACCACCAGGCGCCGATCCCCGAGCAGGAGCCTCCGCCAGGAATCTGACGCGGAATCTGACGCGGTCGGCCTACTCCTCTGCGGACAAACCGCACCCGAGATTTGCTCCGCGCGAGGGGCACCGCGGGTCTATACTGATTGACTAGTCAGTCAGGGAAAGGAGAAGACGTGGATCTCGACGACACCACTGAGCAGGCCGCCTATCGCGCGCAGGTGCGGGGCTGGCTTGAGAAGCACGCCTCTGAAGCGCCGGTCCTCCATGGCCCCGGAGCGCTTGAGGACGAGGATCAGATCATCGCGGCGCGCCGCGTGTGGCAGGGCAAGCTGGCCGAGGGCGGCCTCGCAGGGGTGACCTGGCCAAAGGAGTACGGCGGCCAGGGCCTTGGCCCGATCGAGCAGGTCATCTCAAACCAGGAGATAGGACGCGCCGGCGTCCCCGGCATCCTCGACGCGATCGGCGTCGGCATGCTCGGCCCGACGATCATCGCCCACGGCACCGACGAGCAGAAGTCGCGCTACCTCGGGCCGATGCTCCACGGGGATGAGGTCTGGTGCCAGCTCTTCTCCGAGCCCGCCGCCGGCTCGGACCTCGCGGCCGTTCAGGCCCGCGCACGACTTCAGGATGACGGCAGCTGGCGGCTGACCGGGCAGAAGGTCTGGACGACCAATGCCCAGTTCGCCTCCTACGGGCTGCTGCTCGCGCGCACCGACCCCGACGTGCCCAAGCACAAGGGCCTGACCATGTTCATCGTGCCGATGGACGCCGAGGGCGTGACCGTGCGCGGCCTGCGTCAGATCTCCGGCGAGGCCGAGTTCAACGAGGTCTTCTTCGACGATGTCGCCCTGGACGCGGGCGCGGTGGTCGGCGGAGTCGGCAACGGATGGGGCACGGCGCTGACCACGCTGATGTATGAGCGTGTGACCATCGGCCTGGGCGGCGAGGGACTGGGCTACAACTCGACCCGCTTCGCCTCGGCGATTGCCGGCGACGAGTACGCCCGCAGAGATAGCGACGTGCGCCACCAGCTCGGTGAGATCGCAAGCGAACTGCTCGCGGTCCGGTTCACCGGCTACCGGACGCTGACGGCGCTCCAGAAAGGCCAGATCCCCGGGCCCGAGGCGGGCCTCGCGAAGGTCACGATCGTCAACGGCGCGATCAAGGCCGGCGACCTGATCGCCGACGTGCTCGGCCCCGACGCGCTCTCCGAGGACAGCGAGTGGGCCTACATGATCTCGTTCCTGCCCGGCCTGAAGTCGGCCGGTGGAACCGAGGAGATCCTGCGCAACACGATCGGCGAGCGCGTGCTCGGCCTGCCGCCCGAGCCGCGCCTGGACAAGGGCATCCCGTTCTCGGAGCTGCGCTCCAAGGAAACAGCGGCGGCGTAAGCCGGCCGCAGACGAGTAAAGGAGTATCGAAGTGAATCTCTCGCTGTCAGATGAGCAGGTGTTCCTGCGCGAGGCCGCACGCGGCGCGCTGTCGCGGTTCAAGACCTTCGAGGCCGCGCGCGAGACGCTCGACGGCGACACCTCCGCGCTGCCCGACCTGTGGCCGGTCGCATCCGAGGCCGGCTGGCCGGGGCTGTTGATCAGCGAGGAGCACGACGGAGCAGGTCTCGACGTGTTCGACGCGATGCTCGTGCTCGGCGAGTGCGGCCGCGTGCTCGCGAGCGTGCCCCTGCTCGGCCATCTGCCCGCCACCGCGATCCTCAACGACGCCCCGAGCGCCGCCGAGTTCCTGCCCGCGCTGGCCAGCGGCGAGCGCCGCGCAGCGTATCTGCCCTCCCGGCCGCCGGACGACATCACCGATCGCTGGAGCGCCGACCCGGCGCACGGGCTCGAGCGGTCCGCGCTGCCGACCGCAGGAGCTGCGGGGGAGGACGGCCGCGTGCAGCTCAACGGCAGCTTCGCGTTCGTGCCCGACGCTCCGGGTGCCGACGTACTGGTTGGCGTGGCGCTGCAGGATGGTCGTGCGATCGGATTTGCGCTGCTGAGCGACGCGCCCGGCGTGAAGGTGGAGTCGGTGACGCGCTACGACGCGACCCGCTCGCTTGGTCACGTGACGCTGCGCGACGCCCCCGCCGTGGTTCTCGACGCTCCGGAGGACTCGCTCGCGGGCGCCTGGCATCTCGCGCAGGCGCTGATCGCCGCCGAGTCGATCGGCAGCGTAGAAACGGCGCTGGACGTGTCGGTGGCCTACGCCAAGGAGCGCTTCACGTTCGGACGGGCGATCGGCTCCTACCAGGCGGTCAAGCACTCGCTCACCGAGGTGCTGCGTCAGCTCGAGAACGGGCGTTCGCTGCTCTACTACGCAGGCTGGGCGCGCACCGGGTCGCCGGCGGAGTTCCCGCTCGCCGCCAACGCCGCCCGCTCCGTCGCCGGTCGTGCGCTCGACCAGGCCGCGCGTACGATGATCTCCGTGCACGGTGGCACCGGCGCAACATGGGAGCACGACGCACCCCTCTACTTCCGCCGCGCCGAGCTCTCCCGCCGCCTGCTCGGCGGCACCTCCTCGGCGACCGACCGGGTGGCCGGCGAGCTGCTCACGCAGGCCCGCGCCGCCTAGCCTGGACTAACCCCCGTGCTTTGAGCGGGGCGGCGTGCGCGGTGCACCAGCCGTCGTCGCGGCCGTCAACGCGGCGAGCACCGGCGCGCCATAGGCGGCCTGCACCGCTTCCACGAGCGCCGGTTCGATCCCGCAGTTGATGCAGAACCCGTGCTGCGACCAGCCGATCGCACGCGCCAGCACCTGGTCGGCATACGTCACGCCCGTGGCGTCGTGCCCGTAGTAGTCATACGCCGCGTCCCACGCCGCGCCGTCGAGGGCGAATTCCGCGCCATCCGCGGACAGCAGGTGGGCGGCGGCCATGATCGAGTCGAAGTCGTCATAGATCGAGGGGTGGGTGGCGGTCATGTGGTCGTAGAAGGCGGGGCGCTTTCCGTAGATGTAGGAGTTGCTGACGAGCTGCCAGGTCGTGACCGGACCGTTGGTCACGTTGAACTGCATCGGGCCCCCGCAGCAGCCGGCGAAGTTGAGCCCCTTGTAGGTGCCGGGGGCGGTGGAGAACGCCGACTCCTGCTTGTGGATCGAGGCGATCAGCAGCCAGTTGACCCCGAACGTCTTCTGCGCGACGGAGTAGATCGGGTAGAAGCCTTCCATCCAGCGCTTGAAGATGTGGGTTTCCGTCCCATCGACGAAGCGCGCGGCGTCCAGCTGCTGCTGGGCGCTCGTCGGCTGTGCGACGATCGGGACCGGGGAGCGTCCGTGCGCCGGTGCGACGCCGGCCGGTGAGCCGGCCTTCGCCTCCGCTCCGGCGAGCACGCTCGATGCCGAGCTCGCGCCGGGGGTGGGGGTCGCCGTCACGAACACCACGGGGGGCGGCGCCGCAGCCCGCGCCGGGCTCGTCTGACCGACGATGCCCGTGAGCACGGCCACCAGCACGGCCACGCCGAGCGCGCCCACCGCCAAGGCCACGAGCCAGGCCCTGTGTTCGGAGGGCGGGAGCGGGACGTGCCCGTCGGGAGGTGCGAGAGTAGGGGCGGCGGTCGTGGGCGTGAGGGATGCGGTCATCGTCAGCTATTGGTCTATTTCGGCCTGGGGCACAGATCACTACACGGCAGCCCGGTCGATGTTGCGGGCAACCGGCAAGCACAGGCGACATTCACGCCGGAGCACGCGCGACGTTGTGCCTACTGCCGGGTTGTAGATGATATGGGCAGATCGGCACTCATCCCCCCAGTTCTGGCGGTGGCACTCACCATCGCGCTGTGCGGCTCTGCGCAGGCCCAGCCGCTGACCGCCGCCCAGCAGCACTACCTCGCGCTCGCGCAGACCGGCGTGGCGAAGGCCGAGCAGCGCTGGAGCGACCCGCGACGCGGTTGGTATGACGCCCGCCTCGGCGACCGCGAACGCTACCCGCTGGCCACGATCTGGGACATCGTGCCGCTGTTTCAGTCGCTCGACGCGATCGCCATCGCGCAGCCCACGGCGACCAACAGGCGGGCGGTGGCCCGCTTTGCCGCAGGCGCCGAGCGTTATCTGAACCGGGGACTTCGCCCGGTGCCGGGATACTCCCCCTACCCGGGCGACCGGGCGGCGGACACCGAGACGTGGTTCGACGACAACGGCTGGTGGGGCCTGGCGTTCATAAACGCCTATCGCGCCACTCATACCTTGCGCTGGCTGACGGACGCCAAGCGCGCGCTCGCGTACATCGCCGCGGTCGGATGGGATGAGCAAGGCGGCGGCATCTGGTGGAACACCACCCATCCCTACAAGGCCGGCGAGGCCCTCGCCTCGGGGACGCTGCTGGCGACGCTGCTCTACCAGCAGACGCACGCCACCGCCTACCTGAATGAGGCGCGCATGTTCCTGGCCTGGGCCAACACCACCGGCTTCAGCGCCTCCAACCGCCTGTACGCGGGCAGCAGCCTGAACCCCACGCCGATCGACTACATCGAGGCACCGTTGATCTACGCCCAGGCGCTGCTCTGCAGCCTGACCGCCAACCAGGCCGACTGCGAACGCGCGGAACAGCTGAAGGCCACCGCGTTGGATCGCTTCGGCTATCTACTCGACTTCTCCCCGCAGTACGACGCGATCTACCTGCAATGGATGCTGGCCCTGTACTCGCTCGACCACGACCCCACGCTGTACTCGCTCGCCGCGGCCAACGCCCGCGACGCCCAGACGCGCGCGCTCAACGGCCAGGGCCTGTACCTGCTCTCCTGGAACGGCGAAACCCTGCCAACCGAAGATGCCCTCCCGGGGATGCTGCAGACGCAGGCGGCCACCACCAGCGTGTTCGCCTGGCTGGCCGTCTACGGCCCGCCGTCCTGACGGCGCTCACACTCCCAGCACCCGCCGCGCCACCCGGTCGAAGACGAGGTCGGGCAAGAGACGCTTGATCAGCAGCATCGCCTTCGCGTCGCGGCCGACGAGGTAGTGAGCCCGCATGCGCCGCGCGGTCAGCGCCCGTTCGATCGTCTCGGCCACCTGCTCGGCCGGAATGCCGCGCTGGGCGAGGTCCTCCACGACCTTGGCCATCGCCGCCGGCACCTGGCCGTACTCCGCCTGAAACTCCGCCGGTATGCTCACCCGTTCGGCATCCGCGCTGGCCTTCTCCCAGATCGGTGTCGCGACCGAGCCCGGCTCGATCAGCGCCACCTGCACGTTTGAGGTTCGAAGCTCGACCCGCAGGGCGTCGCCGATCGCCTCGAGCGCATGCTTGGAAGCGGCGTAGGGCGCCGTGAATGCCATCGCGACGCGGCCGCCGATCGAGGATACGAACACGACCCGGCCGTGTGCCCGGCGCAGCGCCGGCAGCATCGCCTGGGTGACGATGATCTGCCCGACCACGTTCACCTCAAATTGCCTGCGCAGATCCTCAACGGGTATCAGCTCGAGCGGACCCCCGAAGCCGATACCCGCGTTGTTGACGAGCGCGTCGAGCCTGCCCGTTCCAGGCACTTCGGCCTGACCGGTCTCCTGCTCCACGATCTGGGCGGCGCGCGCGATCTGCGCGGCATCGGTCACATCGAGCGTCAGCGGGATCAGGCGACCGGCGGCAGGGGCGTCTGCCACGAGGCGCTCCCCGGCGGCCGGGTCGCGCACGCCCGCCAGCACCGTCCACCCTGCCTTCGCCAGGCGCAGCGCCGTGCTGCGGCCGATGCCCGTGGACGCACCGGTGATGAGTGCCACTGGCATCGGCCTTCACCCTAACGGACCATCGCGCCTTCTGAGACGTCTCATGGCGCTTAGCGCGGGCTTAGGATGTCTGTAGATTGTTAGTCGTGTGAGCGTGTCCCTTGCCATGCGCGCGGCCATCTCGCTGGCCGCCGTAGCCGCCCTGGGGGGGTGCGGATCGAGCCTTCCCAGCGGCTTGGTCGCGCACGCCAGCAACGCCGGCGACCCCCCGTCGATCGCGAGGGCGTCCCAGTGCGCCGCGACCGTCGTCGACACGCTCGGGGACATCGCAAAGCACGTCTACCACGAGGGTGTGGCGAGTTCGCGCACGGCCTCCGCGCGGTTTCTGATCACGCACTCGATCACTCTGCGCGAAGCGGTCGAACAAAACGATCCACGCGCGGCGCTCGCCGCGGCGCGCGCGCTGATCGCCACAGGGCACATGACCAACGTGACGGTGCTCCGCGGAGCGAGCAGACTGCTCAGCGCGGGCCGTCCCGGCGCGCTTGCCCCGATCGAAGGCACGCTCACGAGCGCGCAGGGCGCTCCGATCGCCACGTACATCGCCAGCGTGTGGGCAGATGACAGCTACATCTCGGAGACCAACGGCATCTCCGAAGGCGCCACCGCGCTGCGCGCGGGCGCACACAGCGTCGGCGACTCGTTCCCGCTGCCGGCGCGCGAACTGTCCGCGGAAGGGAGCCTGAATGAGCGAGGGGCCTCCTACCGCTACACCTCCTTCCCCGTCGCCGCCTATCCCACGGGCCAAGAGCGGGTCTACCTGCTTCGCTCGATCGCATCGACCGACCGCCTGTGCGCGGGCAGCCAAGAAGACACGGTCTTCAACACCGTCAGCCACGTCGCGACCCTCATCTACACCGGCGAGACCGGCCCGCTGACGCTCCCCCAGGTTCGCCGCGTTCAGCACAATCAGGCGCTGCTGCACGCCGTCGCCGAGCGCGAACCGGCGGCCACCAAGCTGGCGATCGACAACCTGCTCAACGAGCACATCGTGCGCCTGCGCGTGAGCGCTCGGGGGCATCTGCTGTCCGACGTGGGCGGCCCGTTCGTGCTCGCCCCGGTGCGCGCCCCGCTGCGCCTGAACGGGCGCACGGTCGGAAGCTTCGTGCTCTCGATCCAGGACGACCTCGGCTACCGGCTGCTGGCCCAGCGCCTGGCGGGAGTCGATGTCGTCATGCAGACGGGCCCACGCATAATCATGAGCAGCCTCGATCCGGCCCCCGTCGACGTTCCCGCCCAGGGGCCCTTCGCTTACCTGGGTCACAGCTACCGCGTGTTCACGATCAACGCGGAGGCGTTCCCGTCGGGGCCCCTGACGATCAGGGTGCTGATACCGATTCCCTACAGCTGAACCCTGCGCCGGGCGGTCGCGATCAGGCCGGAATGAGCGATCTGCGCTTCTCGTTCAGGGCCTCGAGCAGTTTCTCGAAGGAGTCGGAGAATTTCTCCACGCCCTCGCGCTCGAGCGTGTCGGTGAGATCGTCGTAGTCCACACCCGCCTTCGCCAGCGCCTCGAACAGCGCGTGCGCCTCGTCGAGCCCGCTCTGAAGCCGCGCCCGCGGCTTGCCGTGATCCTGGTAGTCCCGGATCGTCTCCTCGGGCATCGTGTTGACGGTGTCGGGCCCGATCAGCTCCTCCACGTACAGGGTGTCCGGGTAGGCGGGGTTCTTGACCGACGTCGAAGCCCACAGCACCCGCTGGGGCGTGGCGCCCTTGGACACGAGGTACTCCCAGCGCGGTCCCGCGAAGGTCTCCAGGTAGTGGGCATAGGCGAGCTTGGCGTTCGCCACGGCGAGCTTGCCCTTCAGCTCGTCGTGGCCGCCGACCTCATCCAGGCGGCGGTCGGCCTCGGTGTCGATCCGCGACACGAAGAAGCTCGCCACCGAGGCCACCGGGCTCGGGTCCCCGCCGGCGGCGATCAGGCGCTCGATCCCGCGCAGGTAGGACTCGGCCACCTCCGCGTAGCGGCTCAGCGAGAAGATCAGCGTGACGTTGATCGAGCGGCCCTCGGCGATCACGTCCTCGATCGACGCCAGCCCGGGCTTGGTGGCGGGGATCTTGACCATCAGGTTGGGGCGGTCGACCGCCTTGTGGATGCGGATCGCTTCGCGGAAGGTGGCAAGCGTGTCGTAGGCGAGGCCCGGGTCGACCTCCAGCGAGACGTACCCGTCGCGGCCCTCCCCTTCCTGCCAGGTCGGTGCGAACACGTCGCAAGCCTCGCGGATGTCCTCCTGGGCCAGCGCCCAGAACACGTCCTTGATTCCGAGCGTCTGGTCGAGTTCTGACAGCTGTGAGTCATAGGCCTCTCCGGAGCTCATCGCCTTCTGGAAGATCGTCGGGTTGGACGTCGCGCCCACGACAGCGTCATCGTCGATCAGACCCTGCAGGTGCCCGCCGCGGGTAGACTCGCGCGAGAGGTTGTCGATCCACACGCTCTGGCCCAACTGTGAGAGGAGCTCGAGCGGTGAGGCGTTGTCAGGGGGGGGCATGGTCAGATCTCCTTCTCTAGGTCGATATCGGACTCCGGCGCTCGAGCACCGCTCTGGCCTTCTTGACGATGTTCTCGGCGGTGAATCCCAGTTCTCTCAGTACGATGGCGCCGGGCGCGGAAGCGCCGAAGCGGTCGAGGCCGAGCACGTCGCCGTCGGTGCCGACCCACTTCCACCAGCTCATGCTCGACCCCGGCTCGACCGCCAGGCGCGCGGTCACCTCGCGGGGGAGCACCTGCTCCCGGTACTCCTCGGTCTGGGCTTCGAACAGTTCCATGCATGGCATCGATACCACGCGTGTCCTCACTCCCTCCTCGGCGAGCGCGCGCCCTGCATCGAGAGTCAGGGGCACCTCAGCGCCGGTGGAGATGAGGATCACCTCCGGACCGTTCCCCGTGGAGGCTCCCGGAGCGCCCCCGTCGCTGGAGGAACCGGCGGCGAACGAGTCCCACAGCACGTAGCCCCCATACTCGAGCTCCTCGGCGGAGGCCACCTCGGAGCGATCGAGCACCGGGATCTTCTGGCGGGACAGCAGCAGGGCGACCGGGCCGTCGCTCCGTTCGAGCGCCACGCGCCACGCCACCGAGGTCTCGTTCGCGTCGGCGGGGCGGATCACCCACAAATGGGGCATCGCGCGCAGCGACGCATAGTGCTCGACCGGCTCGTGTGTCGGGCCGTCCTCGCCGAGGCCGATCGAGTCGTGCGTCCACACCCACAGCACCGGCAGTTCCATCAGCGCCGCCAGCCGCACGGCGCCGCGCATGTAGTCGGAGAAGACGAGAAAGGTCGACCCGTACGGCTTCACGATCCCACCGTGCGCGGCGGCGCCGTTGACGATCGCGCCCATCGCATGCTCGCGAATGCCAAACGGGATGTTGCGCCCCGCGTGCACCTTGGAGAACTCCCCGGCGCCCTCGAACACCGTGTCGGTCGACGCCACCAGATCGGCCGCTCCACCGATCATCGTCGGAGCAAAGGCGTTGAACGCCGCCATCGCCTGATGACCGGCTGCGCGCGTGGCGAGCTGCTCACCCGCGTCGAAGGACGGCAGCGTCTCCGCCCAGCCATCGCGCAGGTGTCCCGCCCACGCGCGATCCCAGTCCTCGGCGAGCTCCGGCAGCAGCAGGCGCCAGGAATCGAAGCGCTGCTGCCAGGACTGTTGCCTGACGGCGCCGTCGGCGTAGAGGGCCATGTGCTGGTACACGCGCTCATCGACCCAGAAGGTGCGGTCTGGGTCAAAGCCCATCACTTCCTTCGTGGCCCGCACCTCAGGTTCGCCCAGGGGGGCGCCGTGCGACTTGGCCGTGTCGACCGCATTCGGCGCCGGGTAGGCGATGTGCGAGCGGATCGCGATGAACGACGGCCGCTCGGTTTCCGCGCGGGCCGCGCCGATCGCGAACTCGAGCCCGTCGAGGTCCTCGGAGTCCCACACCCGCTGCACGTGCCAGCCGTTGGCCTCCATGCGCGCAGTGTGGTTCTCGCCGTCGAAGGAGATCGTCGTCGACCCGTCGATCGTGATGTGGTTGTCGTCGTAGCAGACGATCAGCTTGCCGAGCGCGAAGTTCCCGGCGATCGACGCGGCTTCCTGGCTGATCCCCTCCATCATGTCCCCGTCGCCGCAGATCGCGTAGGTGTGGTGATCGACGACCTCGTGGCCGGGACGGTTGAAGCGCTCGGCCAGAAAGCGCTCGGCGATCGCCATCCCGACCGCGTTGGCAAAGCCCTGACCGAGTGGCCCGGTCGTGATCTCGATGCCCGGCGTGTGGCCGCGCTCGGGATGGCCCGGCGTGCGCGAGCCCCACTGGCGAAACTGCTTCAGGTCGTCAAGACCGAGGTCAAAGCCGGTGAGATGGAGCAGCGAGTACTGCAGCACGCACGCGTGACCGTTGCTCAGCACGAAGCGGTCGCGATCGGGCCACGCGGGGTCCTTCGGATTCAGGCGCAGGAAGCGCATGTACAGCGTGTACGCCAGCGGCGCGAGCGCCATCGCCGTCCCCGGGTGCCCGGCGTTGGCTTTTTGCACCGCATCCATGGACAGGCCGCGAATCGTGTCGATCGACAGCTTCTGGATCTCACGGTCTGCCATGGGCTCGATCCTAGCGACGATCGCCCGCTAGAGTCAGCTGTCATGTCCGAGCAGTTCTGCGATGTGGGCAGAGGCGTGACCCTTTGCTATGAGACCTTCGGCGATCCTGCCGATCCGACGGCGCTGTTGATCATGGGTCTGGGCACGCAGATGCTCGCCTGGCATGAGGACTTCTGCGAGCAGCTCGCGAGCCGGGGGTTCAACGTCGTCCGCTTCGACAACCGCGACATTGGGCACTCGACCCACATGCACGGTCGCCCGCCCACGATCCCCCAGCTGTTGACGCGCAACAAGCGTGCCGCCTCATACACGCTCGGCGACATGGCCGAGGACACCGCCGGGCTGTTGAGCAAACTCGAACTGGCGCCCGCGCACGTGATCGGCGCATCGATGGGCGGCATGATCGCCCAGACGCTCGCCGCACGCTACCCGCAGAAGGTCCGCTCGCTGGTGTCGATCATGTCCAACACCGGCAGGCTCGGCAGCGGGCAGCCCGCGCTTCGGATATATCCGCTGTTTCTTCGCCGCGTGCCTCTGGGACGGCATGCCTCGGCGCTCGAGCGCGAAGCCTTCGTGGCGGCCGCCGACCGCCTGTTCGCGGTGATCGGCTCGACCGGCATCGAGCGCGACCCCTCAGAAATCCGCGAGCTCGCCGCGAAGAGCTACGACCGCGATCACGACCCCAACGGAACCGGGCGCCAGCTGGCGGCGATCATCGCCTCGGGCGACCGCACGAAGGAACTGCGGCGCATCACCGCGCCCACGCTCGTGATCCACGGCACCGCCGATCCGCTCGTGTCCCCCTCGGGCGGCAGGGCGACGGCGCGTGCCATCCCCGGTGCCAGGTTCATGAGCATCGAGGGCATGGGACACGACCTGCCCCGGGCGATCTGGCCGCGGTTGATCGACGCCATCGTCGCCAACGCCCAGCGGGCTACCCAGGCCGATCCAGCCCAGCGGACCACCCAGGCCGATCCAGCCCAGCGGGCCACCCAGGCCGATCCGCAGCCTGGGCGCGCCCCATCCCAACAGGCCCGCCCCGAGTCCCTCCCGGGCCTGCTGGGATAGGTTCCTCCCCCTCCCCCCAAGCTTTCGTTCAGCTCCCGTGCGGCCTGCGGCTGCAGACCGGCAGTCCCGTCATCGAGTGTGAGCGTCCCGAGGCGCACCAGCGCTTCCCCGGCCTGACCCGCACCAGCCAGTGCAGATCATCGCGGCAGTGCGAGCGGCGATACGGCCAGCGGCCGTGAAGTGCGCGGAGCATCCGTTTCTCCTGGCAAATAAACAGTCTCATCCCTATCTACCACCCCGTCCTGGTCTCGCGTCCTGCTTGACCCTGTGATCCTGGAATCCCTTCCTACCCACAGCCACCCGGCTCCTTCCTTTCCGAATGGGTGGAATCCATCGTCTCTGTCGGACATATAAATCACGTTTTACGCGGAATGTCAAACGGAATCCCAGATTCATAAATCACGTTTTACGCGGAATGTCAAACTGAATGCCGGATCGCCGCCGCGTTGCAAAAAATCGTCCAGCCCCTGCAGACGGCGGTCGGCAGCCTGCGCCGGAGATCTCGCCGGCACGTAGCGTCGACCCTCCTGTGGCTCGTGTGACGAGTCTCACCGACGCTCGTGTGACGCGTCTCACCGACCAGCTTGAAGGCGCCGGTTAGCTTGAGAGCAGAAGAGCCGAAGACCGCAATCGAGCAAGGCGAACCGGTGCGGTCCCAAGTGGGAGGCGGACAAAATGAACGACCAGCAGCAGTCGACGGTGATCGGCGGGGAGTACGCATACAGGGACTCGAGCGAGGAGGTCGGCTTTGCACGCGAGTGGCCGGACCCGCGCCGGCTCGGTGTCGTGGAATTTCTGCGCCGCGATCAAAGCTCGCTTTCCCAGCACGCGCTGGACTGCATCGCCTCGCTGAATAGAACCGGCAGGTTCCGCGTCACCGCTCACCTTCAAGACCTGCTCACCCGGCTCGCCCTCCTGGTTGGTTCAGCCGCCCTCGCCTCATACGCTCTCTCGCGCATCGCCCCGCTCCAGATCGGTAGCGCCGCGGTTCGCTTTCATTCGAGCAACGCCTACGAGGTCGTTGCCCTGGCGGTCCTCGTGTGGGCGGCGTGGGCGACGTGGACGCTGCTCGACTGCATGACCAACACGATCACGATCGCCAATGGCCGGGTCCGCTGGGGGCACGGAGTGCTGGGCAAGCACTTCGAGGCGCTGGACGTCTGGACCGTCGGGGATATCGACCTTGGCCGCAACGCGCTCCAGCGCCTGACGGGCGACGGCACGCTCATCCTGAGGGGCACGCGCCACGATCGCCCGACCGGGTCACCGGTTCGCAGGGCCAGGCAGCTCAGCCTCACGGGAGTCGCGCACGGGCGCGAGCTCGAGGGAGTCTATGTCTCGCTGCTGTATCTCAACTTCCTGCTCAGAGCGCACCCCGGTCTGGCGGACCTGTTCGGTGATTCGCGGCCCTGAAAAGTGCGCCCGGCGGGAATCGAACCCGCGGCCTGCGGCTTGAAAGACCGCTGCTCTTTGGCTCCCCGAAGAGAACCGTTGACCACTGAGCTACGGGCGCGCGCCTGTGAAGGCCCTATCTAAGCATGCCCGGGCCGTGCGCGAGCGCCCCGCGGGCGTGGCGGCGTGGCGCCCCCGCCGGCGCGCCGGTGCCGGACCTCCGTCAGCCGCCGAGCGGCGATGGCGGTATCCGGGGTTCGCCATGCACCTCGGGGATGACCATCGCGACTTGGTCGATGAAGCACCATGACCATTCTTCGCCCGGCTCGATCGAGCGGATGATCGGGTGCTCGCTCGAGTGGCCGTGGGCGGTGGCGTGTTTCATCGGCGAGTCATCGCAGCAGCCGACACGGCCGCACTCGAGGCAGATACGCAGGTGCAGCCACTTGGTGCCCATGCGCAGGCAGTCCTCGCAGCCATCCACGGACTCGGGGAGCTCGGTGATGCGGACCTGGTCGAGGTGTGTGCACGTTGGCATGGCGCCCTTTCGTCAGGAGGGGGTTAGCGGGAGCCACACGTGGAAGGTCGTGCGGCCCGGTTCAGTATCGACGGTCAGCGAGCCCTCGTGTCGGTCGACCACGATGCGCCGGGCGGTCGCCAGGCCGAGGCCCGTCCCCTTGCCCACGTCCTTGGTCGTGAAGAACGGATCGAACACCCGTCCGGCCACCTCATCGGGGATGCCGGGACCGTCGTCTGAGATATCGACCGCGGCGCAGTCGCCGTCGCGGCGAGTCGTGACCGTGATCGTGCCCCGCTCGCCGAGCGCGTCGATCGCGTTGTCGAGCAGGTTCGTCCACACCTGGTTCAGCTCCGAGCCGCTGACCGTGAGCTTGGGGAGCGTGCGGTCGTAGTCGCGCACGAGCTCGATCGAGGTGTGCTTGAGCTTGTGCCCCAGCACCGCGAGCGTCGTCTCGAGGCCCTCGTGCAGGTCCACCTCCACGAGGCCCCCGCGGTCCATGTAGGCGTAAGACTTGACCGCCCCAACGAGCGAGGACATCCGCTCTGTCGACTCCTCGAGCTCGGCGGCGAGCCGGGCGGCCGTCAACGTCGCGGCCACCCACCGCAGCGCCGCAGCGTTGGCCGGACCAGTCAGCTCCTGCACGCGGTCGAGCCACGCCTGGTCGACGCCCGCGACCGCCAGCGGCTCTGCCAGCTTCCACGGCTCCTCGATGCCGAGTGCTTCCAGGCGGGCGAGCACCTCTTCCTCCGCGTCGGCCGCGTCCAGCGCGTCGAGCGCCGTCGCCGAGGCGCCGCGGTGGAAGGCCTCCTGCTGCAGGCGCACGAGCTCCCCGGCCTGCTCACGCTCCAGGCCCGCCTCAACGAACCTGGCCAGCGCCGAGCTGATCACCTCGAGCGCTTCGGTCAGCTGCGAGGCGGCCCGGCGAGCGGCGGCGGCCGGGTTGTTCAGCTCGTGCGCGAGCCCTGCGGCCATCGTGCCCAGCGAGGACAGGCGCTCGCGGCTCTGCTCCATCTCGGTGACTTTGCTCATCACGGGGGCGACCTGGCGCATCACCCGCCGGTGTAACGCCGGCTGGGCGAACGCCAGCCGGCGGAAGTCCTCAGGCGCGACGACGGCCATCCGGCAGGCGGTCTCCGCCTGCATGCGCACACCCAGCGAGCCGCCGGTGAGGACCGCGATCGCGCCCATCCACGTCGGCGCGCGGTGGCGGCCGACCGGCTCGGTGCGCCCTTGGTTGACGAGCAGGGCCTGCGCTTCGCCCTCGAGCAGCAGCTGGAGTCCCTTCGGCGCCTCGCCCTGCTCGGCGATCAGCTCACCGGGTTCGAGGTGGTAGGGCCGCGCCACGCTCACCCACTCGGCGAGCTGCGAGTCGTCGATCTCGTCGAACAGGTCGACCCTCCGCAGCTCCTCGAGCGTCACCGGGGCGTCGGTGACCGGGGCGTCGCTCACGACCCCTCCCTCATGCCCGGTCTCACGCCTCGAGCAGGTACTCGTGGATCAGCGACACCGCCATCGAGCCCTCGCCCACCGCGCTCGCGACGCGCTTGATCGAACGTGCGCGCACGTCGCCGGCGACGAACACGCCGGGCACGCTCGTCTCGAGCACGTAGGGTTCGCGCTCGAGCGGCCAGCCGTTCGCCTGCGCGTCGCGGCCGGCCAGGATGAAGCCGCGCTCGTCGCGCGCGACCACGCCCTCGAGCCAGTCTGTGCGGGGTGACGCCCCGATGAACACGAAGCAGGCGTCCGCCTCGACCGTCTCCTCGCCGTCCGGGCCGTTGAAGCGAAGACGCTCAAGGCGCCCGTTCTCGCCCTCGGCGGCGGTGGCGGAGCTGCCGGTCCGCACCACGACGTTCTCAAGCGCCGCGATCTGCTCGATCAGGTATTGGGACATCGACTTCTCAAGCGACGGCCCGCGCACGAGCATCGTGACCTTGGCGGCGTACCCGCTGAAGTACACCGCCGCCTGCCCGGCCGAGTTGGCCCCGCCGATGACCACGATCTGCTGTTTGGCGCACGCCCGCGCCTCGGTCATCGCAGCGCCGTAGTAAACGCCCGCGCCGGTGAGCTCGGGGAAACCGGGCGTGTCGAGCTGGTGGTAGGAGACGCCCGAGGCCACGATCACGCAGCTCGCGCTGAGCACGCTGCCGTCGCTCAGCTCCAGCAACCGTGCAGAGCCCTCCACGCGCAGGCCGGCCGCCTCCTTGACGGTCAACAGCTCCGCACCCAGTCGCCGCGCCTGGTCGGTCGCGCGCCGGGCGAGGTCAGAGCCGCTCAAGCCCGCAGGGAAGCCAAGGTAGTTCTCGATCCGGCTCGACTGCCCGGCCTGGCCACCCGGCGCCTCGCGCTCGACCATCACCGTCTTCAGCCCCTCCGAGGCGCCGTACACGGCGGCCGCGAGGCCCGCCGGACCTCCGCCCACGACGACCACGTCGTAGTGGTCCTGCGCGGGCGCGCCGGCGATGCCCAGGCGCTCGGCGATCTCGAGGATCGTCGGGCGCTCCAGCACCGTGCCGTCCTCCAGCAGCGCCACCGGCAGGCGGTCGGGTGCCACGCCTGCGACCTGCAGGAGCTCGCGCGCCTCGGCGTCGCGCTCGATGTCCAGCCACCGCGCCGGCACGCGATTACGCACGAGGAAGTCGCGCAGGTCGTGGGACTCCCGCGAGAAGCGGTGGCCGATCACGCGAACGCCGCCGGCCTCGAGCGCCGCCCCGGATTCCCAGGTGGTGAGCAGATCCTCAACCACCGGGTACAGCTGCTCCTCGGGCGGGTCCCAGGGCTTCAGCAGGTAGTAGTCGAGCGCCACCTCGTTGATCGCCGCGATCGCCGCCTCGGTGTCGGCGTAGGCCGTCAGCAGCACCCGCTTGGCGTCGGGGACGATCTTGCGTGCCTGCATCAGATACTCGGTGCCCGGCATGCCCGGCATCCGCTGATCGGCGATCAGCATCGCCACCTGGTCGCCGCGGGTGCGCAGCTCGCGCAGCAGCTCGAGCGCCTCAGCCCCAGATGTCGAGCGGAGCACCCGGAAGCGCTCGCCGAAGCCCACCCGCAGATCACGAGCGACCGCCGCCAGCACCGCCGGCTCGTCGTCGACCGCAAGGATCGCCGGACGGCGCTCGGAGGGCGCCGGCTCGGGCGCCTGCTCTCCGCTGCTCGAGGCTCGGGGCGCCTCATCGACCTGTGCTGGCATGGCCGATGACATTAGACGCTCACGCTTCGCTCCGGCGCGGAGGCTGCACGCAGGTCCGCGAGACCCTCCGGGATGCTCTTGACCGGGGCGTAGCCGAGCTCCTCGCGCGCCTTGTCGATCCGGATCGTGCACTCCTGCGCGGAGACCCAGTAGGCGAAGCGCGTCAGCGGCGGGCGGCCGGGAAGGGGCAAATGACCCCAGGCCTCCTCCCCGGCGCTCGCGAGCATCCGTGCCACCGGCGCCGGGATGCTCCGCGAGGGGGCCTCCACGCCCTGGGTGGCAAGCAGTTCGGTGACGAACTCGCGGAAGACCACCGGCTCGCCGTCGGTCACGAAGTAGGCGTTGCCTCCTCGCCCGCGCGTGGCGCCCAGAACGAGTCCCTCGACGGTGTTGTCCACATGCGTCACCGACGTGCGGTGGCGCCCGCCGCCGATCCAGGCGAAGCGGCCGCTCCGCGCCATCCCCGCGAGCACCGGCAGGAGCGTCGTGTCGCCGACGCCCCACACGAACCGGGGACGCACGACGACCGTCTCAAAGACATCCCGGTTGGCGGCCAGCACGGCCTGCTCGGCGCGCGCCTTGGTCGAGCTGTACAGCGCGGGCGAGTCGGGCCGCAGCGGCGCCGTCTCATCGACGTTCACCAGCGGCTTGCCCGCGAGCAGCACCGCCTCGGTGCCCACGTGCACGAACCGCCGTACGCCCGCCTCCGCACAGGCGCTCAGGACGTTGTTCGTGCCCTGCACGTTGCCGCGCTCGAAGTCCTCGCGCCTGCCCCAGTCTCCGAGCGTCGCGGCGGCGTGGAAGGCGAGCTCCGCGCCCTCGGCGCCCGTGCGCATGGCGGCCACGTCCGCCAGATCCCCATCCACGGGCTCGCCGCCGCGGGCGCGAATCCGCTCGGCCGCCGCGGGCGAGCGCGCGAGCGCGCGCACCGCATGACCGTCCGCACGCAGTCGCTCGATCAGCCTGCCGCCGATGAAGCCCGAGCCACCCGTGACGAACACGTTGCTCATCGCCACCGCAGGCTAGCGACCCAGGCCTTCGAGCACCCTCCTCGCCGCGTTGTAGCCGTTCATTCCGTGTGCGCCCGCGCCCGGCGGCGTCGCCGCCGAACACATGAACACGCCCGGGATGCCCGTGCTGTAGGGGTCGAGCGCGAGCCGCGGGCGGATCACGGTCTGCAGCGGCGTGTTGGCGCCGGTGATGATGTCGCCGCCCACGTAGTTGGCGTTGCGGGCCTCGAGCTCGGCCGTGGAGCGCACGACCGTAGCGAGGATCCGCTCGCGCAGGCCCGGGGCGAATCGTTCGATCTGGTCGAGCAGCGCCTCGGTCGCGTCGCCCCGATAGCCGTTCGGCACGTGCGCGTAGGCCCACACCGGGTGGACGTCCCCCCTGGCCCGGGTCGGGTCGGCGAGCGACTGCTGGCAGACGAGCACAAATGGTCGCTCAGGCATGCGCCCGCGATTGATCTCGCGCTCGGCGAAGGCGACCTCCGCGAACGACCCGCACACGTGCACCGTGCCCGCGCGAGCGGCGAGCGCGCTCGTCCACGGCACG
>Ga0209038_10000080_pt1 | contig 29145 bp, 30 predicted proteins | sample BogFormECP03_OM3_FD_188237 | JGI IMG/M metagenome (GOLD analysis project Ga0209038, IMG submission 188237) | Bog forest soil microbial communities from Calvert Island, British Columbia, Canada - ECP03_OM3 (SPAdes) (version 2) | ecosystem: Environmental > Aquatic > Freshwater > Wetlands > Bog ...
CGCGAAAGATTTCGAATTCATTCTCGATGGCAAGCTCACTCACCTCTCCGATCTGCACGGCAAAGTGGTCGTCCTGAATTTCTGGGCCACCTGGTGCCCGCCGTGCGTCGAGGAAACTCCTTCGCTGAACTCGCTGCAAGCACAAATCGCGACGCAAGGCGGCCTGGTTCTGGGAATCAGCCTCGACGAAGACGCCCCGGCATACGAGCAATTCCTAAAAGACAATCACGTGGCCTTCCCCACCTATCGCGACGCAACGAAAAAAATCGCCGAAGATTACGGCACGAAAATGTATCCCGAAACCTACTTGATCGATCGCCAGGGCAAAATCGCCCGCAAAATCATCGGCGGCCAAGCCTGGGACGAGGGCGACATGCTGCTATACGTCCAAAGCCTGCTCATTCAAAAGTAACTTTCGAGATGTTCCGCCCGCGGTTCAATCGAAGTAGTTACTTCGGGGACTCGCGCTGAACGACGCTGTGCTTGCGGCTATAGGAAAAATAAATTACCAGGCCGATGGCCAGCCAGACGATCAGCCGCGCCCAATTCGACCAGCCCAGCCCGGACATGAGGAACAAGTTGGTGATGATCCCGAGGATGGGGATCAGTGGCACCCACGGCGTCTTGAATGGACGAGGGATGAAGGGCTGCGTCCTCCGCATGATCAAGATTCCAGCGCACACGATTACGAAGGCGAAAAGCGTGCCAATGCTGGTCATCTCGCCCACCACCGCAATCGGCGCAAATGCCGCAAACAATCCGACGAACAACATCAGCACCAGATTGCAGCGCCACGGCGTGCGAAACTTCGGATGCACGCTGCTGAAAAGCTTTGGCAACAATCCATCGCGCGACATCGAATAAAACACTCGCGATTGCCCGAGCAGCATCACCAACATCACCGAGGTCAATCCCGCCAACACCGCCAGATTCATCGCCACACTGAGCCATGGAATCGGAATCCGCAACAGCGCGATCGAAAGCGGCGCGGCGACATTCAATTCCTTGTAATTCACCACGCCCGTCAGAACATACGAGTACAAAATGAAAAGCACGGTACACACCAGCAAAGATCCGATAATTCCCAGCGGCATGTCGCGTTTAGGATTCTTGGCCTCTTGTGCCGCCGTCGACACTGCATCAAATCCAATATAGGCAAAGAAAATCACGCCCGCGCCGCTGACGATGCCGCTCCATCCGAAATTTCCAAAATGCCCCGTATTCGCCGGAATAAACGGTGTGTGATTCGCCGGGCTGATATATTTCCAACCGATGGCGATGAACGTCACCACCACCGATACTTTCAAAAACACGATAATCGTATTGATCCCCGCCGATTCGCGAATCCCCGAAATCAAAATCACCGAGACGATCACCACAACGAATACCGCGGGCAGATTAATTATGCCGTGAACCGGCGTCCCGTCCGCCAATCGAATCGGCTGAAACGGCGAGGCAATGAATTTCGCCGGCAGATCAATCCCGAAAGTGTGCAGCAGCGCCACCAACGTCTGAGCCCATCCAATCGCCACCGTAGCCGCACCCACGCAATACTCGAGCACCAGGTCCCATCCGATAATCCAAGCGATCAGCTCTCCCATCGTCGCGTAGGCGTAGGTATAGGCGCTCCCCGCGATCGGAATCATGGTCGAGAACTCGCTGTAGCACAGGCCCGCGAATACGCAACCGATCGCGGCCAGCACAAACGAAATCACGATCGCCGGCCCGGCAAAATTGGCCGCCGCCACGCCTGTAAGCGTGAAAATTCCCGCCCCAATCACCGCGCCAACGCCCAGCGCAATCAGAGAAAATGGGCCCAGCGTGCGCCGGAGCTGATTTTCCCGCTCCGATTCCCGCATCACCCGGTCGATCGTCTTCAGCGCAAACAAACTCATCGGAAGCGCCCCCAAAAGAATGCGCGGAATATAACAGCAAAAGTCCCAGTAGGGGAGGGTGCTTTAACCCTCCCGCAGTTCGACTCCGACGCGTGGACGATCAACCAAAATCGACGTGTGCTGTATACGCACCCCGTCCGTTGTCCTCCGCAACGCGGCTCCTCCGCAAGCCGTCATATAAAGTGAAGGTGTCCGCAGGCAAGTAAGCCCGACTCAGAGGATCAACGAGGCCAGCGATATGAATCCAGCCCGGCGAACACGCATCCGAATTCTCGCACTCTTTGCACTCCTCGTTCTGTGCCTCCTCCAAACCCAAGCGCGCGGAATATTTTTTCTGCACCCGTTGCAATCCGAGCACGTCCGCGACGCTTATTTTCTGGCGCGCTCGACGGATTCAACCAAGCTGGACGCATTTCTGAATCGCTATATTCGCAATTTCCCAGTGCCGCTCACAGGCGCAGCCGTCCAATCCATCGAATTCAGGACGCCCTACGATTTAGTGGTGCAGCGCACGCTCGAAAAACAATTCAACTACAGCGCGCAGGACGCGCAGCAAGACTTCGCCGCGCATCGCGACCTCGTGGTAGTCCGAATCGATATCAGCGTCGCTCCCGTCGCCACGCAGGTAACCAGCCCCATCAAAGGGGTCGAAGTTAGTCCCTGGCCCACGGCCGAAGATGATCGGGCGGCCGAGCGGTGCCTCGATTCCTGGTTCGGTTTCCATTTCAAAGTCGCTCAGGAAAAGGCAATCGCGCCAAAAAAGCTCACGACCGTGGGTGTTACGCCTTCCGAAACAGACCAGCTCACCGACGAGCGCGCCATCGACCTGCAATTCGACGCCTCGCAATTTTTATCCGGCACGGCCACCGTCGAAGTCACCTGTCCGGACGCCAAAATCGTCCGAGCGGAGTTCGATCTCGGCAAGTTGAAGTAGACGACGCCCCCCGCGAGCAAAGCTCTGGCACGAGCGTGAGTTGAGTAAAAGAAGTGCGGGCGCACAAGCCTCAGACTTGCGAAGCCCAGCCATCTAAGGTAATATACCCCTAGGGGGTATATGGAAATGAAGCAAGCTACAGCGGTCGCGTGCGGATGCGAGGCACACGCGCGGCCCAGGAAGGCAGCAGGCGTCGATCCCGAAATCAAGCTCGCGAATCTTCACCGTCTGCGCCGCATCGAAGGCCAAATCCGCGGTCTGCAGCGCATGGTTGACGACGACCGCTACTGCCCCGACATCCTCGTGCAGCTTTCTTCGGTCCAGGAAGCGCTTCGCGCCGTCAGCCAGGCTCTGATGCGCAATCACCTGAAGCATTGTGTCACCCAAGCCGTGCGCAAAGGCCGCAAAGCCGATGCTGAAGCGAAGTATGACGAATTGATGGAATTGATCTATACCCACTCGCGCTGAACGCGGGAGCATCGGAGCAGAAAACGTGACCAAAGCTGAAGCCGCCAAGGAGACCGCAGTACGCGATCCCATTTGCGGAATGAAAGTCGATCCTGCGCACGCAGCGGCCAAACGCGAGCGCGCCGGTAACACATATTTTTTCTGCGGCCAATCCTGCGCCAAGAAATTCGACGCTGAACGAATCCAGGATGCAACGACGGCAAGCGCGGTAGGAAAACCCGCGGCGCCCGCAGACGTTGACTATACCTGTCCGATGCATCCGCAGATCAGCCGGCCAGGCCCCGGCTCGTGCCCGATCTGCGGCATGGCGCTGGAACCGCGCACAGCTACCGCGCATGACGAAGAAAATCCCGAGCTGGCATCCATGTCGCGGCGCTTTTGGATTTCTGTAGCGCTGAGCTTGCCGGTTTTTTTGCTGGGGATGTCGGATCTTCTGCCTGGGCAGCCCGTGCAGCGCTTGCTCTCGATGCGTGCAATCTCGTGGATCGAATTCGCACTCGCCACGCCGGTTGTGATCTGGTGCGGCTGGCCATTTTTCGAGCGCGGTTGGGCCTCGCTGGTGAATCGCAGCTTGAATATGTTCACGCTGATCGCGCTGGGCACCGGCACTGCTTACCTCTACAGCGTCGTCGCAATTCTCTTCCCCGGAGTTTTTCCGGAATCATTTCGGATGAGCGATGGCGCCGTGCCCGTCTATTTCGAAGCTGCCGCGGTGATCACGGCGCTCGTTCTGCTCGGGCAAGTTCTCGAGTTGCGCGCGCGTAGCCGCACGTCGAGCGCAATTCGTTCGCTGCTGCAACTTGCGCCGAAGACGGCGCGCGTGGTTCGCACAGATGCCGCCGATGGAGGACGCACCACCACGCGCGAAGACGATGTGCCGATCGAACTCGTGGTCGCGGGCGATACGCTGCGCGTGCGGCCCGGCGAGAAAATTCCGGTGGACGGAACGGTCATCGAGGGATCGAGCTCCGTGGATGAATCCATGGTCACTGGCGAGCCGATCCCAGCGGAGAAATCTGCGGGCAACCGCGTGACGGCGGGCACGGTGAACGGAACCGGCGGCTTCCTGATGCGAGCGGAACGCGTGGGCGCGGAAACGCTGCTCGCTCAAATCGTGCGCATGGTGAGCGAAGCGCAACGCAGCCGCGCGCCGATTCAACAGCTCGCAGACGTGGTGGCTTCGTATTTTGTTCCTGCGGTCGTGGCCGCTGCGGCTCTTTCGTTCGTGGCGTGGTCTTTGTGGGGCCCGTCACCGCGATTCGCGCATGGCCTGGTGAACGCGGTCGCGGTGCTCATCATTGCCTGTCCGTGTGCGCTCGGCCTCGCCACGCCAATGGCTATCATGGTCGGCACGGGTCGCGGCGCAATGGCCGGCGTGCTGATCAAGAATGCCGAGGCGCTTGAGACGCTCGAGAAAGTAGATACGCTCGTCGTGGATAAAACCGGGACGCTGACGGAAGGCCGCCCGAGCGTCACGAAAATCGTGCCTGCACCCGGCTTCACCGAAGACATCGTTCTTCATTTGGCGGCATCGCTTGAGCGCGGCAGCGAGCACCCGCTCGCATCAGCAATTCTTCGCGCCGCCGCTGAGCGAACAATCGCCTTGGACGAGGTGCAGAATTTTCGAGCCATCTCAGGCAAAGGCGTCGCCGGCGATGCCGCAGGTCACGCGCTAGCTCTCGGGAATGCCGCACTGCTGGCGAGCCTCGGCATGCAAGCAGGCGAATGGAGTGACCGAGCTGAAGCTCTTCGCCTCGACGGCAGCACGGTGATGTTCGTCGTGAAGGATCAGACCGTCGCCGGAATCATCGCCGTCGCCGATTCAGTGAAGACATCGACCGCCGAGGCCATCGACTCGCTGCATCGCGAAGGAATTCGCGTCGTGATGGTCACGGGTGACAGCCAAACCGCGGCGAACGCGATCGCGAAGAGACTAAAGATCGATCAAGTCTTCGCCGAAATTCTTCCCGCACAAAAAGCGGAGATCGTAAAGCAGCTGCAAAGCGAGAAACACGTTGTGGCGATGGCCGGCGACGGAATCAATGACGCCCCGGCGTTGGCCGCTGCCGACGTGGGAATCGCGATGGGCACCGGCACCGACGTAGCCATCGAAAGCGCGGGAATCACGCTGGTAAAAGGCGACCTGCGGGGAATCGTGCGAGCACGCAATCTGAGTCGCGCCACGATGCGAAACATTCGCCAAAATTTATTCTTCGCCTTCGTCTACAATATTCTCGGCGTGCCAATCGCCGCCGGCGCCCTGTATCCCTTCTTTGGATTGCTGCTGAGCCCCATCCTCGCCAGCGCCGCGATGACCTTCAGCTCCGTCTCGGTAATCGTCAACGCGTTGCGGCTGCGCCACGCGCAGCTCTGACCCGGGTTCCTGCGCGCCCACGCAAGACGCGTCTAGCCCGTCTTGCTATAATTGCGTCCATGACTTACATGACCGTAACTTACGAATTGCAACACGCGCTCAAGCCCGAGCAATTCCGCGCCCTCGGCAAGTTCGCAAACACCTACGGCCTGCAGTGTTTCCGCCTTGACGAAGAAAAAAATCTTCTGCATTTCGATTACGATGCATCACGTCTGAAAGAAGTGGTTGTCGAAGATGTGCTGCGCCGCGCCCGCATCCCCGTTCTTCGCCGCGTCCCACCAACCTCCAATTAGCCGGGGCGAACGGCAACTCACGAGATTTCCAATGCGGAAAATGTTTCGTAGCGGTCGGCTTCAGCCGAGCTTTTTTGCACACGATTAATCCTTCGCTTCACTCGCAGCGGGACCGCAATCGATGACGATAAGATCGACGTTGGCGACAGTTTTAGAGATTTGCAGAGCACAAAAGAGCCGGCCCTTCGCAGTACTCGGGGTAAACAGGGACGCCAGCGGTACAAAAAAAGAAGGGGCCCCAGCTTGGGATCTGGGGCCCCAATAGGTTGCGTTCCGGTGACCCGGTCTAGGCGTGACCGAGTCATGGGGTCATCCATCCTAGCTTCCCTCTCAGAGGCAGGTGGGAACGACCCGTTTGACCTCGTGAGCAAGCCCCTTCCTTCTCACTCACTCGATCATGCGGATCGTGTGGAACGCAACCCGCGTCTGTGCATAATGCAAGCGAGAGGCCCAAAGCGCGGAAGATCGGCGAATCTGGAACATGCTGAATACACAGGCCTTGGCGTAATCGCCGCATCGTTCGGCACGATTCGCGAGTGCCGATGCGGGAATCCGCGTCCCACCCCGGAATTCCTCGCTCCGCCAGTCATTCCTCTGCTTTACGACTGGTCTGTCTGCTGCAGGCCGATACTTAAAGTGACAAATTGACCGTTTTGCCTGAAACACTTCGTGGCGATCAACATCGATTGACCATGCCTGATGCCATAACGCTGCGCCTCAACAGCGCTTTCGCGCTGGCCTCTTGGAGATTGCGGCGGTGTGGCCCATAATTGAGGTTGTTCGCTGGGCGAGGAAATGAAACGACCTGGAATATTTCTGGCTGCGGTTTGCGGAGTTCTGGCGCTGCTCGCCGCTGCATTTGCGGGAGCCTACGCAAGCCGCAAAAGTGCCTCGCTAAATTTGACCGCGGCGGCTGCGGCGCGACCCGCGGTGAAAACGGCAGCCGCTGCGAAGCCTTTGCCGGACGATGCCGCATCGCAGGATGATGACGACAACGATGGCGTGATCCGCTTCGTGAAGAATCCTGAGCCGCTGCCGCCATTTCTGGCCCACGATCTGGATGGCCAAATCGTTTCAACCGCCGCGCTCAAAGGCAAAGTGGTGCTGGTTAATTTTTGGGCCACCTGGTGCCCACCTTGCCGCGAAGAAATTCCGGAACTGGTGAAGCTGCAGGCAGCCTACAAAGATCAACTGCAAATCATCGGCATCTCCGAGGATGAAGATGTTCCTCCCGAGGCGGTGCGAAATTTCGCGCGCAGCATGCATGTGAATTATCCCATCGTGATTGTGAGCCGGGAGCTGGAGAAAGAATTCGGCGGCATACCGGCGCTGCCGACGTCATTCGTCGTAAACAAAGATGGTGGCGTGGTGCAGAAGCATGTGGGGCTATTCCCTAGTGAAGTGTACGATCACGAGATTCGCGCGCTTCTCGGAATGCAGGTAAGCGAAAAGATTGAAACGTTCGACGACCTCGGTCAGATTTTCCTGAAGAATGCGGAGCACGCCACGGATTTGCCTGGTGTGGATTTCAGCGGACTAAACGCCGAGCAAAAGCAGGCCGCGCTGAAAAGAATGAACACGGACACCTGCACGTGTGGCTGCCGAATGACGCTGGCGCAATGCCGGATCAATGATTCGGCCTGCGCAACGAGCCGCGAGCTGGCCGCCAAGATCGTGAAGCAAATTGCCGGGAAAGAGGTGAAGCCTGTTGCGCCCGCTCCGGCACCCGCAGGCACCACTTCGGAGTAACGATCGTTTTTTCCTCGCGCAAAAAACAGCGTCCTCCGAAACTCAAAAATCGAAGGACGCTGCGCGCGAATCGTTGCCGCGATTCCGGCCGCTCGTCGCTACTTGTCGAACTCCAGGCAAATCTTGAGCTGACGGATGGCTTCATCCGTGGCGCGTAGAGCTTCTTCGCGATGGCCACCGAAATCGTGTCGCGCCTCTTTCAGGTGCATACGGGCGTGCTCGAGCGAATTGATAGCGGCGTGGATCTCCGGGTGGGGTGGAGGCGCGGGCTGAGCAGTCGTGACCGCGCCCTTTGCGGCCGGTGGCGCGGCAGGAGCTCCCGCCGGAAACGTCAACGTGAAGATGAGCGCGAGCGCCGCGAAGAAGCCGATGATTTTCGTTTTCATGAATGATTCCTCCTAGTCCGATGTGCGGCTCGGACGACCGTGATTGAGATCGCCATCCAGGAATGAAACCCGGCGGGCGCAAAGAAGTTGTTTGTGGCAAGCCTGGGAGGGCCAGGATGTCCGTACGCGGGATTCTATCTCGTGCCGCGTATGAAGGGACCGCGGGGTTCGTTGAGTGTCTACAAAGGATCACTCTTTCCGGCAGATTCGACAATCGGCGAGTGACAGTGCCGGCGGCGCGAGTTGACGCGGCTGCGCGTCTCCATTAGTCTGGGCCGCCGGAATTTCGGCAGGGGCGATCTATCAATCGAGGCCACGAAATATGCGTGAAGAATCAGTGAAGGATGCGAAGAAATTAACGCGCCGCGATTTTGCGCGCGCTGCGGCGGCTGCAGCAGCGACTGCGACAGCGGCGTTGGCACCAGGCGCCGAGGCCTTAACGCGAAAAGTCGCTGGAGCGAACAGCACACGCGTTGTGAATCCGCCGGGACCTGACGATGCGGCCTCAGCCCGGCAGGCGGAGATTGATGCGCGCGCCGCGGACGTTTTGCGGCGTTATGGCGACCGGCTTTCCGCCGAAGAGAAGACTGAAGTCCGGCGCTTGGTGGGCGAACTGCAGAAAACGCTCGATAAGCTTCGCTCTTATCCGCTAGGCAACGGAGATCAGCCCGCGACAGTTTTGCGTGTGGTGCCGGATTTGACGGAGGTGCTTCGTGCTCCCCGCCGTTGAGAAAAAGCGCGCAGTGCCGGGCGAGGACGTTCTGTATCTTTCCGTGCGCGAATTGGGCAAGCGGATTCGCATGCGGCAGCTTTCTCCCGTGGCGCTCACGGAAAGTTATCTGGCACGAAGCGAACGCTTAAATGCGCAGTTCAATGCCTATGCAACTTTGACGCGCGACCTGGCGCTCGAGCAGGCGCACGCCGCCGAAAAAGAAATTGGTGCCGGGCACTACCGCGGACCGCTGCACGGTATTCCTTATGCGGCAAAAGATTTGCTGGCGGTAAAAGGTTATCCGACGACGTGGGGCGCGAAGCCGTTCGCGGACCAGACATTTGATTACGACGCGACGGTCATCGAAAAATTGAACAAAGCCGGCGCTATTTTGATCGGCAAGGCGGCAATGATCGAGTTGGCGGGAGGAATGGGCTATCGCTTCGCATCGGCATCGCTCACCGGCCCGGCGAAAAATCCGTGGAATGAAGGTTGCTGGACTTGCGGATCGTCGAGCGGATCGGGGGCGATTGTTTCCGCGGCGATGGCGGCGTTTGCGATCGGGACGGAGACCTGGGGCTCGATCATTTGTCCTTCGGCGTTCTGCGGAATTTCCGGATTTCGGCCGACGTTTGGTCGAGTAAGCCGCTTCGGCGCAATGGCGCTCGCCTATTCCCTGGATAAAATTGGGCCGATGGCGCGCAGTGCCGATGATTGCGGTTTGATTCTCGCCGTGCTCGCCGGACACGACGCGAAAGACCGTAGTTCCCTTCCCGGAGACGAGGCCGCGTTCGAATATAGCGCGCCCGCGCCGCAGAAACTGAAAATCGGATGGCTTACGAACGCATGGAAGAAAATTGATCCGGACATTGATACCGCGACGCAGGGAGCAATCGCCGTGCTTGAGAAGCAAGGCGCAGTGGTGGAAGATGCCGAGCTTCCAGAGGGGCCGTTTGACGCCGCTGCGGGAGTGATTATCAGTGTGGAGGGCGCGGCGGCGTTTCGCGATTTGATTGAATCGGGGAAAGTCGCCGAGCTCAGCGATCCATTGGGGCGTATCAGCGGCTATGTCAACGAGCAGATTGCGGCCGGCGATTATATGCGTGCGCAGCAACTGCGCGGAATCTGCCTGCAGAAAATGGACGAGTTGCTTGAGAACTACGATGTGCTGGCGGCGCCGGCGTTGCCGGTGGCCGCGAGCGCGCTCGACGCGAACTTGGAGAAGGACCTCAATTTCCCCGATCCGCTGGGCGGAATGGGCAATCTTTGTGGGTTTCCCGCCATCAGCGTGCCTTGCGGATTTACTTCCGCGAAATTGCCGATCGGTATTTTATTTGCGGCGCGGGTGCGCGACGATGCCAAGGCGCTGGCCGCGGCGAATTTATATCAGGCGCACTCCGATTGGCATACGAAGCGCCCGCCGATTTCCTAGGACGCTGAAGGCGTAACTAGATGCTTTCGTTTTGCCGATAGGTCCATTGACGCTCTCTGGGAATATGAATATTCTTGGAGCGCGTCAGGAATAATTTGCGGAAATGGAGCCGGTCACCGTGGTTCATCTTCTTTACGCGGTTCTGCTCGTAGCCGTCAGCGTTCAACTTTCCAGTTTTGCAACCAGCATTTATCTGCATCGGTCGTTGGCTCACCGCGGACTTTACTTGAATCCCGTGGTGGCTTTCCCGATGCGGCTGCATCTGTGGCTCGCTACCGGAATCAATGCGAAGGAATGGGTGGCGGTGCATCGCAAGCACCACCGCCATACGGACGTGGAGGGCGACCCGCACAGTCCGGTGCTCGAAGGGCTGTGGCAGATTTTGCTGGGCAACGTCTATTTCTATGCGCGCGAGGCGCACAAGAAAGAAACGCTCGAGACTTTCGCGCCGGATGTGGGCAATGGCTGGTTCGACCGGCACTTTTTTCGCTATGGAATGCTGGGCATATTTTGCGGGATTGCTATCTGCATGTCGTTGCTTGGGCCTATCTGGGGCGGCATCGCATTTTTGGTGCAAGCGGGAACTTACATTTTCTTTAGTGCCGTGGTGAATGGTGCGAATCATGCCCTGGGCAGCCGGAATTTCGAAAATACCGCGACCAATCTTCAAATCGTTGCGTTACTCACCGCTGGCGAAGGGCTTCACAACAATCATCACGCTTATCCTACTTCGGCGCGGTTTAGCATCCGGCGCGGGGAGATTGATCCTTCTTGGATTGTGGTGAAGATTCTTTCTTGGTTGCATCTCGCACGTCCTTTGCGGCTCGCTCCTCAGCTTGAATCTTAAGAAATACTCTCGCCGCAATGGGAAGAACGGCGGGAGGGTCTAAAGCACCCTCCCCTACGATTCCTCCTTCATCTGAACGTCCGAACTCTCGTTGCTCGAGGGCTAGTTCACCTTGGCATCGAAAACGCCGGTCTCGATTTTTCCAGCGCGCTTCACCTGAACGAAAATCCTGTACAGCCCGGGCTTGGGGAAACCGTAGGGGAAAGAAACCTCGGACGGCATCGGGGTACCACTGCTCTTCATCATTGCCATACCCGGCATGTCTTCGGCCGGCGCTTTGTCCGAGCTTGAATCTGCGCCGAGTGTCGCTTCCGCAAGCGTGTATGCCGCCATCGGAATCGAGCCATCCGGATGGACGTGTGCGAACACGCTGAAATCGGAGCGGATAAATTCGGCGTGCCCTGCCATCCCCATATAGGGCTCTAGACTGGTTACCGGCTGGCCGCTTGTGTCCTCGACGCGAAATTTAAACCACAGCAAGCGATCCGAAACGAGCGGCATTGCTTCACGCTCCCAGATCATGCGCGCACCGTTTGAGAGCGGCGCGCTTGTGTTGGGCCGCGCCGATTCCGTGAGGGCTGGCGCGTTTGCTTCGGCGTCGTCGCCCGTGAGCGGCTTGCCCGGCAAATCCGGCAAATCCACGTCGGCGACCAGCGTGTCTGGAAATCCGGAAGCGCGAACGATGTCGGCGAATACCTTGTAATGGCCGCCGGCGATCGGCGGGAGATCATCGGTGAAGGTCGTCAAGCCGGATCGATCCGGATGAAGATGATAGAAGCGATCCATGGCCGGCTCGCGAATGAGGAAAAGATGCATCAGGTGGCCATGATCGGGAATGAGCGCGGTGCCCACGATGTCGGCGCGCGAGGAATGCCACTTAGAATCGCCGATTTCGAGATTCATTCGGCCCGCGGGATCGAGCGTGACGCCGAGCTTTGGCGCGACGTAGATCATGCGGTTGGCTCGCTTTGCGGCCGAGACCCGCCACCACATATTTCCCAGCGCCAAAATCCCAACAACCGCAACGAGCGCCGCAGCCATCACTAAACGCGCACTGCGCCTTTGCCGCGGCGTGGGCTGCTCTCCCGATTGGAGCTGGCCTTCGCGCTTCGCTGCGCCGACGATCGAGACAATGGCGATGACCAGCAGCAACATCAGACCGAAGAGTAGAAAGCCGAGGCCGCGCTGCATCGCAAGCGTGTTGCGCGCATACGCCGGCACCGGGACGGCGACCGTGCCGGAGCCTTTGTCTCCGTTCGCTTCGATTCGCACTTGCCACGAGCCCGAGCCCATCAGCCAAAGTTTGCCGCTGAAAAACTGCGGATCGCCGGCGGAGGGATTTACGATATCGGGCGGTGGCGGATACTTCGAGCCTTCCCCCGCAATATATAGGGGAACGATTTTTATTTCGCGGATGCCGGGGGTGTCGCTGCTAATCTCGAATTCGGCCACGCCGGGAATCATTTGCGGAGTGCGAATCATCACGACGAGATGATAAGGACCGGCGTCGCCCTGGAAATAGACGTCAGGGCTGCCGACGTGCGCCGCGCAGACCGGCGCGAGCGTCATCGAGAGAACGAGCACGAAAAGGATGAAATGTTTCACGGCGCGGTTAACGGCGAAGCCGCGAGAGCCAATTGCCGAAAATAATTCCCACGAAGAACGATGCGACGCCGCTGACCCAGGCGTAAACGAAGCCCATGGCAAATTGCGCGCGCGTCGGCTCAAAGCGCTCAAATTCCCAGGCGAGATGGTATTCCGATGGCGGCACTTGATACGCAAAATAATTCTGGCCGAAAAACCAATTGCGCGCGGCGGGACTAATCATGAAGTCGCCCCACGGCCAACTCACGATTACCAGAATTGCGAGATAAGCAGTGGCCGCCAGAACGGCTTGCAGCCAACGGCTGCGATTTGAAAAACGATTCAGGACCACATCGAGGCCGAACGCCGCGGGCGCGAGAAGAATCGGAAACGCCATGGGCACCATGTGCGTGACGTTGGTGTAAACCGGACCGAGTCGCGGATGCGCTGAAAAAAGTGGAAGAATCCAGAGCCCGGCTGCGGTTAGCAGCATGTAGATCGACGCGATGATGGTCGCGCCATAGCGATGCCCGGACGCCCGCGCGTAGGCAACGAGCAGCGTGGGCGTGCCGAGCGCGGCTACCGTGTAGAAAATTGCGCTGTGCATCAGCGTTGGATCGTTGTATTCGCTCACCAGAATCATGTGCTGGAAAATCAGCACGCCGCAGAGATAAAGGAACAGACGGCTGAGCTTGGCCCTGGCGTCGCTATCAGCGCGATTCATGACCGAAACGAGCAGAAGCACCACGCCCGTGCTGACGGCGAGAATGCCGATGCCAAGGACGACGTGCGGTGGGCTTAGGATTTCAACGTCGAGGCCGAAGGAATTGTGCCACCAGTTGTCGAACGGCGCGGAGGTGAGCATGGTGACGCCACCCCAGGCGGTGAGAAATGCGCCGACGGGGCCGCGGAATCCCCAGACGCGCACGCCGGCGGATTGTGCCGCAGGATCGCGCGAGAACGTATTCGAGAAAATCAGATAACTGCAAGTGAATGCCGCGAGGATGCCCCCGAAATGAATCGCTAAGTGCGCCGGCGTCCAGAACGTGTCGCGGCCGATGGTTTGGTGCCAGGAAATATCCCAATACAGGCCGAAGGCGATCGAAGAAACGGCGACGATGCCGCTCCAGATAAACCACGGGATTGCGGACGCGCGTTCGCGGGATAGATCGTAGGGAACGCTTCGTGAAACTGTCTGCGCCACGCGAACCTCTCACTGGCGAGAATAACAGACCGAATTGCCGCTCACAATCACTCGCCTGCTCGGTTCTCCGAAGAGCTTGCGCTGGTGAATCTGCCATAATTATTTCTTGACACTTGCGGCGCCACGCATGAATATACATAAGTCTGCATAATTACTCAGGCACTTGAATATGAATACGCACAAAAGATTCCGGCAAGGACAGATCTTGAACTTGCTGGCGCAGATGAAAGTGGCCAATCAGGATGCGCTGCGGCGGCAACTGGTGCATCGCGGCGTGCGCGTCACGCAGGCAACATTGTCGCGCGATCTACGCGAGTTGCGATTAGTAAAGACCGCGGAAGGCTACCGCTCGCTCACGGCGACGCCTGACGATTCGACGTTGAGTTCCCTGCCCCCGTTGGCACGCGCGGTGGGCGAATTTTTGCTGGACATTCGCCCGGCGCAAAACATGCTGGTGCTGAAGACTCCGCCGAGTGGGGCGCAGCCGCTGGCCGCGGCGCTCGATGCGCAACGCTGGAAGGAAGTGGCTGGCACGCTGGCCGGCGACGACACCATTTTAGTCATTTGCCCTTCGCGGGCGGCTCGCGCGAATCTGGAAAAGAGGCTGAAGGAGATGCTGCGATGAGCGATGCCGTACGGGTCGCCGTCGTCGGAGCAACGGGATATGCAGGCTACGAATTGGCCCGCATTCTTCTGCGGCATCCCGAGCTGGACAAGCCGACATTTTATTTGCGCGATGCACATTCGGGCGTTCGTTGCTTGACAGAATTGTTTCCGCAACTGCGCGGCTGGGGCGAGGCGCCTTGCCGCCCGTTTTCGGCGGAGGCGATTCGAGAAAGCGGGGCGCAGGCGGCATTTCTTGCCACTCCGCATGAGGCTTCGCTCGAGCTGGTGCCGGAATTGCTGGACGCCGGCCTGCGAGTGGTGGATTTGAGCGGCGCGTACCGATTTGCGGACGCCTCGACATTTTCGCGCTGGTACAAACTGCCGGCTCCGTCAAGCGCGGCGCTGGCCGAGGCCGTTTATGGATTGCCGGAGCTCTATGCTGACCGGTTGCCGAGCGCGAGGTTGGTGGCCAATCCTGGTTGCTATCCGACTTCGGTGATTCTCGGACTGCGACCGCTCGTGGAAGCCGGTTGGATCGATGCGGGGCGCGGCGTAGTTTGCGATTGTAAATCTGGGGCGAGCGGCGCGGGCAAGGAGCCGAAACGAGAGACTCACTTTGTCGAAGTGAATGGAAATTTTCGCGCTTATGGAGTCTTCACTCACCGGCACACGCCCGAAGTTACCGAGCACACCGGGCTGGCGCCGGAAGATTTCATTTTTACCACGCACTTGCTGCCCGTCGAACGCGGAATTCTTTCCACGATTTATGTGTGGCTCGATCAGCCGCGGACGCTGGATGAGATCGAATCTGCGTACCGCAACTTTTACGCGGGCCGGCCGATGGTGCGAATTTCGCGCGCCGGAATACTGCCGGAATTGCAGCACGTAACGCGAACGAACTTCTGCGATGTCGGGTTTGCGCTGGATGAATCGGGCAAGCGATTGGTGATCGTCTCCTGCCTCGATAATTTGGGCAAAGGCGCGGCAGGGCAAGCGGTGCAGAACTTGAACGGCATGATGGGATGGGCTGAGGAGACCGGGCTGATATGAGATTGGTCGTAAAAATTGCGGGTGCGTTGCTCGAGAGCGAAGAAACGGTGCAGATTCTTGCGCAGCAAGTGGTGCATTTGGCGCAAGCGGGGCACGAACTCCTGGTAGTTCACGGCGGCGGAAAGATTTTTACCGCGACGTTGAAGCGCATGGGTATCGAGAGCCGCTTTGTGGACGGATTGCGCGTGACGGATCGCGAAACGCGCGACGTGGCCGCCATGGTTTTTGGCGGCCTGCTGAATAAACGGCTTTCGGGAGCGATTTCGCTCGCGGGTCAGCGTGCCATCGGGATTTCCGCAGCCGATGGAGCTTGCTTTCGGGCCGAGCCGATGAGTCACAACGAAGCCATCGGCGGACTCGGATTCGTCGGCTATCTCACGGGAGTGGATGTGGAATTTCTGGAATCGCTTTGGCGCGAGAATTTGATTCCCGTCGCCTCGTGCCTGGGGCTCGGGCCGGACGGCGAGCTTTACAACATTAATGCGGATCACATGGCGGCGGCTTGCGCGGAATATTGCCACGCCGAGCGGCTGATCTTCTTGACGGACGTCGCCGGCGTGTTGGAAGACGGCAAAGTATTGAAGGCCGTGAGCGGCGCGGATGTCGAGGAGCTCATTCGACAGAATAAGGTTTCAGGCGGAATGATTTTGAAACTCGAAGCTTCGAAACGGGCGCTAGCTGGCGGTGTGCGCGAGGTGCGCATCGTCGGCGGCACCAGACCCGGCGCATTGATCAGCGCCGCAAATGGAGCCAAAGGTCCGGGGACGCGCGTTGTGCCGATGTATGTTGCGGATGAAATCAAGGCGGCGTCGCTATGAAACGCAAAGCGTCGGCCAAAAACATGGCAGCGGCGGTGCGCGATGAAGCCCGCTATTTGATGAACACTTACCGCCGGCCGCCGGTGGTGTTCGTTCACGGCAAGGGTTGCCATCTCTACGATGAGCGCGGCCGCGAGTATCTCGATTTTCTCGGCGGCATTGCCGTCAATGCCCTGGGTTATTCGCATCCGCGGATTGTGAAAACCATCCGGCGCGAGGCGGGCCGGGCCATTCACCTCTCGAATCTGTTTCACAATCCATATCAAGGGCCGTTGGCGCGGAAACTGGCGGAATGGTCCGGGCTCGATCGCGTTTTTTTCACCAATAGCGGGACGGAAGCCATTGAAGGCGCGCTGAAAATCGCGCGGGCCTACGCGAAGGCGCGGGCGAAGAACGGACGAGCCTCGCCGACGCGCGTGCTGGCGTTAACGAATTCTTTTCACGGGCGGACTTTCGGCTCGCTGGCAATCACCTATCCCGCGAAATATCGCGAGCCTTTTGCGCCCTTGATGCCCGGCGCGGATTTTGTGAACTTCAATGATGTGGCCGATCTCGAGGCGAAATTTGACCCTGGGGTCTGCGCGATCGTGCTGGAGACCATTCAGGGTGAGGGCGGAATCTATCCGGTGAGCGAGGCGTTCTGGAATCGCGCGCGGGAATTGGCGAGCGCGAATCACGCAGCATTAATCGCGGATGAAATTCAATGCGGGCTCGGCCGAACGGGCCGCGCCTTCGCCTATCAGAAATTCGCGAAGTTGCCGGACATTGTAACGGTCGCGAAGCCGCTGGCTGCCGGCCTGCCTCTGGGCGCCGTGATCGCGAATGAGGAATTTGCCGGAGCGCTGTCGCCCGGGCTGCACGGAACTACTTTTGGCGGCGGACCTCTAGTGTGCGCCACCGCGCTTGAGGCGCTGCGCATCATCGAAGAGGAAAAGCTGATGAAGAACGCGCGTGAGCGCGGCGCGGAGATTCGGGCGGGCCTCGAGAAGATGGCCGCCGATTTTGATTTCATCCGCGAAGTGCGTGGCGAAGGCTTGATCATCGGGCTCGATCTCATCGTTGAGGGCGGGCCGTTTGTTGACGCCGCCCTGAAGCACGGATTGGTGATCAACTGCACGCACGAACATATTTTGCGATTTTTGCCGCCATTCACCGTGCGTTCCGCTCATGTGAAGAAATTTCTGGCGACGCTTAACACCGTTTTTGCGAAAACGCCTCGTCCAAAGTCGATTGAGGCGGCTGATAGCTTGAAAACGCATTCGAGCGCGGCGAAAGCTGCGACGGCTTCGGCCGCCGCGGCGACACCGTTGCAGACTGAACTTTCGCTCGAGCCAGCGTAAGAGAGGATTCCATGGCGAGCATTACAGCAACAACGATTCCGCTGCAAACCGATCTGCTAACCGGGATGGAATGGAGCGCCGCGCAAGTGCGCGAGCTGCTGCACCTGGCGGCGGACGTGAAAGCGCGGCCCGACCGTTATCGCGGAGCGTTGGCGGGTCGCTTTCTCGCGCTGATTTTCGAAAAGCCCTCACTGCGGACGCGCGTGACCTTTGAAGTCGGCATCGCGAGCCTCGGCGGCTCGGCCACCTTCCTCGATCACACGTTTTCGCATTTGGGCGAGCGCGAATCGGTGGCCGATGTGGCGCACAGTCTGGAGCGCTGGACGCACGGAATCGTCGCGCGGCTCTTTCGTCAGACGGCGCTGGAAGAATTGGCGCAAAATGCGCGCATTCCGGTGATCAACGCGCTCACGGATCGCTATCATCCATGCCAGGCGTTTGCGGATTTCTTTACGCTCGAGGAGCATTTCGGCGGATTGCGCGGTTTGAAAGTGGCATACGTCGGCGACGGAAATAATGTTTGCCATTCCCTCCTCAGCATCGGAGCGCGACTGGGTGCGAACGTTCGCGTGGCCTCGCCTGTGGGCTACGAGCCCGATTCCGCGGTGGTGAGCGATGCACGGCGGGCGGCGCGCGACACGCGCGGCAAAATCGAGCTTTTCGAATCGCCCAGCGAAGCGGTCACGGGCGCGCAAGTGATTTACACCGATGTGTGGACCAGCATGGGACAGGAAGCCGAAGCCGCCAAGCGCGCCGAAGCGTTCGCCGGGTATCAGGTGAATGAAGAGATGTTCTCTCTGGCCGCGCCGGATGCTGTGTTTCTGCACTGCCTGCCCGCGCATCGAGGAATGGAAGTTACCGAAGCGATCATGGATTCGCCGCGATCGATTGTTTTCGATCAGGCCGAGAATCGCTTGCATATGCAGAAGGCCATTTTGCTGACGCTGCTCAGCTAGACGAGGAATTGGATGCCCACGAAGACCATTAGCGAACGGACAAAACGAAAGGCTGTCGCGAAAAACGGCCATCAGGCAGCGCCACATTCGAATGGACACGCGTCCGCTTCGAAGAACGCGGAGACGGTGGTGACTTCCGAAGCCGCGATGCAGCCGCTGGCGAATCCCAAGAAAGTCGTACTCGCATATTCCGGCGGGCTGGACACTTCGATCATCGTAGTGTGGCTGAAAGAGACGTATGGCTGCGAAGTGATCGCCATGGTCGGCGATCTCGGCCAGCGCGAGGATCTCGAGGCCGCACGGCGCAAGGCTTTGGCCACGGGCGCGAGCAACGCTCACGTCGAAGATCTGCGCGAGGAATTCGTCACCGGATTTATTTGGCCCACGCTGCGCGCCGGCGCGGTCTATGAGCACAAATATTTGCTGGGCACCTCATTCGCTCGGCCATTGCTGGCGCAACGGCAAGTCGCAATTGCGAGGCAGGTGGGCGCGGATGCGGTGGCGCATGGCTGCACCGGCAAGGGCAACGATCAGGTGCGCTTCGAGCTGGCATGCAAGGCGCTGGCGCCCGAGCTGCGGATTATTGCGCCGTGGCGCGAATGGACGATTTCTTCGCGCGAGGATGCCATCGCTTATGCCAATGCGCATCACATTCCCGTCGAGCAGACCAAGGCGAATATCTACAGCCGCGATCGAAACATTTGGCATTTGAGTCATGAGGGCGGCTGCCTCGAAGATCCCGCGAACGCGCCGGATGAGGCTATGTGGCAATGGATCGTTTCGCCGGAGAATGCGCCGGATAAACCGGCGCGCGTGGAAATTGGATTTGAGGAAGGGCTGCCTATTTCCGTCGATGGGCGGAAGTTGAAACCGGTGGCCTTGGTGGAAGAATTGAACGAGCTGGCCGCGGCGCATGGCGTCGGCCGCACGGATATCGTTGAGAACCGGCTGGTAGGAATCAAATCGCGCGGCGCTTATGAAACGCCTGGCGGGACTTTGCTCGTCGCGGCGCATCGCGAACTCGAAACGCTCGCGCTCGATCGCGAGACCGCTCACTACTCGCAGATTCTCTCGCTGCGTTATGCGGAAATGGTTTACTACGGTATGTGGTTCACGCCGCTGCGCGAGGCGCTCGATGCATTTTTCTCGAGCGCGCAACGGCGCGTTACCGGCACGATCGGATTGGAACTTTACAAGGGCAAGGTGACGGTGACCAGCCGCAAGTCGCCGAATTCGCTTTATCGTACCAACCTGGCAAGCTTCAGCATGACCGGCTATAACCCGAAAGATGCGGAAGGCTTCATCAATCTTTTTGCGTTGCCCATTACAGTGCCGCAGGAGTCCGCGCGGCGAGAAGAGGGAGTGAAGCGGCGTTGAGCGAGCCGAAGAACGACAAGATGTGGGGCGGCCGCTTCGAGCGCGGTCCGGACGCGAGCTTTTACGAATTCGAGCGCTCGTGGCGATTCGACCGGCGCCTGCTGCCCTACGAACTCGCGCTCGATCGTGCCTGGGCGCGCGGCTTGCAGTCCGGGCGATTGCTGACCGCGGAGGAATGTGCGCAAATTCTGAAAGCGCTCGACGCCATCGAAAATCGCGCGCTCACCGATCGAAGCTGGCTGGACGGCTCGAACGCCGAAGACGTGCACCATTTTGTAGAAGTAGCGCTGATCGTCGCACTCGGGCCAATCGGCGCGAAGTTGCACACCGGCCGCAGCCGCAATGAAATGGTGGCCACGGAATTCCGCATGTTCGTGAAGGACGCAGCGCGCGCGATGTCCGAGGCGCTGGTTGCGCTGATTGAATCTTTCGCGATTCAGGCCGAGGGCCATCTGCAAATCCCCATGCCGGGCATGACGCACTTGCAGCACGCGCAGCCGATTTTGCTCTCGCATTGGCTGCTGGCGCATGCCGAGGCTTTCTTGCGCGACGCAGAACGCGTGCAATCCGCTGCGGCGCGCGCGGATGTTTGCCCGCTGGGCTCAGGCGCGCTGGCGGGCAGTGCGTTTCCGCTCGACCGCAATGCAATGGCGCGCGAACTGGGATTTGCGGCGATTACGGCGAATAGTCTCGATGCCGTGAGCGATCGCGATTTCGCACTCGAATATCTCTTCGCGCTCACCGTAATTGCGACCCACCTTTCGCGGCTGAGCGAGGACTTGATCCTGTTTGCCTCCGCGGAATTCGGGTTTGCCGTTCTTCCAGATGAATTCTCCACCGGAAGCAGTCTGATGCCGCAAAAGAAAAATCCCGACGCCTGGGAATTGATACGCGGCAAGAGCGGACGAATTGTGGGCGCTCTGATGTCGCTGCTAGTGACGATCAAGGGCTTGCCATCGAGCTACCAGCGCGATCTGCAGGAGGATAAGGAGCCCGTATTTGCGGCGCACGATGAGGCTCACGCGATGGTACGCATCGCGGCTGCAGCGCTTCGTGCCACGAAATTCAACGAAGCCAAGCTGCGCGCCGCCGCCTCGAGCCCCGGACTGCTCGCCACGGAGGCCGCCGATTATCTGGTGGCGCGCGGAGTTCCCTTCCGCGAGGCGCACGACATCGTCGGCCGGGTGATTCGAGACGCGGAAAAGCGATCGCAAGCAATCACCGAACTGCCGTTGGAAGTTTTGCGGCAACATTCCGGCGTTTTCGACACCGATTATTTTTCGGCCGTGACGCTTGATGCCGCAATACGTAGAAAGAGTGTGCCGGGCGGGACATCAATTGAGTCAGTTCGTGACGCCCTCGAGAAACTGCAGGAGCGCCTCGGCCTGCGGGCGACGGCGCGATGAGAGTTCGAAAAGCCCGCCCCGCGGACGTCGCGGAAATTCAATCGCTCATCGCCCACTACGCCGGCGAAGGCATCCTGCTTCCGCGCGACGAGCAAGATGTTCGCAGGCATCTTGACTTCTTTCTGATAGCTGCAGATCGCACTGGCGTAGCGGGCTGCGTTTCTCTCGAGGTCTATCATCCGGCGCTGGCCGAGATTCGCTCGCTGGCGGTGACACCGGCAAAAGTCGGACGCGGACTTGGCGCGCGGTTGGTGAAAGCGGCGCTGGAGCGCGCCGAGCGGCGGCGCATCGCGCGCGTGTTTGCGCTCACCAGCTCGCCGGAATTCTTCGTGCGCCTCGGATTCGAGCCCTCCACCCGCCATTCGCTGCACGAAAAGATCGACCGAGACTGCATTCACTGCCCCAAGGCCCGCACTTGCCAGCTTACCGCGTTGGTGGTAAACCTCTCCCCCATGAACGACCCATTTCGCATCCTGGACGAGAGCGCGGAGCCGGTGCCTGTCGAATGAAGTCCTTTCCATCTCAACGCGATCTTCCGAAGGGCTTCTCATTTTCAGCCCGCGCTAGCGGTTTGAAGAAGTCCGGCCTGGATCTGGCGTTGATCGCGAGCGATTCCCTTGCCGCCACTGCGGCGGTATTCACGCAAAACCTGGTGCAGGCCGCGCCGGTAACGCTCTCCCGTGCAAATATCCGGCGCAGCCGCGGGCGGATGCGCGCGTTGGTGGTGAACTCAGGAAACGCAAATTGCGCCACGGGAGATGCGGGAATGGCGGCTTCGCGCGCTACCGCGGAGGCGGCGGCTCGCGCGCTGAGTTGTTTGCCGGAGGAAATCGTTGTCTGCTCGACGGGCGTTATCGGCGCGCCGCTGCGCGTTGACAAAATCGTGCGCGCTATGCCGGCTCTGGCATCGGCCAGAACCCGCGAAGCGGATTCCTTCGAGTCCTTTACGCGCGCCATTCTGACCACCGATACGCGGCCCAAGTGGGCGGCTGAGAGAATTCGCATTCGCGGCAAGGAAGTCCGGCTGCTCGGTTGTGCCAAGGGTTCGGGAATGATTCAGCCGAATATGGCCACGATGCTGGCTTTCATCGTCACCGACGCGGCGATTGACCCGGCGCTTTTGACGCATGCGCTGCGCCGTGTCGTCGCCCGAACGTTCAATACGATCACCGTGGATGGGGACACTTCGACGAACGACACACTGGCGGTGCTGGCCAACGGCGCGTCAGGGACGCCCAAGCTGCGGCGCGACGGAGCGGACTTTCGGCGATTTAGCGCAGCGCTCGAAACCATTTGCGCCAAACTGGCGCTGGCGATTGTGGCCGATGGCGAGGGAGCGAAACGGGTGATTGAAATCGAAGTGCGCGGCGCATCCAGTGAATCCGCCGCCGAAACCATTGCTCGGACGATTGCGAATTCACCGCTGGTGAAGACGGCCCTGGCCGGCGGTGATCCGAACTGGGGGCGCATTCTGGCCGCAGCGGGGCGCGCGGGAATGCGCTTCGATCCGGCACAGGCGGAGATTCACATAGCGGGCATCACGGTGTGCCGCCATGGCATTGAAGTGCCGTTCAACGAGCGTCAGGCGCATCGGCGAATGTTGGCAAAATTCGTTCCCATTCGAGTGGATTTGCGGGGCGGACACGGCGCCGCGCGAATCTGGACGTGCGATTTCACCGGCGAATACGTTCGCATTAATGCGAGTTATCGCACCTAGAACGGATTTCGCTTCTGCTACGCCGCTTCCGTATTTCCCTCGCCTGCCAATGCGCCCGCGTTTTGGACGATCTGTCCGCAGGCTGCTAGATAGGCGCGCAATTCGATGCGCGCGCGTCGCAACCGCGTCTTTACCGTGCTCACTGTCAGCCCGAGCGTCTTGGCGGTCTCGGACGTCGAAAGTTCCTCCACTGTGCGGAGCACGAAAACATCGCGATACAGCGGGCGGAGCGCGGCGATCGCCGCATTCAGCGCCCCGCGCAACTGCCGCCGAGTGAAATTAACTTCCGGATCCTCGATCGGCCGGCGCAGCTTCACGAGCGCGTCGCCCTCGATAGCCGTCTCGGCGATTTCATCGAGCGCCACGCGCCGGCTGTCATTACGCTTGCGCAAATTCATCAGACCTTCATTGATGGCGATACGCGAAATCCAGGTGGTGAAGCGCGAACGACCCTCAAATTGATCCAGATGCCGGTAAGCCTTGAGGAAAGTTTCCTGGCGCGCGTCCTCGGCGTCCTGATGATTGCGGGTGATGCGCAGCGCCAAGCGATAGACGCGCTGATTGCAGTGCTGCACCAGGCTATCAAAATTCGCGTCGGGCGACTGAACGACGGCGGTCTCAACTACCGACTCGACCGCGGGCGCAACCGAACGCGTCATATGATGATGCCTGACGGGCGCGCCGGACATCGAGGCACGCCGGACTTTCGTCCTTCTTAAATTCGGCCAGCACGTAGCTGCTTGACTCACCTTTCACCTCGCTCCCGGCAGCCCGTCGCGGTGCGCTTCCGCCCGCGAGGAGTGCCCGGCTCAAAATTTATTTGGCGTGATTTTCTGGAACAATCGGCGACACAGAGCACGATACGAATTTCCACTTAGCACGTTACTCTTCGCGCCGGCTGTAAGCTGTTCTAAACAGAACACTTTGTAACCTTTCTAGGAACGGCCAGCGCCGCGGGCTCGCCCGCTGCGGCCGGTGCCAGCGAATTCGTCGGCCGATTCCGTTTCGCGGGGTGCCTTGGCGGTGGAATCGGTTTCATCGGCAAGATAGAGCGTCTTCGTGAATTCGTCGGCCTGCTTTTGTGCCTCTTCCTTGGCGATACCGTAGCGCTCTTGGATTTTGCCGATGAGCTGATCGCGCCGGCCGCGAATTACTTCGAGATCGCTATCCGTGAGTTTGCCCCACTTTTCTTTGACCTTTCCGGCTGCTTGCTTCCATTTGCCTTCCACTTGATCCCAGTTCATTGTTGCCTCCTAAATTGGCCGCGCTTGGTGCGACGTTGCTAAGAGTCCGTTGGACGCGACTAGGGTTCGAACACCACTATGAAACACCAAGACCCCTCTCGCGGTTAATACCCGGAAATCCCTATGGCTTAACGAATTACTTGGTAGGGCATTGGGCTGCTAGCTTGTTGCAATTCACGCGAGCCGTTACGGCGGGCGCGGCAGAATTGGCCACGTGGCCGCTAGGTTGACGTTCTGGGGACGAAGTGCAACGTCAACGGCAAGACCCATCGGCCTCAGGGCTGAAGACCTGCGCTACATTTGGCTATGCTTCGATTATGTGATTCCTGATGGCGTAGCGGACCAGTTCGCTTACCGAATGGCACTCCAGTCGGCGCATTACATTTGCGCGATGCGTCTCCGCCGTTTTCACGCTGATTCCCAGCGCTACAGCTACTTCTTTGCTGCTTTTTCCTTCCGCCAGGAGCTGCACGATTTCGCGCTGGCGCGGGGTTAGCCGCCCGCGTCGTGTGTCCACGTCCGCGGGCTCAAAATCGCGCCGCAAATAACCATCCAGAACGACCTGAGCTACTTTGGAGGTAAAGAAAGTCTTGTCGTGCCGCAGAGCTTCGAGCGCAGTCACAAGATCCCGGCCGGCGTCGGTCTTCAAGAGGTAGCCGCGGGCGCCGGCATCGAGTACCTCGCGGATAATTGGATCAGACTCGTGCATGGTGAGCACTAGAACTTTTGTTTGCGGAAATTCTTTTACGATTTGCCGGGTGGCCTCGAGGCCATTCATCGAGGGCATGCTGATATCCATCACCGTGACGTCCGGCTTGAGTTCTCGCGTTTTTTCTACTGCTTCTCTTCCGTCGGCAGCTTCCGCAGCGACTTCCCAGCCGGGATGCTCTTTGATCAGCGAACACAGACCTCGTCGTACGATCTCATGATCATCTGCCACCAACACGCGCATCAATCCCATCGTTGGCCTCCAGAGTTTTCAAATGGACTCTCGCCTAGGACTGCCGATAGGCGTACGTGGCGGGTAATTGCTTGGCCTCACGCTATTTGCCCGGGAATGTTCTCGACATCTCACACGCAGCGTGAGGGAGTGCACATCGCTCGCCAGTCTCGCCGCGCTGGAAATTCTTTCGGAAAGTCCCGCAAATGCTGGACTTACGGGCGCTAGAAACTCTTAGTACCCGCAACGTTCTGCCCAGCCGTCCCTGAATTTTTTACACGATACCGCGTATCCCTATAGGGTTTCCGCCGTATGGAGCTTTTCCCGCGCGGCGCGTAAAACGGACGAGTTACAAGCGATCGATGTTCGCAAACGGGACATGTAATGCAAGAAACACAGCGAACTGCGACCGCCGCGAATTCAAATTTCGGATCGAGGAGGCAATATGCTGCGCTGGGCTCTGGGATTTTTCCTGGTAGCGATTTTGGCGGCCGTTTTGGGCTTTGGCGGCATTGCGGTTGCCGCGGCCGGAATTGCCCGCATCCTGTTCTTCCTATTCTTGGTTCTATTTCTAGTGGCGCTCGTCGGCGGCCTGCTGCGTCGGGCCTGACCTCAATCGAAGCGCAAAGGAGCGCTCAATGGGCGCGAAAACTGTAATTGGGATTGTGCTGATCATTCTCGGGATCATCTCGCTTGGCTATCAAGGGTTCACCTATACCACGCGCAAGAAAGTGGTGGATATAGGCCCCATTCAGGCGACGAAAAAAGAAAATCACACGGTTCCACTTCCCCCAATCCTAGGTGTAATCGCCCTCGCAGGCGGGGTAGTAGTGCTTGCAGCAGGCCGTCGAGGCGAGTGATTTTGACCTTGTAGGGGAGGGTGCTTTAGCCCTCCCGCATTTAGGCCCCGATTTGCGTAACCAAAGGCAACAAACCCGGAGGAGAGAAATGAAAACATTATTCGCAGTTCTGTCCGCAATGGTGATGCTGGCGATGCCGGTGATTGCCAAGAGCGGTGACAGCGCAAAAGATGAAGAAGATCGATTGGAGAATTCCGGCAAAGTGATGCACGAAATTCTAAACGTGCCGGACGACATCCCGCAAGACTTGCTGGACAAGGCGCGCTGCGTAGTAGTGATGCCGTCGGTAATGAAAGCGGCGTTCGTGGTTGGCGGCACCTACGGCCGCGGCGCGATGGTCTGCCGCACCGGCAAGGACTATCGCGGGCCGTGGGGAGCTCCATCGATGTTTGCAATGGAAGGTGGAAGCTTCGGATTCCAGATCGGCGTAGATGCCACGGACTTCGTATTTCTAGTGATGGATAACCGCGGAGCCGACAGCCTCATTCACGCCAAGGTAAAGCTCGGTGCGGATGCTACGGCGGCTGCGGGCCCGAAGGGACGCGAGGCCGAAGCGGACACCGACGTTACAATGCGTGCAGAGATCCTGACCTACTCGCGCGCACGCGGCGTGTTCGCCGGCGTATCGCTGGAGGGCTCGACGCTGCGCCCGGACAATGACGGCAACAAGCATTTGTACGGTGAGAAGGTAGACGCCGAAACAATTATCACCGAGAGAAGCGTTCATGCTCCGGAAGCGGCGATTGGTTTGGTCTCGGCGCTGCAGAAGGCTTCACCCGAACGCAGATCGTAACGAAGTTATTCCCCTGAGGTAAGAACCACCCGAGAGGCAGGCGCCGGGTCGTAACCGGCGCCTGTTTTTTTTCATCGCATCACGGAGCCGCGGGCTTCAGTTTCTGCATAACTGCCGGCAAGAGATTTCTCGCAGCTTTATCCCAGAATTTCCACTCGTGCGCCCCAGGGGCCTGGTGAAATTCGTAGCGCGCGTGCTCCTCAAGAAGCTGCGCTGCGAATTGCTGGTTCAGGGGGAAGAACGGGTCGCTCTCGCCGCAGGCTAGATAGATATATGGCAGGCGCGCCACATCGGCGTGCTTCAGCAGAATGAAAATGTCGTTGTCGGCTCGCGTTGCGCTTCCTGCGAGGCCAAATACCTGCAGCAGATTCGCTTGAAAATCAGGCTGGCGCGGGCCTAAATCAGTTGGCGCGTTGATTGCGCCGCTTATGCTTCCTGCAAACACGAATAAATCGGGATGCTTCAGCGCGAGATTTAACGCCCCGTAGCCCCCCATTGAGACGCCAGCTATGGCGCGGCTCTCGCGCGCGGCGAGCGTGCGGTAGTTCTCATCGATCTCATGGATCACATCTTTAACAATGTAATCCTCGAACCGGTTTTGCGCGTCGCTCGCGGAGTTCACGTACCAGCTATCGCCCGCATCCGGCATGACGACGATCAGATCGAGATTCCGCGCATAGTGCCGCAAGTGCGATTGCGTGTCCCAATCGGTGAACTTGCCGTAGATGCCGTGAAGCAGGTACACAACCGGAAATCGGCGCTCGGGCTGCGCGTAGGTCCGCGGAAGATAGATTCGATAGTGCATGTCGCGTCCAAGCGCCGAGCTGTGAAATGTTTCGTTTTTGACGGTTAACGCGCCGCCCAACGGCGCGGCGGTGGGGTTTTCAATCTCGCTCGATTCAACCGCAGGTGGGAATTTGGCGATGATTAGGCAAAGAAGAAGCGCGATCGCAGCAGTAAATGTGGAAATGCGCTCAGGTCGAATCATCGTAATTGGCATGGACGGGCTGACGGCCGCGACCGCATCACGCGGACGCATGCGCTGACTTGGCGCGCGCTCGCCGGCACTCATTGGTGGTCTCGAGAACCGCTGAAATCACCCGTTCCACTTGTTCGTGCGCGAGATCGGGATAAATCGGAAGCGAAATGCAGCGGTGATATTCGTTTTCGGCGCGCGGAAAATCTCCCGGCCGATAGCCATATTGCCGCTGATAGTAGGAATGCAAGTGCAGCGGCTTGAAGTGCATGCTGCAGCCAATTCCCTTCTCGCGTAGTTGCGCCATAAAATGACTCCGATGACTCGCTAGATGATCGAGACGCAATCGCAAAATGTACAGATGCCAGGAACTTGTGGAATCCGGCGGCTCGACCGGAATTTCAAGCGCGGCGTCCGATTCGAACGCGCGAGAATAGCGTTCCGCGATCTTGCGGCGTGCGTCATTCATCGCGTCGGACTTCGCGAGCTGCACGATTCCGATCGCTGCCTGCAAATCCGTGAAATTATATTTGAAGCCTGCTTCCTTCACGTCGTAGTCCGCCGACTCGCCGGTCTGTTGGCGCCTCCAAGCATCGCGGCCAATTCCGTGCAGCCGCATCACGCGCATGCGCTCGGCGGCGATGCCTTCTCTGGTAGTGATCATGCCGCCTTCGCCGGTGGCCAGCGTCTTGGTGGCATAAAAGCTGAAGCAGGTGAACTCGCTGACGGCGCCGATGCGCCGCGATTTATAAGTCGAAGGAAGAGCATGGGCCGCGTCTTCGATCACGTGCAAATTATGGCGCAACGCGATGGCCCGGATGGCATCCATGTCGCAGGGCAGGCCGCCGGTCTCCCCAAAAGCGCGGCACGCCTCGATGAAGGTCATCAGCTGGCCCTTATCGTCGCATGCGCCGCGCGCAACGATGCGTTGGCCGGTCGGCGCATCGACGAGCCGCGGCTCGAAAGGCGGCTTCTCCCACAGACTCAAGGGTTCCGGCGGCTGAACGTCGTAATGGCCGTAGAACAGGACGTGCGGCGCATCGCGCCGCGTCGCCCTGGCGTGGCCGACCACCATGGGCTTGCCGTCGGTATCGCGCCTGCTCGCCTCGAAGCCGAGGCTTTGCAGTTCGCGGACCAGCCAATCGGCGGCGCGAAGGCAGTCCTCGCTATGCGCCGGATCGGTC
>Ga0209038_10000081_pt1 | contig 28756 bp, 29 predicted proteins | sample BogFormECP03_OM3_FD_188237 | JGI IMG/M metagenome (GOLD analysis project Ga0209038, IMG submission 188237) | Bog forest soil microbial communities from Calvert Island, British Columbia, Canada - ECP03_OM3 (SPAdes) (version 2) | ecosystem: Environmental > Aquatic > Freshwater > Wetlands > Bog ...
TGTATCCGCCCGCACCCAACCCCGTCAACAGCTGCTCGGCGGCAAACGATGTGAGCATCGCCCCAACGGCAGCGTCGACCGCGTTGCCTCCTTCGCGCAGCACCCGCGCGCCGGCCTCCGCCGTCAGCGGATGCCCAGCCGCCACGACCCCCTTCTCACCCGCGCTCATGAAAGAGCGATAGCACAGGGGGCCCTACGGATGCAGAGCGCCCGGAGAAGCAATGGGTCTGTGAGGTCGTCAGTCGAGCAGGCCAAGGACGCAGGGAGCGTGGCGTGCTTCGCACGCGAGTGACCGAGGACGCAGTTATGCGAAGTGCTGACGGCCTTACAGATTGGGGATGAACTCGGGGACGTCCAGTTCATCGACCGCCAACCCACCGCGCCGCGACTGTCGGCGAGCGGTGCTCGGCGCGCCTGCGCGCTGGACCTTGAACTCGCCCGCGGGCTCCTTCATGCGGCCAACGCTCTTGCGCACGCCCTGCTCGCCGTAGCCGGTCGCCACGACCGTCACCCACACCTGGTCGTCGAGCTTCTCATCGACCATCGCTCCGAAGATGATGTTCGCATCGGGGTGCGCGGCCTCCGAGACCGACTTAGCCGCCTCGTTGACCTCCCACAGCGACAAATTGTTGCCGCCGGTGATCGACAGCAGGATCGATCGTGCGCCGTCCATCGAGGTCTCGAGCAACGGCGAGGAGACGGCCTGCATCGCGGCCTCCGTGGCGCGATTCTCGCCGAGGCCCATGCCGATGCCGAGCAGCGCGCTCCCGGCCTCGCTCATGATCGTGCGCACGTCCGCGAAGTCGAGGTTGATGAGGCCGGGAAGGGTGACGAGGTCGGAGATCCCCTGGACCCCCTGGCGCAGGACGTCGTCGGCGACGCGGAAGGCCTCGACCATCGCGGTCTGCTTGTCGAGCACCGCCAGCAGGCGGTTGTTGGGCACCACGATCAGGGTGTCCACCTCCGCCGCGAGCGCGCTGACCCCTTGCTCTCCCTGCTCTGAGCGGCGGGAGCCCTCGAAGCCGAACGGCTTGGTCACGATCGCGACCGTGAGCGCACCGAGTTCCCGCGAGATCCGGGCCACCACCGGGGCGGCACCGGTGCCGGTACCGCCTCCCGCGCCGGCCGTGATGAAGATCATGTCCGAGCCCTTCAACAGCGCCTTCAGGCGGTCGTAGTCCTCCATCGCGGCCTGGCGTCCGACGTTCGCGTCCGAGCCTGAGCCCAATCCCCTGGTGAGTTGCTCGCCGATGTGCAGGGTGATGTCCGCGGTGGACTGCTGCAGGGACTGCAGATCGGTGTTCACCGCGAGAAACTCGACTCCCTCGACCTCCGCCTCGACCATCCGGTTGACCGCGTTCACGCCCGCGCCGCCGACGCCGACCACGCGGATCACGGGCTGCTCGACCTTGCCGGGCTCGCTTGTGGCGTGCTCGCGGGAGTACCCGTCCATCACCGGGCGCACGGCCGAGCGATCCATCACATCGTCGGGAATCTCCGAGGAGAACGCGTGGCGCAGCCGCTCCCGCGGGGTGGGGACGGGCGTGGCCTGCTCTGGCGAAGCCTCCTGCGTCTCCGTCGACGCGCTCAGGGCCGGGTGGGGAAGGCCGCTGTCACGCGGATGCTCAGGCGGGGAGGGTCGGGCGGAATCCTCCTCAGAGTCTTCATCGGTCTTGCGAAACAGCGCCGCCAGCGGGCCTTCGCGCATGCTCGCGCGTTTAGCGTTTGCCATGTGTGAGAACCTCCTGCGCCAGTTGCCGGTAGGACTGAGCCGCGACCCCGTCAGGCTCGTACTTGAGCACCGACATGCCCTTCACCGGTGCCTCGGCGAAACGTACCGTCTTTCGGATACGCGAGGCGAACACGCGGTCCCCGAAGTTTTCCTCGAGGATCTCGATCGCCTCCTTGGCGTGGATCGTGCGCGAGTCCACCAACGTCGGGAGGATACCCTCGATGTCGACGCCCGGGTTGAGGTTCTCCCGGATCATCGCCAGGGTGTTCTGCAGCTGGATCAGCCCGCGCATGGACAGATACTCGCACTGCACGGGGACGATCACCTTGTCGGCGGCCGTCAGGGCGTTGATCGTCAGCAGCCCGAGGCTCGGCGGAGTGTCGATGCAGATGAAGTCGTAGTCCTCGAGGATCGGTTCAAACGCCTTCTGCAGCGAGCGCTCGCGGCCGATCATCGTCGACATCGCGATCTCCGCCCCGGCGAGGTCGATCGACGCACAGGCGATGTCGATCTCGCGCTTGCGGATCACCTCACGGATCGAAACCTTGTGCACGAGCACGTCGTACATCGATTTCTCGAGCGTGTCCGGGTCGATTCCCTGCGACATCGTGAGGTTGCCCTGCGGGTCCATGTCGACGCACAGCACCCGGTGTCCCTCCTCAGCGAATGCGGCAGCCAGGTTGAGTGTGGTCGTCGTCTTGGCCACGCCGCCCTTCTGGTTGGCGAACGCGATGACCTTGGCCTTTCCTTCCACGGGGACTCCGATGCTCGATTGCGGGAAAGCCGTCCGTTGAGTATTCGCATACCGCCGGGGGATTCCTGCACGGGAACTACGATCCCGGGATGGCGTCAAGCAAGCGGGCGGGCCTGCGGGCGCGCCTTTCCGGTATGCGCGTTTGCATCTGCCTCGGCGGCGGAGGCGTCGGCAAGACCACCACCTCCGCCGCGCTCGCGCTCGCGCTCGCCGCCCGCGGACAGAAGGTCGCCGTGATCACGATCGATCCGGCCCGGCGACTGGCGGCCGCGCTGGGCCTGCAAGAACCCTCCGAGGAGGGTTCGGAGTTGGGCCAGCACATGGTCGATCCGGCGCTCTTCGCCTCGCAGGGCATCGAGATGAAGGGCGAGCTGTGGGCGATGATGCTCGATCCCAAGCGCACCTTCGACGACATCGTCACGGATCTCGAGCCCGAGCGAAGCGCGCGCGAGGAGATCCTCTCCAACCCCATCTACCGCGAGCTCTCAACCGCGGTCGCGGGATCGCAGGAGCTCAGCGCGATCGCAAAGCTCTACGAACTCCACCACGAGCGCGACTTCGACGTGATCGTGCTCGACACGCCGCCCTCGCGCAACGCGATGGACTTCCTCGACGCGCCCACGCGCCTGCTCGGGTTCCTGGAAGGACGGGCCCTGAAAGTGTTCATCGCTCCCGGCGGCCTCACCGCACGCCTGTTCGGCCGCCCCACCGCACTTGTCTTCTCGATCTTCGCGCGCGTCACCGGCGTCGACATGCTCGCGGACCTGTCGAGGTTCTTCCGCTCGGTCTCAGGCGTGATCGAGGGATTCGGCGAGCGCACGCGCGGCGTCGCCTACCTCCTGCGTGAGCCGTCAACTACATTCCTGATCGTCACCTCGCCCGAGCCCGAGCCGGCAGCCGAGGCGATCTTCCTCGCCGACAACCTCAAAGCCAGGGACATGAGCCGCGGCGAGCTGATCGTCAACCGCGTCCACCGCGACGGCCTCGGCGGCCACTCCGCCGAGGAGGTCAGGACGCTGCTGGAGCCGCAGCTGGGGGAGCGCCTGGCGGCGCGCGTCGCGCACAACCTGGCCGATTTCGACGTGCTCGTGCAGCGCGACTCAGCGACCATCTCACACCTGGCCTCTGAGCTGCAGGAGCAGAACCCAATCCTCGTTCCCCACTTCGACCACGACATCCAGGACCTGGCGGGCCTGGCCGTGGTGGCGGAGCATCTGTTCGCCTGAAGCGCCGGCCGGCGCGCCTGCGCCCGCAGATCGGCCCTCTAGAAGAGGACCGGCTCCGAGAGGGCCGAGTCCGAGGGGGCAGGGTCCGCGGGGGCTCGGTCTGACAGGACCGGCTCGGCGGCGATCGCCTCCGCCGGGTGCCCGTACTCCTCGGACTCTTCCGGCGCGGCGAGCAGTTCGTCGGCAAGAGCAGGCAGATCGGTGGTGAGGTGTCCACAGATCACGTCCCGCAGCAGCGCGCGGAGGTGATCGGCGATCTCCCGCATCAGCGCCTGGCCGGTGCGCTTCAGCGAGCCCCCGGTGATCGCGGCGTGCTCGAGCGCCACGGCGGCAACAACCCGCTCGGTCAGCTCGCTGCGCTGCTCGGGCGTCGCGCACAGCGCCGCCATCCGTCCTGCCAGGAGGCCGCTGGACGGCCCCTCCGGCTCGAGCACCGCACGCAGCGCAAGCAGGTGATCGGTGAGGGCCTCGTAGGGATTTTCGCGCTCACAGCCCAGCTCAAAGCGGCGCAGCGCCCAGGCCAGCTCGTTGCCGTGAGGCGCCCGGCGCGATACCAGATTGCAGAACGCCCGCAGCTCGTCCTCCTGCTCGGCCGTCACCACGAGCATCCCGTATGGCCTGCCACCGAGCTTCAGGGCCACCGGGCTCCACACGCCGCCGCCGACCCTCGCCCACGCCAGCGCACCCAACGCGACGCGGCCGTCACCGAATAATCTCAGTGCGCGCAGCAGATCCCTGAGAACCTCCCGCCCCTGCGCGATCGCCTCGCGCGCGTCACCCTGGGCGATCGCGCCCTCATCGTCGGAGACGGTCAACGCCACGACCAGGTGGTCGCGCTCGCTCTCGTCGGGCGCACGAGCGCCGTCGGGTATTCCCTGCAGGGCATCGGGGTGGGCGATCGTCAGGCCCTTGGTCACGGGGAGCTCGGCCGAGGTGATCGTCAGGCCGTGCAGCGTCGCCACGAGCGTCACCTCGCTCGTGCTCAGGGAGTCGGAGCGCATCAGCCTGTCGAGCGCCGCATCCACGCGCTCGGGGTGCACCTCGAAGTCACTCTGCTCGTCGAACACATCGGAGAGCAGCGCGATGATCGCGGCCGGCGCGCTCGCCTGACCCTTGCCGCGGCTCCTCGCGCGGCCGCGACGGGTGGGGTCGTCCACTCCGACGCTGACGAGGTAGCGATCGAGCCCGTCGAAGCCCTCCATCAGACTGACGGCCTCGCCGTAGCCGGGCAGGCGCTCGAGCTCGGCCTCGTGATCGGTGATGAAAGCACCGGTCAACGCGCGATAGCAGTACAGCGGCGTCGCTCCGCGACCCCTGCGCCCGGTCTGTGACCCCAGCTCGAACGGGACCTCCGCGCCGCCATCGATCTCCGCCTGCAGCTGGCTGGCCGCCGATTCGATGAGCTTCGTGAGCGCTGTCTGAAGCCGGCGCGAATGCATGTTGCGCTCACTTCGCGCTGGGCGCTCGACCTCCTCTTCCCCGCACCCGGAGTTGCAGGCGCCTCAGGCGGTGAGGAGAACCTCCGCTTACGCAGTGACGAGGACGTCTGGAGCGATGCGCTCGGCGCACTCCGCGTCGAGCCACTCTTCTCCGTATGAGCGCATGTCATCGATGATCGGCAACAGCGCCCGTCCCTTCTCGGTCAGCGCATACTCAACCCGCGGCGGCACCTCGGGAAACGTCTGACGCTCGACGATCTCCTGCTCCTCGAGCGCACGCAGCCGCAGCGACAGCGTGCGCGGGCTGATGCCCGCGAGCGAGCGTTCGAGCTCACAGAAGCGCGAGGTGCCCTCGGCGAGGTCGCGGATCAGCAGGAGCGTCCACTTTCCGCAGACGATCTCCGCGGTTCTGCAGACAGGGCATGTCTCATCAACGGCCATTTCAACCGTTACTTTACCAACTGAAGTGACGCCGGGCGGACCCCGGCCGGGAGACGGGACCGATCTAGGAGGCCACGGTGAGCGGCGGCGTGGCCTCGGGCTCGCGCTGGCTCTCGGTGGAGGCGACGTCCTCCATGGTCGTGCCCCTGCGTCCGTCCGCCTGCATCAGAAGCTTGAAATCGTGCGGGCTCGAGGCGACTTTCATCGCGTCCTCGAACGTCACCCGCCCGGCCTTCACGTGGCCGAACAGGGCCTGGTCGAAGGTCTGCATTCCGTAGTAGCTGCCCGAGGTGATCACCTCCACGAGCTTGCCCGTCTGCGTGGAGTCCATGATCATGTCGCGCACGCGTCCGGTCATGCGCAGGATCTCGCACACCGCCACGCGTCCGCCGTCGGCGCCGGGCACGAGCCGCTGGGAGATCACTCCCTTGATCGTGCCCGCGATCATGCTGCGCGCCTGCTGGTGCTGGTGGGGAGGAAAGAAGTCCAGCAGCCGGTTGATCGACTCCGTCGCGTCGACGGTGTGAATCGTGGAGAGCACAAGGTGTCCGGTCTCGGCTGCCGACAGCGCGGTCTGGACCGTCTCCTCATCGCGCATCTCCCCGACCAGGATCACGTCCGGGTCCTGCCGCAGCACCCTGCGCAGCGCGCGTTTGAAGGACGCGGTGTCCATGCCCACTTCGCGCTGGTTGATCACGGAGCGTTTGTCGCTGTGCACGAACTCGATCGGGTCCTCGATCGTGACGATGTGCTTGCTGGAGGTGACGTTCATGTGGTCGATCATCGCCGCCAGCGTCGTGGACTTGCCAGAGCCGGTGGTCCCCGTGAGCAGCACGATCCCGCGCTCCTCCTCGGCCAGTTCCTTGATCACGGGCGGCAGCGCGAGCTCGTCGATCGTGGAGATGTTGGTGGGGATGGCGCGACAGGCCATCGAAGTCAGGCCGCGCTGGCGGAAGGCGTTGATGCGGTAGCGCGCGACACCGGGGATTTCGTAGGAGAAGTCGACCTCGTGCTCCTGCGCGAATTCGTCGAGCTTGCCCTCGTCGCTGAGGAGCTCTTTCAGCGCGCCTTCGGTGTCGTCCTGGGTCAACACGTCGGCTGAATCGTCGGCCGCGAGCTCTCCATGGACGCGATACAGCGGCTTGGCGTGCACCTTGATGTGCAGATCCGAGCCCTCTTTTGCGACGAGCTCGCGAAGCGCCTCCCTGACGTCGAACATAGGAGCTGATCGGCAAGCGACGGGCAGGCCTTGAGCCCCGAAAGGGGCCTTGGACGAACTACGCCCTGACGAGCGGATCGGGGTGGCTGACAAGGACGCAGCGAGCGAAGTGTGCCGGACCGGGAGACACTCGCTGTCGCTCGCATCCCCGAACCGGCCAGCACACGAGCGCAACGAGGACGCCGTCAGGCGCGCCGAGCCGCCGTCAGGCCACGTCGCGGAGCTTCTGCGCCTCTGCAAGGCTCTGAAGCTTCTTCAACGACTGGTTCTCGATCTGGCGGATTCGCTCGCGGGTCACGTTGAACGTGCGCCCCACCTCATCGAGCGTGCGCGGATGCTCGCCGCCGAGCCCGTAGCGCAGCTCGAGCACGCGCCGTTCGCGATAAGAGAGGTTCTCAAGCGCCTCCCTCAGGGCCTCCTTGGTGAGGATCTCCGCCGCACGCTCGTACGGGGACTCGGCGCGCTCGTCGGCGATGAACTGGCCGAACTCGGACTCCTCCTCGTCACCGACCGGCTTCTCGAGCGATACCGGCGCCTGCGCGGAGCGCTTGATCGAGTCGACCTCCTCGGGGTCGATGCCCGTCACATCGGCGATCTCATCCGCCGTGGGCTCGCGCCCGAGCTCGGTCACGAGCTTGCGCTCGGCGCGGCCGATCTTGTTGAGCTTCTCCACGACGTGCACCGGGATGCGGATCGTCCGCGCCTTGTCCGCGAGCGCACGCGCGATCGCCTGGCGAATCCACCAGGTCGCGTATGTGGAGAACTTGAAGCCCTTGCGGTAGTCGAACTTCTCGGCCGCCCTGACCAACCCGAGCGTGCCCTCCTGGATCAGGTCCAGGAACGGAAGCCCCTGGTTGCGATAGTTCTTGGCGATCGACACCACCAGGCGCAGGTTCGACTCCACCATCTTCTGCTTGGCGTCGAGATCGCCGCGCTCGATCCGCTTGGCCAGATCGACCTCCTCCTGGGCCGTCAGCAGCCGCACCTTGCCGATGTCCTTCAGGAACAGCTGCAGCGAATCCGTCGTCATGTCCGGCTTGAGGTCCAGCTGCGCTTTGGCTTTGCGCCGGCCGCGCTTGTCGGGCGCGCGCTCCAGCTGCGAGGAGGCGGCGGTCGCCGGATCGATGTCCTCGACGAGCTCGATCTCCGATTTCTCGAGGAAGCCGTGCAGTTCCTCGACGTCCGACTCGTCCAGGTCGAGCTCGGACATCGCCTTCGTTATCTCCGTGTAGGAGAGCACACCAACCTGCTGCCCCTTGGCCAGCAGACCCTTGACCTCATCCAGCTCCTGAAGCTCGACTACTGACATTTATATCCGTTTCTTCCGTCGATCGACAACCCGGGACAGCACTGCAGCTCCGCCGGAATCCGGCCGAAACCTGCCGCTCAAGCAAACGTACGGCCGGAGCCTCCCCAACGTTACAACGTGAGCGCCGTTTCCAGGCTCCCATGTTAACGCCTCAAAGGCCCAGATTGGAGCGACTTTCTCCGTTTCCCTGCGAACCCCACCCCAACCGCCGCCTTAAGCAATCATGTTCCGATGAGTGGTATCGACGACAACGGTCGCGCGACCGGGCAGGGCAAGAATGGAGGGGTCCTCGTCAACCTGCCCCGCACTCGCCCGCAGCGCTCCAGTCCCCGCCGCGCGGCGGCCCGCCAGCGGGCTGCGCTGCGCGAGCCGGCAACCGCGAGAGCGCCCGCCAGGACACGCCCCGGGAGCGCCCCCAGGCGCTCCGGGGATCCAGCCCGCAGACACGACGCGGCGCCACGCCAGGGATTCGAGTCTGAGAACGAGAACATGAGCGGCTCCGTCCAGCCCCCGGGCAGCGCGGAGTTCATCGCATCCGCGGCGGAGGCAGTCAGCGAGCTCGCGAAGGCCGGGCTCTCCACCGGCGAGCGCCTGCTCAAGGATGTGCTGTCGCGCCTGCCGCACTCCTAGCGGGTCGTCGGGTCGCCGGTCGATGCCGTGCGTGACCGCGGGACCCGCGCGGCGCTTATGTATACTGGCGCCCACGCCGAGCTCCCTTGACCCAGGTCAGGGGAGGCGGGGGACCCAATGCGGATGAATCGATCCGCTGGGGCGAATCGGCCTCTCAGGCCGTAGCGCTGCCTCACAGCGCGAGCCCGTCAGCTGACCCCGTAGGCGTAGCGATGACGATGCGAACAACGTTCAGAGATCGGATATTCCTCGTCCTGGCCATCGTGCTGGCCTACGTCGGCGCCTGCTCGGTGCAGGCCTTCGCCAGCACCGGCGGCGTTGCCGTTCCGAGCTCGCCGGCGGGCCCCAAAGCCCCGGCCCACGGAAGCGCCATCGCCACCTGGTTCGGCCCCGGCTTCTACGGCAAGCAGACCGCCTGCGGACAGACCATGACCCCCGCCATCGTTGGCGTCGCCAACCGCACTCTCCCCTGCGGCACGCTCGTGAAGGTCAACTATCAAGGCCACCTGCTGGTTGTGCCGGTGATCGATCGCGGGCCGTACGGCCACTCCGGCGCGCAGTGGGACCTGACAGCGGAAGCCGCTCGCATGCTCGGAATCGAAGAGACCGTGCGGATCGCCACGCGCATCGTTGGCAGCACGCCCAACACACCGACGCTCGGAGCACCGCCCGAATCCGCTGCCGCGGCGCTCACCGGCGGCGCGATCTCCGGCTGACGCGGACGGGGCCTATCACGACGGGTCGAGGTCCTCGGCGAGCCTGTCCACCGAGGCGATCGACCGTACGCCCGAGCGCGCATCGAACAGCCGCGCCTCGGCCCGCGCGGCCAGTGCCGCCGCGTCCCGGCCGTCCTCGGGGCACACGGCCGTGCCGATCGCAAACGGCAGCGCCACCCCGGGACGGTGAGCCAACGGCTCGAGCGCGCGCGCCAAGCGCTCGGCCAGCATCCTCACCGCGAGTCGGTCACTCGCCGGTGCAAGCAGCCAGTAGCGCCCCGAGCGCTCACGCGTAAGCGCGCCGGCGCGCCGGCTCGGCCCGCCGGGCCGGGCGCCGTGCGTGCCCTCGACCATCCGCAGCTCGTGCGCGAGCGCGCCCTCAACCTCGCTCGTGAGGGCTGACAGTTCCCCGGGCGGCACGACCCGTTCCAGTCGCTCGACATCGAACAGCTCGACGAGCAGCACCGCGAACGGGAGCCCATCCTCTTCAAACCGCTCGAGCCGGCGCCCGATCGGAGAGGTCCAGGCCGGCGAGCGATCCTCGCCGCGTGCATCTGTGATTTCGATCTGCGGCCCGGAGACCGGCGCCGAGGCCACGTTCTCGCGTGACTCGAACGGGCCCATGTCCCACGGAAACGGGCGCACCTGCGTGCGGCGCTCGCTCGCCGGCGGGGGCGGCCGCGAGGCGGCCGGCGCCGGTCGGCCCTCATCGCGCTCGTCGATGAGGACCGCTCCGCCAGGGCGCACGGGGCGATCCCCGCCCTCGGCGAGGCCCCGGCCCCGGGCTCCCGTCGCGACCGCACGATCGGCATCCTCGAGCGGCACGGACGCCTCCACCGGGAAGGGCGCGGCGAGCGTCACCGAGAGCGCCGTCGCGCAGACGTGGGCCAGCCGGTCGGCGAGATCGGCCACCTGCCGCGCGGGTGGATCGCGCAACTCCTCAAGCAGCGCACGCCACAGGACCGACCTCAGCGCCTCGACCGCCTCGACCGCCTCCTCGGCGTCGCGGGCACCCGCGAGTTTCCCCAGCTCGTGCGCGTCGGCGGACTCCTCGCGACTGCCCGCGGCGCAGCTTCCGGCCAAGCGATCGAGCTCGGCGTCGGAGAGCAGCGCGCGAACCGCCTGGGCGCACAGCGCCGGTGCCGCGCGCGCCAAGTCCTCGAGCGGGAGCTCTCCGATCCGCTGCAGCGGACGCGAGAGGATCAGCGCGATCACCCAGCGCCTGGCCAGGTCATCGGCTCGGTCGATCAGGTTCTCGACGGGCGCCTCGCCGACCGGGCGCGGGTGCGGGAGCGAAGCAGGCCAGATGGCGGGGTTTCGACTCACACATGTTGGATAGCAGCAAGGGAGGACGGTGGGCTCGCGGCGTTAGCCTGAAAGGCGGTGCGACCGTTCGATGATCGACGCAGGAAGGCGGTCATCACCGACCTGCAGGACTCAACGTCCCTGGACGGAGGCACCGGGGCGGTGCGTTCCGTGCAGACCGCGGACCTGCTGCTCGAGCGGGCAGCGCTCGATGAGATCTGGTCACCTCCCTACCTGGAGCGACTGGCGCGCACCTACTGGCGCTTTCTCACCCGCGTCACACTCGGGATCATCCGCGTGCACTACACCGAGGGGGAGCGCTCCGTCGTGCTGCTGTTCAGCCCGTTCAAGCTGCTCACCTTCGATGCGCCCGAATACGAGATGGACCGCTTGCGCGGGCTCGTGCGCTGGCGCATCGCACGGGGCCTGCTCGTCGCCAGACGTGGGCGCGACGGCGGTGGCTACCTGCAGATCGAGGTGCGCCGGCAACCCGGGGAGGACCGCGACGGCGCCCGCCTGCACGTGGAGGTGGAGGTGGCCAACTTCTACCCGTCGATCGCCACCGGTCTCAGCCACTGGCTCTACGAAGCGACGCAGTCGCGCATCCACGTGATCATCACGAACGGCTTCCTGCGGTCGCTCGCACGTATGGACCTGGCGGAGTCTCGCGTGGGGCGGTTCGCAGGCGACCCCGGGCCCTCTCAATAGCGCTCGCCGCCGACCGCTCTGAGCTTCGCGCGGTCGTGCGTGGCGAGGATGCGCCTGATCGTCCCCGTCCGCGCGCGCGTCACGAGCGATTCGGTCGTCGCGCCGCCCGCGCTCGGGTAGCGCACGCCCTGCAGCACGTCGCCGTCGGTGATCCCGGTGGCCGAGAAGAACACGTCCTCGCCGGCCACCAGGTCATCGCGCGTGAGCACTCGCTCGAGCACATAGCCCGCCTTGATCGCCGCGGTGCGCTCGTCCTCGTCGCGCGGCCACAGCCGACCCAGGAGCTGACCCCCCAGGCACTTCACGGCTGCTGCCGAGATGACCCCCTCGGGCGTGCCGCCGATCCCCCACAACAGGTCCACGGGGGAGCGCTCGGTCACGGCCAGGAGCGCCGCGGAGACGTCGCCGTGCCCGATCAGCCGCACGCGCGCACCGGCTGCCCGGATCGCCGCGATGCCCTCCTCGTGGCGGGGGCGGTCGAGCACCACCACCATCACATCGCCGACCGCCGTGCCCTTGCGCTCGGCCACCAGCCTGACCGTCTCTCCCAGCGGGCGGTCGAGATCGAGCAGGTCGGCGATCTCCGGCGAGCCGGCCATCTTTTCCATGTACACGCACGGACCCGGGTCGAACATCGTGCCTCGACTCGACAGCGCGATCACCGCGAGCGCGCTCGGCATTCCGTGCGCGGCCAGCGTCGTGCCCTCGAGCGGATCGACGGCGATGTCCACCTGCGGCGGCGAGCCGTCGCCGATCTGCTCGCCGTTGTAGAGCATCGGCGCCTCGTCCTTCTCGCCCTCGCCGATCACCACCAGGCCGTCCATCTGCACCGATTGGAGCATGTAGCGCATGCCGTCCACCGCCGCCTGATCGGCGGCCTCCTTCTCGCCCATCCCCACCAGCGGTGCAGCCGCCAGCGCGGCCGCCTCGGTCACGCGGACGAGCTCCAGGGCGAGGTTCCGGTCGGGCAGCTGTCGCGAGGAGTCCAGGACCGGAAACGTACAACAGCCGCGCGGCCATTACGATCCTGCCGTGCACGAGGACCGACCCCCCGCCGTCGAGACCGAGATTCCGGTGTCGCTGCGACGGGCGGTGGGAGCCAAGCTCGCACCGGCGGGGAATGAGCGGGTGGCGATCGGCGACCTGCAGACCCTGCGCGAGCTCGGCCTGCCGGCGGAGCACGTGCGCCTGGGAGGCGATGACCCCGCCTGCGCGCCGCGCGCACTGACCACGAGAATCAAGGAGATGCTGTGACTCAGATCGGTTTCGTCGGGCTGGGCAAGATGGGCGGCAACATGGTGCACCGCATCCGCCGCGACTCCGAGTACCAGGTGGTCGCGTTTGATTTCGACAAGAAGGCCGTCAAGCAGGCCGTCAAGTACGGCGCCTCCGGGGCGGACTCGCTGAAGAGCCTCGTCAAGCAGCTGAAGGCGCCGCGGATCGTCTGGATCATGGTGCCGGCGGGTGACCCGACACAGGAGACCGTCGACAAGCTCGCCAAACTGCTGGACCGCGGCGACACGATCGTGGACGGCGGCAACTCGAAGTGGACGGACGACAAGCGCAGGTCAAAGGCGTTGAAAAGCAAGGGCATCAACTATGTCGACGTCGGCGTGTCGGGGGGCGTGTGGGGGTTGGAAGTCGGCTACTGCATGATGGTCGGCGGCCCGCCCAAAGCGGTCAAGCAGCTGGCGCCCTTCCTCGACGTGCTCGCGCCCCCGACCAACGAGCAGAGCCGCTCGGCGATCGGACCCCGCGGCTGGCTGCGCTTCGGACCCTCGGGCGCCGGTCACTACGTGAAGATGGTCCACAACGGCGTCGAGTACGGGCTGATGCAGTCCTACGCGGAGGGCTTTGACGTGTTCGACAAGTGCGAGTATGAGCTCGACAACGCCCGCATCGCCCACCTGTGGGGACAGGGCTCGGTGGTGCGCTCGTGGCTGTTGGAACTGGCGGCCCGGGCGTTCGAAGCCGACGGCAACGAGCTGCAGGCGATCGAGGGCTACACCAACGACTCCGGCGAGGGGCGCTGGACGATCGCGGACGCCACCGCCCACGACGTGCCCACGCCGGTGATCACGGCCTCGCTGTACGCGCGTCTGCGCTCCCGCGGCAACGGCGACTTCGCCGATCGAGTGCTGGCTGCGCTGCGCAACCAGTTCGGCGGCCACGCGGTCAAGAGCGCTCCCGGCGCCTCGCTGTTCGGCGGTGAGCCGCTGAAGAAGACCGCACGCCCGAAGACGGCACGTCCGAAGGCCGCACGTCCGAGGGCTGCGCGTCCGCGGGACTCGGGTACCGCCGCCAATCGCTCCGGCCGGCGCGGAGGTAGCTGACCGTGGCGGTCGTGGCAGGTCAGCCAACCGCCACGCCCGAGCCCGAGAATCCGCTCACGGCGGGTCTCGAGCGACTGCCGGTCGCACCCACGACGCTCGTCATCTTCGGCGCCACCGGCGATCTGGCCAAGCGCAAACTGCTGCCCGCGATCTACAACCTCGCTCACGAGGGCGCCCTGCCCGAGCGCTTCCAGCTGGTGGGCGTCTCACGCGGGAAAAAAACCAACGAGGAATACCGCGTGGAGTGCGAGCAGGCGATCCGCCAGTTCTCCCGGCGCACGCCTGATGAGGATGTGCTGAAAGGCCTGCTCGAGCAGGTCAAGTACGTGACCGGAACGTTCGACGACGATGCGGCCTATACCGCGCTGGGGAAGGTCCTCGACGACTTTGAGAAGCAGGCCGGCGAACCCCTCAACCGTGCCTTCTATCTCGCGACGGCCCCCAGCTTCTTCCCCGTGATCGTCGAGGAGCTCGGCCGCTCGGAGCTCGCCCGCCACGAGCACGCGGACGTGCGCGTGATCATCGAGAAGCCGTTCGGCACCTCGCTCGCGGAGGCGCGCGAACTCAACCGGCGGGTGCTCGCGATCTTCGACGAGTCCCAGGTGTTCCGCATCGACCACTACCTGGGCAAGGAGACCGTTCAGAACATGCTGGCGTTCCGGTTCGCCAACGGCATGTTCGAGCCGCTGTGGAACCGCAACTACATCGACAGCGTCCAGATCACCGCGGCCGAGGACATCGGGATCGGCACGCGCGCCGGCTTCTATGACCACACCGGCGCCCTGCGCGACCTGATCCAGAACCACATGCTGCAGCTGCTCTGCCACGTGGCGATGGAGCCACCGGTGAACTTCGCCGCCGAAGAGGTGCGCAACGAGAAGGTCAAGGTCCTGCTCTCGATCCCCGAGCCCACCGCGGTGGAGATCCCCGATCTGGCGGTGCGCGCGCAGTACGCGGCCGGGCACGCGGGCGGCGAAGACGTCCCGGGCTACCTGGAAGAGCCGGGCGTGCCAGAGGACTCGACTACCGAGACCTACGCCGCGCTGCGCCTGGAGGTGGATAACTGGCGCTGGGCCGGAGTCCCCTTCTACCTGCGCACGGGCAAGCGCCTCGCGCGCAAGATCACCGAGATCGCCGTCACGCTCAAGCCGGTGCCCCATCTGGCGTTCAGCCAGGATGGCTCGCTGGGCGTGCAGCCCAACCAGCTCGTGCTCACATTGCAGCCCAACGAGGGCGTCTCGCTCAGGCTCGGGGCGAAGATTCCGGGTACGCGGATGATCATCCGCCCGGTGAACATGGAGTTCCTGTATGGCACCTCGTTCCTGTCGCAGTCGCCCGAGGCCTACGAGCGCCTGATCACCGATGCGATGCGCGGCGACGCCACGCTGTTCACGCGTAACGACGAGGTGGAGGCGCAGTGGCGTATCTGTGACCCGATCGTCACCGCGTGGGCGCAGACGCCCGGGCCACTGCCCAAATACGAAGCCGGCTCGCAGGGTCCGGCGGAGGCCGAGCAGCTGCTGCGCGAGGGACACCACTGGCGGGCGATCTGATGGAGAAGAGCGACGCCGTCTGGGGCGAGGAGGGGACGACGCCCGACGCGATCGCAGCGGCGCTGCGCAGGTTGCTGGTCGAGCGCCACGCGGAAAACGACGGCTACGTGCCGGCGCGAGTCCTCAACATGATCGCGTTCGTCGACCGCGAATGGAGCGGGGAGATCGCCAACCGCCTGCGTGGCGTCGGCCGCTACAGCGCCTCGCGCCTGCTGGTGCTGTCGTTCGAGCCGGGCCGCGAGCGGATGGACGCACACGTGAGCATCGCCTCGGAAGGAGATCCCGGCGACGGGGGTATCGTCCTGCTGCGCGAGACGGTGGTCGTGGACATCGGCGAGCATCATCTGGACGACCTGCTGACGATCGCCGACCCCCTCGTCGTCTCAGACCTGCCCACGCTGCTGTGGTCTCCGCACGGCCATGCCGAGGTCGTCGATGAGCTGTTGGCGCTGTCGCAGTCGGTGCTGGTCGACTCGGTCGATGAGCCCGAGGCGCAGGAGGCGATCGAGCGCGCCTTCGCGCTGAGCGAGCGCGCCTACGTGGTGGACCTTGCGTGGCTGCGCACGACCCCGTGGCGCGAGCGCGTCGCGGCGGCCTTCGACCCTCCCCGGCTGCGGCCCGAGCTGCGCGCGATCGAAAGCCTCACCGTCCGCCACCATCCCGACTCGACAGTCGCCGCGCTGCTGTTCGCCGGTTGGCTGGCCTCGCGCCTGCAATGGGAACCGATCCCCCTCGAAGCCGATCCGGGCGGGCTCGCCGGCCACGCCCGCGACGCCGATCACAAGGACGTGCAGGTGCGTCTGGAGGCGGCGCCCGAGCTAAAGGTACGGGGCCTTGAGGGTCTCACACTGCAGAGCGCACACGGACACCGCCTGCGCCTGGACCGCGGTCCAGGTGGCCTGCACGCCCACGACCGCAACGCCCAGGGGCAGGAGCGCGCGTGGACGATCCCCGGCGCCTCGCGCGGCGAGACCGGCATCCTCGGGGAGGGCATTCGTCAAGCGCTGCTGCGCGACCGCACCTACGTACCCGCGCTGCAGGCGGCCCAGAGCCTGCTTGGGTGAGGGCCGCTTGACCCACCTGACCACATGCGTGGACGCCGAGACGGTGGCCCGGCGTGCGGCCGGCGAGATCGCCCGCCGTCTGCAGCGCGCGCACGCTGAGCGCGGCGTCGCCCACCTCGCCCTCAGCGGCGGCACCACCCCGACGCGCACCTACGAGCTGCTCGCGGGCGAGCCGGTCGACTGGACGGGCGTGGAGATCTGGTTCGCCGACGAGCGCTGCGTGGGGCCCGAGGACGCGGAGAGCAACTACCGACTCGCGGCCGAGACGCTGCTGCGAGGAATTGCGATCCCATCCGGGCGAGTCCATCGGATGGAGGGAGAGCTCGGCCCGGAGGAGGGCGCCCGTCGCTACGCGCTCCAGTTGCATGAGCATGTCGCCGCACGGGCCCGCGGCTTGCCGGTGATGGACCTGATCGTGCTCGGCATCGGCCCAGACGGGCACGTCGCCTCCCTGTTCCCCGGCGCCGCGACGCTCACCGCCGGTGAGGAGGCGCTGTGCCTGGGCGTGACCGATTCGCCCAAGCCGCCTCCGGAGCGGATCACTGTCAGCCTGGCGGTGCTGCGCGCCGCCGAACGCTGCATGCTGCTCGCCACCGGCGCGGGCAAGGCCGACGCGGTCAGTGCGATGCTGGGCGAGCCGAGCAGCCACGTCCCCGCGAGCCTGCTCAGGCGCGAGCGACTGACCGTGATCGTCGACGACGCCGCATCCCCCGGGCCGATCGACAGCTGAGAAAACCCGCTCTCACGGAAGGTTTCACAGCGGCGTTAATCCGTTGCGTAACGGAGTTCGTACAGTGAGTGACCGTACGTCATGGCCACCACAACCGCCACCGCCACGGCCCGCATCGACCCCCCGCCCGGCCCGGCGCAGGTGCTCGCGGCGCTCGAGGAGGCCCGACGCGCCACGCTCGCGCTTGTGTCCGGGCTCAGCGTGGAGGACCTCGAGCGCGTGCACTCGCCGATCATGAGCCCGCTCGCCTGGGACCTCGGCCACATCGCCGCCTACGAGGACCTGTGGCTGGCCCACCGGCACGCGGGCATGCCGCTGCTGCGCCCCGACCTGGCAGATCTGTACGACGCGTTCGAGACCCCGCGGGCGGTGCGCGGGGAGATCGAGGCGCTCGGCGCCGGTGAGGCGCGCGAGTATCTGGAGGCGGTGCGCGCCCGCACCGCGGATGCGCTCACGAGCCAGGGGGTCGGCGACGGGTTCGTCTGCGAGATGGTGCTGCGCCACGAGCTCCAGCACTCAGAGACGATGCGCCAGACGCTCGCGATCGCCGGCCTGCTGCCACCCGGGGAGCCCCCGCTCGGGCCGCTCGAGGGCCCCGAGGAGTGGATCGAGGTGCCCGCGGGAGCCTTTGCGATGGGCGCGCGGCAAGGGCGGTTCGCCTACGACAACGAGCAGCCGCGTCACACCGTGGAGACGCCCGCCTTCCGCATCGCCCGGCGGCCGGTGAGCTGCGGGAGCTGGATGCGCTTCTCCGAAGACGGGGGCTACGAGCGGCCTGAGTGGTGGTCGCCGGAGGGCTGGGCCTTCAAGCAGGAGCACGGGATAGCTCCGCACCCGGCCGTGTCGGCGAGCCAGCCGCAGGCCCCCGCCTGCCACGTCAGCTTCTACGAGGCCGACGCCTTCGCCAGAGCGCACGGCGCGCGCCTGCCCACCGAGGCGGAGTGGGAGCGGGCCGCGACCGCCGGGGTGCTCGCGGCGGTCGGTCAGGTGTGGGAGTGGACCCAGACCCGCTTCCACGGCTACCCCGGCTTCGTCGCCCATCCCTACCGCGAGTACTCGGAGGTCTTCTTCGGCGAGTCCTACTGCGTGCTGCGCGGCGGCTCCTGGGCCACCGCTCCACGCGTCGCCAGCCTGAGCTTCCGCAACTGGGATCTGCCCGTGCGCCGGCAGATCTTCGCCGGCCTGCGCCTGGCCGGTGACGCGTCATGAGCGTCCTCCCGATACCGGCCGAGAGCCGGCAGAGTCCGGCGCGCGACGGGCACCCGTCGATCGCGATAGCGTTCGGCCCAGGGGGATGATGAAGCCGCTCACGCCACCGGAACCCGTCACCGAGGCGGCCATCCGCATCGATTCCCATCTGGGCGGAGCGCACGAACGCTCGCTCGCCGAGGACGTCCTTGACGGCCTGACGCGTCCGTTCAAGGAACTGCCACCCAAGCACTTCTATGACGCTCGCGGCGCGGAGCTGTTCGACCAGATCTGCGAGCTGCCGGAGTACTACCCCACGCGCGCCGAGCGGGCGATCCTCGAAGAAACGGCAGTCGACCTCGCGACCCTGACGAACGCCTCCGAGCTGGTCGAGCTCGGCTCGGGAACAGCGGCCAAGACGCGCGTGCTGCTGGACGCGATGTACGCCGCCGGCACGCTCAAGCGCTACATCCCGGTGGACGTCACCGAGAGCATGGTCCGTGACTGCGCCGAGGAGCTCACCTACGAGTATCCGGGCCTACAGGTGCATGGCGTGATCGGCGACTTCGAACGTCATCTCGACCAGGTTCCCCCCGCCGTGGGACCTCGGATCGTGGCGTTCCTCGGTGGGACGATCGGCAACTTCCCGCCGGGCAGCCGTCGCCGCGTGCTGCGCGAGATCGGCCGCCTGCTCGGCCCTGAAGACCACCTGCTGATGGGCACAGACCTGGTCAAGGACCCGGAGGTGCTGGAGGCCGCCTACGACGACACGCAGGGCGTCACGGCCGACTTCAACCGCAACGTGCTGCTGGTGCTCAACCGAGAGCTCGATGCGGACTTCGACCTCGAGGACTTCGACCACGTCGCCCTGTTCGACCGCGAGCACGAGTGGATCGAGATGCGCCTGCGAGCGCGGCGCGCACACACCACGCTCGTGCGCTCGCTGGATCTTCCCGTCCACTTCGACGCCGGCGAGGAGATGCGCACGGAGATCAGCGCGAAGTTCACACCCGAGCGCCTGGAAGGCGACCTGTCGGCCGCCGGGCTCGAGCTCGTGCGCTGGCTGACCGATCCCGACGAGCTGTTCGCGTTGACCCTCTCAAAGCACACCCCGGCCTAGCCCTCCCACGATGCGCATCGAGGGCTCCTCGGCAATCGTCTTCGGCGGGGCCTCCGGACTCGGCGAGGCCACCGCTCGACTCCTGCATGCGCGCGGCGCGGTCGTGACGATCGCCGACGTGAACGCCGACAAGGGCGCCGCGCTCGGCTCCGAGCTGGGCATCGAGTTCGCCTCCTGCGATGTACGCGAGGAGGCCCAGGTGGAGTCGGCCGTGGAGCTGGCGGCGAAAGCCGGCGGCGGGCTGCGCATTGCCGTGTGCTGCGCAGGGACCGGTTGGGCGCAGAAGGTCGCGGGCTCCAAGGGGCCCCACCCGCTGATGCCGTTTGAGACGATCATTCAGATCAACCTGATCGGCACGTTCAACGCGCTGCGCTTCGCCTCGTTCGCGATGATCGCCAACGAGCCTCTCGAGGACTCAGAGCGCGGCGCCTGCGTCAACACCGCCTCGGTCGCCGCCTACGACGGACAGGTCGGCCAGATCGCCTACTCCGCCTCCAAGGGCGGCGTCGTGGCGATGACGCTGCCGGCCGCCCGCGACCTCGCGCAATACGGGATCCGGGTGAACACGATCGCCCCCGGGCTGTTCGACACGCCGCTGCTCGCCGCCCTGCCCGAGGAGGCCCGTCAGAAACTGGGCGCGGGCGTTCCCTTCCCGCAACGCCTCGGGCAGCCGCCCGAGTACGCGGAGCTGGCCTGCCAGATCATCGAGAACCGCATGCTCAACGGCGAGACGATCCGTCTGGACGGCGCATTGCGCATGCCTCCCCGCTAGTAGGGGATCAGCTGAGGCGTTCCACGAGCATCGCCATCCCCTGACCGCCGGCCGCGCACATCGACTCGATGCCGTAGGTCTGATCCAGCGTCTCGAGGTCGTTGAGCAGCGTCGTCATGATGCGCGCGCCGGTCATCCCGAAGGGATGGCCGAGCGCGATCGCACCGCCGAAGGGGTTAAGCTTCTCATCGTCGATCCCGAGGTCCTCCTTGCAGGGCACGATCTGCGCCGCGAAGGCCTCGTTGATCTCGACCACGTCGATGTCGCCGATCGACATGCCGGTGGCCTTCAGCAGTTTCTGAATCGCCGGGATCGGCCCCAGTCCCATGATCTCGGGACGAAGCGCAGCTACCGAGGAAGCCACGATCCGCGCTCGCGGTTTGAGGCCGAGCTCGGCCGCCTTCTCGTCGCTCATCACGAGCAGCGCGGCCGCACCGTCGTTCAGCGGACACGCATTCCCGGCCGTCACCGAGCCGCCCTCCTTGAACGCCGGCTTCAGCGCCGCGAGCCCCTCCATCGTGGTCCCCGGCCGAGGCCCGTCATCCCTGGCGACGAGCGTCTCGGGCAGATCGACCTCGTTGCCCTCCTTGTCGGTCTCCGAGTGCGCGGGAACGGTCACCGGGACGATCTCCGCGTCGAAGTGGCCGCTCTCGACCGCCGCCACCGCCCTGGTCTGTGAGATCAGCGCCCATGCATCCTGCTGCTCGCGCGTCACCCCGCAGCGGTCGTTCACGTTCTCGGCGGTCAACCCCATCGGGATGTACACGTCGTAGGGGGCCCCGGGCGAGCCGTCGACCTTGTGGTTGAGCTCAGGCGGCGTGCTGCGCCCGACGCGGCTCACGGACTCAACGCCTGCGGAGATGTACGTGTCGCCCTCGCCGACCTTGATCGCATGGAAGGCGTTGCGCGTGGTCTGAAGCGAAGAGGCACAGAAACGGTTCACGGTGCACGCCGGCACGTGGTGGTCGATGCCGGCCAGCAGCGAGGCCACGCGGCCGACGTTGTAGCCCGACTCGCCCTGTCCATAGGCACAGCCCATCAACACGTCAGCGACGCTCGAGAAGTCCACCTCCGGGTTGCGCTCCATCAGCGCCACCAGCGGAATCGCCGCCAGGTCGTCCGGGCGGACGGCCCTCAGCGATCCCTTGACAGCCCGTCCGATCGGTGTACGTATCGCGTCGACGATCACAGCTTCGGGCATCTGGCGCTCTTCTCCTTGGGTTGATTCCCGGGCTCCGCCTTATTGCGGTCAGCTCGGATGCGCTCGCGCGCAATAGACAGTCCTATCATGAAATCCTATACGAATGCTTGCCCCGCGATGTGCGAAACGTCACACATCCGGGGTCCGTGGATCAAAGGTCCAGGCGGCTGACGCCCAGCTCGTCAAAGCCCACGTGGTGGGCGAGCTCGTGGCGAACCGTACGCGTGACCTGGTCGCGGAGCATGTCCGGGTCGTGGCCGAAATCGCGGCGGAGGGTGTCGCGGAAGATCACGATCCGGTCGTGGTAGTCGTCACGGGTTGCCCCGTCCCCCTGGTAGAGGCCGTAGGCGCCGCGGCGGCGCCCGCCGTCGGAGATCACCACGGCGACATGGGAGAGCGCGTTGCGCAGCAGATCCGGCAGGTCGTCGAGCGCGTCGCGCACGAGCTCCTCGAAGTCGCGATCATCGAGCGGGTCGAGCTCCATGAACTCGTGTTCGTCTGGATCCACGGCCAGGCCTTCGCGCGCAAGCTGCTCGGAGTGGCGGACGATCTCCTCGAATTCCATCTCGGACTCCGGGTCGCGCCAGCCCGCCAGGCGCACGGCCACGAAGGCCGCGGCGCCCATCAGGATCGCCGCCACGATCACCCCCAGCGCGATGTCCTCGAGCGCCCGCACCGCGCCCTGCGAGCTGAATCCCTGCCCGATCACGATCACGATCAGACCGATCGACAGGGCGACGAGCGCAGCCACGCCGATCCGTCGAAGCTGACCGGAGGCGCTGTGTGGTGGCGAACCGCGCATCGGACCGCCTACCTGAGCGTTCGGGCGATCACGAGCCGCTGAATCTCGTTCGTCCCCTCGTAGATCTGCGTGATCTTGGCGTCTCTCATCATGCGCTCCACCGGATACTCCTTCACGTAACCGTAGCCGCCCAGCACCTGCACCGCCTCGATTGTCACGGCCATCGCCGTGTCAGAACAGAAGACCTTCGCCATCGAGGAAAACTTCCCGAGCTGAGGATGATCTTGATCGGCCATCGCGCAGGCCTTGTACAGCAGCTCACGAGCAGCGGCGGTGCGCGTCTCCATGTCGGCCAGCTTGAACTGAATCGCCTGGAACTCGTTGATCGCCTTCCCGAACTGCCTGCGCTCGCGCGCGTACTGCACCGCGTAGTCGGTCGCCCCCTGCGCGATCCCGGTGGCCTGGGCGGCCGCGCCCAAGCGGGTGCGCTCGAGCGTGCCCAGCGCCACCGACATGCCCTTGCCGACCTCGCCGATCACGTTCGCGACGGGGACCCGCACCTCCTCGAAGATCGGCTGGCCCGTGGGGGAGGCGCGGATGCCGAGCTTGTGCTCCAGCTTCCCCACGCTGAATCCCGGACGGTCGGCCTCCACGACGAACGCGGTGATCCGCCTGGTCTCGCGATCGGTGACCGCGAAGCAGATGTAGAAGTCGGCCACGCCCAGGTTGGAGATCCAGTTCTTGGTGCCGTTGATCACCCACTCATCGCCGTCTCGCAGCGCGGTCGTCTGCATCCCCGCGGGATCGGAGCCGGCCTCGGGCTCTGACAGGGCGAACGCCGGGGACCACTCCCCCGTCGCGCACCTCGGCAGGAAGCGATCCTTCAGCTCATCGCTCCCGAACAGCTGGATCGGCAGCGTGCCCAGCTCCTGCACCATCAGCATCAGTGCGCATGAAGCGTCGACCTTGGCGATCTCCTCGATCGCCATGTTCAGCATCAATGTGCCCGTGCCGGTGCCGCCGTACTCGGTGGGAAACGGCAGCCCGAGGATGTCCTGCTCTGCCAGCAGCGAGCGGATGTCCCATGGATACTCCGCCTGCTCGTCGATCTCGGCCGAGCGTGGGGCGATCTTCTCCCTCGCGATCTGCCCGATCGTCGCGCAGAAGTCGAGATTCTCCTGGGGGATCGTGTAGACGTCGCTGACCGTCTCCATATCGTTGATCCTAGTGATGATCGGTTTGCGCGGTGGTGTCATTCTCGGGAACGATTCGCGCGAACGGATCGCGCCGATCTCAGAGGCCCGAGCCGCTCCGCTAGGCTCACCGGTGACCGTGGCGAATGATGCAGCCGAGATAGACGTCGATCCCGAGCGGGTCGCCGAGTGGATCGTGGAGGACCCGGTCCTGCAGTTGATCGACGTGCGCGAGTCCTACGAGCGCGAGGCCGGGCACATCGAGGGCACACGGCATATCGAGCTGGCAGGGCTCACATCAGTGGCCGACTCGGTCGACCGCGAGCGTCCGGTCGTCTTCTACTGCCGTCTGGGCGCGCGCTCGCTGATGGCCGCCCAGGCGTTCCGCGCATCGGGGTTCGAGGCCTACTCGATGCAGGGAGGTCTCGTGCGCTGGGCGGACGAGGGCAGGCCGCTCTCGCCCGACGGCGGCTACGTCGCCGATCACTAACGGCGAGTCAGGGCCGATCCGGCCGAGGGCGCTCGCGAGGAGCTTGTGTTTTGCGTGGCGGTGCGCGATTGTTATGCGCGCGGGCCGCAGGCGGCACACAGCGACGACAGGGAGACGACATGGAGGCTTCAACCGAGCAGTATGCCGGGGTCAAGCGAGGCGATGGCTACGCGGTCGGCGATCTCGACGATCTCGGCGATGGCCCCGGCTTTCGCAAGGTCCGCAAGGGCCTCGAGGTGACCGCGTTCGGCGTCAACGCGATCGTGATGCCCCCGGGAATCGAGAGCGGAGCGCACTACCACGAGGTCCAGGAGGAGCTGTACTTCGTCCACCGCGGGACGATCGAGATGGAGTTCGGCGATGGCTCGATCGAGCGCCTCGATGAGGGCTCTTTCGCACGCGTCGACGCCGCCACCCCGCGCAAGATGCGAAACATCGGAGACTCCGACGCCGTCTACCTGTGCGTGGGCGGCAAGGACGGCTACGTCGGGCGCGACGGACGCGTCCCTCCAGGCGAGGAGCAGCGGGTCAAAGCCATTCATGACCTGTCCTCGGGCGAGCAGCCGCAATAGTCTGCGATCGCGGCCGGAGTGAGCGAGGCTGAACCCTCACCCGGGCTGCTGCGCGTCACCCCCGAGCTGGCCATCCCGCTGAGCGAGGTGACGGTGCGCGTGAGCCGCTCCTCGGGGCCGGGGGGACAGCACGCCAACGTCACCGCCTCGCGTGTGGAAGCGAGCTTCGATGTGCTGGGCTCTGAGGCACTGAGCGACGCGCAGCGCCGCCGTGTGCTGGCCCGGGCCGGCCCGCGGCTCGTGGCGATCGCGCAGGACGAGCGCTCACAGGCGCGCAACCGCGAGCTGGCCGTGGCGCGGCTGAGCGAGCGGCTGGCAAGGGCCCTGGCGGTTCCCAAGCGCCGGCGCCCCACCCGCCCCACAGCGGCCTCGCGCGAGCGGCGACTGCAGGCCAAGCGCCGGGGTACCGAACGCAAGCGCGAGCGCCGCCCGCCCGACGAGCAGGCCTAGTTCAACAGCTCCTTGACCGCCCGTTGGTGCAGCCGCCCGATGGCCGTCTTTTCCGGATGGAAGCCGATCGCGTTCCACAGGAACCCCGAGGCGGGCGCCCAGGCGATGATCATGTACACGCCCAGCACGAGCGCCGCCGCCTTGAGCCTGCGCGAGCTTGACAGCGCGGCGAGCGGGAGCACCCACAGCACATACCAGGGTAGGACCCAGCTGAGCGTGACCAGCAGGGCCACGTTGGCCCAGCCGGAGGCCGTGATCGCCGAGCGCCGTCGCCATGCCTGCACGCAGCACGCCAGCACCGATGCGATCAGCACGCCGCTCAGCACGGTGTGCAGCGTTTCGGTCTCCCCGCCCTGGCCGAGCGCGAGGCCGATGAGATTGGGCACGCTCACGCTGGTGACGAGCCGGCTCTGGGTCGAGAGGTCGGGGAGGTGCAGGCCGAAGGCGATCAGGCTGAAGGCGGCGACGAGGATGGACGCCGCGGCCATACCCAGCACGACGTGGGTCAGCCGCCTCGGCGTTCTCAGCAGCCCCGCCAGCACCACGGGGATGAGGACCGCGCCGGAGGCCTTGATCGCCGCGGCGGTGACGAACGCGGCACCCGCCCCGATCTCGAGGGTAGACAGCGGCAACAGCCATCCACGCAGCCGCTCCCCCAGGCGCGCCCCCGTCCACGAGCCGTCGGCCTGGGCCACCCGCGTCTCCACCCCGGTCCGTGCCCGCAGCAGCAGGTAGAAGCCGAGCATGATGAACATGACCATCAGGAAGTCGTTGTGGTCGCCCCCCAGGCCCCACACCAGCACGATCGGGTTGAGGCCGACGAGCACGATCGCTGCAATCGGGTCGCGGCCCAACAGCCGCGCGCACTTCCACACCAGGAAGATCGTCGCGAGGCTCGTGAGCGCGAGCAGCCCCTTCAGCACCCAGAACGAGGCGACCACGCCGATCGGGACCACCGCGAACGTGAGCAGCGTGAACAGCGGCCCATAGGGGCTCAGCAGCTCGTGCCAGTTGCTGAGCGCGTAACTCGGATCGTTGTGCGGCTCGAGGATCGGAATGGTCGTGTACGGGTTGAGGTGGTGCACGACCTCCATGCGCCCGTAGTTGATGTAGTTGAACAAATCCGTCAGGGCCAAGGGCGGCGCGAGGAAGAAGATCCCGTGCACAGCCACGATCGCTGCGATCGTCCAGCGCGCGGGCAGCCGCGGCAGATAGGCAAGGCCCGCCAGGTAGGCCGCATACATGGCGACGATCGCGCCCGAGAACAGGTACTTGAGGGTGTTGGAGTTGCTTGTGAGGCCCGGCCAGGCCCCGCCCAGTGGACCGGCCATCCACTGCGGGAAGAAGCCCGTGTGCGTGGTCGGCGAGAGGATGCTCGGACGGTCCGCGGCCATCACCACCACGAACAGGCTGCAGGCGAGGATCACAACCAGCACGAGCGCACCGACCCGCACGTCGGTGCTCGTGCGGGCGAGCGCGTCGGCGGGCCTGCCCGAGAACCGGCGCCGAGATCCCGCACTCGCCCCGCCTACCGGCGTCTCGGGAAAGGGAAGTGTGCTCGCGTCGCTAGACATGCATGAGGGCCCGCCGAAGCGAGCCCTCAAGGATTAAAGCTGTATCGCAGCGAATCGGTGTCGCTGCGAAGAGTGAGACCGTACGCGCGGCTAGATCGCCTGAACGTTTACGGCCTTGGGGCCCTTGTCGCCCTGCTCGGGGTCATAGGACACCTTCGCGCCCTCCTGCAACGAACGGTAACCCTCGCCGTTGATGCCGGTGTGATGGACAAACAGGTCCTTGTCGCCGTCGTCGGGGGTGATGAAACCAAACCCCTTGTCGTCGCTGAACCACTTAACTGTGCCAGTAGGCATGTGGGAACTCCTCCACGTTATGCGTGCGTGCTGCTACGCGGAGGATGCTGCTTAGAGCTTCGACCTGCGAGCGCTTGCACTACTTTTCGCCGGTCTAATGTGCCGGCCAGACAGGACGACCGTAGCAGGTCCCGGTGAGCAAGTGTTGTCGAGATGTTGCAAGCTGGACGATCGGCGACGCTCGCGGTCAGAACGCCATCGAGGAGGTTAGGGTTGGATCAGTGTCCGTGAAAGCCGAGCCGGACCCGCCGCCGGCAGATCAGCGGCCTCGCGTCTTCAGTCGCCTGCTGCCGCCCGGCCCTGCGGCCACGGCCGAGCAGATCGTGGAGGACCTCGCACTCGGCGATCGGGGGGCCATCACCGTGGCGCGCCCCTACTTGATGCTCAACATGGTGAGCACGGCCGACGGCCGCGCAACGCTGGGTGGGCGCTCGGGACCGATTGGAAACCGTGCCGACCGGGAGCACTTCCACGCCCTGAGGGGCGCCGTGGACGCCGTGATGGTGGGAGCGGAGACGGCCAGGGTGGAGCGCTACGGGCGGATCATTCCCGAGCAGTCGCGCCGGCGCCTGCGTCAGGAACGGGGCTTGAGCGAGGAGCCGCTCGCGTGCATCGTCTCGGCGAGCCTGTCCTCGCTTGCTGACATTCCCCTGCTCGCCGAGCCCGCGGCCCGTGTCGTGATCGTGACCCCCTCGCAGTCGAGCCTGCCGGTTGGCGGCGCCCACGTGGACTACGTGCGCACCGGGCGCGACGGGCAACTCGACCTGGGGGCGGCGCTCAAGGAGCTGCACGACCGCTTTGGGGCGCGCACGCTGCTGTGCGAGGGCGGACCGCACCTCAACTCCGGGCTGCTGACCGCCGGGCTCGTGGATGAGCTGTTCCTCTCGCTCTCGCCCATGCTGGCCGGGGGCGACCCGGTGCATGGCGATCCACCGCTGCGGATCATCGCGGGCGCGGAGCTCGACCCACCGGTCGAGCTCGAGCTGCTGGCCGTGGCTGCGAGCGACTCGCAGCTGTTCCTGCGTTACGGCGTCCGCGCCTCCGCCCCCGAACGCGTCTCGTGAGAGACGATGCTCAAGAGCTCTGAGGCGAGATGACGCCCTTCCGCCGCCAGCCGCGGGGTGGCTGAGATGCGCACGACCACCTCCTCCCCGTCGAGCTCCTCGAGGGTGATGCGGGGAACGTCGCGCAGAGGCGTCTGCAGCGACTTTTCAAGCAGCTCCTGCAGGTCGACCGGCGTCACCCCGGGGCGCAGGCGTGCGCGCAGGTTCACCGCCTCGGGCTCCCGCAGGGGCAGCACGGCCACGTTGAGCACCACGCTGTTGGGGACCATGATCGAGTCCTCCCCCCTGGCGAACGTGGTGTAGAGCAGGCCCAGTGAGCTGACCGTCCCCTCGAGTTGCCCCGCCAGCGGACCGCCCTGCAGGCGCACGCGGTCGCCCACGCGAAAGGGCTGTGCGCTCAGCAGCACGGTGCCCGCGATCACGTTGCCGAGCGTCTGCTGGGCGGCGAGACCGAAGATCACGGCCGTGAACGCCCCTCCCACGAGCAGCGTGCGCGCTTCGACCCCCGCCACGTCCAACGCGACCAGCAGCGCGATCGCGACGGTGACCAGGCGGATCAGGAATCCCACCGTCCCCGCCGTCGCCGGGTCCAGGCGCCGGAACAGCGGCGGCCCCAGCCCGCGACCGATGTCGCGCGCGATCGCCCATCCGAGGATCAGCAGCACGATCACGGTGACCACGCGGATCGGCGTTTCCACCGCCTGTTCCAGGTACTTGTAGGCAGCGTGGCCGTGCTTCGCTGCCACCTGGGTGCCCAGCAGGCTGACGCGGTTGTCGTAGAGGATCACGACGACCACGAACAGCGCTACCAGCACGAGCCCCTCCAGGCGCGCGCGCTTGACCACGCGTGGGTTGATCTGACGCAGCAGGCCGACTTCCTTCCACGCCTGGCTGCGGGTCTCGAACATCTTCGGGGGAGTTCTGGGGATGGTCATCT
>Ga0209038_10000084_pt1 | contig 28443 bp, 26 predicted proteins | sample BogFormECP03_OM3_FD_188237 | JGI IMG/M metagenome (GOLD analysis project Ga0209038, IMG submission 188237) | Bog forest soil microbial communities from Calvert Island, British Columbia, Canada - ECP03_OM3 (SPAdes) (version 2) | ecosystem: Environmental > Aquatic > Freshwater > Wetlands > Bog ...
AGCGCCCCCAGCCGCTGGCACAGTGCGCGCGCGGCGTCGGCCACCGCGACGAGCCGATCGTCGCCCAGCTGCTTCTCGCGCAGCTGGACGATCTCCACGCCCCCGGCCACCGCAGCACGCAGCAGGTCGGGAAGGTCACGCCCGTCGGCGCCCGAGCGCTCGCTTGCGGACTTATCGGAGAGCGCCCCCGACACGAGGTACAGCCGCGACGCGGCGAGCTGCGCGCGTCGCTCGGCGCCGAGGTCTGCGATGGGCATGCATCCAAGTCTGACACCGGACTAGCATCAGCCGTATGCCGAAGGAGTCCTCCTCACCGGATCTGATCGTCCTCGGCGGCGGCGTCATCGGCCTCTCGATCGCCTGGCGCGCACGCGAGCGGGGGATGTCGGTGACCGTGCTCGAGCGTGGCGTCACCGGCCGCGGGACCTCGCACGTGGCCGCGGGCATGCTCGCCCCCGTGGCCGAGGTCGAGTTCGGCGAGGCCGGCCGTCACATCCTCGAGCTCGGGTTGCGCTCGGCCGAGATCTGGCCTGCGTTCGCCGCTGACCTCGAGGCCGCATCCGGCGCGGAGGTGGGGCTGATGCGGAGAGGTACGCTTTTGGTTGCCCGCGACGAGGACGAGGCGCGCGAGCTCGAGCGCCAGATCGCCTTCCGCGACTCGCTCGGGCTGCGCGCCGAGCGCCTGCGTCCCAGTGAGGCCCGCACGCGCGAGCCGGCACTCGCGCCCACCGTGCGACTGGCGATGCGTGCGCCCGATGACAGTTCTGTCGACCCGCGCCTCGTGCTCGCGGCGCTTCGCCGGGCGTGCGAATCCTCGGGCGTGCATATCCGCGAGCATGCGCCGGCCGTGCGCATCGAGTCAGACAGCGCCGGCCGGGGCCGGCAGGCGCGGGTGACGGGGGTGACGATCGATAGCGACGGCATGGAGTTCGTGGCCGGCGGGCTGCTGGTCGTGGCCGCGGGCACGTGGGTCGAGCAGATCGGCGGCCTGCCACCTGACGCGCGCGTGCCGGTTCGGCCGGTCAAGGGCCAGATCGTGCGCCTGCTCGATCCGGCCGGGCCCGGGCTGCTCCACGGGTCGGTCCGCTTCGGGAGCGGCTATCTCGTGCCACGGGCAGACGGTCGCTACATCCTCGGCGGGACCATGGAGGAGCGCGGCTTCGATACGCAGCCCACCGCTGGGGCGATCCATGAGGTGCTGCGCGAGGCCCACGAGCTGGTGCCCGCAGTGAGCGAGCTCGAGATCGAGGAGCTGTCCGTGGGGCTGCGCCCGGGCACCCCCGACAACGCGCCGGTGATCGGGCCGGGCGCGCTCGAGGGCCTGATGTGGGCAACCGGTCACTACCGCAACGGCATCCTGCTCGCCCCGCTCACGGCCGAGCTGGTGGTCGGGGCGCTGGCCGGCGGTGGGCCCGCGAACCCGCTCCTCGCAGCCTGCTCGCCCGCCCGCTTCGCTGGCACGTCCGCGCACTCACACCACGAGCATGCGCCTTCATCAGAGGTGGCCGTCTCGTGATCAGCCTCAACGGACACGAGTCCGGGGTGAGCGCGGGCGAGACGCTCGCGGTCGTGCTTGACCGCCTCGGCGTCCCACTCGACGCGCGCGGCGTGGCCGTTGCCGTCGATGATGAGGTCGTGCCGCGGGCGATGTGGGATTCGTTCGTGCTCTCGGACGACGCGCGCGTGGAGGTCCTCACGGCGATGCAGGGAGGATGATCGGGCGATGAGCACTCGCAACGGCGCCGCGCCGGCCGCCGAGGCCCTCACGATCGCGGGCAGGACGTTCGGCTCCCGGCTCCTGCTCGGTACGGGCGGGTTTCCCTCGCTCGAGCTGCTGTCGGAGGCGATCGCGGCCAGCGGCTCGGAGCTCGTGACGGTCGCCCTGCGCCGACTCGACCCCGCCGGCCGGCTCGCCGGCCGCGGATCGCTGGTCGAGGTGCTGACGGACGCGGGAGTCGAGTTGCTGCCGAACACCGCGGGCTGTTACACGGCGCGCGACGCCGTCCTCACCGCCCGGCTGGCGCGCGAGGCGTTCGAAACCGACTGGATCAAGCTCGAGGTGATCGGTGACGAGGACACTCTCCTGCCCGATGCCCCCGAGCTGCTGCGGGCCGCCGAGGAGCTGATCGACGAGGGCTTCGTCGTGCTCCCCTACACGACCGATGACCCCGTGCTGGCGCGCCGGCTCGTGGACACCGGCTGCGCCGCCGTGATGCCCCTCGGCTCGCCGATCGGCAGCGGCATGGGCATTCGCAATCCTTACAACATCGCGTTGATCCGCGAGGCGGTGGACGTGCCGGTGGTGCTCGACGCGGGCATCGGCACCGCCTCCGACGCAGCCCTAGCGATGGAGCTGGGCTGTGACGCGGTGATGGTCGCATCGGCGATCTCCCGCGCGCAGGACCCCGTGGCGATGGCAGGCGCGATGCGTTCGGCCGTGCAGGCCGGCCTGCTCGCGCGCTCGGCCGGGCGCATCCCACGGCGCCTGTATGCAACCCCCTCGACAGCGGATCACGGCCTGCCCGAGTTCGGTCCGGCCTGACCGTGCCTACTGAACGACTTCGATCGTCCCGTTCATCGAGGCCGGGTGGAGCGTGCTCTCGTAGTGGATCACGCCCGGCCTGAGCGCTGTGATCTGGTAGCTGCCGCCTTCGCCAAAGCGCCCGGATGCGAACTTCTGAGGACCGCCCTCGCTCGTGACGTTCTCTTCGATCGGGTCGTAGTTCGTCCAGGAGATCGTCGTCCCCACCTTCACCCTGAGCGTGTCCGGTGCGATCGCAATATCGCGGTAGGCGATATGCACGGTTCCGCTGTGGACAGGCGCCGAGGCTTCCGGGGCGACGAATTTCGGCGTCGTATCCGCTGTCAGTCCAGCGCGGGCCGTCGTGCTGGTCGGAGTGCTTGAGGAGCTGGAGCTGGCGGTGGAGCTGGTGGCCGTGCCGTGCGAGGATCCGCAGCCGGCCACGAACGCGAGCGCAGCACAGACGATCAGCGTGGGCAGGCCCCTCCGCATCGCTGGCCACCCTAGCCGAGAGCGCCCTACTTGACCACGTCGATCGTGCCTTTCATCTGGGTCGGGTGGATCCGGCACTCATAGCGGATCACCCCGGGTTTGATCGTCTTGATCGCAAACGATCGCCCTTCGCCGAAGGTCCTCGAGCTGAACTTCTGCGGGCCGCTCACGCTGGTGACGGTGTGTTCGACCGAGTCGAGGTTCGTCCAGCGGATCGTGGTCCCCACCTTCACCGTCAGCGTGGCCGGATGGATCGCGATGTGGGCGTAGGTGACGTTGACGACGTTCGGCGTGGTGGTCGACTTCAGCGCGGGGCCCGACACGGTCAAGGACCTGGGGCCCGGCGAGCCGAGGGAGCCGCACCCGGTCGCGATCACTAGCGGAGAGCAGGCCACGACCGTCAACAGGCCGCTCCTCGTGGTCAAGAGGCCTCTCCTCCTCGTCAGCAGGCCTCTCCTCATGGCTCCCGGCACCCTAGCCTAGACTGGCTGCCCCATGTCACGCCATTTTCTCACCGGGGCCGAGCTGTCTGCCGCGGAGCTGGACGCGCTGCTGGAGCGTGCGCTCGAGCTCAAGGCGGCGCCGCTTTCCTCCCAGGCGCTCGCCGGACGCAGCGTGGCGCTGATCTTCCAGAAGCCATCCACCCGCACCCGCTTGTCCTTCGACGTGGGCGTCCATGAGCTGGGCGGCCACCCGGTCGTGCTGCGCTCTGAGGAGCTCCAGCTCGCGCGGGGCGAGGCGCTACGCGACACCGCCACGGTCCTCTCCCGCCACGTGGCTGCGATCGGCGTGCGCACGGGACCGGATTCGATGCTCGAGGAGCTCGCCGCGCACAGCACCGTGCCGGTCATCAACATGCTCACCGCGCAGCACCATCCCTGCCAGGCGCTCGCCGATCTGCTGACCCTGCGCGAGGCCTACGGTTCGCTCGAGGGGCTCCGCGTGGCCTACGTCGGCGACGGCAACAACGTCGCGCGCTCACTTGCCATTCTGGGCGCGCTCGCGGGGATGCACGTCGCGGTGGCCTCGCCCGCCGGCTACTCGCTGGAGGATGACCTGGCGCTGCCTCCCGGCGCCTCCGGCTCGGTGACGATGTACTCCGATCCGCGCGAGGCCGTGGCAGGCGCGGGCGCCGTGTACACCGACGTGTGGGTGAGCATGGGCGATGAGGAGACCGCGCAGGAGCGCCGCGCGGCGCTGGCCGACTATCGCGTGGATGACGCCCTGCTCGACGCCGCGGCGCCGGGCGCCTTCGCCATGCACGACCTTCCCGCCCACCCCGGCGAGGAGATCTCCACCGAGCTCCTGTACGGCTCCCGCCAACGGATCTGGGACCAGGCCGAGAACAGGCGCCACGCGCAGAAGGCGCTGTTGGAGCTGCTGGTGGCGCCCGTATGAACCCGCGCGGGGTGTGGATCGGCGGGGCGGGGCGCGTGCGTGAACCTAAAGGGGTGGGGGTGGTGTGTTCCTCTTTTGCGGGAAGGTGCGCGATCGTATTTACGTTCTGCGACGGGTGCGCGATCGTATCTACAAAACACGTCCCCTGTATATACGTTTGCGCACCAACTCCATGAAAGACAACAACACCCCCACGCTCCCCCCGGCGGAACCCGCAGACGCGATGGTGCGTCCCCAGCGTGGGGACGAGCTGGAGCTCCAGATCGATTCGCTGGCCTTCGGCGGCGAGGGGGTGGCCAGGCTGGGCGACGGCGGGTATGTGGTGTTCGTGGCAGGCGCGATCCCGGGCGACCGGGTGCGCGCGGTGGTGCACAAGCGCAAGCGCAGCTATGCCCACGCGCGCACGCTCGAGGTGCTCGAGCCAAGCCCCGAGCGGATTGCTCCGCTGGCGGACCACCCGGGTGTGCCCTGGCAGGTGCTCCCCTACGAGCGCCAGCTCGAGATCAAGCGCGCGCAGGTCGATGAAGCGCTGAGGCGGATCGGCAGGCTGGACGGCTTCGAGTTGGAGGAGATCATCCCGGCGGTGGAACCGTGGCGCTACCGCAACAAGCTCGAGTACTCCTTCGGCAACGATGGCCTCGAAGGCGACGAGGGTGAGGAGGGCGAGCTGGTGTGCGGCTTTCACGTGCCCGCTGGTGGCAACCGGGTGGCCCCGATCCGGGACTGCTTGCTGGCGTCCGAACGGGGCAACCTCGCCCGCGAGGTCGCGCTGCGCTGGTGCCGCGCGCAGGGCCTCACGGCCTGGGATCGCGGCGGCGGACCACGCGGCGGCGGACCACGCGGCGACGCGGCGCCGGCGCGCCGGGACCGGACCGGGCCTGCGCGCGACGGCCGCGCGCGTCTTCGCAACCTGGTCGTGCGCGAAGGCCGGCACACCGGCAAGCTGCAGATCCGGATCGTGACGACCGATGGCGAGCTCGAGGCCGGCTCGCTCGCCGCGGCGCTCAGCGAGGCGCTCGGCGACGATCTCGCAGGCGTGCTGTGGACGCGCTCGCGCAGCCTCGCCGAGACGACCGCGGGGGGCGACACCGAGCTCATCTGGGGTGAGGCAGAGCTGCCTGAGCGGGTTGGCGAGCTCGACCTGCTGATCTCTCCGGAGGCGTTCTTCCAGACGAACACCGAGATGGCAGAGCGGCTCTATGACGTGGTGGTCGAGTACGCGGCGCTGGAGGGATGGGAGCGCGTGTACGACCTGTACTCGGGGATCGGCACGATCGCGCTCACGCTCGCTCCGCGTGCGGGCGAGCTGTGGGGGATCGAGCTGGTGGAGGAGGCCGTCGCCGACGCGATCGCGGGGGCGCGTCGCAACGGGATCACAAAGGCCCACTTCTTCGCCGGCGATACGCGCCTGGCGCTGCCCGAGCTCCTTCAGCGCGCGGGCCGTCCGGACGTCCTCGTCGTCGATCCGCCGCGCGCGGGCCTGTCAAAGAAAGTGGTCCACCGCATCATCGAGGCCTCCCCCAGGCGCATCGTGTACGTCTCCTGCAACCCCACCACACTCGCCCCCAACGCTGCCGAACTGGTGGACGCCGGCTGGGTTCTGCGCCGGGTCCGCCCGGTGGACATGTTTCCCCAGACCCATCACATCGAGTGCGTGGCTCTGTTCGAGCGGGCCGAAGGCGCTGCGATCCGACCCGGGTAGGGTTTGCGCGTGCGCGCCGTCACGATCCGCGAAAACGAGCTCGTCATCGAGGAGCACCCCGACCCTGAGCCGGGCACGGGTGAGGTGCTCGTGCGCATCCATGGCGCCGGGTTGAACGGCGCCGACATGATGCAGCGGCGCGGGCTGTATCCCGCGCCGCCCGGATCGCCGCAGGACATTCCCGGGATGGAGTTCGCCGGCGAGGTGGCTGCGCTGGGCCCGGGAGCGGAACGCTTCGCGCCCGGAGACGAGGTGATGGCGATTGTCGGCGGCGGAGCGCAGGCCGAGCTATGCGTCGCGCACGAGCGTCAGCTGATGCCCGTTCCGAGCGCGCTGGGCCTCGTCCCCGCGGGGGGCGTGCCCGAGGTCTTCACGACAGCGCATGACGCCCTCTTCACGCAGGCGGAGCTTCGCCCCGGCGAGCACCTGCTCGTGCACGGCGGCGCTGGCGGTGTGGGTACGGCGGCGATCCAGCTCGCGCGCGCAGCGGGGGTGCGCGTGACCGCGACCGTTCGCGATCAGGATCTCCGCTCGGAGGTCGCCGAGCTCGGGGCCACCGTGATCGCCTGTGAGGGCTTTGCCGAGCAGGGCCCGTTCGACGTGATCCTCGAGCTCGTGGGTGCGCCGAACATGCCGGAGAACCTGCAGGCGCTGGCCACCAGCGGGCGCATCACGGTAATCGGTGTCTCGGCGGGCGCCAAGAGCGAGCTCAATCTGCTGGCGTTGATGGGCAAGCGCGCTCGCATCTTCGGCTCGACGCTGCGCGCGCGCCCACTCGAGGAGAAAGCGATCGCCGCGCGCGAGGTCGAGCGCGAGGTGCTGCCCCTGTTTGATAGCGGCGCGCTGGTGGTGCCGGTCGCGGAGACCTTTCCGCTCGAGCAGGCCGCTGCGGCCTACGAGCGCTTTGCCGACGGCGGCAAGCTCGGCAAGATCATCCTCACGGTCGTGTGAGGCGTGTGCGGAGGGTCCCCGCTCAGTAGGGAGGCTGGGCGACATACCACTCGCCAAGCATGCGGAAGGCATCCCAGAAGGCACGCTTGGAGTCCTGCTCGTCGAGCGAGTCATCGATGTTGGGCACGTACAGCGCGTCGACCGTCGGGGTGAACTGCTGGATCTCGCCGAGCCTCGGCTCGAGCTCTCGTGCGAGCGGGATGTCCATCTCGCCGAGCGCTGCCAGCGCGTCGGGACCCATCACGACGATGATCTTCGGCTGCACGATGGCGATCTCCTGGACGACACGAGCGACGCATGCGAAGTCGGCCAGCGAGGCGTCGCTGAGCGGGCACTTGACGCACAGCGTCCCGTACACGGCGAGGGGATCGATCGAAAGGCGCTTCAGCGACTTCATCAGCGCCCCGCCCGCGCGACCGTAGAAGGCCACGCCCTCCTCGATCTCCGAGGGCAGCGCGGAGTACTTCAGCAGCATCACGTCGGCCTGGGGGTGGCCGGAGCCGAGCACGGGCATGAGGTTGCCGCGGGGACAGTGCGGGCAGGCCTGCAGCTCGCGGGTGAGCGTGTTCAGCTCACGGATCGCGCGCTCCAGGTACTTCTCACGGATCTCATCATCGGTCACCGGCATCGCCCCCGAGGGATTTGACGACGCTCTGCCTTGTCCTTGGCGATGCATCAACAGTTGCGCTCGGACTCAGCTTCCCCGGCGCCTGGGAGGAGCTCGCTTGACCCGCTTTACCCGCCGCGCCCTGCTCGCCTGCCGCGCCGATGCGGGGGTGGCTTTTGTCTGCAGGAACTTCAGCGCCTGCACGTACAGGAGCGACGATGGGCGCGTGAGGATGTCGGCGTCGCGCAGCGACTGCAGGAACTCCTGCGGTCCATCGAAGTCGCGCATCCTGATCCGCACCGAGCCGAGGCCCTGCGCCACATGCGAGTCCGAGCCTGCGCCGGCGAGGATCCGGTACTTGGCGGCGAACCGCGCCGCCTCCTCGTTGAACGCCCCGATCGCCACGCGTGGGTTGAACACCTCGATCGCGTCCACCTCGTCGAGGATCGTCAGCAGGTGCTCGTAGTCGGGCACCGAGTGCATCCGGTCAAACGGATGCGGCACGTACACGAGGCCGCCCTGGCGGCGGATCTCGGCCACGGTCTCCTGCATGCTCAGGCCGCGGGGGATCTTCTCCTCGATGAACAGCCCGATCACCTCGCCCTGGCCGGCGGTCTTGACCTCCTCGCCCACGATCACCTTGACCCCGGCCTCCTGTGCCTGCGCGCGCGCCTCGAGCGCTCCGGAGATCTCGTTGTGGTCGGTCACCGCGATCGCTCCCAGTCCTTGCGTGTGTGCGGTCGCCAGCAGTACCTCAACGGGCGTCGCGCAGTCGTTCGAGTGGTCGGTGTGCATGTGCAGGTCGACGTCGATCAGCGGTCGCTCCGCCAGTCGGCGCTCCAGCGCGGGGTCACCGCCCGAGGTGTGTCGCCGAGCTGCCAGCTGGCGGTAGATCGCTTCGAGCGCGTCGGCGGCCTGATCGTCGTCTTCGATCAGCTGATAGTCGCCCGGGAAGTGACGGGCCATCAGCTCGACGGTCGCGGGAAGGCTGGCCGTACGCGCATCCAGGCGCCCGAAGAAGCTCTCCACGAAGCGGCGGGCGACGAGGGTGGAGAGCAGGCGCTCGGTGGGCGCATGGAAGGAGCCCACGTTCAGCGCGCGCGAGTGGCGCAGAGCGGCGTTCGAGGTGCTGGGGGCGAAAGGCTCGTGCACGTGCACGAAGTCGAGTGGGACGGTCGTGAGCAGTTCCTCGACCGTGCGGGCCACGTCGATCGACAGGCGCGACGCACGCCGGCGCGCGCCGGCGGGAACGTCGAGCACCTCGCCCACAGCGATCACCGCGGGAGTTCCTCGGTCGGTCCCCTCGAGCAGGCTCTCCGGCGCCCCGCGCGCCGCGCGCAGCTGCTTGCGCGAAGCCTGCACGCGCTCCTGTGAGCGCGACGGGGCGAGCACCAGCACGCGGTGGCCCCGCTGCGAGAGCTCTGCGGCGACCCGCCCGACGTAGGCGTTCACCTCGTTCTCCTGTGCCTCCCACGGATAGGGGGTCACATGAGCGATCGCGAACTTCTCGGCCGGCACGCATGCAGCATAGGGGCGCGCGCCTCGCGCCCGCTGAGAGAACGCTGAGCGGCCACTTGGTCCAACTGCGTGCCCATAGCTCCAGTTCGACCCAGCACCGACCGATTAGATACCGCCACCTGACATGAAGTCCGATCGGCTGCAGGCTCTGGGCCCCGCCGGACCTACTCAATGACTGCAACGCAAACAGAGACACGACCGCCCCAAGCAAGCGTGATCAAGATCGCCGATCTCGATCACGACGTGTTCGACACCGAACAGGACGAGCATCTCGACGCGGACACGCTCGAGATTGCCCTCACGTCGCTGCTGACGCTGCATCCGGGTGCGCCGGTGGCCGCGCACACCGCGGAGGGCGTGATGGTCCCGATGCCGGAGTCGATTCCGCTGCGGGAGAACCCCATCCTCGAGGGTCGCTCAGGCGCGGACCTGGCCGTCCGTGACGAGCACCTGGCCCGTGGTTGGGAACGCGTCATGGCCGAGGGTGCCTCCCGCTATCCCGTGCACCCGGTCGGCTATCCCAACCTCGTATCGATGGTCTACGCACTCGACCTGCGCGAGCGCCACGGCGTGCTGATGATCCTGGTCGTGGTCGGAGCGCAGGACGGAGTCGAGCGCGGCGAGCCCTCCGAGATCCCCAAGGCGATGCCCCGGTTCGCGAGCATGCGCAAGGACGTTCACGCGATCATCCAGGAGGTCGACGAGGCCACGACCCAGCTGCTGGGCTGGACACCGGAGGAGATGATCGGCCAGCGCGGGTCGGAGTTCATGCACCCGGACGACCGTCCACTCGCCTTGGACAACTGGATCGAGATGCTTGTGTCTCCCGGTCCCGGGCGCCGCGTGCGCGTGCGCCACCGCCGCAAGGACAACGGGTGGGTGTGGTTCGAGGTCACCAATCACAACCTGCTCAGCGACCCCGACTACGGCTGCGTCGTCTCAGAAATCGTGGACATCTCCGAGGAGATGGCCGCCCACGAGCTGCTCAACGGACTCGCCAGGGCGATCCCCGTGGGGCTCTTCCAGGTCAACACCGACCGCCAGATCGTGTACACCAACGACAGGCTCCACGAGATCCTCGGTGTCGAGCGCGAGGATACGGTCGACGCGCAGCTTCAGACCGTGAAGGACGCCGATCGAGCGGCTCTTTCACTGGCCCTCGACGAGGTACTCGCCAGTGGGCAGTCGGCCGACATCGAGGTCGAGCTGCGCGTGCCCTCGAGCGGCGAGCCGCGCTTCTGTGCCGTGGGGCTACGTAGCTTCAGCCAGGATGATGGGCCGATCACCGGGGCGATCGGCTGCGTCGCAGACATCACCGACAGCACCCACATGCGCGAGGAGCTGAGGCGACGGGCGACGTTCGATGAGCTCACCGGCTGCTACAACCGCGCGTCCATCATGAGCGCGCTCGAGGCGAACATCGCCAGCGGCGAACGGCAGGCCGAACGGGCGGTTGTGTTCGTCGACCTGGATCGCTTCAAGGACGTCAACGATCGGCACGGACACGCGTCCGGCGACGAACTGCTGAAGGCGGTGGCCGAGCGGCTGCGGAGTGTGTTGCGAGACGGGGACATGGTCGGTCGCATCGGTGGCGATGAGTTTCTCGCGGTGTGCCCCGACGTCGGTGGTCCCGAGCAGGCGATGGTGCTCGCCGAGCGACTCGCCCAGGCCGAGCTCGATGAGATCCGGGTGGCGAAGGGCGCGATCGCCGTGCAGGTCAGCATCGGCGTGGCCTGGACCAGCGGCGAAGAGGCCGACGCCGACGCGATCGTGGCGCTGGCTGACAACGCGATGTATGAGTCAAAGCGCGAGGGCGCCGGCCGGCCGAAGCTGGCAAGCGCCGCTGCGCCGGTCACCCGCGGGTAGGGTCACGCCCGGTAGGGCCGAGACGCTTCCACGCCCCGGCCCCAAACTGAGCGAGCTCAACCCAACTGCCGAGCTACAACGTCGATTCCAGCTGCGACCATGCGAGCGCGGCCAATGAGGCTTGGCCGGTGATGCTCGGGTGGAAGTAGTCGTTCGTCGAGACTTCGGACGCCACGAAGCTGGCGGCGAACAGCGCGCCGTTGTCGTATTGACAGTTCGCCGTCGCGGCGCAGATGCTCTCGAGCGTCGAGTTGTAGCCTTCCTCGGCGGTCAGTGCGGCCTGGCGGCGTTCTTTGGCCTTTGCGGCTTCCGAGGTTGGTTCGGTCATGATCCCCGGACACTCTTTCGTCAATTCCCAAGAGCGAGTAGCTGTTTTGTTGGTGTGGAACAGTTCCCACAGGTGCATCAGGTCGGGAACAGAGGCGATGTAGATCCGTACGCCTGAGAGCCCTTTCTCGAGCGTCGTTATCGCTTCCTGGAAGCTGGTTTTGAACGCAGACTGGCTCGTCGGCGGACTGGCGCAGGCATCGTTCGCACCAATCAGGATGGTTACGAGTTCAGCTTTGTCAGAGACAGCTTCTTTTGCCTCTTTGTTCAGGCTCGCGACCTTCGCGCCTGTGACGGCACGGTTTGTCTCGGTCGCTTTGGAGTTTTGTTCTTTGATGCGAAAGAACACACTTTTGACTTTGCTGTTGGTACCCGTTGCCCAGGAGTTTTCCGGGCAGTTGGTGAACGGGAACGAGCAGGTCTGAAACGCCTGGGTGATCGAATCACCCAACGAGGTCACTTTGCTCGGAACTGCGGCCGAAGCGCCCGCAGCGCCGACGACCATCATTGACGCCACCGCAACAGCGGCGACGAGCGCGACGCGAATGCGCGACATATGCCTCCCCTCGATGGTTATCTCCCTCTTAACGCTCCATGAAAGGAGCGTTTCACCGAACCTACCAAAGCTCGAGGGGTGCTGTCAACTCGCCGAGTCGCTCAGTTACTGCGGGTCATACCAGCCGGCCACCATCCACTCAACGAGCTCGGGGATCAGCTGCTCGAAGTCCGGGTTGCGCGTGCTTTCCAGAGCGTCGCAGGCGAGTTGGCGCAAGCCGTAGAGCGATGTCAGATGCACGCCGAATGGGCGCCGTGCGAGTAGTGGATCCTTCTCCCGCAGCGCTTCCTGGGCATTGACGCCGACCTCGGCGAGCCGCGCGATTGCTTCTCTGCGGCGCTGGCGGGCCGTCGCGCCGGCTGCGTCGATCTCGAGCAGGAAGGCGCGCGCTACGACGGGATCGGCCGTCAGCCCGCGGAAGAACCCACCTACCATCGCCTGGATGTACTCTCGCCAGCTCTCGCTCGAGGCGAGTCCGGCGGGTGCGCTCCGTGCGAGCACCTCGATGAAGTGGTCATAAGCGGCGAGCGCGCAGTCTTCCTTGTTGGCGAACACCTCATAGAAGGACTGCGAGGAGATCGCCGCGCGCTTTGCGATGTCGCCGATGCGCACGCTCGCGTAGCCGCGGTCGGCGAGCAGCTCGGTGAACGCCACCATCAGCCGCTCGCGCTGGGCCCCCTGTACCTGCTCCCGGGACAGCTGGTGGCGCCCGCGCGGGAGATTCGCCGGTCGCTCGAAGAACACACCCGGACGCACGTGTGCGGTCATTGCCCGCCGGCTCCTCCGCGGAGGCCAGGCACGTGTGCGGAGGCTACTTCGTGGCGGGCGCTCTGACGGCGCGCGCTTTTCGGGGCGTCGTCCTGCCGGCCGGAGCCTTCACCTTCAGTTTCGTGCCCGGCCGGCCGGAGTAGGCGGCGACGAACTTCTCCGTGTCGGCGCGCGCCTGGTCGTCGGGGCGCTGGTTGTGGGGGGACTTCATCAGGTACGAGGACGGCCCGTCCAGCTGGCCACCGATGCCGTGGTTGAGGGCGAGCTTGCAGCAGCGCACGGCGTCGATCACGATGCCCGCCGAGTTGGGGGAATCCCACACCTCGAGCTTCAGCTCGAGGTTCAGCGGCACGTCGCCGAAGGCCTGACCCTCGACGCGAATGTGCGCCCACTTGCGGTCGGTCAGCCACGGCACGTAGTCGGAGGGGCCGATGTACACATCCTTGGCGGGCAGCTTCTCATCCATGATCGAGGTGACCGCGTTGGTCTTCGAGATCTTCTTGGACTCCAGGCGCTCGCGCTCGAGCATGTTGTAGAAGTCCATGTTCCCGCCCACGTTCAGCTGGGAGGTGCGCAGCATCTTTACGCCGCGATCGGCGAACAGACGGGCGAGCGTGCGATGCACGATCGTGGCGCCCACCTGGGACTTGATGTCGTCGCCCACGATCGGAAGCCGCGCCTCCTTGAAGCGCCTGTCCCAGTAGTCCTCGCGGGCGATGAACACGGGGATGCAGTTGACGAAGCCGCAGCCCGCCTCGAGCACCTGCTCGACGTACCACTTGGTGGCCTGCTCGGAGCCCACCGGCAGGTAGGAGACGACCACGTCGGTGTGGGTGTCCTTGAGGATCTTCACGATGTCGGCGGTCTCTCCCGGGGCCTTCGTGATCTTCTCTTTCAGATACTTGCCCAGGCCGTCGTGGGTCATGCCGCGGTACACGGGCACGCCGAGGCTCTTGGGCACCTTGGCGAACTTCATCGTGTTGTTCTCACCCGCCCAGATCGCCTGGCCGAGGTCCTTGCCGACCTTCTTGGCGTCGATGTCGAAGGCTGCCGTGAACTCGATGTCGCGCACGTGGTAGCCGCCAAGATCTACGTGCATCAGGCCCGGGACCCGCTCGCCGGGGTCGGCGTCGCGGTAGTACTGGACGCCCTGCACGAACGAGGAAGCGCAGTTGCCGACGCCGATGATCGCCACCCGCACGCGGTCTGACTGGTAGCGCCCGGCGCCGTTCTTGGAGGCTGCGCCGTTGCTCTTGGCGCGGCCGTTGCTCTGATGTGTGCCCACAAGGAAGTCCTTCCTAGAAGTTCGCCCTAACTACTCCGCACGGCTGGCGAGGTCACACCGACAGCTCCGAGCGGACGTGCCAGATGCGCTGCGCCGCAGTGATCGCGCTGAGCGCCGCGAGCACGTACACGGCCGGCTTGAGCAGCTCGAAACTGCCGAGCGAGGCGCCCTTTGCGAAGAGCAACCCGATCGCGAGGATCACCACGCGCACCGGCCGGGTGGCGATGCCGACCTTGCACTCCACCCCCAGCGCCTCGGCGCGCGCCCGTGTGTAGCTGACCATCAGCGAGGCCAGCACGGCGATCACCACGGCCGCGGTCGCCACGCGGTCGCCCTGCAGCGCGAAGTACCCCGCGACGGCCGCCAGCACGATCCCCTCCTCGACGCGGTCGAGCGTGGAGTCAAGGAATGCCCCGAAGGGCGTGCCCTTGCCCGACATGCGCGAGTAGCGACCGTCGAGCGTGTCCATCGTCGAGCCCACGATGAACGCCACCCCGCCGAGGAAGAACAGCTGTTCCCACACGAGCACCGCCGCGACCACGTTCAGCACGAACCCCGTCAGCGAGATCGCGTTGGGGGTCAGGCGCGACTCGATCAGGCGGTCGCGCATCAGCTCGCGCCGCTGCCCGGTGGTGAGCGCGATCCCGTTGCGCACGCTGCGTGGAGGGGCCTGTCCTCGGGGGGCCATCGTCGATCGGCTTCCCGTCTCTATCCGCTGCTGAGGCCGGCGGGAGACACGTCCGAGAAGCGCCACACATGCGGTCGGGCGCGTGCCAGCCAGCGCGCTCCGTAGGCCGACAGCCCGGCGGTGACCGCGCCGAGCAGCGCGTCGAAGATGAAGTGGTTGGCCGTGGCGATGATCACGAAGGCCATCAGGAAGGGATAGAGGAGCCACAGGACCTTGACAGCCCGCCAGCGCACCAAGCGGGCCAGCGGCCAGCCGATCATCAGCGCGAACGCCACGTGCATCGAGGGCACGGCGGCATAGGGGTTGAACAGCGCGCTCGCCAGCCCGCTGGCGTGCGAGACGTGGACGCCGGTGAAATCAGACACGCTGTCCATGAAGCCCCACTCGGGCATGAACCGCGGCGGAGCGGTCGGGAACACCGTGTAGCCGACGAGCGCGATCGCCATCGCGATCATGAACATGTTGCGCACGAAGTAGAAGCTGCGGTTGTGGCGGAGATACAGGTACGCCAGCGCCGCGATCGTGACGGTCGTCTGCGCGTTGACGTACAGCCAGCTCGAGAAGTCCATCAGCACGTGGCTGCCGGACGCCCACGCCTGGATGGACGGCTCGACGAACACGTGCAGCGTGCGCTCCAGCGAGATCAGCTCGCGCGCATGCGCGAACGCGGCGTTGGCGTCACCCTCGACGAGGCCCCGCACGAGGCGGTAGCCGAGATATGCCGCCCCGAACAGCGCAATCTGGCGTACAACGTCGATCCATCCCTGCGGAAGCAGGCGTCCCTGCAGACCACGAACACGGCGGGTGACCATCGCCGAGAAGCCTAGACGATGCTCAGCGGCAACGAGCACCGTGCTCGAACACCCGCTCGAGGGAGAAGTCGATGACCACGTGGACGCTGCCGGCATCACCCGCGCGCAACGCGGTCCAGCCGCCGGGCGCTTCTTCCACGCACCCGTTCCCAGCGGACAGCGCCCAGTAGGGCGAGAAGCGCACGCGCGCCAGATAGCGCCCCGGGCGTGGTAGGAAGACAGTGAAGGAGTCGCTTCCAAGCCGCGTGAGCACCGCGGGCGCTTCGGCCAGCTGCGTCGCCCCCAGCACGGCGAACAGGCGCCAGTGCGCCGAGCGCCAGATTTCGCGCAGGTATGCGGGCGCCCTTAGGCCGGCGCTGCTGAGCGCGTCGCCGCCCGAGCCCGAGCCCCTCAACAGGCGGGCCTCGGCCGTTCCTGAATAGTCGAGCGGCGCGTCCGGCAGGGCGACGTATGAGATCGCATTTTCAGACAGCCAGGCGCGATAGCTCGCCGCGGTGAGCGGGGCGGATTGGTCATAGAACAGGCCGTTGCGGAGGTTGTCGAGCTGGCGCTCCCAGCCACGCGCGATCGGCACGTGGGGAGCAACCCAGCGCGCCTCCCCGTGATCGGCCGTGGGGACCACCTCGATGCGGGCCGGCCGTTGCGCATAGCCGATCCCGAGCACGTGCAGCTCGGCAAGCAGGGGCGCGTAGTAGGAGGCGTTGACCGCCGGGTCCGATACGGCCGAGGCGAAGTCCGCGACGGGGGCGTTCACCTGCCAGTAGAACAGGAACGGCGCGAGCACCAGCAGCACCACACGCCTGAACGGAGTCCGGCCCGCGAGCACCAGGGCGGCGAGCGGCCCCGCGACGAGCGCACCGATACGGTCGGCGTTGCCACCCACCGCGCTCGGGATCACGTATGAGCCGAGCAGCAGCGCCGCGTACAGCATCGTGCCGATCCACAGGGCGCGTTGCTCTCGGGGGATCAGCGCCGCGATCAGGAGCACGCCGAAGAGCTCCGGGTAGAAGGCGGAGGCGACGAACGGCTGTGAGCCTCCTTCCGGGAAGGCAACGCTCAGCACCGCGATCGGCGCCACCGCGGCGAGCACCATCCAGGCCGCGAAGCGGTGGCCGGCTAGCGCCCAGGCGAGCGCTGCGAGCGCGAGGAAGAGGCCGGCCACCGGGCTCGCCAGCGAGCACGCCGCGGCGAGCACGAGCGCTGTCGCCCGCCTGTCGCGCTGGCCGGCCAGGAGCGCGCCGAGGCCGATCGCCAGGCCGAGGTCGAAGGGGACCCGGCTGGAGAGCAGGTCGATCGCTGCCCCGAGCGCAAACCACACCGCGGCGATGCGAGTCGCCCGCGCCGGGAAGCGGCCCTCGATCAACTGCGCAAACAGCGCCGTCGCGACCGTCATCGACACCGCCGCCAGCAACTGCGGACCGACCAGCCAGCCGAGTGCGGGCGCGAACACGCTGTAGGCGGGCAGATGATGGCCTCCGTACCAGCTGTTGTCCCACAGCGTGAAGCCCACCCGCCCGAACAGTTCGCTGCGGTAGGCCGCCGCGGCGAGGTCGGCGCTGGGAGGTGCGAGCAGGACGTAGAGCAACCCCAGCGCCGCCGTGATCGTCCAGACCGGAGCGCGCAGCGCCGCGCCCCGTGCGCGCGCCGCGAGCGCGCCCACCGCCCCCGGCGCCTCGGCTCCTGGCCCCGCTGCCCCCGCGTCCAGTTGCCTGCCGGAGGCGCTGTCCATCATCCGGACTCCTCCCCCAGGAAGGCCACCACGCGGTCGACCACGTCCGGGCGGTCGAGCCAGGGCACGTGGCCGGCGTCGGGGAGCTCGAGCAGCTGCGCGTCTGGAAGGGCGCTCGCGTAGGCCTCGCCGAAGCGGGCGGGTATGTAGGGGTCCCGCGCGCCCCACACCACCAGCGCCGGCATTCCCAGAGCGCCAAGCTCCAGCCCGGCCGCCGTGAGCACCGTCTCGGGGGAGCTTCGATACAGGCGCAGGATCGCGCGCTGCGTGCCCTGGTCGAAGTGCTCGAGCACGCTGTCGAGCCACGCTTCGGGCATCGGCCCCGGTGCGGCGTTGGTCTCCTTGGAGAGCCAGCGCAGGGTGGGCCTGTAGGTGATCCCCATCGACAGCTCGCCCAGCAGGGGCGCGCGCCAGATGCGCGCCATGCGGTGCCAGCGGTACCCCGGCAGGAACGGCACCGTGTCGATCAGCACGAGCCGCTCCACCCGCTCGGGGTGGCGCTGGGCGAAGGCCAGGCCGACCGCCCCCCAGTCGTGCAGGACGAGGGCCACCCGCTCGACCTCGAGCACTTCGAGAAAGCGCTCGATGAAGCGGTCGTACTCGGTGATCGTGTACTGCAGATAGCCCGGCTTTCCCGAACGCCCGAAGCCCGGGAGATCGGGCGCGAGGCCTCCTGTCCGCTCAAGGAATCCGAGCCAGTCGTCTGAGTTGGTGGGCACGCCGTGCAGGTACAGCGGCACCGCCAGGTCGGCGGCGCCGGCTGCTACGGGTGCGCTGTGCCAGAAGACAGGGAGCCCGTCGAGCTCCTCGTTGTGGTCTGACACCTCGAGCACCGGGCGAGGATAGAGCCCGCGCCGCCCGGCTACGGTGGACCGGTGCCATCCACCACTCCACGCCGGCCCGCCCGCGCGCCTGCGCGCAAGCCAGGCCCGCGCACGGCTGGCCGCCCCTTCAAGCCCCCCTCGCGGGCGCGGGTCGCACGGATCCGCGACCGCCTGCGCGCGGTGTATGGCATTCCGCTGATGCGCCCGCACGGCGATCCGATCGCCGAGCTGGTGTTGACGGTGCTCTCGCAGTCGACCAACGACCGCAACCGTGACGTCGCCTACCTGCGCCTGCGTGAGCGCCTGCCCGCCTGGGAGGCGGTCATGTGCGCGCCGGTCCAGGCGGTGGAGGAGGCGATCCGGCCGGGTGGCATCTCCAAGGTCAAGTCCGCGCGTATCCAGGAGATCCTCCGCGCGATCGCCGACGAGCCGCGCGATCGTCGCAGTGAGCTCTCGCTGGACTGGCTCCAGACAGCGCCGGTCCTAGAGGCGCGCGACTATCTGATGACGCTCCCCGGCGTCGGGCGCAAGACGGCGGCGTGCGTGCTGCTGTTCGCCTACGGCCTGCGCGAGGTGCCGGTCGATACGCACGTCTCGCGCGTGGGCACCCGCCTGGGGCTGCTGGACCCGGCCGCGTCCCTCGAGCGCCAGCACGATGAAATGCTCGCGCTCACCCCGCCCGGCCAGGAGCTCGAGCTGCACGTCAACCTGCTGCGCCACGGCCGGCGCACCTGCCACGCGCGGTCACCCGCCTGCGAGGAATGTGCGCTCGCGCGCATGTGCCCGAGCCGCGCGCTTTTCACCTGAGCAGGTGGCCGCGCGGTAGCACGGCGAACGCGATCACAGCGTATTGAAGACCCGCGGCCACGATCACGAGCGCGTGGAAGACCTCGTGGTAGCCGAACACCTTCGGTGAGGGGTCCGGCCGGCCGCTCGCGTAGACCACAGCCCCGATGACGTACAACAGGCCACCGACCACCAGCCCGGCGAGCCCCAGCCAGCCGATCGCCGCCGGCAGCTCGCCGACGATCGCGCCTGACACCAGGCCGAGCAGGACGTACACCGAGGCGAGCAGCCACTTTGGCGCGTCGATCCAAAGGAGCTTGAACACCACCCCGCCGAGCGCTCCGGCCCACACGACGATCAGGATCGTTTTCGCGAGCGTTCCGTGCAGCGCGATCAGAGCCACCGGCGTATACGTGCCGGCGATCATCACGAAGATCATCGAATGGTCCAGTCGCCTCATCCACCGCCGCGACGACGGGCGCCAGGTGACACGGTGGTACAGCGCGCTCGTGCCGAACAAGGCTGAGACGGCGACCGCGTAGATCGTCGCCGCCACGCGCGCCCGCCCGTCGGAGGCCGCGAGGATCAGCGCTACGCCGCAGGCCAGCGATACGAAGAACGCATACTCATGCGAGACACCGCGCAGCTTGGGCTTCACCGGGGCGGGACGCTTCAGCGCTGCGGGTAGCGAAACCGTCTTCATGCATAGAAGGTATCGCCAGGAACGGTCCCTGTCAGGAGGTCGGATTCGGGACCGGTGGCCTGCGCTCGGCGGGATCCACCGCCACCTCCAGGCTGGGCACCCCGATATCTAGGCTGGGCACCCCTATATCCAGGCTGGGTGCCGCGCCCGCGAGCTTGGCCTTGGCGCGCTCAGGCGTCACCCTGACCACGTCCCAGGCCAGCCCCACACGAGCCATCGCGAGGATCAGCCAGCCTGAGGGGTCGAGCTCGTACCAGCGCAGCCCGTGGAAGGCGGATTGTGGAAAGGCATGGTGATTGTGGTGCCAGGCCTCTCCCAGCGAGGGCAGCGCCAGCCAGAAAACGTTCGTCGACTCGTCATCGGTCTCGAATCGGCGCCGTCCGAAGAAGTGGCAGATGGAGTTGATGCTCCAGGTGATGTGGTGGACGAGGAAGATCCGCACGAGGCCGGCCCACAGCAGGGCGCTGAGGCCGCCGGTGACGAGCGAGCCGCCGCTCAGCGCGAAGCCCAGCAGGAAGGGCAGCAACAGGCTGTAGAGGGCGATCAGCGGGAAGCCCTTGTTGATGCGCCGCATCGTGCGGTCTTCGCACAGATCGCGGGCAAAGCGTTTCGAGGAGGCCTGGCCGTGGGTCTCGAACAGCCAGCCGACGTGGGCGTGCCACAGGCCGGAAGCCATTCCCCGCAGGCCCTTGCCGTGGCCGGCGTGCGGGCTGTGCGGGTCGCCCTCTTCGTCGGTGAACGTGTGGTGCTTGCGGTGGTCGGCGACCCAGTCGATCACCCCTCCCTGCAGCGACATCGAGCCGAGGATCGCGAGCGTGTAGCGCAGCCAGGGGCGCGTCTGGAACGCGCGGTGGGTGAGCAGGCGATGGAAGCCGACGGTGACGCCGATCGCGGTCAGTGCATACATGATCGCGAAGATCACCAGGTCCAGTGGGCTGAGGAAGTGGTGCCACAGCAGCACCCCCGCAACGATCACCCCGAGGAACGGGATCACGACGGCGGTGATGTTCGCATTTCGCTCCAGCCTCGTCACGTATCCAGCACTACCCTCCCCGGCGTTCGAGGTTACGGCCGGCAGGCGAGCCTGCGAGAGACTCTCAAAAAGGCCGCCCAGAGGGCCTGATCGGCTGGATTTCCGGCCCTCTTGCCAGGCACTTGACGTCCAGTAGGAAATCTGCCACACTCCCGCTTAGATTTATTAAGCTGATTCGAAGGAGCATTCCCACATGGCCAAGACCATAGGCATCGACCTCGGCACCACGAACTCGTGCATGGCCGTGCTCGAGGGTGGCGAGCCCACCGTCATCGAGAACGCCGAGGGCGGCCGCACAACCCCGTCGGTCGTGGCATTCACGGCCTCCGGCGAGCGTCTCGTCGGAACGGTCGCCAAGCGCCAGGCCGTCACCAACCCGCAGAACACGATCTTCTCGATCAAGCGCTTCATGGGCCGCAAGGAGGCCGAGGTGCGCGAGGAGGAGTCGATCGTCCCCTACAAGGTCGTCTCCGGTCCCAACGGCGACGCTCGCGTGGAAGCAAATGGCGAGCAGCATTCTCCGCCGGAGATCTCCGCGATGATCCTGCAGAAGCTCAAGACGGACGCCGAGGCCTATCTCGGTGAGACGGTCGACGGCGCAGTGATCACCGTCCCCGCCTACTTCAACGACGACCAGCGCCAGGCCACCAAGGACGCCGGCAAGATCGCCGGACTTGACGTCAAGCGCATCATCAACGAGCCCACCGCCGCGTCGCTGGCCTACGGGCTGGACAAGGAGTCAGACCAGACGATCCTCGTGTTCGACCTCGGCGGCGGCACCTTCGACGTGTCCGTCCTCGAGATCGGCGACGGCGTGTTCGAGGTCAAGTCCACCGCCGGTGACAACCACCTCGGCGGCGACAACTTCGACAAGGCGATCGTCGACTGGCTGGTCTCGGAGTTCAAGAAGTCCCAGGGCATCGATCTATCTGCCGACCCGATGGCGCTGCAGCGGCTGTATGAGGCGGCCGAGAAGGCCAAGATCGAGCTCTCCACCACCCAGGAGACGCAGATCAACCTGCCCTTCATCACCGCCGACGCCTCCGGGCCCAAGCACCTCGACACGCGCCTTACGCGCGCCAAGCTCGCCGAGCTCACCTCGGCGCTCCTGGACCGCGTCGTGGCACCTGTTCGCCAGGCGATCGACGACGCCAAAGACAAGGGCGTCAAGGAGATCGAGCACGTCGTGCTCGTCGGCGGCATGACGCGCATGCCCGCCGTGCAGGAGAAGGTCAAAGAGCTCACCGGCAAGGAGCCTCACCGGGGCGTCAACCCCGACGAGGTGGTGGCCGTGGGAGCGGCGATCCAGGCGGGCGTTCTGGCCGGCGACGTCAAGGACGTGCTGCTGCTCGACGTCACTCCGCTGACGCTCGGCATCGAGACCAAGGGCGGCGTGATGACCAAGCTGATCGAGCGCAACACCACGATCCCCACCCGCAAGGGCGAGGTCTTCTCGACAGCCGAGGACAATCAGCCCTCGGTCGAGATCCACGTGCTGCAGGGTGAGCGCGAGATGGCCAACTACAACAAGTCGCTCGGCAAGTTCCAGCTCACCGGCATCCCGCCGGCGCCGCGAGGAATCCCGCAGATCGAGGTCGCCTTCGACATCGACGCCAACGGCATCCTCAACGTCTCGGCCAAGGATCTGGGCACGGGCAAGGAGCAGAAGATCGAGATCAAGGCCGGATCGGGTCTCTCGGAGGAGGAGATCAAGAACATGGTCTCCGACGCCGAGTCGCACGCCGAGGAGGATCGCGCGGCGCGCGAACTCGCCGAGGCGCGCAACAACGGCGAGAACGCGGCCTACCAGGCAGAGCGCCAGCTCACCGAGCTTGGTGACCAGGTGGACGCCGACTCCAAGGAGCGGATACAGGACGCCATCAAAGAGGTCCGCGAGTCGCTCGAGGCTGAGGACCCGGTGGCTATCAACGCCAAGACCGAGGCCCTGCAGACGGCCTTCCACGCGATCTCCGAGGCCATGTACCAGCGCGCACAGGAGCAGGCCGCGGCTGCCGGCAACGGTGCCTCGGCCGATGACTCGGGCGCGTCCTCTGACGATGAGGACGTGGTCGACGCCGAGGTCGTGGACGAGCCGAAGGCATAGCGCGCGATGACCGACACCGAGCAGACGATCGAGGAGCAGCAGACGCAGGCAGGATCCCCCGGCGCGGACGCGCCGGGGGAGGAGTCCCAGCCGTTGGCTGACGCCAAGCAGGATGCCGACCCCGCCGGCGGCGCTGGCGGCGTTCCCGCGGCCAAGCCGGGCAACGGCGACGCCGCGGAGGTCGCGGACGACCTCGATGAGCTGGTGAAGACCGCCGCCCAGCGCGATGAGTACCTGGCGCTCGCCCAGCGCACCCAGGCCGACTTCGAGAACTACCGCAAGCGCATCGCCCGGGAGTCCGCCGGCGCGCAGGCGCGCGGCGTGATCGGCCTCGCGAAGGAGCTCCTGCCGGCACTCGACAACCTCGACCGGGCGCTCGAGGCGGCCGCCCAAGACGACCCGCTGCTGGAAGGCGTGCGGCTCGTTCGCTCGGAGCTCGCCGGCGGGCTCGCGCGCGCAGGCATCGAGTCCTTTGCTCCCCTCGGTGAGACCTTCGACCCGGCGCTGCACGAGGCCGTATCGACGATCCCCGCCGATGGCGTGCCGGGCGGCAGCGTGGTGGAGGTCTACCAGCCCGGCTACCGGCTGGGCGAGAGCATAATCCGTCCAGCGCGAGTCGTCGTCGCCGCGTAACCGCGGGGTAGCTGATGGCATCGCGTCCCGACTACTACAAGACGCTCGGGGTCGACAAAAAGGCGACTCCCGAGGAGATCAAGAAGGCCTATCGCAAACTCGCGCGTAAGTACCACCCCGACCGCAACCCGGACGACAAGGAGGCGGAGGCGCGCTTCAAGGAGATCTCCCAGGCACACGACGTGTTGGGTGACCCGGAGAAGCGCAAGCAGTACGACACCGGAGCGGGTCCCTTCGCAACCGGCGCCGGCCCGGGCGGCGGCTTCGGCGGCTTCGGCAACTTCGACTTCGACGCCTCCTCGATGGGCGACATCCTCTCGAACCTGTTCGGCGGTGGCGGCGGCGGGGGGGCGGGCGGAGCGGGCGGCCGCTCGCAGCGCCAGCGGGTCGAACGCGGCGCCGACCTCGAGGCGGAGGTCTCGATCTCCTTCGACCAGGCGGTCGCCGGCGCGCAGGTTCCGCTGCAGGTGCCGATGCGCACCACCTGTCCGACCTGCCACGGCACGGGCGCCAAGCCCGGCACCACCCCCACCGTGTGCCCGCGCTGCGAGGGGCGCGGCATCGAGACCCAGGGACAGGGCATGTTCTCGATCTCCCAGCCCTGCTCGCTCTGCGGAGGCTCGGGCACGATCATCGAGGACCCCTGCCCGACATGCCATGGCGCCGGTGCGGTGCGCACCGTCAAGCGGCTGCGCGTCAACATCCCCGCCGGCGTACGCGACGGCAGTCGCATCCGCCTGCCGGGTAAGGGGGAGCCCGGACCCAGCGGTGGGCCGCCGGGCGATCTGTACCTGATCGTGCACGTCTCCCCCTCGCCGGTATTCACCCGCAAGGGCGATAACTTCGAGGTCGAGGTGCCGCTCAGCATCCCCGAGGCGCTGCGCGGCGCGGAGGTGCAGGTCCCGACCCTGGAGGGCTCAAAGACGCTGCGCGTCGCCCCGGGGACCAAGCACGGGACCGTGCAGCGGCTGCGCGGGGAGGGGCCGCCGAAGCCACGTGGCGGATCCGCGAAAGCCGGTTCCCCGGCCCCCCGCGGCGACATCCGCTACCGCTTCGTGATCGACGTCCCCAAGGAGCTCGACGAGGAGCAGCAGGCGGCCGTGGACGCACTCTCGAAGGTCATGAACGGCAACCCGCGCGCGCGGCTGTTCCCGCAGGGATCGCCCGCGGCGGCCGAGGCGGGTGAGGGTTGATGGCCGGCGAGGAGCGGCGAAGGGCGCCGGCGCCCCGGCGCCGATCGGGCGCCACGGTTACCCGCGTAGCGGTCGACACCGACCGCGGCGTGTTCATGATCTCGGTGGCGGCGGAGCTCGCGAACATGCACCCGCAGACGCTGCGCGTGTATGAGGCGCGTGGCCTGATCGAGCCCCGGCGCTCACCGAAGGGCACGCGGCTCTATTCTCAACAGGACGTCGACAAGCTGAGGCGCATTCAGGAGATGACCGCGGATCTGGGGCTGAACCTGGCGGGTGTGGAGCGGGTCCTCGACTTGGAGGAGGAGATCGCCGAGATGCACGCGCGCATCGAGGAGATCGAGTTGCAGGCGCTGCACGCCCAGGTGCGACTGGCCGAGGAGCTCGAGGAGGTGCGCCGGTCCTTCCGCGCGGAGCTCACGGTCCCCTACCGCGGCGGCCAGGACCTGGTGCCTGCCGCCGAGGCCAGGTCACCCTTCCGCTCGATCAACGATAGGAGGAACGATGGCTAGTGGAGCAGCCCCGGCCGCCCCGGCCGCGCCGGAGGAGGAGCAGAGCCCGCTTGAGCGGTTCGGCCGCGACCTGACGGAGATCGCCGAGGAGGGCAAGCTCGACCCGGTGATCGGGCGTGACGATGAGATCCGCCGCGTGATCCAGGTGCTGTCGCGGCGGACCAAGAACAACCCCGTGCTGATCGGCGAGCCCGGCGTCGGCAAGACCGCCATCGTCGAGGGCCTCGCCCAGCGGATCGTCTCGGGCGACATCCCGGAGTCGCTGCGCGACCGGCGCGTGATCGCGCTCGACATGGGCGCGCTGATCGCGGGCGCCGCCTATCGGGGTGAGTTCGAGGAGCGGCTGAAGGGCGTGTTGAAAGAGGTCTCAGACGCCCAGGGCACGATCATCCTGTTCCTCGACGAGCTCCACACGATCGTCGGCGCCGGCGCTGCCCAGGGCTCCGTCGACGCCTCCAACCTGCTCAAGCCGATGCTCGCCCGCGGGGAGCTGCGCGCCGTCGGCGCGACCACGCTTGACGAGTACCGCAGGTACATCGAGAAGGACGCCGCGCTCGAGCGGCGCTTTCAGCCGGTGTCGGTCGGCGAGCCCTCCGTGCAGGACACGATCGCGATCCTGCGCGGCCTGAAGGAACGCTATGAAATCCACCACGGCGTGCGCATCCAGGACTCAGCGATCATCGCCGCCGCCACGCTCTCGCATCGCTACATCGCCGATCGCTTCCTGCCCGACAAGGCGATCGACCTGATCGACGAGGCGGCCTCCAAGATCCGCATCGAGATCGACTCGCTGCCGACCGAGATCGACGAGGTCAACCGCCGCGTGATGCAGCTTGAAATCGAGCTGACGTCGTTGAAAAAGGAGAAGGACGCCGCCTCCAAGGAGCGCCGCGAGGCGATCGAGGTCGAACTGTCCGAGTTGAAGCAGCGCTCGCAGGAGATGACCGCCCAGTGGCAGCGGGAGAAGGAGGCGATCCAGGGCGTGAGAGAACTGAAAGAGCGTCTCGAGCAGGCCCGGGCCGAGGCCGAGCGGGCCGAGCGCGAGGCGGACCTCCAGCGCGCGGCCGAGCTGCGCTACGGCGAGATACCCGAGCTCGAAAAACAGCTCGCCGAGCACGAATCGGTAGAACGCGAGCAGGCGGATGGTGAGCGTCCTGTGTTCATCAAGGAGGAGGTCGACGCCGAGGACATCGCCGAGGTGGTGGCGCGCTGGACGGGTATCCCCGTTAACCGGCTGCTGGAGGGCGAAACGGAGAAGCTCCTGCAGATGGAGGAACGCCTGCACGAACGGGTGGTCGGACAGGACGAGGCGATCGACGCCGTCGCCAGTGCGCTGCGCCGCTCACGCGCCGGCCTGCAGGACCCCGACCGCCCGATCGGCACGTTCCTGTTCCTCGGGCCCACCGGCGTCGGCAAGACCGAGCTGGCGCGCGCGCTGGCCGAGTTCATGTTCGACACCCAGGAGGCCATGATCCGGATCGACATGTCCGAGTACATGGAGAAGCACTCCGTCTCGCGTCTCGTGGGTGCGCCCCCGGGATACGTGGGCTATGAAGAGGGAGGCCAGCTGACCGAGGCCGTGCGACGCCACCCCTACTCGGTGGTGCTCCTCGATGAGATCGAGAAGGCCCACCCCGACGTGTTCAACACGTTGCTGCAGGTGATGGACGACGGGCGCCTGACCGACGGGCAGGGACGTACGGTCGACTTCAAGAACACCGTCCTCATCATGACCTCCAACCTCCGCCTGGCTGCCGCAGCGGACGGGGCCGACGGAGCGGACGGGGCCGACTCTCAGCTTTCCGATACCGAGCTCCGCAGCGAGCTTCTGCAGTACTTCAAGCCCGAGTTCGTCAACCGCCTCGACGACGTCGTGCGCTTCCACGCGCTGACCCGCGAGCAGATCTCGGAGATCGTCGACCTGCAGGTCGCACGCGTGATCGACCGCGTGGCCGAGCGCGGCGTTCAGGTCACGCTCTCAGACCAGGCTCGCGAGCTGCTCGCGAACATGGGCTATGACCCCACCTACGGCGCCCGCCCGCTGCGCCGCGTGATCCAGAAGCAGCTCGTGGATCGTCTCGCAACGGCGCTGCTCAGGGGCGAGATCCATGCGGGCGACTCGGTGACCGTGGACGCGGCCGACGGGGAGCTCGTGCTGGAGCCGCAGGCGGTCGAGGCGGGGGCTGCGGCTTAGGCGACGCCGCGGCGACCGCACCCTCAGTTCACCCGCGGCCATCCCGCGGCCATCCCGCGGCCATCCAGCGGCGACCTCGCACCTATACCGCGAGGCGCACGAGCCCGGCGAAACCACAAAGCCGTTCGAACGGACCGCCTTCCGCTCCTGCAGAGCCGAACCGCAGGAAGTGCAGCGGCCGGTTCTGGGTGTCCGCGAACGCCTCGAGCGCTTCACCCGATGCGGTCAGCCGACCGTGCGGGAGCTGCATCGCCCAGCCGCCATCGTTGCGTGAGTACACGAGCAGCGCCCGCAGCCATCCGGCTTCGTGATAGGGCACCGCGTTGTCGAGCGCCTCGGTCAGCTGTTCCGCCGCTGCGGAGGCGTTTGCGAAGTAGGGCCCGCCGCAGTGCTCGCCGCGGTTCACATCGAGGGCGCAGAAGCCGACCTCGGAGATGATGATGTTGTTCTGCCCGGAGGTCATTTCCGCCTGCACGGCGGGGAGCGACTGGATGCCTTCGCTGTTTTCTTCGGAGCTTCCGCTGGCCGGCCCGTAGGGATGGAAGTACCAGCCCTGGATTTCGCGCTGCAGGCTCGGCCGGGCTGTGTACATCTGCGAGATCCAGTGCCTGCCGGTCGCAGCCACATAGATGCTGTTCAGGGGTATGCCGGCCGCGCGGGCGGCCGGCAGGAGCTTGGCGATGATGTCGGCGTATTGGGCGCCCATGAACCGTGGCGTGGTGGCGAACCAGGGCTCGTTGATCGGTTCGAACAGGATCCTCCGGCCCGGGTAGGCCGCGAGGATCGCCGAGGCCGTCTTGACGAACCCCTGCACGTATTGCTTGAGCGTGCTCGAGCCGTGGGCTTCGGTCGGGAAGCGTGGTTCGGACCCGTATGGCCCTTCATAGCCGCGGTACTCGATCGGGCTGATGGGGACCATCCCGTCCCTCATGTCGCTGGCGAGCAGGCGAGCCGGTTCGCTCGCCCTGGCACCGCCGGCGCTTCCCTTGGGGGTCTGTCCGGCGGTCCAGCCGATGCGGTCATAGGCGACGCCCTGTTCAGCGAACAAGGCGACCGGGCCGAGGTAGGTTTGGCTGTTGCCGTTGAGGCCCAGCCAGGGATCGCTCGGGGAGGCGTTGTAGGCGAATTGATCCTTGGGCACGGCGGGGGAGGTGCCGTTGTCGTCGGTCACCGTCACATCCACAGTCCCCTTGTCCGCAGTCGGTCTGCCCACGCTCCCCGTATCGACGGGAGTCCTGGCG
>Ga0209038_10000085_pt1 | contig 28384 bp, 20 predicted proteins | sample BogFormECP03_OM3_FD_188237 | JGI IMG/M metagenome (GOLD analysis project Ga0209038, IMG submission 188237) | Bog forest soil microbial communities from Calvert Island, British Columbia, Canada - ECP03_OM3 (SPAdes) (version 2) | ecosystem: Environmental > Aquatic > Freshwater > Wetlands > Bog ...
TACATTCACCACGCGTACTTTGATTCCCGGCACATATTTTTGCAGCAGCCAGGAAGTGGCGCAGGCCTCGATCGTCGGAACATCGCCAGCACAAGCCAGCACAATATCCGGATCCGTTCCGCCATCGTTGGTGGCAAATTTCCAGATCGACGCTCCTTGCGAACAATGCGCGAGCGCTTCTTCGAAGGTGAGCCACTGCAGCTCCGGCTGCTTTCCGCAAGTCACCACGTTGATGTAATTCCGGCTGCGCAGGCAGTGATCGAACACATTGAGCAAACAATTCGCATCCGGCGGATAGTAAACGCGGACCACTTCGCTGCGGCGTTGCAGCACGTTGTCCACAAATCCCGGCGCCTGGTGGCTGAAACCATTGTGATCGTTGCGCCACGCATGGCTGGTGAGCAGCACATTCAGCGAACCGATTGGGCGGCGCCACGGAAGCTCCAGACATTGCTCCATCCACTTGGCGTGCTGCGTCACCATCGAATCCACAACCTGCGCGAACGCTTCGTACGACGACCACATGCCATGCCGACCGGTGAGCAGATAGCCCTCGAGCCATCCTTCGCAGCAATGCTCGCTCAGCACTTCCATCACGCGCCCGTCGGGAGCGAGGTGGTCGTCGATCGAAACGATGGGCTCCATGGTGCAACGGTTGCTCGCTTCGAATATGGCGTTCAGGCGGTTCGAGTTGCTTTCGTCGGGGCAGAATGTGCGGAAATTACTGGGATTCATTTTCATCACATCGCGCAAATATTCGCCCAACTTGCGCGGCGCTTCCGCAATTACTTCGCCCGGACCGGGAATTCCCAACGCGTATTGCGCGAAATCCGGCAGATCGAGGGCCTTCAACAATCGTCCGCCATTCACGCTGGGATTTGCGCCCATGCGGCGGTTTCCATCCGGAGCCAGCGCCGCCACTTCCGCGACGAGCCGGCCGTCCTTGTCGAATAATTCGTCGGGCTTGTACTTGCGCATCCAGTCTTCGAGCATTTTCAGGTGCGCCGGATTCTCGCAGACCGTCGAGAGCGGAACCTGGTGCGCCCGGAACGTGCCTTCGATCGGCACGCCATCAACTTCCTTCGGGCACGTCCAGCCCTTCGGCGTGCGCAGCACGATCATCGGCCACGGTTGCCGCGGCTGGCTATTCGGCTGCGCGCCTTTCGCGCGCGCATTTTTCTGGATTTCGCGTATGCCCGCATAGCAACGATTGAGTGCATCGGCAAGTTGCTGGTGAACGAGTTCAGGATCGTCGCCTTCCACGAAATAGGGCGTGTAGCCCTGCCCTTTGTAAAAGGCGGTGAGCTCTTCATCGCTGGTGCGCGCTTGAACTGTGGGGCCGGAAATTTTGTAGCCGTTGAGATGCAGAATCGGCAGCACCGCGCCATCTCGCGCGGGATTCAGAAATTTAATTCCCTTCCAGCTCCCTTCGAGCGGGCAAGTTTCCGCTTCGCCATCGCCCACTACGCAAGCCACAATCAAATCCGGATTATCGAAAGCCGCGCCAAAAGCGTGAACGAGCGAATAGCCGAGTTCCCCGCCCTCATGCATTGAGTTTGGTGTATGCGGCCCGCAGTGGCTCGGGATTCCACCCGGCGTCGAAAAAGAACGGAAGAGCAGCCGCATTCCGTGAATGTCCTGCGTAATTTCGGGATGCACGTCGGTGTACGTTCCTTCGAGATATGCGCAGGCATTCATTGTCGGCCCGCCGTGTCCGGGGCCCGAAATGTAAATCACATTCGCGTCCGTCTCGCGGATCAGCCGGTTCAGATGCACGTAGATGAAATTTTGCCCCGCAGATGTGCCCCAGTGTCCGAGCAAGCGCGGCTTGATATCTTTTTTAGTGAGCGGCTCGCGCAGCAGCGGATTCTCCTGCAGATAAATCTGCCCCACGACGAGATAGTTTGCGGCGCACCAGTAGCGCTGCATTTTGTCGAGCAGGCCGGCGGAGAGCGGGCCGGTCGGTTTTGGGCCAGCCGCCGGCTTTTCGGCCGGCCGGGATTTTTCATCTACTGCAACTGCGGTTGATAAAGCAGCGTCGAATTCAAACATCTTGGCTCCTGCGTTCCCGGCGACGTACAGATAAAAGAATCGCCGCCTTGAAATGCGGACCGTCAGGCATTCGCCCATCCGAGTAGAGTGACAACGTGCCTCACGATCATTAAATCCTCATTGGTCTCGATGACGCGGACACGCACGCGGCCATCGCCGGCCGAAATCACCGCGGCATTGGCATCATTCGCCGCGGAATCCAGCCGAATGCCGAGAAAATCGAGGCCCTCGCAGATCCGCCTGCGGACCGCGGGCGCGCGTTCCCCGATTCCTCCCGCAAAAATCAGCAGGTCCAGGCCGCCAAGCACCGCGCTATACGCGCCAATGTATTTTTTCACCCGATAGCAGAATAATTCGACGGCCTCCGCGGCGCGCGAATCCCCGGCGCTCTTCTCCAGCAACTCCCGCATATCGCCGGAACTCACCGAAACTCCCAACAATCCAGATTCCTTGTTAAGGAGCTTGCTCAAATCCTTCGCGGACATCTTCTCTTGCTCCAGCAAATAAAGCAGGATGCCCGGATCCACATCGCCAGACCGCGTGGCCATCACCAGCCCCTCGAGAGGAACGAAGCCCATGGAGGTGTCCACGCTCTTTCCATTTTTCACCGCGGCCATGCTCGCGCCGCTGCCCAGATGCGCGATGATTACTCGCCCATCCGCCAGCTTTTCTTCGAGCGCCGCGAGCTCGCTCATTATGTACTCATACGAGAGGCCGTGAAATCCGTACCGCTCAATTCCCTGCTCGAAGATTCGCCGCGGCAATGCATACATCCGCGCCACTTGCGGAAGCGTGCGATGAAACGCCGTATCGAAGCAGGCCACTTGCGGAACGTCCGGAAATTTTCCGGCGATAAATTTAATTCCGCGAATCGCTGCCGGCAGATGATCGGGATCGAGTGGCGTAAGTTTTTCAATCTCGGACATAAATTCCGGAGTCACCCGCTGCGGATCGAAGTATCGAGGCCCTCCGTGAACGAGACGATGACCCACAGCCGCGAGCCCGGCGAGAAAGCCGTTGCCGCGCAGCCACTTGACCATCGCTTCCAAGTCCGCATTCGATTCCCGGGAATCGACCGGCGAATCGAGCAAAGTTTTTCCGTGGGAATCCGAAATTTTCAATCGGCTGTCCGAGCTGCCGCCTTTATCGACGTTCATCGAAAGCAAGAGCTCGTTCCGGTTTGCGGCGTTATAGAGGGCGGACTTCAAAGTCGCCGACCCTCGATTCATGGTCAGAACGCGCCGTAAAGCCGCCATGGTCATACGCTCATCCTACCGGAATAAACGGCCGGCAAATGTTTAAACTCGGACAAAACTATGGGGACGCCGCCGCCGAAAATTTCATACACCGCGCCCCATGAAATTTCCGCGAATCCGTGCTACGGTCAATGCGGAGTTTCTGAATGAAAAGCTACCGCCGATCCGGCACGGTTATTGAAAAACTTGTAGTTGCCGTCGCGCTCATCGCCGCGATTCCCGCGACATCGCGCAGCAATTTCCCGCAGGACGCGCAGCAAAAAACCGCCACGTCCGGCCTCAGCGGCGTCGGCCCGGTGGTGCAAGGCACGCCCGATGATCCGCTGCGCGATACGCACGAAACGCATCTGCGCCACGTGAAGCAACTCACCTTCGGCGGACAAAACGCCGAAGCCTATTTCAGCTACGATGGCAAGCGCCTCATCTTCATGTCCACGCGCGAGCCCTATAAATGCGATCAGATTTTCATCATGAATATCGACGGCTCAAACGCTCACCTGCTCTCCACCGGCCGTGGCCGCACGACCTGCGGATATTTTTATCCTGACGGCCAGCACGTGCTCTATTCCTCGACGCATCGCGCCGGTGATGATTGCCCGCCACGCCCCGATTATTCGCACGGGTATGTGTGGGCGGTTTATTCGTCCTATCAGATTTATTACGCCACCGATGACGGCAAGATCGACCGGCCTTTGACCATTGGCCCCGGTTACAACGCGGAAGCGACGCTTTCGGCGAATGGAAGGAAGATTGTCTTCACCTCGTCGCGCGATGGTGATCTCGACATCTACACGATGAGCGCCGATGGCAGCAATGTCCGCCGCCTCACGCAGACGCTCGGCTATGATGGCGGCCCGTTTTTTTCGCCTGACAATCGATGGATCGTCTATCGCGCGCATCATCCCACCGGCGACGCGGAAATCGCGCGCTACAAATCGCTGCTGGCGAAGGATCTGGTCGAGCCGAATGAAATGGATTTGTGGCTGATGCGCGCCGATGGCGGCCAGCAGCATCAGATCACCAAGCTCGGCGGCGCCAGTTTCGCCCCGTCATTTTTCACCGACAGCCGGCGAATTATTTTTTCCTCGAACTACGAGCACCTGGGCACCAGCCAGTTCGAGCTCTACTCCATCGCTCTCGACGGCACAAACATTGAGCGCATTACCTCCGCCGGCGGATTCAGCGCCTTCCCGCAATTTTCGCCTGACGGCAAAAAGCTGGTCTTCATCTCCAATCGCAACGCCAAGGCGCCGCACGAAATCAACGTCTTCATAGCCGACTGGGTTCCATAGCGTTCCTCCGGGAACGCGCGGCAATTTTGTCAGGGCATAACCTCAGTCGTGCCGACGGCGATAAGAATTTCTCCGGCTTCCGCCGCTGAGGGCGTGTTTCTCCACTCCTCGTGCCTTCGTTCGACTCGCAATTCAAGACGCTAGCCACTGTACCCATATTGGCCATGCGGCCAGTAGAACCCGCCCGCAGCAACGCTCATAATTTTCGCACCCCGCCTTTCTGCTTTGCGCAATCCGATCGAGCTTGAGGGCGGAAAGCCGGTAACAGCCGGGCGAGATTTGAAAAACAAACTCACAAATCCCTGTACGACACGCTCGCCGAAATTAACGCGGATATTGCTGATTGTTTGCGCGTCGCTCGCGATGATCGTCGCCGCAGGCTGCGGAGCTACCAGCAGCGGCAGGACCAGCTCGCCAGGTGGGTCGGGCGGTGGCTCCGACGGCGGATCGAATTCAGCTGTGGAGATTTCTCCCGCGGGCGCCAACGTACGCATCGGCGACACGCAACCGTTTTCCGCGACGGTGACTGGCGCGCCGAATAATGATGTCACTTGGTCAGTCAACAACATGACCGGCGGCGACGCCACAACTGGAACGATCAGCACGGCGGGCGTCTATTCAGCTCCGGCCGCGCTTCCCAATCCGAATTCAGTGACGATCACCGCCGTCAGCACCAGCAGCTCTTCGATCACCGGCGGCGCGATCGTCGACGTGCTCAATCCGATTCCATCGCTCTCCAGCATTCAGCCAACGACGATCAACACGGGCGCGTTTTCGCTCACCGTCAACGGAAGCGATTTCGTCGCCGGCTCGCAGGTAATGCTCGCGGGCAACGCGCTGATCACCTCATTCGTTTCCGCAACGCAACTCACGGCCATCGGCAACGCTCCGACGGCCGGCACTTTCGCAGTTAGCGTGATGAATCCCGATCCCGGCAGCGCGAGTTCGGGCACCGTAAATTTGCAAGTGAATGGCGCGGTGAACTCGAGCGCGTGCAGCGGCATCAGCCTCGGGCAAGGCGCGAGCCTGAATGGATTCCTTCCGTTTCCAGCCGGCAACGCGTGGAACAAGGACATTTCCGGCGCGGCCGTCGATCCGAATTCGAACGCCATCATCAATTTCATCGGCTCCGGCATCACCATGCACCCCGATTTTGGCGCCGGCCAATATCAAGGCAGCACCATCGGCATTCCGTACGTTGTGGTCGGCGCAGGCCAGTCATTCGTGCCGATCGATTTCACCGCATACGGAGACGAAAGTGATCCGGGGCCGATGCCGGTGCCAGCGAACGCGCCGATTGAAGGCGATCCAAATCCGGGCAGCGGCGATCGTCACGTGCTGGTGCTCGACAATTCCAATTGCTGGCTCTACGAACTCTACAGCTCGTATCCGAATAATGATGGTAGCTGGAACGCGGCATCCGCCGCCGTCTGGGATTTGCTGAATTACAATCAGCGGCCCTACACGTGGACATCCGCTGACGCAGCGGGACTTTCGATTTTCGCGGGGCTAGTGCGCTACGACGAAGTAGCCGCTGGCGAAATAAAACATGCAATTCGCGCGACTTTTGCGCAGAGCCAGGCAGCCTTCGTGCTACCGGCCACGCACTGGGCCGCCAATTCGACGAATCCAAACGCGCCGCCGATGGGAATGCGCCTGCGCCTGAAATCCAGCTTCGACATTTCGAGTTTCTCGCCGGCTAATCAAGTGATTCTCACTGCGCTGAAAAAATACGGCATGATCAACGCCGACAACGGCACCTCGATGTACATCAGCGGCGGCCCCGACGATCGTTGGGACAATGATGATTTACATCTGCTCAACGGCGTCTCGATGTCGGACCTCGAAGTCGTGAAGATGGATACGATTTACACCGCGTCGAATATTCCGCAAGGCGCCGCGCCGACGATCGGCAGCTTCACCGCTAGTTCCACGAACGTCGCCGCAGGAACGCCAGTCACGCTGAGTTGGAGCACGTCGTCCGCGTCGTATCTTATCGTCTCACCGGGCCCCGGCGCACTGCGCGGCACAAGTGTCGTGGTGACGCCCGCGCAAACGACAACATACACCCTATACGCCACGAACGCCTTCGGCCGCACCACCGCCACTGTCACCGTCACAGTCCAGTAGTTCTAAATCGCCAAAGTTCTGCGGTAGAAATTCTGGTCACAGACATGCTTTAACGATTGGCGGCGCTTGGCGATACTGAGCGTCTGCGGCGCGCTGCTGAAGCGCGCACGGGCCGCGATCAACTCATGAACTGGACAATGCGAATACGAGCGGCAAGCGGATTGGGAGTGACCCTCGCGCTGCTCGCTGTCGCCACGGCCGGGCAGCATGGACAGGCACATTTTTCCGACGGCGCATCCGTGGATCATGCGCTCGCCGTGGAATTGCAGCAAGCCATCGAGCATGAATCGCCGGCGCCCACCGCGATCGTCGTTGTGGACGTCGAGTCGGGAAAAATTATTGCCGCGCGCGGGATGAATTTGGCGGCGCATCGCCTCGAGACGCCGGGTTCTTCCGTGAAGCCGTTCGTGTTGATGACGCTGCTCGAATCCGCGCGCCTCGATCCGCAGAAAAAACTCTTGTGCCACCGGCCGCTCTGGATTGGCGGCGTGCGCATGGATTGCTTGCATCCGGAAGACGTGACGCAGCTCGACGCCACCGAGGCCATCGCCTATTCGTGCAACTCGTATGTGGCGCAAGCAGCGGTGCGCTTCAATGCCGACGAAGTCGTGCAGCTCTATCGCAGGCTCGGCTTCGATTCGGCCACGGGCCTGGCCGACGGCGAAGCCACGGGCCGAATCGAGCAATCGAGCACGCGCGAAGAAATGGAACTCGAAGCGCTCGGGCATTGGGGCGTTCAAGTTACGCCGCTCGAACTGCTCGAAGCCTATCGCAAGCTGGCCCTGCGAGTACGACGCGGCGAAATGGCCGAAGCCGACGCGCCGGTCCTCGCCGGGCTCGAAGGCTCGACGGACTTTGGCATGGCACATGCAGCACACGTAGATGGAATGAAAATAGCGGGCAAGACCGGAACGTCGGAAGCTCCAGGCGTGCCGCGCACGCACGGATTTTTCGACGGCTACGCGCCAGCCGAAAAACCGGAAATCGCAATCATGGTGTACGTCGAGCGAGGGAGCGGCGGAGACGCAGCAGCCGCGGCTCAGCCGGTGCTCGCGGCGTTCGCCAAGCATCTGAGATCACCTTGAAAATCGCCCACGCGGCCGGGATTTGCTCGCTCGTCGTTCTCGGGCTGGCGCTCGCGGCGGGCACCGCGCGCGCGCAAGATGTGCGCGTCGGGTTCTTCACGCTGCACCCACCGGCAGCAGCCACCATCAACGCCGTCAGCGGCGAAATGCACTGGCGCGTATGCGCTTCGTGCAAAGAAAAATCCGGAGCCAGCGTTTCTGTGCGCGCCAGCGGCGATCGCTTGATCATTGCCGGAGGAGACGGCAGCGGCGAACTGCAACTCAGCGGCAACTACCGCATAGAGGCCGGCGAACTTCCTCCCATCAATCTGCATTTTCCCTTGCGCATCGACGCGCGCGAGGACCATTTGCGCCTATCAGTCACGATGCCGCAGGAAGAATACGTCGCCGAAGTGGTCGCCGCCGAGGCGAGCTACTCATGGAAGGACGAAGCGCTGAAAGCCATGGCCGTCGCGGTGCGCACTTACGCCACGCGATTCCGCGGCGCACACGAAAAAGACGGCTTCGATTTTTGCGATACCACGCATTGCCAGGTGGTGCGCTGGAACGCGAAGAACCCGCACGCGCGCGCCGCTGCAGAAGCCACGCAGGGCGAAATCCTGCAATTCGAGGGCGCTCCTGCGCGCACCTACTATCATCAGAACTGCGGCGGAATGGTCGCCTCGTCGAATGAAATGTGGCCGGACATTTACGCGACCTACTTGCGCGGCCACACCGATCCCTACTGCGGCGTTTCCGGCGACTTGAAATGGGAGAGCACCATCGCGCTCGCCGATTTGGATGCGTCGTTGCGCGCCGCCGGGCTGATGCCGCCGCGCGGGTGGAATGAAATTGAAATTGCTGGCCGCTCGGCGAGCGGGCGGGCGCAAAAACTGCGGCTCGCAGGTGGGTTCGGAGATGATTTTCTAATTTCGGCGTCGTCGTTTCGCTATGCCGTTTCACGCTCGCTCGGATGGAACAAAATTCGCAGCGAACTTTTTGAAGTGCGCACCGACGGCGATCGCGCCGTCTTCTTCGGGCGCGGCGCCGGCCACGGCGTAGGCATGTGCCAAACCGGCGCCGAAGAAATGGCCATCGAGGGAAAAGATTATCGCCAGATTTTGGATTTCTATTATCCCGGCACGCAACTGGCGAAGCCGGCCGCAGCGACGGAGCAGTGGCAAAAGCGCTCGAGCGAACATTTCGAATTGGAAAGCACCGCGCCAGAGCAGGATGTCGCAATCTTGCCCGCCGCCGAGAAACTTCTCGCCGGCGAAGAAAAAGATCTAGGCTGGAGCATTTCCTTCCGCGTGCAATTGAAAGTCTATCCGACCATGGACACCTATCGCGATCAAACCGGCCAACCAGGCTGGGTGGCAGCAAGCACGCGCGGACATTTGATTCGTCTCCAGCCTTTCGCGACGCTGAAAAGCAAAGGTGTTCTCGAATCCACGCTGCGTCACGAATTGCTGCATCTGCTGGTGGAAGAGAAAGCGCGCGCGGGCACGCCAGTATGGTTTCGCGAAGGGCTAGTGCTCTATCTCTCGAGCTCCGCGCATGACGCCGGAGATGGAGCGGTCGAGGATGTGACGCATGGCCCGGCCGTCGAGATGGCCATCGATCAGATGGAATCTATCCTGGAGCATTCGCAGAGGCGCGATGAAGTGGAGAAGGCCTACGCTGCGGCGCGCACGCGCGTCGCTTTTCTCGTGCAGGAACACGGCAAGGAAACTGTTCTCAGCTGGCTAAGCCGCGGAATTCCCCCGAGTATCGCCGCTGCCGACGGCCGGCCCGCTGAATCGCCCCGCGATTGAACAAACCAGCAGCCAGGATGCCACGGCAAGAACGTACGCCGCCGAAAGGCGAGCGATCAGACTGAACGCTTCAAGATGAAGCGTTGGATTCTGAAACTCCGGCGTCCAATCCAAAAGCGATATCGGCGCCACGCAACCCACGACAGCTGCGAGGAGCAGTACCATCCAATAGCTCGCGCGCTTCACCGAATTCCTGAATGCCGCGAGGCCCAACTTGCCAAATGCCCGAAATCCCGAATTCGCCGTCTCCACCACCAACGGCAAGATCAATCCAGGAATCACAATCCAACGAATCGCGAAAACAATTCCCTCCACCGCGATCTGAAACCACCACATCGCAAGATGCACGCGTACGAAAGACGGCAGCAACGAGCGCACATAGAACGGTAGCGCAAGTTGTCGAGGTTTGCTCAAGTCGAGCAGTGCCCAAAGCGCGATCAGCAGCCCCACGCAGGCGCCGATCGCGAGGATGTGCTTCACCGCCCGGCCAAATGCGGATCGGATCAGCGGACGCTCATTCAAACTTTGCTCGAAATAAAAATTCAGCGTACCAGCGTGTAGAACGAGCCCAGCCGCCGCGAGCGCCACAATCGCCAGCGCGTTCAGCAGCACGTGCAGCTCCGTCGCCACCGGCAGCAGCAACCAGCCGGCGAACAACAGGAACAGCAGCGCATTGCCAACCAATTGAATCAGCCAGACGCGCTTGCTATGCAGCAGGCTGGCGCCGGCATCGTGAAAGATTTCAAAGCGCGGCATTATTTCACCTCAATCGTGGCCGCGTCGGTGGTCGCCTGGATCGACGGCTGATACATCGGCTGAACCATCGCGGGGCTCACATTGAATTTTCCGGGATTCACGATTTTCAAAAGATAGACGTACTCGTGATGGCGCCCGAAGAAATCCGTCTGAAAGAAAGCCGCGCGGTCATCGTGCAGTTCGCGGCTGACGTACCAGCGCTCCCACCAGGCCGGCTTGCTTGCGAATTCATAGAGATCATCGCGCGGAATGAATTCCGCACCGGCGGGAATGGGATCTTCGATCAGCAAATAATGCCAATCGCCGCCGGCCACCGTCACGCGCACCGCAACCACATCGCCGACATGAAGTTCGCCCGCGAGAGGATCGAGACGATAGACGATGCGATCCTTCTGCTGCTCCGGCGAAAGCCGATAGTAATCGTGCGTGATATTCAGCGAGAGCTTGTTCTGCTGAACCACGCGCTTCTCATTCGAGTAATAATGCCCGCTAGCGGACCAGTAGAGCCGACCCGTGCCGGTTTTATGAATGTGAATCGTGTTCGCGCCGGTCTGCAACTGCGCCGCCACGAGATGAACGCTCGGCTGCGTGACGCTGAAAGAATCCGCGGAAGTAAATTGATGCGAAAGCGCGGTGTTGCCATTAATCGAAAGCTCGGCTTTGAAATTGGCGTCCAGTTCGTGGCTGGCCTTCACATAGTCGGTCAATCCAAAAATCACCATGGCCGCTTCTTTCGTGCTCACCCAGAAGTAGCCGCCGTCGCGATGATTCACCAGCCAGAATGCTGCCTTCGGCAGCAGCGCGCTCTCCGGCTTCACCCGGCTGAGCAGTTGGACGGCATACGCAGTAGTTTCCGCGTTATCGTTGAATTCAAATCCCATGAAGTAGTCGTACTTCGACGGCCAGTAGGCTTCGAGTTCGCTTTCGGCAACTTGGGATGCGATCGTTCCGGCGATTTCTTTCGCGCGCGTCGTATCGCCGCCGATTTGCAGCGCCAGCCCCAGCATCGCCAGGCCCTGCGTGTTCATCGCATCACGCTTTTCCCACGTAGCTTGCGTGAATTCACGCGTCCCGGAGTTATTGAGCGCCAGCGCGTAGATCACGTAAGCCTGCAAATTTGGCTCCATGTTCGGCGAGCGATCGAGCGACGTGAGCAAATATTTTTCCGCGTTGGCCATCACATCGGGATCGACTTGGTAGCCTGCAGCCTGGGCTTGGCCAAAACCGCTCACAACGTAAGCGGTCATGAAAACGCGGCTTTCGTCATCTTTCCACCAACCCCATCCGCCGTCTGCGTGCTGAAATCCCTTCAAGCGTTCCATTCCCGCGGCGATTTTCTTTTCGAGCTCGGGCGTGTCCACCGACGATTGCAGATGCAGATCCTTCATCGCCTTGGCCACCACGATGTCCGGCAAAAAGCTCGACATGGTTTGCTCGGTGCACCCGTAGGGATAGCTGGTGAGGTAATCAAGCGCATTGAAAAGGCTGCCGGCCACCGATGAGCTGAGCGTCACGTCAAGCGTCGGCGCGGATTGATCGGGATTCCCCGGCAGAGTGATGGTGACGTCGTCGCTCGCATCGGCCGCGAGGATACTCCCGGATTTTGCGTCACTGAGTTTCACGCCGAAAGGAATCACCGGCAGCGTGAGTTCCAGCGCGTCGGATTCCTCGTTGGTCAACGCTTTCGCCAACAGATCGGCTTCAGAAACGGATTGCGCGCGCACGCGCCAATCCAATTTCGCTTCGCCGCGGCTGGGAACTTCGATTTCGCGCGTTTGCCCGTCAAGAATGTCGAGACCCTTCAGCGCCAGCGAAACGCGGACAGTTTTCGACGACGCAAGGTAATTGTGCACGATGGCTGAGACCACCACTTCATCGCCCTGGCGGAAGAAGCGAGGCACCGCCAGCCGCACCATCAGATTTTTCCGCACGATCACGCGATCAATCGCGCTACCGACTTTGGTGTCCGCAGTAACGCCGCGAACCGTAGCGCGCCAAGTGGTCAGCGAATCGGGAAAATTCAACTCGGCGTGCGCGCGGCCATTGGCGTCCGTGCGCACATCCGCGAGCCAAAGCGCAGTATCCGGAAAATCCTTGCGCACTTTCGGCTCGACCAGCGACTCGCCCGGTTTTAATTGTGCCAGCGTCGTGCGACTCTTCGATTGCCACGCCAGAAACATCTGCTTCTTACCCGCCTCGCCATTGAAGTAATAACTGAGCGAGGCTTCGGTCGAAACGCGGTCGTACACCGTCGCGTAAAAGAAATCGTGAATGTCGCCGGACGCTTCGGGAGCGATGGCATAAATCGCTTCATCCACGATGCCGATCGAAAATTCCCCGGCCACGGGCTTGTTGTTGGCGTCGCGCGCGGTAATGGTGTAACCGGCTTTCTGCCCCGGCTGAAATTGTTCCTTGGTCCGCTCGATTTCGATGTGCAGCTTGGTTTGAATCGCCGGCACTTTCAAATTGCGCGCGGATTCATAGAGTTTGTTATCGTTCAAGAACGCCGCGGCCACGAAAATGTTAGGCTGGTCGTTTCCGCGCAGCGGAATATCCACCGTGACGGTTTGCGATTTCGCGTGCACAACTTTCTGCGAGTGAATATTGCGCCCTTCGGTGGTGACGAGGACGTGCGCGTCAGGCACTCCAGTCACGATCAAAATGTGCGCGGTGTCGCCAACTTTGTAGGATTTCTTGTCGGCGATTAGGCGAATCTGCCGGCGTCCTTGGCCCCACCATCCTTCTCCGAAATCGTAGCCCGGAATCCATAGCCAGGCGCTCTGCTCGAGTTCGCGATTTTCGGCCGTCTTGGCCGAAGCTTTCAGGGTGAAGCTGCCCGATTCGGTGGTGGTGAAAGTGAGGCGCGCGGTCCCGTCGTCGGCAGTCTCGCCATATTGCGACGCGGCGACAATTTCGTCCATCTTCGAATAGTTCCAACGATTCCGGATGAGCTCGACATGCACCGGTGTGCGCACCGGATGACCGTCGTAATCGCGGGCCGTAACGATCGCGACGATTTTGTCGCCGGGCTTGTAGATGTAACTTTCGGTGGAGACGCCGAGCGCGAACGTACCGTAAGTGGCCACCACGAAATTTACGCCGGAAATTTCGCGATTGGCATCGTCGGTGACGCGAGCTTCGATCCGATAGCGCAAATCGCGGTGGCGCTCGTCGGGCTTGGTGGGAATGTGAACGGTAAGTTTGCCGTCGGCATCCAGCTTGCCGGATTGCTCGGCAGTTTCGCGGCGATCGTAGTCGTAGTAGTAGTCGCCTTGCGAATCATCGGCGCTCTCGGTTCCTGCTTCATCGTCGCGGCCGCCTTCGTCTTCATCGCGCTCTATGAACGGCGACCAGTAAGCCGAAGTGTGCACGACGTATTTCACATTCGCGCCGGCCACCGGCTCGCCAAAATAATATTTTGCTTCGATCATCGCGGTGATCTCATCGCCCTGCAGCACGCGCGGCTGCGACGGCGTCACTTTCACTTCGTATTCGGGCTTTTTATATTCCTCCACGTGAAATCCGCCATTCGCCGAGCGCGCGTTGGCATCGCCGGCAGTCACGTAAATCGAGTAGTAGCCGAGCGCGGCATTCGCGGCGACCGTGAAATCGCCGTGAATCGTTCCGAATTGCGAGAGCGTCAATTTCGTTTGCAGCACGCTTTTCCCGCTCGGATCTTCGATCGTCACCTGCACCGGTTTGTTCGCCGGCAGTTGGTAAGCATCGCCGCCATGCGCGCGAAGAATCACTTTGAAATGAACGGTGTGGCCGGGGCGATAAATGGGACGGTCGGTGTAAATGTAGCCGGTGATGTCTTCGGAAGGATTGCTGCTGAGATTCCACGCGTATGGCGTGAGGATGGCGACATCATCGCCGTGCACCGCGATGACACGCACATCCTGATACTGCCCTTGCGCGAGCGAAGTCTCTGCCAGGCCGTTTGTATCTGTGCGCAGCTTCGATTGCTCTTTCGAATCGGACCACACGCGAACATCGGCGCCAGAAACTGGCGTGCCAGTGCGGCGATCTGCCGCGAACGCGAGCACCTGCCCCGGCGCCATTTTCGTGATAATCCCGAGCTCGCTGACGATGACGACGGTATAAGCGCGGAGTTCTCCGTTCGTCGCTTCCACCAGATACACGCCCTTGCCAAGCGAATTGATCGGCACAATCTCGCGCTCGTAATAAAAATGCGATGGCACTTCCTGCCGCCAGCGCAGCACGAGCTGCGCGCTATTCAGCAACGGAACTTGAGCGAAAAGATCGGCCGATGGAGGCTTCGCGGCTGTCTTGCCGCCTTTAGCCGCGTCAGGATTCGCTTTACGCTCCTGCGCTTCGCGAATTTTCTCGCGCGATTCTCCGGAAAATTGCTCGCGGAGGAAATTGCGAATGCTCACCCAGATGTGGTGCTTCCAATCATGAAAACGCTCAAGGGGCGTGGGAGCGGCAACGTTTTCTTTCGGCGTGGCGTGCCCGACATTATGCGCGTCGCCCAGCCGTTCGAAGAACGCCGCAGGATCGTTCACCTTGTAAACGCGAAACTCCAGCGCATTTACGCCGCTCGATGAAAGCCGAATGCTGACTTTGTCGCCCGGAAGAAATGTGTCCGTGGTGGAGAGCGAGAAGTAAGCTTCGGAGCGGCGTCCTGCAGTGGGCACCGCGCACAGCAGCGGAATGACGAGCAGAAACGACAACCGGCGGCGGAGCATGTCAGTTGCCCTCCCTCAAAATGTTCCAGCGATAGACGCCGAGGAAATTCGAGTTGCCGGCTACCGGCCGCCAGCGCGGCGATGGGTGGTTGAGCAGCTCGGCCAGCGTGACGCGCCGCATCTCGCCGGGCCCTTTCCCGATCGGCCCGGTGTGATAAACCACAATCGCCCCGCGCCAATCCGAAATCGGCTCCGGCATCCAGGAACTTTGGCCCACGTAAATCATCGAGTGATAAGGCTCGTCGGTTTCGAGCTGGCGATAAAAAAGCAGATCGCCGGGCCGCGCGTCGCGCAGATCGCGCGATATGAAATGCGTGTTCAAAGATTTGAGAGTTTTCGCGTCAGCGAATTCAGCGAACGCACCAGAGCCAGCGTCGGATTCCGTTGCGGAGCCGGATTTCACGCGGAAAAGCGCCGCGCCGAGCGGCGTGATTGGATAGCGGTATTGCCCGATCGTGCCGGGATCTGCCGGAGGCGTGATGCCGGTTTCGCGCGTCCAGGCCGAATCGTGCAGTCGCAGCGCGTTCCGATACGAATACCGGAGCAGCGCCGCGCAATCATTAATCTCTCCAGGGACTTCCGCGGGCTGCCGGAAAGCCTCGTATTCCGCGATCAGTGTGAACCACCGCCGAAACGATCCGCGGTCCACGGGCGAATCGAGCCGGAGAAAATCCGGCGTGCCATCGCCATATCGATCGGACCACGAGACAGGCTGGGTTGGTTGCACCGCGCGACGAGCAGTTTCACTCGGAAATCTGGATGGTCGCGCCGGGGAGGCCGCTTGCGCGGTATGCGGCGCCGGACAAGACAGATAAAGAAACGCGGCCGCCACGGCGACGAGCGCGGCGTTCGCCGCCAGAAGTAACAGCAGTTTCGATGCCCGGCGGGCGATTGCTCCAACCCGCGGGGTTGATGGCGTTGTGCTGGAGACCGCTCTGATTCGTATTCGCATGGGCGCCGTCCTCTTGGCTCGGCGGAGGCTGCGAGCATCGAGGGAGCAAGCGCGCTGCCACGGGAAATCGCTACGAAATGGGCGTTTTGGAGAGGTCGCGCGATTGCGTGCGTGTCAGCGGGGTGACGGGCGTATTCGGCGAGACACGACACCGACCGTGAAGTCGTGAGGTGCGCCTGCGATTGGTACGCCAGGCGGCTTTGCGGAAAGGCAAAGGCTGGGCCGAAAGGCGGGAGGGTCTGAAAAGAAAGACCCTCCCCTACCGGACCGAACGGCGAATGAAAAACTGCTTTTTGTCTATGTTGGCGGGGACCGCTACGTCGAAGAAACCTACCATCATTTCATCCGTGGTTTGATCGCCCCAGGTTACCGCGCGCGTGGGATCGGGATTGTGTGGATTTTTCGTGGAATTGTCGTACCACGCCACGGCTTGCAGCGTCGTTCCGGCTTTCAGCGGCAGCGGCTCAGCCAGGCGATAGCTCATCTGCCAGTGGAAATGGTAATTCACGCGCAGCAGCGGCTCGAGCCTCCCATTTTTCTCGACGATGTTGTACTCGAAGCGTTTGCCGCGCAAATGCATGTGAGGGAAGAAGCTCAGCAGAGTGCAATCATTCGGCAGCGTGCCATGCACCTCGACGCGAAAATCGTCCGCTCCGGGCGGGATCACAAATTTGTCGTTGGTAAGTTGCAGCGTCAACACGCGCTGCGGTGGCGGCGACTTCGCTAAAATCAGGCCGACGCTGGTTTGATCCTCGGCGGCAGTGCCGTTCGTCGTGTAGTGAATTTGAAAAACCAAATCCGAGCCGGCGGGAATAAATTTCGCCATGTTCGCGGGCCAATCGTCGGGAGAGCTCCCTGGCGCGTAAACGAGAAGCACATCGCTGTCCGTCCAGCGTGCATCGGCCTTCATTTTTTCATCTGCGAAACTCGCCGCTGTAAAAGGAACGCCCACTGGCGCGCTGCGCAGCCATTTCGAATCGGGCGGACGAAGATAAACCACCGCGTGATGCACATGCTCCGGGCTGGAGGGATGGACTTCCACCGATTGCACCCATCTATCTTCGGTGAAACCGGTGGGGACGATCTCGTAGGTGTATTCAACCTGGCCTTGCGCGGGAAGTTTTACCGCCGCGGGCATCTCGACGATTTTGTCGGGCTGCGCAATGTTCCAGCCAGCGTTCCAGCGTCGTGGCGGTGGAGCATCGCGAGGATCTCCCGCAGGCGCGCCCGCCTCGGACCAGGCAGCGAGCGCGGCGATTTCTTTGTCCGAAAGAGACGGATCATTCGAGAAGCGGCCGATCTTTGGATCGGCGAACCAGGGCGGCATCGTTCGGTTTGCGACGGAGTCGGCGATCGCGGCGGCCTTGCGTTGGGCCTGCTCGAAAGTTTCCAATTGCAACGCAGAAATTCCGCCGGCGCGATGGCAGCTCTGACAGTGCGATTGAAGAATCGGCAGAACATCTCGATAAAAAGTCGGCTTAGCATCCCTCGCTCCCGGCAACTGCGGAGCGGCCACAGCAATTCGCGACGGCCCGGCGACTTTGGCAGCAAAGAAAATTGCCGCGAGGCCAATCGCGGCGATGTGCAACTCTCTTGAACCCTGCCTCGTCATATCAATTTGATTCTACGGCAATCGGCGGAATATCCCGCCGCCGCAGCATTGGGATGCCACACTCGACGCGCGAGATGCGTCTGCTTCCTGCGCTGCCTTTGATACACTCATTCGGCTCGTTCGGAGGAATAAGGATGAATCGCACGACCGTGACGCCCTTGGCGGCGCTTTTCGCATTCGCAGCCGCCTTTACTTTCGCGATTGCCGGCGGACATGCTCAGTCCACGTCCGCGCCAGCGCAAACTCCCGCCGCCGCGGCGAAACCGAAAATGACGCAGGAGCAGTTCAAGAATATCCAGGTGCTCAAGGATTTGCCGGCCGATCAGCTCATCCCGGCCATGCAATTTATCTCCGCGTCTCTCGGCGTGGAATGCGAATTCTGCCACGTGCAAGGAGCCTTCGATAAGGACGACAAGAAGCCCAAGAAGACCGCCCGCGAAATGATCACCATGCTGATGGCCATCAATAAAGAGAACTTCGAAGGCCATCGCGAAGTCACCTGCTTCACCTGCCATCGCGGCGCGAATGATCCCGTGGGCACTCCAATAATTTCCGATGCCGCGCCCAAGCCGGAAGCTGAAAATGCAGCGGCCGCCGCGAAGCCGCTGCCCACCGCCGACGCAATTCTCGATAAGTATTTGCAAGCCGTCGGCGGCCGCGAGGCGATCGAAAAAATCACCAGCCGCGTCGAGAAAGCATCGCTCACCGTTCCCGGAGCCCCTGAAGTCCCTATCGATATTTTCGCCAAAGCCCCGGACAAGCGGATTTCGATCATGCACATGCGCGAAGGCGACAGCGTCACCGCATTCGACGGCCATCAGGGCTGGCTCAGCAATCCAGGGCGTCCCGTGCGGCGGATGTCCGAGCAAGATAACTACATCGCGAAACTCGACGCCGATTTGCATTTCGCCGCCGACGTGAAGCAGCTCTTCTCAAGCTTCCAGGTGAGCGAGTCCGAGAAAATCGGCGATCGCGAAGTGTATCTGGTGACCGGCAAGAGCGAAGACAAGGCGCCCGTGCGCCTCTATTTCGACGCGGAATCCGGACTGCTGCTGCGCATGATTCGCTACACCGAAACTCCACTCGGCCGAAATCCCTCGCAAGTAGATTTCGCCGATTATCGCGCCACCGACGGCGTTAAAATTCCCTATCGCTGGACTTTGGCGCGGCCGGGACAAAGATTTACAATTCAAGTGACCGAAGTGAAGCAGAATGTGCCGGTGGACGATGCGCAGTTTGCAACGCCGGCGGAGCGTCCGTTAAAACCGCTGTACCGCTAGGCCGTCTGGGTCCGCGTAGCTGGATTTAATTCGATCGCAAGGAGAAAGTCATGGCAGAAAAAGTTCCAGAGAAATATAGCGATTTGTTCGAGAAGAAGGCGTTCGCGAATCTGGCGACGTTGATGCCCGATGGCAGCGCGCAAGTGACGCCCGTGTGGGTGGACTATGACGGGCAGTACGTGCGCGTCAACACCGCCCGCGGCCGTCAAAAAGACAAGAACATGAAGCGCGATCCTCGCGTGGCGCTTTCCATCGCCGACCCGGAGAATCCCTATCGCTACATGGAAGTGCGCGGGCGCGTCGCCGAAGCCACGGAAAAGGGCGCCGACGACCACATCAATTCCCTCTCGCAGAAATATCTCGGCCAAGCCATTTATCCCTACCGGCAACCCGGTGAAGTCCGTGTGATTTTTAAGATTGCGCCGGAACACTTCAACACGATGGGATAGAGGTAGGACGAGTTGTCGCGTGTTTGGGAGCCGGCGCTACTTTAGGAATTCACGTAGCCGCGCGTAGCCGTTGCGGCTCACCGGAATCTTCGCGCCATTCGTCAATACGGCGACGTGCGTATCTTTTCCGAAAGGCTCAATTTTCGCCACTCGCTCCAGATTCACGATGAACGAGCGATGCACGCGCAGGAAGTGCGCCGGGTCGAGAATTTTTTCCAAACTTGAAATCGTTTGCTGCTTCAGGTGCTTCTTTCCCTCAGCGCATAGCGACACGTAGTCGTCCTGCGCCTCCGCATAATCCAACTTGCTCACTGGAATAATCTGCACGCGCGTTCCATCTTTAACCACGATGCGCTCGGCGAATTGCGCGGGCGGACGCGCCTCAGCAGCAAGCTCAGCCGGCACCGGAATCTTCCCACCGAGCCGCTCGTGAACGCGCGCCAGCGCACCCTCGAGGCGATCCGCACCAAATGGCTTGAGCAAATAATCCACGGCGTGAGCCTCGAAAGCCTTAATCGCATATTGATCGTAGGCCGTCGTAAAAATAATCGCCATCTCAGTACCGGTAAGTTCGAGAACTTCGAAGCCATCCAGCTTCGGCATCTGCACGTCGAGAAATAAAACGTCCGGCCTCAGCTCGGCGACAGCTTTCACAGCTTCAAAGCCATTCGCACATTCCGCCGCAATTTCGATTTCGGGATGCGCGCTCAGCAATTCGCGCAGCATCTGCCGCGCAAGCTCTTCGTCATCCACGATCACAGCGCGAATTCGCTTCTGCGCCTCGGCGCTCATGTCACCGCCGCCTTTCTTTCCGCGGGCAAAGACATGCTCACCCGGAAAGTATCTCCGTCGCTGCTCACGTCCATTCTCGCGACGCCGCCGAAAGCCGTCGCCAGCCGCCGGCGCACATTTTCGAGACCGAGCCCGGTGCGGCGTTTCTTCGGCGCTTCGGAATCCCATTGGTTTTCGACGACAATCGCCAAGTTTCCTCCCTCGGGCTGAATCGTGAGCCGCACCCACCCGCCGTCCACAAGATTCGAAATGCCGTGAACCACGGCATTTTCCACCAGCGGCTGCAGCAGTAACGGCGGCACAAAGCAATCAAGCGATTTCGCATCCACTTGCTCCTGCATAGTAAGCCGCGCGCCAAAGCGCACTTTCTCTACGCTCAGAAAAGAGCGCACCAGCGCCAGCTCCTCTTCCAGCGGAATCAAATCTTTTTCGCCCAGTCCCAGCGTGCGCCGCAGAAAATCACCAAGCAGAATGCACATCTCGCGAGCCTTCGCGGGATCGGAACTGGTGAGCGCGCTAATCGAGTGCAAGCTGTTGAAAATGAAATGAGGATTGACCTGCGCCTTGAGTGCCCGCAATTCCGCATCGCGCGCCAGCACACGCGCTTCCAGCGCGCGTTGCTCGGCCTGCCGCGAAGCCTCGATCGCGATGAGCACGTAGAAGAGCCCAACGGCCAGCAAATAAAAAAGCACGCCAAGCGAAAATACCAGCGACGCGCTCTTCTCCACTTTCGGCACAAGCGCCGCGAATTTATCGCGAGCCAGAATTTCGCCGATCCCGTGCGCCACAAGCACCCAAAAGCCGCCGGCGATCACCGCGGCAATTCCATGCGCCAGAATCAGCGAGCTGACGCTCGACCGCTCCAGCGGATTTCCCCGGCAGGTGTACCAAGCGGAAAGACAAACGAATGCGTAGATCAAGCACAGCGGAGCAGCCAGCGCGACCGCCTCACTCCAACGAAAACCCGCGCTCGCTTCGAAAAGATAGGCTACCAACCCCGCGAGTGGAATCCACGCGAGCAGATAAAGCGCCAATCGCCGTCGATCGCCTAGAATTGGGTGCAATGAAGGAAGCCCGCCGCGCTAATTCTTGATGCTGACGCCGCCAAACACCGCGACGCCCTTCAGAATAATCGTTTTCGGATTGGGCGCCGCCGGATTCGCAACGGGCGCTTGCGTCTCATCGCTATAGCCGCCAAAAATTCCCGCGCCGGAAACCACCAAATGCCAGGTCGCAGGAATCTTGATTTCGCCGCCGCCAAAAAGCGCATTCACTTCAATCACCGCTTCAGCGCCCTCAATGTCCGCATCGCGCAGATCCAATTCGAAGCCACCAAAAATCGCCAGTATCCGCCCGCCGCGAAAATTCTTCGCGCCGATGCGGTATTGCCCGCCGCCGAAAACATTCACGCTATCCAGTTGCGCGTCCGACGATACCGAGCCAGGCTGCCGCTCCTGAATCGTGGACCAAACCACATAAATTCCCAGCACGATCAGCGCAAACGGCCAAATCCGGAAAAACCGGAATTGCGGATAGCCAAACTCTCCCACCAGCAGCAGCCCGCCGAACAAAATCAAAAGAGTGCCCCAGATCCGCTCCTTGGTCTCATCGTGATCGTGCCGGCCAAGCAATTTCGTGAGCCCGACGATCACCAGAATCAGCGGCCACAGATGAAAAAGAAGATCGGACGGAACCATCCCCTGGCGCTCCAGCAAAAAGATCACGCCGAGAGCCACCAGCACAAGCCCAACGACGAGGCTTCCGCCGCGTGAATGGCGACCTTTGACCGTCACGCCTATCACTCCGCTGTCGCGTTCTCGATCTTCCGCCATGGTCTGCTCCAGTCTCGTCGCTCGTCTGCGCGTTTAGCTCTTCGGATTGCCGCCGGCGGCTTTTGCAAGAATCAATGTCGCCAGCGCGACAGGAAAAAGCAAAATTCCCGCACGCATCAGCGAGCTCGCGAATTGTCCCATCGCCACGCTCCAAATCGAAGTGAGCGCCACTCGCACTACCCAAATGACGCTCTCCAAATGGAAGTGAGCATAACCTAATCCGCTGATCGCCAGCAGTACCGCCAACGTCGCAAACCCTGCCGCTGCTCGATTGTTCCTCATGCTATCTTCTCCCACAGTGAAATCCGTGCCCCGCGCTGAATCGCTGCTCACAGGTCCAATGTAGTGGGGAAGATTGGCTACGTCGTGGACAAATCGGTGAATAGCGGCTGGCAACCGGCGAATGGAGGTTTCGTACCGCTGGCGTCCCGCCGGCTCTTACGACGGATGCGTCCGCCACATCCAAGATCATCGGCGGCGCGCAACTTTCGTTAACAGAAACGCTCAGGCCGAAGCCTGAGGCGTTCGATGGAGCAGCCCCTTGAACAACGCAAACCCCAAAGAAACCACCACAGCCACCGCACTCCCAACCAAAACCCAAGCCGTCCGGATCAGCGCGATAGACGTTCCCGCGGTCCGCGATCCGATCAATAATCCGGGCGTCATCACAATAGCCACACTAACCGGTGCAATCCGCCAAACCGGCACCGTCAAAGCAAAGTTGCTCGACACCAGCACCGCCACCAACATCGCTATCAATATCGACCAGCTCTGCGGCCCCATCGCATAAAGCGCAAGCAGCCCAATCGCACATCCCATCATCGTGTTGAGCACTCTCCCGCGAAATGCCGTAAGCGAAGCATTGAGCTCCGTATCCGAAACGATGACCACCGAAACCATCCCCCAAAGCGGATCGTGATGGGGAAAGCGCAAAGCGATCAGCCAAACGATCGCCGCCCCAATCACAATGCGAATGCTCAATTCCAAGCCGGCAATGCGCATGAATTTAGTGGGCCATGCGCGAATCATGGAAGCTGCGCTCATCGCTCATTACCTCGACGGATCGGAATTCAATTCAGCAGGATGACGGGGTACATTCTGCGCGTTCTACGTGGGGATTTCCTGCGAAATTGCAATTGAAAGGATGGACGAATGGAGCCGCAAGACAGCGTGCGCGCAAAGCACAGCCAGGTGCTATAAATTGCAGGTGCCACCGGCGACGCCGGCGAATTTAGCTAGCCAGCAGCTTTGAGCCGGGCAAGTTGCGCATCCAGATCTTCCAGAGCGCGCATAAGCAGGCTGCGGTAGCGTGGGTCCTGATTGTTCTCGAGGTCGCTCGTTACACGTACGCGGGATAACTCGAGAACTTTCTTCTGTCTAACAGCGTCGATCTGTTGCGGTGAAAGGTTTCGTGGGTTTCCGTTTTTTCTGGTCTCGTTCGCGTCCTGGATCTGGTCGTCAACGGCTTTACTTTCCCATCCTCTGGCCATGCCCCATTATACATTGAGACCGCAAACCGCCGAATAAATATTGCGTGTTAATGCGCGTCAGATTCGGCCTCGGTCTTCGCATTGGAATTTTCCACAAAGCACCAGTGCACGAATTTCGGCGTATAGCGCGCTGCGACCGCCGCGGGGATGTCCGTTTCTTCCAATTTCCGGAATTCGAATTCAAGGTCGCCATCGGCGTGCAGCGACGCGCGCAGATAGCCGTAAACGTTCGTCATCGCCGCGCCCGCCCCCGAGCGCTCCGCCGGCAACGGATAGCGCACCGCCCCCGCCGTGCCGATAATCCAGCCAGGCAGCACTCCGCCGTGCGTTCGCCACCGCTCCGTGTTGTAAACATTCTCCATGTAAAAGTGCGAGTGGCTCGCCAGAATATAGATCTTCTTGTGCGCATGTTTTTGCGCCCGCTGCAAATCCTCGTAAACGCGCCGGCCGCTCTCGGCCCCGATGAATGTCGCGTTCATACTGTGGTCGTACGGAATGCTTTCAGGCAGCGCCTGATGCATGCCGACGACGATGGTCTCGATGCCGGCATTCTCCGCGTCGCGCGCCAGCACGCCTTCGAACCATTCAAGCTGCGCTTTATCGAATTGGTCCGCCGAAGCATTGTCCATGTTAATGAAATCCGCGCCCGCCATAATCCAATGGTAGTAAGTCTTGAGCCGGAAATCGTGAGGATCATCGCGAAGGCGTTGTTCGCGCAGCAAGGGTGTATCGAGCCAGTCGGCAATCTGCGCGATCAATTCGGCGCGCGTTTTCGGCGCGATGGTCTCGTGATTTCCGATGCCCAGAAAAACCGGCACGGGCCCGAACGGAACAATCTGATTCTCGAGAAAGTCGGGCCATGCGATAGCGCGGTACTCGTCCATCGTCATGGGCTTATCGAGATGCTCGGGCTGGTGCCGGATGTCCTCGTCGATCGCGTAAATCGCACGAAAATCGCCGAGATGCCAGTAGAAAGCCGCGTGGTCGGCCAGCACTTGCGCGGTGATTCCCGGCATCACCACGTCGCCGCAATTCCGGGAATCGCCAGAAACATCAAAACGCAGCACAACGTCGGAACTGTCTTTCGATTGCGCTGCTGCGCTCGGTTGATCCTGTGCGCGCGCGAGTGAGCATGCAATGCACAGCGCAAGCGCCGCCATGCAGCTAATGCCGAGCACATTTTTCATGAGCGCTCCCAGTTGCCGGCGCCATTCTCTCGCCCGAAGGCTGCGCGAGGCAATCCTGAATTCGCCGCCGAGGCGCGACGCCAGCCGCGCGAAAATTGCTTTCGCTTTGCGATACATTGCGGTTTAATCGCCGTCTCGCAGAATTCGGCAACATTTGCTGAGTCGAGAGGTCTCCAATGCAAATCGCACCCTTTGAACTCGAGCGCTGGCAATCCGTTTGGGAAAATCGCGTCGAGCTGAATATTTCCGAAAGCGGCGTCGAACCGCTCACCGTGCGCGATTTGCTCGACGATCCCACCGCAGCAGAGATGCTCCTGGGCCTGCGCCTCGGTTATCCGCAAACCAACGGCACCGAAGAATTGCGCGCCCGCATCGCCGCTCTCTATCCAGGCGCGCGCGCCGAAAATGCGATTCTGACCGCCGGCTGCGCGGAAGCAAATTTTCTGGTGAGTTGGCTGCTGCTGGAGCCGGGCGATGAAGTCGTCTTCATGCTTCCGAATTACGTGCAGATTCAGGGCCTGGCCGAAAGTTTTGGCGCGACTGTGAAGCCCCTATGGCTGCGCGAAAAATTGCGCTGGGCGCCGGATTTGGACGAGCTTCCGCGATTGATCACCAACAAAACGAAGCTCGTCGCTCTCTGCAATCCGAATAATCCAACTGGCGCAACGCTTAGCCCCGAAGCCTGCAAAGCAATTTTCGCAGCAGCCGCAAAGGTAGGCGCATACGTTCTCGCCGATGAAGTCTATCGCGGCGCGGAACTCGAGGGCGAAACCACGCCGAGCCTCTGGGGCGGATACGATCGCCTCTTCTGCACCGGCGGCCTCTCGAAAGCCTACGGTCTGCCCGGCTTGCGCACTGGATGGATCATCGGCCCTCCCGCAATGATCGAAAAACTCTGGACCTATCACGACTACGCCAGCATGGCGCCCACCATGCCCACCGAGAAACTCGCATTCCTCGCTCTCGAGCCCACACGCAACGAGCGCATCATCGCGCGCACCCGCAGCATCGTCCGCAAACATTATCCGATCATGCGCGATTGGGCCGCAAAGCACGAAGGCCTGCTGACCCACATTCCCCCACACGCCGGCGCCATCGCCTGGTACGGCTACAACACCGGATGGAACTCCGCCGAGATGGGCGAAGAACTGCGGACGCAAAAAGGCGTGCTAATCGTGCCGGGCAATCAGCTGGGCATGGACGGCTATTTCCGAATCGGCTTCGGCGGCGATGCCGCAGTCTTGCAGAAAGCCCTAGGCCGAATCGACGAGTGGATGGCCGAGAAATCGCAAAAGCCCAAGGCCAAGCAAGCCCCGTAGCACAGCCACTCCTGGCTGTGTCGGAATTAAGGAAATGGCAAGGTGCAGCCCGAGAGCCTGCAAAAAAACACAGCCAGGAGTGGCCGTGCTACAAAGTCGCAGCAAAAGCGAGGCGAAAAATGATTCGACAAAATTTGAAACGAATGACAATAGCAGCCAGCGCGCTAATGCTCATCGCCGCCACGGCAACCTTTGCGCAAGATTCCCCAACGCCGTCAGCACAAAAAAAACCAATCGCCATTCGCGCCGGCAAGCTAATTGACGGCAAGAGCGACTCGCCGATCCCGAACGCCCTGATCCTAATCGAAGACGGAAAAATCACGAGCGTCACGCCAGGAGGCGCCCCGCCCGCAGGAGCCGACGTACTCGATCTCTCGAACTACACAGTCCTTCCCGGACTGATCGACGCGCACACGCACATCCTTCTGCAAGGCGACGTCACCGAAGAAGATTACTCCGTGCAACTCCTGAAGCAATCCATCCCCTACCGCGCCATCCTGGCCGCACGAAATGCCAAGATCGCCCTCGATCACGGTTTCACTGCCCTGCGCGATCTCGAAACCGAAGGCGCCATGTACGCCGACGTGGACGTGAAAACCGCCATCAATCGCGGCGAAGTCCCCGGCCCGCATCTTTTCGTCTCCACCCGCGCCATGGCCCCCACCGGCATGTATCCGCTTCTCGGATTTTCCTGGGAACTCGAGCTACCGCACGGCGTGCAACCGGTGGACGGCGTAGATGGCGCGCGCATGGCCGTACGCGAGCAACTTTCCCACGGCGCCGACTGGATCAAATATTATTCCGATCACGGCTATCACTACGAAGCCGACGGCGTTCTCCACGGGGTCGTAAATTTCAGGGACGACGAAGCCCGCGCGATCGTGGATGAAACGCACCGGCTAGGCCATCGCGTAGCTGCACACGCGATCAGCTCAGATGGAATCGCCGCAGCCCTGCGCGCCGGCGTGGATTCAGTCGAGCATGGCGACGGCCTCACCGATCCGGAAATCGAAGAAATCGCACGCCGCGGAATTTATTGGGTGCCCACGGTAATGGTAGGCGCGGCAGTTGCGCCCGGCCGCGGCGGCAATTGGCTAAAAATGGTAAATACAGAGAAGGATGCATTCGGCCGCGCGCTGAAGAAAAACGTGAAAATAGTATTCGGCACAGACGTAGGCGGCTTCGCATGGACCGGCATGAACGAAACCCAGGAATTCCACTATTACGTCGATTACGGAATGACTCCAATGCAAGCCATCCGCACCGCAACCACAAGCGCCGCAGAATTACTCGGCTGGAGCGATAAAATCGGCAGCATCGAACCAGGAAAATTAGCCGACATAATTGCAGTAAACGGCGATCCGCTAAAAGACATCACAACGCTCGATCACGTAAGCTTCGTAATGAAAGAAGGCGTAATCTACAAAAACGAAACGAAATAACTGACCCGTAGCGCTAGTTGCCAGCCGGCGTTTTTTTGCGGCGTGGCAACGCGATCAATTATCAACGTCCCAGTCGGCCGATTACGAATGTCCAGCCAACGCCGCTCGCCCAGGAAATTTAGCAGCAGCCCCTAATTCCTCTTCAATCCGCAAAAGCTGATTGTATTTGGCGATGCGATCGGTGCGCGAAGCTGATCCGGTTTTGATTTGCCCAGTCCCAAGCCCCACCGAAAGGTCCGCAATAAACGTATCCTCAGTTTCCCCGGACCGATGCGAAGCAATCGAAGCATATCCAGCCGTGCGAGCCATCTCAATCGCAGCAATCGTCTCAGTCACCGTCCCGATCTGATTCAACTTGATCAAAATAGCATTCCCAATCTTCTCGCCAATCCCGCGCGCAAAAATCTCCGGGTTCGTAGCAAAAATATCGTCGCCCACAAGCTGAATTTTCTTCCCCAAATCCCGCGTCAAAGCCTGCCAACCAGACCAATCCTCCTCCGAAAGCCCATCCTCAATCGAAACAATCGGAAATTGCCGCACCCAATTCTCCCAGAAAGCCACCATCTGCTCCGACGAGCGTTCCGATTTATCCGATTTCTTAAAAATATATTTCTTCTTCGTCTTGTCGTAGAACTCGCTCGAAGCAGGATCAAGCGCAATGGCAATCTGCGAGCCAGGTTTGAACCCAGCCGCAGTAATCGCTTCCAGAACCCGTTCGATGGCCTCATCATTCGATTTCAAATTAGGTGCAAATCCACCCTCATCACCCACAGCAGTCGAGTAGCCATTCTTATGGAGCACCGCCTTCAACGCATGAAACACTTCCACTCCCCACCGCAGCGCCTCATGAAAACTAGCCGCGCCCACCGGCATCACCATAAATTCCTGCACATCCACCGAATTATCCGCATGCGCCCCGCCATTCAAAATATTCATCATCGGGACGGGCAGCTTGT